>AMZC01004860.1_pt1 | contig 24011 bp, 40 predicted proteins | sample 948551 | NCBI WGS metagenome assembly AMZC01 (sample SAMN01120625, study PRJNA171369) | bioreactor sludge metagenome | biome: sludge; isolation source: anaerobic thermophilic cellulolytic sludge from lab reactor | place: China: Hong Kong, Shek Wu Hui wastewater treatment plant | collected... | reverse complement strand
TCTCTGATAATGATGATGATGCTGAATTTACTGTCGATTCAAGGCTTGAAAGAGCAGACTCTGCGGTGGATACCATCGATGACAGGTTCCCACTGAACTCGTCTAATAGTCTTACAATTACACTTATCTCATCCATACATGCACCCTAAAAAAAAATGAGGAGTGGTTTAGACCCGTTGGGCCATCCTCCTCGCCTTCCGTTTCATAGACTCTGAGACTCCTCCACCCCCATCACTAACCTCCGCGCCGAGGGCCTTAGCGAGGAATTCGCGCTCCTCCCTCAATTCGAGGTAGTATGCGTGGGCTAGGAAGACTCTTTGTTTCTCGGTTAGGTCTGATGCTCTGTCACATATACGCGCCCCTGAGTTGTGTACAGCCCAAAGGATACGTCCTTCATCTTCTTCAGCGAAATTGGTTGAGTGTGTCCAGTTCTTCCTCTGATACGCTGCTGATCTCCATGACCTTCATGAACAGGTCATTCAGGACACGGTGAGGGAGCCTCTGGATTATCTCCATCGGGGTCTCTGAGGAGTAGGCCACCGCGGTCATTTTCACCTTGGCCCTGGCCTCCTGTGTCTTCGCGAAGTCAAGTTCTTGTTTCAGTTTCTGTGTCTGGTCCTTCACAGCTGCTCTGCGCTCACCTGGGGACATATTCATGAGGCCCTCTATATCGATTGTGGCCTTCATCCCCTCTTTCTCTATCTTCTGCAGTTCCAGTATCTCAGAGCATGTAAGTGGTCTTAGTTTCACTGGTCTTTCAAGACCCTCAACCTTGTGTTCAACGTATCCTTCCCTCCCTTTCAGGAGTTCCTCAAATAATTGGATGTTCTCCTTGTTTTTGCTCAAAACTAATTCCTCCTATATCATTTTAGGTTGATACGCTTGTCTCGGAGTTCACTATCTTGACATAGCAAGGTGTGGTTACTTTTGTGGTGCCATCATTGAGTGTTACTTCATCTTCAAGGCATCCGAGTTCTACTTGTGGTTCCCTGGGCTCAGCACCCTTAATTGATGTGTCAATCTTCTTGTAGTAACATTTAGGGAATGTTACGGTCATAGTGCCTGCTGAGCCGGCGTCGAATGTGGTGACAACCTGGAATGTGGCGGGTGAGCTTTCACTAGCACCTGAACTGTCACCCCAGAAGGCTTCAAGAATAGAACTGTCATCGTCCTTCATCTTCAGGGTGAGGCTACAGGACTTATCCCCTGTATAGAATGCGTAGGGGAACCTGGATCCGAATCCGCGACCAGAATCCTCCTTGATACCATTATCATATTCAAGCTCCCAGGACTTGATCTTAGGGGATTTATCAGTGCCTCCAATCGATACGTTCACCTTGTAGAACGCTATTGGGAATATCCCGCTCGGCTCATTCAGGGTTGTCCTTATATTATCCTTCTTATCCTTCTTAGCGAGGAGATCCGTCTTCATCACCGCGACTTCATCCTCTACTGAGACGTTCATCTTGTTCACAACAGTCCCCAGGAACACGTGCTCAAAGGTGTCCTTACCCACACGTGTCGTGAATGATGGTAGCGTCTTGGATTGGGAGGCATAGAATTCGTGTGTGTTGTTTGGTGTCCCTGAAGTGAAGGTATAACCTCCCATACCAAAGTAGAGGAGGTATCCTATCGTCTTGATATCTATTGGGTACTCGAATGAGCCCTTGTTCGCGTAGTACCCTGCGATTTGTCCGCGCGGGAACGCGGATAATGTGGGTAAAGGTATCACAGGGTCATCAGGGACATCAAGGCTGACTGACTCTGCTATCGTGATATCATACTTGGAGCCTGTTGCCTCAGTCCCGAAGCTTGTTTCCTTCTTAAAACCAAAATATCGTACTGGTGGCATGTATTCACCTCAAAAAATGTTTTATAATCTTAGTAGGGTTGTCTAACGTCGTGTTTGAGGGTGTATATTATCGTCGTGTAGAATGCTTGGCCAACGGCTCGGGGTATGTACTGATATGATTCTATGCTTGTCATGCGTGTCGCGCCCTTCACTGTATACCAGTCCTTGTCACTGTTAAATTTCCCTATGATCGTTGTAAGGTCATCCATGGCCCTATCATAACTCTCTGGCTTTGTACCGCGATACACTGCGAATACAACTGACTTAGCCTCTACTGGTATGTTATATGACCCCATAGTGTTCTCAAATGAGCCCTCAGTCATGTATACAGTTGCAACAGCCCTCTTAAACTGAGGAGTCTTCTCAGGGACCCCTAAACGCACATCATCAAACAGGCCTGTTGATTCAAGAAGATCAACAAGGTTTGAACCTATATCCTTGATGTAGGAGTAATCAGGCATCCTATAAACCTCCAAGGAGTAGTGAGAGGTAGTTTTCTATGTGACTTGTGGGGTCAGCGTCCTCAATCACATCCCTCATCCAGGGGTTGGGTGGAGTCCCAGGGTGATGAACCCTCCTCGCGAACCTGCCATCAAAGAACAGGGCCTTCGCATGGACAGGCTCAATGATATGTGGACTGGTACCCTCATGTACAAACACCGCGTATGGGGCCTGATTCGTGTCAACAGTCAGGACACGGGTGAACTCATCAGGAGCATAGATCACATGACTCGCCCTGAGATTCCCAGTCCTGATCGGAGCGCTGAATTTAGCCTCTGACTCAATGCTCCTCATGAAATCATCGAGGCCGGCGATTATGTAGTCCTTCACCTTATCCGCGGCCCCTGCAAGGGCATCAAGAGCGCCGCGGTCTATCTCGATCTCAAATACCATGACACTACTCCTAAAAACATTCTATCCTTTTTAGTACCTCGTATTATACTTGTAATCTGTTTTAGTGGCGGATATGGGGCTGGTTTCAGGGTTCAAGGAGCCTTCATCGAGTTCACTGATCAGTTCACGTATCAGACGATCCCCTCTCTCCATGTAGTACCTGACCTGTTCCTCCCCTGACGAGTCATTAGCATTGTAGAGTGCCCTGATAAGGTCTGCTATCGCGTAGAACTCTATAGCCACTCTGTATGTGTCCTCAGTGTACCCATCGAGTGAAGTCTCATCGTAGCCTGCTGTGCGCAGTGATTGAAGCGCTGTCTGAGTAGCGTTATCCACCGCACCATTAACGAGGGTATCTGAGGGAGTGTCGACGTAGACGCTCACCATCTCGACGATCTTCTCAGTGTCAACTGAAACCATTCATACACCCTCTTACAGAGTCTTATTTCTGCAGGATGAGGTAGTAATCAGCAGATCCTGTTACAGTCACCTTCACAGTCGTGTTTGTTTTAGCCCCTACACTACTTAGCGCCCCTCCCTCCCCAGGGACTGATGCAAGGGCAACAACAACCTTTGTTGGAGCTACGCCGAGAGTGTGAGGCACTGTCTCCTCTTCACCTGTCCCTGTCCGCGGCCCGATGATCTCAACGGATTTGTTCTCCACAGCAAGAACTCGGTTATTGAGGGTAGAGACACTGCCACTGATCTCAGAGACAGAGACAACGAGTTCATGAATAAAGTCGGTGAGGCCCTTAATAGGGCCTCCTTTACGTCTAAGAAGTCTTGTGAACATAACAGTCACCCTATGATCTGATAAGTTGTCCTGTCATGAGGCTTCCAGGCTCCCTACTGTTGTATCCGATGTCAACCCAGAGTTCTAGTATGTTCCTGTGTGGGTAGGTGTCCTCTTTAACCTCGTTGATGTTGATAAGTGCTGGTGGGACTCCTGGGGCGGCCTGTGATGATAGTGCTGAGTATTCTGGGCTAACATACTTCTCTATGATGCCTGGAGGGGCCTTAGAGTCCATGACGATCATGTCCTTCGTGTCATCGAAGGAGTCACCAACGTTCTTGATCATCATACCATCGACTGACATGTTCTCCTCATCCACCTCCTTATCGAAGCTTAGGAGGTACTCCTGGATCTTACAGTATGGATCAAGTGATAGGAGGACCATATCAGCCTGGAATAGGCCTGTTTCTTCCCTGAATTTCTTACGTATCTTGAGGAGGTCTCCGCGGGGATCATATTCATCGAGGGCCCAGTCACTGAGGTCATCTGGGGCGGATAGGCCTGCTGTCCTAACGAGTTCTGATGCGATGTACTCGTTCAGGAAGTATGCGAAGCCTGCGATCATCCTCTGAGTCGCTAACTGTATATCAGCTGTGAACTGGCCTCTATCAGCGTCCTTGTCAGTGTATGCGAGGCTGTAACCATATGAGACTGTGTTCCCAGAGACAACCTTCCCAGCCTTCAACTGGATCGTGGTCAGGTCTGAAGCCTCACTAGCAAGGCCAGGAAGTCCCTGCTTCCCATCCTTGATATCAGCGACCGGGTTCATAGATTCCACGACACTGGTGAACTCCCCTGTCGTGTTATCAGCTGTTGGGAGTATGTTGAGGAATGGGACCTCAGGTATGAGTTTCTCAGTTATATAGTACTCCAAGTACTCCAGGTTATGTTTCCTGAGGAGGGCCTCAGGTGGCATTGTGGTTGTTATAGCGGGCATATTATCACCTTATTTGTAGTAGTAGCCTACGAGGACTGGTATCTCAGCGCCACTATTGGCGGATGCTGATTTAAGGGCTATCTTATCAGTAGGGTCAGTTGACTTGTCTATAGTCTGCCCATCAGAGGCGACTTTGATGTAGTCCCCTGCAGTGATCGCCGCGTTTGATGACGTGAGTTCCATTTCCCTCACAGCAACACCGAATAGTTTGACCGCTGCGATCCTGTTCGGGTAGTTCCCGTAGGTAGCGTTTGATGATGGTGGCTGGCCCTGGAATTGTGGTTCATCCTCCAGGACGCCGATGGGTTTCCCTGACACTCCGCTTCTGAGTTTTTCGACTAGGAGGTCTCCTGCAAGGGCCATGATATCCCCTTTCTTGGCAGGGTACTGGAATGTTGCACCTACCTGTCTGCCCTGTGGGGTGTTAACCTCGGAGACTGTTAGGTTCCCCTCTTTGAGCTCCATGGCAACCCCGGGGCCTATTTCACCATAATTGTATTTCACAACCATCCTTATCACCTGTGGAATCTTTTACGGTATTCTTCATACGTGTAGAACTCTTTCTCCTTCATATCAGCCGGGTTCCTGGACATCCTTGACATCTCAATGACCTGGGGTGCTTCATCCATGATCTTAGAGTACTCAGCTGGGGCTTTCATCGCAAGTTTGATGTGGGCCTCTGTCTCCGCGGGTTTCACTTTACCTTCCTCAATGTACTTCTCGACGAGTTTCTTAGCGTTTAGGGCTGCTGCCTTCTCTTTCAGGTCATCTGCAAGGTTCTCTGCGATTTCCTCCGCCGGAGCCTCTTTACCATCCTCAACTGGTTGGAGTTCCTGGATCCTGGTGATCATGGCATCGAGTTCATTTATCAATTCATTTATTCTGTCTATGAGGTCTGGGAGTAATTCCACTGTGTCTCCCTCGCCTCCATCTTCCGGAGGAACTTCTTCCTGAGCTTTTACCTCGGATTCAGTTATTTCATCCTCTTTTTTCATTATATCACCTCTTGGCGTGAACTTCATCTGGATTCTCAGCTTATCATTTGATGTGTACGCATTGATGCGGTAGACGAGGCAGGATGGGCAGGCTGGTTTTTTCACTATGCTCACACCTGTCACGTCCCTGAAGCCTATGATGCGGTACCCATCCTCTACGGGTTCGGTTTCAACCTCTGCTTCTATACTGAAGGCCCTCATGAGGCCATCTTTGAGGAGTTGTGGGATGGCCTCTCCGTCAAATGTTATCTCTGTTGCGTGTACTCGTCCATTGCGGAGTTCAACCCCTGTAACCCTTCCAACCACGCCGTACCCGAGTTCCTTGAGTATCTCCAGGTCGTCCTGGTCCAGGTGGTCTATGGTGATGGGGAGGCCTCCGTCCTGGACCCTTGCAAGTATCTTCTCGTACACTTCATCTGCGAGTTCCTTGTCAGCGTAGACTTTCCCTGGTGTTCCATCCAGGAATGGGTATATGACCCCGGGGGACCACATCACAGCATCAACTTTCATCCTCTGTGGCTCCCGTGTCTCTTCCTCGACTCTTTCTTCGTCTTTAACGTCTTCAGACAATAGTATCACCTCTTACAGTGCCAAGGACCTCCGCCTGGAGTTCTGGTGGCAGGTCGAAGACACTTGGCCAGTCCACTACGCACCTGCAGTTAGGGTGGAGTGGTGGGAGTTTATCCACTTCATCGGCTCTGAAGAATGATTCACCGTACCCGTAGAGTTCTGCGCAGTCTGGGCAGCAGTTAGGATGGCTTATGACGCGGTAGTACTGGTTCGCGGGGTCTGCAAGGCCTCGCTGGTATTCGACCATGTTCCCTGCTCGGAGCATCTCTGTCCTCACGATAGTCCTTGATCTGAAGGTGGAGAGGGATTCGTAGCGGCGTGGCAGTTCTGTCATCATCTCGGTGTAAGGTTTCTTCTCAGAGACCATCCGTGACATCTGCTTCAAGATGTCATCACCAACCTCCCGGTTCACCTTCGCCATATACCCTGAAATATCAGATTTGAGGACTTCATTGAAGAGCTCCTTCCTCAGACCGAGTGGCATGTCATATGCCGTGAACGCCCTCCCCGCGCCATTGATAACCTCTTCAACGCCTTTAACTGAGTAGATTGGGTTAACGGCCTTGTTGAACACTTTCTCTATGAATTCATCCTCAGTCTCGCAGCTCCTCAGTTCTTTCTCCCATCGTTCAGCAGCAGCCTTGAAGGCCTTCTTGAGTTTCTTCTCCATGTCACCTGTCACTGCACGGACGTGTAGGAGTTCACGCTTCACCATTCTAAATTCCACCTACCATCAGGGCCTGAGTAATTTACGATGAATTATACTCACATAGGGGGGTGTTGCATCTGTCTTAGTAACTCATCAAGACGTGATTCCATCTCCGGTAACTCGCCAGGTGGGAGGTCTTCAAGGTCCGTCACCGGCGCGACGCGGGTCTCAGGGGATAATGGGATTGATTCACCTGTAGCATCCTGTATACTGTACTCGATGAGCTTCTTGAACCACTCAGAATCAGTGTCAATGAGGAGGCCTGTCGCGTATCCCTGGAGGGTTTGCAGCAATTCAAGCGTCTGCCTATCCGTGAATGTCTCAAATTCTATCAGCGGAGCCGATTTAACCGCCTCATCCCCGAAATTATACTCAACAAGGCGGAGGATAACCTCGTTGACGGCCCCAGCGATATCATTGTGTATCCCCTCCAGGGCTGTTCTCAGGATAGACTCCTGGGTCATTGACTGAGCATAACTACCACTCGCCTTATCCGACTGGCCAAGGAGGAGTGTGCCAATGAGGAACTGGCGGAGTATAACGTTATCATTGTACTTGATAAACTCAAAGAAGGCGTCACCATTCTTTGATGATTCAACAAGCTCAACACTATCCTCCTTCCCAACAGTTATCTTCGTGAGGCCCTCATCAATCATCTCCAGGCTCCTCAGGAGGCCCTCCTTATTCGCGGGGTTGGAGACTTTCCCGACGAGTGTGGGGTTCTCATGTTTCTGGAGGAATATGAGGAGCCAGCGCATCGCATCCTCCTTAAACTGGACGTTGTCATAGATCCCCGCGAGGATGCTGCGGCCACGAGGATCATTGAAGTGTGACTTGAAACTGAATATGAGGAGTTTCTCCCGTGGGATGTACTCAGGGCCCTCCTCATCCCCCGTGGCATAGTAGGGGAGTGTCTGTTTCAGGCCCAGGAACTCCCCTGTATCCTCATCGAAGATGAATGAATCATCATAGTAGACCGTCTCTGGGTGGATGGGTATCAGGTCATCGATGGTGAGGAGGATCCTCCCATTTATCTCCTTCGTCGTGTAGATGATTTCATGGGCGCTGAAGCCGTAGAGGATGGCGGTGTAGATGTCACGGCGTAATCTTCTCTCAAAGCCTTTGAGCTTCTCATAGATGTCAGATACGAAGGATTCAACCTCCCCTGCCACGTCATCACGGGCCCCTGATCGGTCCTTCTTGAGGGTCATCTGCCTGGATAGGAGGAAGCTCTCGAAGAGGTGGTATGCTGTCCCTACCTGAGTATCCCTCATCACATACTTTATCTGCTCAAGAGTCAGATCCGAGCCTACCTGTCGGGGCCTCTCCCTACGGTACCCTCTAACCATCACAGGCGCGTCGACGGAGCCCCTGGCAGTCACAGACCCGATAATAGATTTTATCCTCTCAATGAAACTCAATATGTCACCCCATAACCTTTATACCGCCTACCTGAAGCCCCATACGGATCCCCTGAGGTCATGTCAGCGACCTGGAGGTAGGCCCCGCTGAGGGCGTCGACCTGGTCATCATGAACACCCCTTGATGGGAATGCGAGGAGTTCCCTCGTGAAGGTGTAGAGCCACTGAGCATCCCTCTTAAGCCTTAACTGGCCACTCCTGAATGCTGGGAGGAGAGCCCGGGCCCGATCCAACTTACTTTTACCCTGAACCGGGGCCCCATCGAAGTTAACACCAGCCAGGCGTCGGCGGAGGGATTCCATCACATACCTTGCAGATGCGCCTCCCTCGAGTTCAGCGCGTGCCATGTACTTCTCCCTGTAGACCTCAAAGTCCTCCCGGATTGTTCTAAGTATCATGTCCTCCGCCTCGGCTGGTGAAAGCCTGAATCGTATGATATCCTCAAGGTAGAGGCTCCCTGAGTTGTCGAGGATTAGGAGTGCGCCTACTGTCCAGTCCGCACCACCACTTATAGAATCATCATTCTTGTCAGGTGTGGCTGCCAGGTCCCAGTACCTGACCGCGAGGCTGGTCTGTTCTGGTGTCGGTGTCTCATCATAGAAGTCGATGATATCCTCAGTGAAGAGCCTGCCCTCTATCGTTGCTGACCAATCTCCATATTTGAGCTGTCGACGGGTGATCGGGTCGAGGAGGTCAAGGCTTTCCTCATAAGAGGCGTCGAGGTAGGGATTCTCAGTGTAACTGGATGGGAGGAATGGTGATGGGCCCTCAATGAATCGCTGTTTCACCCAGTCATGGCCCACACCTCCAGGGTTCGTAGCGGCCCTCGTCCTCAGCGGGACGGGGTTGTCCTCTGTCTTCCTGTTCCTGCTGAAGAGGAAGGTGTACTGTGACTCTGTGAACTCTGTGAGTTCATCAAAGCCTATAAACTGGAACTCTGAGGACTGGTATCGGCGTTTATCCCTCTCATGTTCAAGGTACCCGAAGGTGAGGGTCGCGCCGGATGGGAATTCCCATGTCTTGTTCTCAGCATTCCATTCAGCATCCGTTGGTGTTAACCATTCATCCGCACGATCCATGAGGGCACCTGGGAGAGCTAATTCCTTGTAAGTCCTCCTGAGTAGGAGTGCATGGTAGTCCGGGTACATGACGTATTGCAGGGCTGCCATGAGGAGGGCGTCAGACTTCCCTCCACCAGCCTGACCACCGTAGAGCAGTTCCCTGTCAAGCCTTGTGAGGAATATGGCCTGTTTGAGGAAGGGTTTATGTGGAATGTAAGGGTTCTTAAGGACTGTCTCAGTGAGGAAGTCTTTCTCAGCATCAGTAAATCCCCTCCGCGCCTTGATCCTCATCCGCACCATCCTCCAGTCCAAGTTCCTCCTCTAATTCTCTGAAGTACTCCTCATAGTCCTCTATCTTCTCCCTGTTCACTTGCAGGACGCTGCTCTCAGTCCTGCTTGTGGCCTCGCCCTGGAGGAGGAGGGCTACTTTGATTACTCTTTCGAGGTCTCCGACGTCACGTATCATGACGACGCCTCGGCCCTCACGGAATTCCTCTATGGCCTGGTCGATGAGGTCATTGAGGAATGCGAGGTATTTGGTCTTGAAGTCTATGATGATTTCATGATTCCGTTCCTTGAATGTCTGTTTGATCTCGTAGCTGTCTATTGCCTGTTTCTCATCCCAGTGGAAGCGTCTCTTCCAGTTCCAGACTGTTGCCTCGGAGACCCCTATCCTTCTGGCTGTTTCTTTGACGCTCGCCGTCTTTGTGTATCCTGCCTCAATGTGGGCGAGGTAATGGTCGTATGCTTCCCTGTGCTTCTCTTCCTCACCCTTCATCATCACACCAGTATACTTCGCTATATTACACTATAATGAAGTTCAAAGCAGGATAACCTTAAACCCATAAACCGCGAGAGTAGTGAAAACAGAGATTATCACAGCCACATTAATCCGATAAAAGAGTCTAAGAGTCACATTAAGGCCATAGACCTCCTCACGGAGACTTACAAGGTCATCATGGAGTCCATCGAGGCGTTCATAGATCTCATCATCAGTCTTCTCAAGATCCTCAATACGCTCCCTTGTGAACCCATTCATAACATTCTTCTCCCTGAGGACTGCCTTAATCTCAGCAAGGTCCCTGGTAAGGTTCTTAATGTCATCGCATTGGATTTGATGCGCTCCCACTCATCACCACCCTTTATTCAGGCCTCATCAGGGCCTTCCATCTCTGATGATTCTCTTGGGAAGAAATAATCATATGTGAATGCAAGTATCGATAACACAAGTGGACTGTACCCTGCCAAGCCCATTTTAGCCATGAATCCCTCAATAAGGGACGGGTTACTCAGAAGATACCCATAGACAAGGACCATAACACCAACAACGTATGTACTCAGCTTTCCATGATCAACACCCATATATCTCACCCCAATATTAGATCAGCGGCTCCCTGAGACCCCAGTTCACGTAGTTCTTCTTGAACACGTCGAGTATCAATGGGAGGTACTCAACTGCATCGTCATCGATATAGATACAGACACCACCATACTCATCAGGAAGGAAACAGACAGCCACACCGACAATAAGAGCTGCGAAGTTGAGTATGTCACAGACCTCCACAACTCCACGCTCAACCCACTCAAAACGGTTAATAAAATCGACGAGGGAAGAGTTAAAGGCCTCTAAGTGTTCCAAGATATATTCATTCGCCAATAATCTCACCCCCGGTTATAGGAGGCCCTCAGGGAGATGCAATCTCAAACCTGCAGTGTAAGGGTACAGTGCAGCGAGGACAAGGCCACAATCCTTGCAGACCATGTACCCATCCTCGTCGATATAATCCCTTCTCTCGGACCCACAATATGGACAAAGACTCATAGCCTTCACCAGGGGACATAAATAGTCCCCTCTCACTATATAACGTAACACAGTCAAGATGCCACACGCCTACCGTGATAGGGAGGACTGTATAGGCATGTTCAAACGATAAACCCTGAGAAGATTCCGCAACACAGTCGCGTAGAGGCGTACATCAACCCGATACTTTTTAAGGATACTATAACGCTCGAATTGGATGGTGTAGGGAAGTCTGGATTCAAGGATGAATACTGTGAGGGCAAGGAGGACCTGCTCCCATGTCGCCCTCGCATGAAGATCTGAGAGTTTCACTCTCTCAACGATCCACATCACTTCCTCGATGTCATGACTCGTGACAGGGAGGCTTGTCTTCGCCTCTGATTCAAGGAATCTACGGTACTGTGAGGACCTCCAGGACTTTAATTCCTCTTTAGCAGAATTCTTTGAGTTCCACTCTACAGTTAGCTTTGAGTTCTTTGAGTTCGCTCTATCTTCCTTCATTTTGCTACACATCCTTCATCCTTAGCCAGTTTCACAATCTCCTTCATGTACTCGTAGAGGTACTCTGGGATTGTGACTGTTGTTCTCACCTTCTCCATCATATCTCACCCCATTAATTTCCTTAGAGGTCTATCCCTCCATATCAGGGTGCCTGTACTCTGGCCTAAGCACCCCATCAACATATGATGCCCCCAGATGATCGAATTCACTATCAAAATAGGTAACCCACCTCGTCTTATCATACCCGAGAAGCCCTGAATAATCATCATAATGTCTGAGCAGAGGCAGGCCTTCATGGTATATGTATGCATATATGTCCTCAAAACTCCAATCCCTTAGAGGGTAAGCCTCATGGGGGTCTCTGCGCGTGTCCAGGATCCTCCTTGTTCTTTTCCATCGTTTACGTGATTCATCAGCCCTGAAACCGAGGAGGACGAGGTCGAAGCCGTTGGCATCTATCAGGGATTTAAGTTCCACCCAAAAACTTGGGGGGATGCCTGGGATTTCCCTCTGGCTCAGCCTCCAACCTTCCTTCACCTTGAGGACTTTAAGGTTCTCTTTTTTCGCTCCGATCTTCATAGCATTCCTGAGTATCCTGTCCTTGATGTTGCGCGGGACGAATGCTGGGCCCCAGTCAGTGTGAACAACGTCAACGTCCTTTTCTATGAGGAGGGTTAAATGGAGGAGGACTGTGCTGTCCTTCCCTCCGCTGAATGCAACGTATGGACGCCTGTAATCTTTGAAGAGTTTCTTGATGAATCTGAGGGTTTGGGCTTTGAGTTCCAGGAACTCGTCCCGGGTTGCGTAGATCTTCATGGCTTCCTTGAATTTCCTCATCTTAGACCATTCATCCTTAGGTTAGTCATTAATTCTGCTATCTGTTCGAATTCCTTTTCTATCGCGTAGCATACGGCTCCAAGGTTCTCCGCGGCCATTATAGTAGCCCCTGAACCTGCGAATGGGTCGAGGATGATATCCCCAGGGACTACATAATGGCTGAGGAGGTGAGTTATCATCGCGGGCGGTTTCGCCCATCCCTGATGGACATGTTTCATCCTCGACCCACCAGGTTCGTTCAGGTAGTAGGATTCGTTCATGGTTGAGTATAAGGGTTTATCAGTTCTGATGTGTTTTCTGCCGCCATTGAGGTGTACGATGTGGTATGAGTTAGGTATGGGTGTGAATATGCGCTTATTCGGTTTAGGCTTCATTATTATCGTGTAATAATAGTTAACATAGTCATAGAATTCCTTTGTCAGGACTTTAACCTGTTCTGTTGATAAACAGATGAATGCAGCCCACTCATCATCCATGCACCTGAGGGCCTTGTTAAGCCAACTGAAGTCGTAGAGGTCAAATGGTGGGTCTGTGAAGAGGATGCCGGCCTTCTTATCATTGAGGAGAAGCTGGTAGGTGTCATCGTTGAATGCATCGCCATGTATGACCCTATGATCCTTGATTGGTGTCACAGCGCCTGTTATCATAGGGCCTCCCCTACTAGCTGATTCTTGGGGGCTATGCAGAGGTCTATGTTCCTCTTGTCCCAGTATGGTGGCTTATAGGCCATCTTCATAATCACCTGGCCCGCCCCTACAGGTAGGGGGACCTTCAGGCTTGTGGGGATGGGCCTCATCACCCCATACTCATCATGGTAGAAGCTATGATCCATCTCCGTCTCCCTGACCTTGAGTTTGAGGATTTTACCGCCGCCGATGCCTGTCTTCTTCCCCAGGTGTGTGAGGTGTTTGAGGAGCCTCTCCACCTCCACTATGTCGCCACAGCCATAGAAAGTCACGGTGTCAGTGACTATTATTGGGTAGGTGATCATATGGTTCTTGTAGTGGCCGCTGCCTATACCATATGACCTGTTGAGTAGTTGAGGATGGTTCTCGATGAAGTAATCCTCGAAACGCTTATAGATGCGGGATGTTCTGAGCCTCGGGGCCCTATAGACGCCGACGCTGGCATGATACACGTCCCCCGTCCGCCTCAACGGGAGCTGCATGGAGCTGAAGTCGAATAGGTGGTTGGTGGGGATGTCATAGAAGTCCCCGCCGAGGGCCTCCCTGGTGCAGAGGTACTGGATGATCCCGTCGAGGTAGATCCATGCGTTCCCTGTGAATACTGGTGGTTTGACCCTGAATTCCGCCTTGAAGGGTGTGTGTGCATCCCCTCCTGGTTGGTAGGCGCTGATTTTATCCTGGATCCTGGCAGCAAGAGACATGATCATCACCAGTTTGCCTGTAATTCATCAAGAAACTCTCTGATCAGGTCAGCCTTCTCCTCGACATACGAGAGGTATGTTGCCTCAGCATCAGGGTCATAGTCATAGCGGATATCCAGTTTCCCGTACCCTGAACCGCTCTTCCCCCCGAGGTAGGGGCGTTCGCTCCACAGGTTCAATGCCCGGATGAAACATGATTCCTCAACAGGGTCAGTGTCTGTGAGTGTGAATTCATGATAGAACTTCGCACCCTTCACGATGACTTCGAACTCGTACTTCATCTGCGTCGCCTGCTCTCCATCCTCTCTGTCCTCCTTGTACTCCCTGAGACTATCAAGGCGGGTCCCGAAGTCCCTCGCCTTCAGGAAATAACTTGAAGGGCCATCGATGTCACAGTACTGTTTCTGCTGCCAGTAAAGTTCCTTGCAGATCGGTTCTGCAAGGTCCACCTTCAATTTGCCCTGGAGCATCTGATTGCCCAGGGCAGAACCCCAGAGACTTGCTGGTGGGATGTACTTGCGGATCCCTGATTTGAGTTTCACGTCAATCATACCAGAGGATTTTGTGTTAGCCTCCAGGAGGCCCCCTGTGAAGAGAAAATGGTAGATCTTCGCTGATTTGAGGTCATAATCGAGTTGATCCAGGAAGTCCTGCATGACCAGGCGGCGGAGGTACCCCCTGATCGCATTCCCATGGATGTAGGGGACGTCCTCAACCCTCATCCCCTTCTCATCCTCTATGAGTGTGGGGAGTGTGAGTATGGGTTTTATCGTCCCATAGACTTCAGGGCCGCCGTGATGGATAGGTGTCCTGGCAGTTAACACTCCAGGGTACTTAACAGTCCTCATACTTCATCACCTTCATCCTCTGCTTTCTTCATTTTGAGTTTCTCAACAACTTCCAGGGCGAGTAGGACTGCGTAGTTGGTCTCGTGTCTGAGGAGGTTGAGTGCTTCGTCTTCGTTCTCTTTGAGTGTGTTTATGTCTTTGAGGCTGTGCTGGGTGAAGCTGACACCGCACATCCTGTTTAGTTCTTCTAGGAAGGATGTGATGGTGCTCATGCGGCTTGCTGCGCGCACACGGTCTGTGAAGTATGTGTACGCTGATTTCACACCAACTTTCTTCCATTCAATGTTCCTATACGTCATCGCAAGGCACTTTGCGAGGGCGTTTTCAGTCTTCTCATCAGTCATCCTATACGCCTCCTCCAAGTATTGCGGATATTAGGCCCAGGACTACGAAGAATAGTACTATTCCCAGGCAGATCATGGTCACCCATACCCCTATCCTGACGAGGATGGGTGCCGGGTTCTTCTTTTGGGTCATCCCTTTTTCACCTCTCTAATATTATGCCATGTCTATGAGTAACTCCCATGTGGGGTTACCCTTCAATTTGTTTAGGGTGATGTTCAGGTTCCTGGCTTCCCTGACGGTCATGTCCTGTAGTTTCCCTGGGTTCACATCACCAGTCTTCATCTCCGTCTTACTGATTCTGTATTTTTCTCTGAGCTCGTTAATCCATTCTATGGTCTGGACTGCTAATTCACGGCTTAGTGTATGTGTTTCCATGTCACAGGCTAATCTGATGATCTTCTGGTTGGGTTGGTTCAGGAGGCCGTCCATGATTATCCAGCCTATCTTCTTGTACGTCCTTGTCAGGTAGAGGTAGTATGGTTTGTCTGGTGGTTCTTTGAGGATCTGTGGGAGTTCTGGGCGTTTGAATGGGTGGAATTTGTCTTCTGTGAGGATCCACATTGTCCTGCGGAGTTTGTTGCTGTCTTTTTTGAGTGTCATGCAGTAGGGGCAGATGACGTCTCCTCTGCTTGTCTGGTCTGTTGTTGTGAAGGTTGTGCCGAGTCTTTTTTTGTGTCCTTGTCTGGTTTGTTGGTGGCATATGCAGCACGTTCCTTGTTCTTTGCCGGGGCTGGGTTCTTGTTTTGTGGCTTTGGTGTACATTGTGCTGAGTTTCATGTTTTATCGTCTTTTTGTTCTGCTATTAAAAGTAAACGAGGAATAGAAAAGTATATATATTAGTATCCAGAATAAGGTATATCATGGAGTGTATAGGTGGAGGGAGGAAAACATTTATATACTCCCTCCAACAGAATACACTCAACGGGGTACAGGTGAAAACACCTGAACCCCACAAGAAAATGAGGTGAGGTAGATGGTGAATATGCGAAAAGAAATTGTGGAAATATGCGCGGAAGTAGAGATCGCGCATGGGGCCCTTCTCAGGGCCTCCTCAGAGTTCGAGGAACAGGCTGACTGGGGTGACATCCAGTTAGCCTGGGGGAGGTGAGGACACATGAACCTCACCATCCTAAAAAGAGAGGGTCAAGAGTTCCTAATAAGGCCAAAGGAACTCGCCGAAGCTATTTCTTTTGAACCCCACCCCAACGCTAAGGGGTGGGAGATCGTAAGGGTCGGAGGCATAGCCGCCGAGGATGATGTTGATTTTTACCAGCCCTACATGGGGCTGGGTAGGATACTTGTGGCTGCGGAGGTAGAACGGTGGCACTGGACCGGGACATGGATCCGGGAGGGCCTCTACCTGTACCGCAGGAGGGATGAAACCCTCACAGTTATCGCTTACGTCGAGTCCACTGGGAGGGTTGTGCCACTGTACAGGGTGGAGGGCCCGGTTGATGAAGGCGTAATAGCCTTCATCGAGGACTTTTATCGTGGGGTTCTCAGGTACGAAATCGACAGAATAATCCACGCCCCAGGGCTCACCACCCTGGGGAAGTATAGGAAGCTATGCGGATGGCTCGAAGCACGGGGTCAGCTTAAATGGGCTGACCCTGAATATGTTGAGGAGGCGATTAACCTCCTCGAAGAAGAACTTGAAAGGAGGGAGGAATAGTCATGAAAAGAACAAAAGAGGAGCTGGAGATCATCCAGCTCGCCAATGAACTCAAAGATGAAATCCTGGAAGAATACGAGGAAGCTGAGATGGCCTTTGAGGATGCCCTCAAACTCGTTGAGGACTTCTACTACCCAGAGGAACTCGACGAAGACTCAGTAGCCATCCACTGGCTCAGCTATGAGGATGGTCAGACCGCAGAGGAACTCTTCGACCGCGTCATGAAATACATCGACGAGAGGGGTGGTGAAGGTGACTGAGTTCACCTTCACCGCCAAACCTGACAGGCAGGGGAGGATATCAATCCCCATAGCCGTCAGGGAAGCACTCGGCATGAAGGATGATGAAGCTGTCCTCCTCGAGATCAGGGTGAAGAGGATAGTGTAGTTTTATTGAGGTGAGATAGATGAGTACAGAGAAAAGGTTCAGGTTATCCCATATTCTTGGGATGACCTTGAACAGACACGAAATAGTGGACAAGATGTCCCTTGATGAGTTCCTCAGGGAGTATGACATCACTCCCGAGGAATTCACAGCTCTCCAGAAGGCCCTTGTCCTGGGCCGGTGGAGAGTCCTTAGGAGGGAGGAGTGATCCGTGGGGTGGTGCTATGAAATTAGAGGTGGTGATACAGGACTTCATAGACAGTATTTATCAATACTACTATGATGATCCTGATATGTTAGACTATGTTGCCATCTTCGCAGAAGCGTTAACCGATTTTGATATACATATCGAGTATCTGTAGTGTTTTCCTTTTTCTTCTTTTTTCCCCCCATCTGTTATAACTTATAACTTGTAAGTTATAAGTTATGAATTAAAAGGTTCTAAGAACAGCATCGGCTACAAATTCTCCAATAGCCTTCACAGAATCATCTAAGTCAATATAGATCTCTACATCATTATAATACCCTGTAATATCCCCCCATCCTACCTTATATACATCAGAACCTATTCTATCCCAATAAGCTCCAGCATCTTTTTCTTTCACATTCGGAGCCGCTCCATCTCCATAACCCTGTTTTATCCTCACCCCAGTCTCTGCTATACATACAAGCAAATCAACAGCATTTATAAATCGTGCTATTATCTCCTTATCAATGCGACGATGCAACAAATCCATGACCACATTGTCTTTAATAGAATCTATCTTACCAAATATCTTCTCTACTCCACCTATATCAGCACAATAATCAATGTTATCAAACTCTTTAAAGAAAACCTCATCTTTAATATACTCAAATTCTGTCTTTATTTCCTCCCCAAGCAACCCTTCTACCTCTATAAAAACATCCCGTATTAACTGTTCATAATTCTCCCTAAATACCTGACATTTAAAAGAATATGTCATCTCTTCAACCTCATTTAACACGATTACATCACTGATCATCTCCCTGATCACAGCCCTCACAGAATCAACAGTTTTAAGATCCTCCATTGTAACCTGACGATCCAATTCACAGATAACCATGTTTATATCTTTATCTTTAAATTCCATAGTAATCACTCCATCTTTAGGGTCATAGGCAAACCTGTACTCTCTTTCTTCCCTGTATTTAACTGGTTTTAACTGTAATGAAGGTATATCATCCTCTCCCCTGTATATCGCCTCGGCAATCTGTTGTATCCTCTTGTCACAGGCTATAATGTCCCTGAGTTTCTCATGGACATATACCTCTGGAACATATTTATCACCAATCCCACACATTTTAAGTTCATCAACAATCCTATCCCTGACATCATCTATACCATAATAATCTATCTGCTCCTCTTTAAGATCCCTAATATCCTTAGAAGAACCTAAAAGAACATCTAAATCATCATAGATCTGCAGACGGTCTTTTAAGGTATCAAACCTTGACAAACGATACATTATAGCTTCCATCTTTTCATCCATACATATCACTCCTCAACAATACTACTATTAAGACGACCCATCTTCATATCAATGCCCGCCTCAGCCATATCATAAATAAAACTTACACAATTCATAAAAAACACGATCAAATCAACATCCACAGCCATATCCAGGAGACAATTAACAACCCTGCCACTCATCTCATCAAACCTACTCAGAATCATATCCTTTTCACGAAGCACCACCTCACTATCAAGACCCAAATCAATCATATCCAACTCATCAAAAACCTCACCACTCATAATATACTCCATCTCAAACTTCAACCCATCAGGAACCAGACCATACACCCGCCTAAAAATCTCCTCAACAAACTCATCCCTATCCCCCCTCAAAAATATATCATACCTTTCATCAGAAACCAGACTATTAACCACACTACTATCAATCCTCTCATTCATAACTACACCTTCACACAATCAATATCTTCAATCTTCCAGATCTCACCACCAAACTCCCTAACCTGCTCCAGAGACAACTCCCTACCACGAAACTCCCTAGGAACACGAGGCAACACCACATGATAATACTCCACACCCTTACGGAGCAACCTCTTGATGAGGTGGATGGGGAGGATGCCGTAGACAGCATCCCCCTTCTTCATGCGCATGATCATCTCATTACTAAGATGACCTGCCACGAAGACGTCCCGGTCAAGGCCTTTACCATTCAGTTTAGCCCTCACCCAATCCACAGTACCCTGATGCCTTGTGATTATGTAATTCATCACCAACCACCACCTCTCTGCGCTATCTCCATCAGCACAGCCCAGCAGTGCTTGCAAACGAATGATGCCTCCGCCTTAAACCAGCGGTACTCATAGTCAGGGCAATTACACTTGATCGTGGAATCAGTCACAAGGACACTGTACAGGTTATCCCCTGATTCTACCTCATAGAGACGACCCTCATCACATTCACCCTTGAATGTGGCCTTAAGCCTCCTCGCATTCCTAATCTTATTCATCCGAGTCAAAAACAACACCCTCCCTTCGTTATATGTTTATATAACGATGAATAAGGGCCCACTCAGAGGTTAAGGGCCCTTACGGTCGCCATGGTACTCATCATAGGCCTCCCAGACCTCATCGAGTTCCCCTGCACCATATGCTTGTATGTACCTCCTGACAGTCATGTATCCGCCACCGAGGATCTTCATGAGCTTCAGGATACTCCACCCCTCCTCAACGTGTAGCTTGTAGGCTTTATGGAGCTCAAAGATGGTGAAGGGGCGGGGATGTTCCCACCCCACCTTCAAGAATCTGCCTTCCCTGTTCACACGCCACCTGTAAGGATAATCAAGTTTCCTCACGAGTTGACGTACAGACTTCTCACTGATCCTCAGAGTCCTCGCGATCTCAGGGATGGTGTACCCATTCTTGTAGAGTCTGTGAACAGTCCTGGTGACCTTATCCATGTCCTTGAACTTGTGGACTAGGCCATGCTTTGACAGGACTTTCCACACTCTCCCACGGCTTACTCCGAGGGCATCACAGATCTCCTTATATTCATAGCCCTCCTCTCTCAGCCGGACTATGGAATCCTCGATCCTCTCTGATTCTCTCTTATTCAGCTCCCACCATTCTTTAGACGCGAATTCAACAGATTTCATGAGCATCACCGTCAACTCATCCTCTCATTGCTTGTTTTGAATCCATTCTCACGGTATCCCCAACACCTGGCGCACCTCTCAGGTTCATCTATCTCCATAAGATAACCCTGACAGGAGAGGGGTGATATGACCCTCGTCACATACTCCTCTTCAGTGAGATGATATCCCTTGTATTCACCGTTATCTGTCACGACTTCGAAGAGTTCATGGGTTGTGAGAGGTTCGTCAGAGACTTTGAGGGCTTGGATGGTTTCCATGTATAATTCCGCCCAGATAGTCCTGGGCGCGGGGCTTTGATGGACTTGAACATTGACGTGTGGTTCGAGACTGAATCTTGGACCTCTTGTAGTGTTATCCACCCTCACCATACCTTCACGTTTCAGTTGTGAGAGCGTGTATGCTACCATCTTCCTGGTCGGGGAGGATCTACTGTGCATCAGGCCTTCTTCGATGATCTTTTCGCAGATACCATCACTTGAGAGGCCTATCTCATCCCCGTATTTATCGACGATGTATAGGACGGCGTTTTTAAGGTTTCTGCGTCTTAGTTTCACGTTTGTGTTGATGTGGACTGTTGTCACGACAAATCCCTTCCCTTTATTCTCCTATGATCCGTGGGGCGAGAAGGAGATTCGCCTTAACCCCATTGGACGAGTATTCTAATCTGATGGGTTTCTCATTGTCGATATGGATTGTGACGGTCTCAAACCTGGGTAGGATGAGTGGTTTGAGTTTTTCTATTGTGAATCGGCTTAAGTATTCTCCATCCACTCTCTCCCCATGCACATGGCGGAAGATGACCTGGAAAGGATTGTAATCATTGCATGTCTTGAGATGTAGATAGTCCTCATCAACTTTTATGTCTATACTCTCTGATGATGTGAGGGCTGCGTCTTTGAAGAAGGATGTGATGATGTCTGTGTTGACTGTGAGGGTTGCGTTTAATTGGAATGTGTCTATTTGTGCTGTTGGTGTGGCGTATTCTGTGTCAGGGCAGGGTATTGTGAACCTGGTTTCGCCTTTCTCTGTTGACCTGGTGATGATGAGGGATGTGGTGTTCTCTTCATCATCGGTTTTGTTGGTGATGGTGATTGTGTCTTCTCTTCGTGTGAGTTTCAGGATGTTGTTGAGTTCTTCAACAGGGATTATGATTTCTTCTTCCTCTGGGACTTTGTATGTTGTGAAGAATTCTGGTGTGATCTCTATGTTGTAGTAGGTGATGTGTGAGCCGTCCATTCCGGTTATGGTGAGGGATTCTGGCGTGGCGTGGATGGTGGCGATGTCAACGTTTATCTGTGTTAACATCTGTGTTATGCTGTGAAGGTCTGATGGGTTGTCTGTCTCGAGTTTTATGGCTTTCACTGGTTCATCCCTCCTATGAGGAGGTCTTCTATTGTTATTGTGTCCATTATCTCCTTTATCTTCTTGATTGACTCTGTTCTTGTCCTGTATACTCCTACTTCGAGGGTTGTCTGACTCATCCCACCGGTTGTGGGTGTGAAGTGGGGTTGAAATTCTTCGATGACTGCAATGCTGACTTTGTATCCTTTCGCGATTTTTTCGAGTGTGGGTTTGACTTTGATTGAGTACCCAAGATAGTGGGTTATTTCTTTAAATCCCCATAATCTCTCTTTTGTGTTTTTATTCATCTATCTCACCTCTATATATGTTTTGGCTTGTTCTTGTCCCGGTAACCCGGGGTTTAACATCTTTTTTGTGGGTTTCCGGGTTATCTGAGGATTCTGAGGAAAAGTAACCAAAGTAACTTTGGTAACCCATATATAAAAGGTAACTTGGTAACCAAGGTAACTTAAGGGTTTGACCAAAATTTTTTTGGTATAGGGTATCACCCCTCAGGTTCAGGTTACCTTTTTCGGAAATCGCTGAGAACCTCTTTTTACCGAAAAAAAGGCTCTCCAGGTCTTTAAAGGTAACCTCATGGTTGAGGTTACTTTGGGTTACCTTCAGGTTACCTCTTAGGTTCACCTAAAAATCCTCCTGTTTTTCTAACACAATTTCACTTAAATCAACAAACTTAACAAACTCATCAAACGAGATATGCATACACTTCATCACCCTCCCTGACACCTTCACAGAACCATACATCCAATGCTCACCCAGGATGTCAGAGAGGCCCTTCAACGTCAACGACAAACCAGTCGCTCTATTCACAGCATCCTTAAACCCTCCAGTAAACACAACACGTCGGCCCCTATACCCATCATGCAGCACCATGTAGGGTATAAGGCCATTCATCAGGACATTCTCAGCCTTCTCAGAGAAAGAAATCCTAATACTCTCGGAGAAGTCTCTCTGCACGTTATATTCCTCACTGTCAACCCATTTAGCCTTCCTGACCTCATTATTGATCTGATCAACAATGAATATCCTGACCTGCTCCCTGATATCATCGTCCACATCATTTAATGTCTCTGTCTCTGACCACTCGAGCAACCACTCCGGGGGCTTCAGGCCAGCGTCAGCATAGAACCTGAGGATGATACTGTTCGCGGCGGTCTTCCAGTCGTCTGTGCAGAGATCCAAGTCCTCGATGAACTCCCTTGCAGCGAATGATCCGAGGCTGTTCAGAATCATTAATGGGCTCTTATGGGGTGTGTTGACCTTAAATTTCTCATTGAACTCCTTAGAATCATCATCTTTCTTTCGCTCGGACTGGATGAAGTTTATCACTTCAAGGCGTCGTAGTAGCGCGTCATCTGGTGGCAAGTAATGGTTTGAAGTGAATATGACTGGTGATAGGCTGGGTATGTTCTTGAATACTTTCCCTTCATGTCTCCCGCGACCTATCGTTGACTCCACCATCACCTTAATCATCTCTGCAGTGCTGGGCCTGTCAAAACAGGCTTTTGGTTCGTTCACGATGATAGGGAAGGTTGATTGGCTGATCCTATGACCTACCCTCGCCACTGTGTCAAAACTGGAGCCACCGACATCGTTCTCACTTGTAGGGTAAGTGTAGACGTACTGACCTATCCTGGCGACACTGGTCTTCCCTGAACCTGAAGCACCATAGAGATACAGGTATGGGAATAGTGGAGCGCCAACTTGTTTGCGCACATAACTGAACGGCGCTATGATGCACCATTTCAAGACTGTCGCTAGCTTCACAGGGTCATCAAAGTACTCTGAGAGGCTGGAGAGCAAATCTGCGCAGGCTACGATGTCATCGGTGGTGACGTCTTTGAGGTCATATTTAACTGAGTATATTTTTCCCTCGTTTTCGTTGTAGTAGAATCCTGGTGTGTCAACTCCTCTTTCGATGACTGCGTTCCCCTTGTAGGCCGTCCACCCGATTATGGTGGCCAGGACGTCTCTGCAGACGTTGTGGTAGAATATGCGGCCGGATTCTTTCAGCGTCTCTATGTGGTACTCGAATGGTGCTGGGCCCTCAGTGAATCTTTGTCGTGTTGGTGATATCCACTGTATTTTGATTTGTCGTGTTTCACCTGGGAGTGGTGATTCGTAGATCGATATCTTCTCAGGGTAGGCGTCTATGACTATCCGTTCCTCTGTGATTGATTTGCCCTTGATGTTTATAGTTTTGATTAGGAGCACCCTTTTTTCCTGGTCGTCCAGGTAGATCTCGCTGTCTCCATGGAATGGTATGGATATGATGGGTTCTGGCTGGTATGATTCAAGGCATTCGAGTATTCTGTCAGCTCTTTCATCGTCGAGGAGTAATTTGAGTGTTTTCAGCGATTCATCATCTGGGGCCTCTGATTTGCATGTTTCCTTCACAAGGGCCTTGATGTGCTCCTTTTTTGTGTATGGTTCGTTGTAATGTTTCTTTGTTGCTGTTAGGGCCTGTATTATGTCTTTTTCTGGGATGTTCCTGTTCTT
>AMZC01003022.1_pt1 | contig 24631 bp, 14 predicted proteins | sample 948551 | NCBI WGS metagenome assembly AMZC01 (sample SAMN01120625, study PRJNA171369) | bioreactor sludge metagenome | biome: sludge; isolation source: anaerobic thermophilic cellulolytic sludge from lab reactor | place: China: Hong Kong, Shek Wu Hui wastewater treatment plant | collected... | reverse complement strand
CGTGCATCAGGCGCGGAGCGCGCACCACGCGCCCGCCATACGCCTGCCCGATGCACTGATGGCCCAGGCACACGCCCAGGATGGGCGTCGTTGGCCCCAGGGCGCGGATCACGTCGAGCGAGACGCCACCGTCGTCGGGCGTGCCAGGGCCGGGCGAAATGACGATGTGCGACGGGCGCAGGGCGCGCACCTCGTCCAGCGTGATCTGATCGTTGCGGACCACGCACAGGTCAGCGCCCAGTTCGCCCATCAACTGCACCAGGTTGTAGGTGAAGCTATCGTAGTTGTCAATGACCAGGATCATCAGCAGCCCTCCTAACCCAATCCTGCTTCGGCGTTCTGCACAGCCAGCGCCACTGCGCGCGCCTTGTTGACCGTCTCCTCGTATTCGCGCGATGGGTCGCTGTCGGCGACGATGCCCGCGCCCGCCTGGAAGGTGACCTGATCGCCGCGCATGAGCATGGTGCGAATGGTGATACAGGTGTCCATCGAACCGTCGAAGCTGAAGTAGCCCACCGCGCCGCCATACGGCCCGCGCCGCGTGCCCTCCAGTTCCTCGATGATCTCCATGGCCCGCACCTTCGGCGCACCGCTGAGCGTGCCCGCGGGGAAGGTGGCCCGCAGCAGGTCGAAGGCGTTCAGCCCCGCCCGCAAACGCCCCTGCACCTGACTGACGATGTGCATCACGTGCGAATAGCGCTCGACGACCATCATGTGGGGCACGCAGACGGTCCCATAGTCGCAGACGCGGCCCAGGTCGTTGCGCCCCAGGTCTACCAGCATCACATGTTCGGCGCGCTCTTTCTCGTCGGCGAGCAGTTCGGCGGCCAGGGCGTCGTCTTCGGCTTCGTCGCGCCCGCGTGGGCGTGTGCCAGCGATCGGTCGCAGCGTGGCGATGCCGTCTTCCAGCCGCACCATCATCTCCGGCGAGGCACCGATCAGCGCCAGGTCGTCGCTGAAGCGCAGGAAAAACATATAGGGGGAAGGGTTGAGCGCGCGCAGCGCCCGGTAGATGGTGAAGGGCGGGGCGGACGTGCGGCGACTGAAGCGCTGCGAAAGCACAATCTGAAAGGCGTCTCCGGCGGCGATGTACTCCTTGGCGGCGCGGACGCGGGCCTCGAACTGCTCGCGCGTCATGTTGCTGCGTAGCTCGCGATCACCTGCCCCATTGCCGGCGTATTCTTCCGCCTGCGGTAGCGGCCCGGCCAGCCGGTCGAGGATGGCGTCAATCCGTTGCACGGCGTCGTTGTAGGCGGCGTCCGGATCGCCGGTGTTGTGCGCATTGGCCAGCACGATCAACTGGTGTTTGGCGTGGTCGAAGATGACCAGCGTGTCGGCCAGCAGGAAAGCCGCGTCCGGCACGCGCAGGTCGTCGGTGGCCGTGGAGGGCAGGCGCTCGAAGTAGCGCACCACGTCGTAGCTCAGGTAACCGACCGCGCCGCCGACAAAACGCGGTAGTCCCTCGACTTTCACCGGACGGAAACGCTGCATTTCTGCTTCGATCACATGCAACGGGTCTTCGCGGGCGGTCAGCGGGCGTGTGACGAGACCATCGCCGCGCCGGATGGTGAGGGTGTTGTCCTGTACGGTGATCAGCGCCTGTGCATCTACGCCCAGGAAGGAGTAGCGCCCAACCTGTTCGCCCCCTTCGACGCTCTCCAGCAGGAAGGAAGGTCGGTCGGGGCGGGCCAGTTTGAGGTAGACCGAGACGGGTGTCTCCAGGTCGGCCAGCAACGTGCGGTAGACCGGCACCAGGTCGCCTTGCTCGAACAGGCGCAGGACGGTCGCCCGGTCGGGGACGACGGGCGCGCGGGTGCGGAGAAGTTCTGGTGAGAGTGCCATCGGTGCGCCTCCTGACTCGTGTTGAAAAAAAGAATCTCCCCTTCCCATCAAGGACGAGAAGAGGAGATTCCCGCGGTGCCACCTTGGTTAAGCGGCTGCCCCCGGAAACAAAAAATCCACGGTGAACGCGCGGATTTGGAGGGAGAAGCCAGCTTCACTCGGCAGGGTACGGACGCCCGGACTGCGTCAGGGCCTCGATACCCTTCACCCGGCTAACGGTGGTGTCTCCGGTGCGGGCTACTGGCGCTGTTCGCAGCGCGTTCGACCGCACAGCTCCCTGGCCCATTCCACACCGGCGCTTGTACCGCCTTCGCAGCGACCGGCGGCTCTCTGAACACCGCTTCGGTGTGTACTATTCCAGATCAACGCTTTTGCATGTATGATGCTTGTCCCAAAAGGTAGCAAGATTCGGGGGTGTTGTCAAGCATTTTGGGCAAAGCGAACAAAGCCAGGCCCACAGCCTGGAGCGGAATTTCCCGCAGATTTCCTGGTTGCTGCGAATGCCTCGCTGGAGCGTGTCAGGCTTTTTTCCCCCTCATCCCCAGGCCCCTTTTCGTATGCAAGCGGGGAGCACTTGTGCCAGAGCCAGCAAGTCCCCTCGCCCCGCGACGCAGTCGCGAGGGAGAAGGGATACAGGGGTGAGGGGCAGAAGTTCATGACAGGCGCTGGTGCACGATCTCGGCCTCAGCCAGGTGCTGCGGCTGCACTTCGGACGCGGACATGGTCGGCGCGCCGTGTGGCAATGTCACATGGAAGGTGGTGCCGTGACCAGGCGTGCTCTCGAAGGTGATTGCCCCTCCCTGTAGCTCTACTGCCCGCTTGACGATGGACAGGCCCAGGCCGGTGCCAGGGGTACGGCCTACGTTGCTGGCGCGGAAGAAGGGGGTGAAGAGATGCGCCTGCTCTTCCGGCGGGATGCCGATGCCCTCGTCGCGCAGGGTGAGGACAGTGTGCCCGTTGTCCTGGGCGATGCTCAGTTGCACCGTCTTGCCTGGCGGAGAGTACTTGACGGCGTTGGAGAGCAGATTGCGCAGCACCAGCGTCATCAGGTTCGGGTCGGCCTGTACCGGGCGCGGCGTTGGCGCGGGGTGCAGGCTGATGTGCACGTCGGTGCCCTGCGTGAGCGCGACTTCGCTCGCTACGCGCTGCGCCAGCGCGTTGATGTCGAGCGGTTCGGGGTGCACTTCCAGCGCGCCGGTCTCCGTCCGCATGTGCACCAGCAAGTCGTCGGTGAGCTGACGCATGGTGGCGACGGCGTTCTTGATCTGAAGCAGCCGTTCGCGCCGTTCGTCATCCGTCTGGCGGTCCCAGTAGAGATTGAGCAGATCGGCAGCCGACTGAATGACGGCCAGCGGCGTGCGGAATTCGTGCGATGCCACCGAGAGGAACTGCGTCTTCAGGCGGTTGATCTCGATCTCGCGGTTCAAGGCGCTGCGCAGATGCGCTTCCATCTGCTTTTGCGGCGTCAGATCGTGCAGGGTGACGATCAAGCGGGGTGAGCGTTGCAGGCGCGCCCGCAGTGGCGACAGCACGACTTCGAATTCTCCCGCCTGGCGCGTCAGGGACTGGCAGCGGAAGGCTGCTTCGGGCAGAGTCTGAGTGCTCCGCGAGGCGCTGGCATTGCGCAGCGCGGTCTGCAGCGCGGCGCGGTGTTCGGGGTGCTCCGGACAAACGACATCCAGCAGGGAGCGTTGCCCCGGTCCACAGATGGCTTCGAAGACGGTGTTGGCTTTCAGGATGGCTCCCTCGGCGGTGACCATGACGATGGGATCGGCGCTGCCGTTGAGGATGTCGCTCAGCTCCTGGCCGCTTTCCAGCATCTGAATCACCAGCAGCACGATTGCCAGACTCGTCGCCCCCGCAAAGGCCAGCAGTAACACCGTGAAAAGCGTGCGGCTGACCAGGCCATGCTGGTAGATATCGCGCTCATTGACGGCGCGCACGATGAGCGCCGGCGCACCTTCTGCGTCGCGCAGTACCGCATAGGCCGCGATGTGCTCGTCGTTGAGCGTGCGCACGTATTCCAGTTCCCCGTCAGAAAGGCGCTCACGGGCTTCGGCGAAGTCTGCGGGCAAGCTTTCCGCTTGCCAGGGGAAGGAGGTGATTTCGCTGCGCGCAACGCCTGCGAAATGCCCCAGCACAGTATCATCCAGCCAGCGCCCGAACAGCAAGATGCCTCTGGGCGGGCCGGTGCGGGCGCTGGTGCGGATCGGCTCGGCGGCGAAGAGCAGCGGGCCTTCGGGCAGGTTCAGCAGGCCGGAGGTCGAGCGTGCAGGGACGACCAGCGTAGAGAGCAGGTCGCTTTGCAGAAGCGACGAAGGCGGCGGCGCTTCACTCTCGCTCTGGGCATCGTAGGCTTTGCTGAACACCACTCGACCGGACGTATCTACCAGCATGGCCAGGTTGAGGCCCAGCGTCTGGAAAGTTTCCAGGGGGTAGTTCGAGGTAAGGTAGGCCTGGTTGCCGTCGGCCATGAACTGATAGGTGTCGTCCCAGTTGGCCCAATCTGTAGCCTGCGCTGCCAGCTCTGATACCTCCGTGTTGAAGGCATAGAGCACGCTTTTTATATGCTGGCGCGCATATTCCCGCTCCAATTGCGCAATGCTGTGCGCAATGAAGGCGTTGGAGGCGATGACCAGTAACACGACAAACCCTGCGAGCAGGGCAATGATCATCAGGGGAGTCTTCTTCGGGAAGAGCATAGGGGTTTGGGACGGTGCTCCTGAGAAAAATAGATTGATGGGCAGAATGTGGGGGGATATCGTACGATGGCGTTCTCATTCTACCCAGACGAAATTAAAATACCATAAAAATCACCCTGGAGTCATAAAGGTTTGGTGAATTTTACAGGCCCCTCAGGGCCTTTTCAAGGCTGAGTCAGCCGCAGGTTGATCAGCCCTGGCAGCAGATCGAGGATGACCAGAGTACCGGCCCGGCTGGCAGTCTGTGTCTGCGCCAGCGTGCCCGCGCCGGTGACCGTATAGGCCGCGCCCGGCTCCAGCCCGGTGATCAGCAACCTGGTCACGCCGGGCATGACTTCGAAGGTCGCGGCGGTGATGGCTTTTCCATCCTCTGGCGTCGCGTCGAAGATAACCTGCGCCGTCCCCAGCGCCGCGCCGCGCACCCCTTCGCCCAACACCAGGGCACCGGCGGAGGGGGATGGCGCGGCGGCGTCCTGTGCCACGAAAAGGGTCAGGAACCAGTGATCCAGGTTCGGCGCGCCGGGGGCGATTTCCAGCCGGTAGAGACCGTAGGGGGCGGACTCGAACTCGTTGCCGACCGGCCCGCCCCAACTGCGGTCTACCTGTTGCCCGGCCACTTCGTAGCCTGCGACGACGGTGACCTGACTGCGGGGCAGCAGGTTTTGCACGTAGACCGCGCTCTCGCCGACCTGCGAGCGGAAGAAGAGGCCCTGCGGCTGCGGCTCGGTCTGAAAGTGGAAGACGGTCAGCGGAGTATAGGCGGGGTAGGTGCTCATCACGCGGTCGTAGACGAAGACGGTAGACGGCGGCCAGTAGACGAACTCGCGGATGACCGCCCTGACCTTGGGGCGATTCTCCGGCGTGCTGTAGAACGTGCTGTTGTACGCGCCAGTGAGGTCGGCGCGCAGATAGGTGATCCCTTCCGCCTGGACGAAGCGGGTGATCGAGCCGGTGTCGTAGGCACGCCAGTTGCTGAGCAGGTAGGGCAGGTTGACCGCCGTGCGCGGGTGCGGACTCATGGTGCGCTGCCCGCAGTCGTTCAGCCAGACCTCGCGCTCGGCGTTGGGGCGGATGCCGTCGAAGTTCTCCGCCAGATCGCAGATCAGCACGGTGTTCGCCGCGATGGTGCGGACGTAGTAGTTGGCGTCGTGATCGGACGTGCCGTCGCCGCTGTAGACGCCGCTTCGCACGACCAGTTCTTCTCCGTTGTGATAGAGGGTGAAGTTGCCCTGATCGTAGAACTGATGATAGGCCAGGCGGTCGCCCGCGTTGAACGACACGTAGGTTGCCGCGCGGTCGTACTTGCCGGCAGCGTCCAGCCAGGCGGAGCGCAAGAAGACATGGCCCAGGTAGGGCGCAAACCAGACGGTGCTATCCGGCGGCAGGCCGAACGAGTCCGGATCGCGCCACAGGAACTCTTCAGCGCTCAGCCAGTCCGGTGAGCTATCGGGCAGTTGTCGCAGAAACCAGTCCATCCAGCGGGCGTGTTCGCTGCCCGCGAAGACGGAGCGCAGCAGCAAATCCTGGGCGCGGCCATAGGCGACGGCGGGGTGATAGCGCTCGGAGTCGCCAATGATCGAGGGGTAGCTATGGATCAGATCGCCCCAGTCGGCGTTGTAGGTACGCGCTGTGCCCGGATGATAGAGAAACAGGTCGTAGGCCAGCCGGTCGTACCACCAGGGCGTGTCGTCGAAGTAATTCTCGCCCGCCGCGGTCCACCAGGCCAGCGCCGTCTGCCCATAGGCCCAGCCCGCCAGGAAGCCGTAGACTGGCCCTTCGGCCCAGGCCCCGCCCGATTGCAGGTCCAGCGCGGGCAGGATGGTGTCGGCGAAGGTCTTGCGGCAGAAGGCCAGCAAACCCGGCGCACCCTCGTGCTCGCTCCACAGCGCCAACCCGCCCGCGGTGAGCGCCCACAACCAGCGGGCGGTGAGGTTGCTCCAGGCCATGATCTCGCCATCGAGCCAGACCAGGCTGTCCAGGTCGGCGGCAGGGTCGCGCAGACGGGTGAGGGCGCGCCACAGCGACTCGCGCAGCGCGGCGCGGTCGTCGGCGGTCAATGCGCCGTGCAACCAGTCGTAGCCGAGGGCCAGCGCGGCTACGTCGTCCAGCAGCGCGCCGTCGAAGCCACCCTCTCCGCGCAGGGCGGGGTGTGTCTCCACGCGGTTGACCAGCTCCACCATGACCGCTCTGGCCCGTTGTGCGTAGCGCCCTTCGCCGGTGACCAGCCAGGCCAGCGCCAGCGCGCGCACCACTGTCCCTGGTGACCAGCCGGCGTCTGCTTCCGGTTCGTCCGAACTCACGTAGGCCAGGAAATCGGCCCAGGTGCGCACCTGTCGATCGGCTCTGGGGCGCAGGGTTTCCTGCACATAGGCCGACGTGATCAGCAGGCGCGGGTGAGCGCCGAACGCTGCGACAGGCAGGGGCGGGTCGGCGCTCTGCGCGTGCGCGGGGATGACGAAGGCTGGCACGGCGAGGCTCAGCGACAGCAGCACCGCCCAGAACGTCAGGAGGGGACGGCTCGTCCAGCGCATGGGGGGGTCAGAAGGGCAGATCGTCGTCGGAGATGAGCACTGTCGGCAGCGGCTCGATGCGCAGCCAGGTCCGGCCAATGCGGAACAGTTGCCCCGGCGCGATCACGGCCCGCCCTTCGATGCGCCGTTCGCCGATATAGGTGCCGTTGGTGCTGTGCAGGTCTTCCAGCCAGAAGGTCTGCCCGTCGTAGATCAGCACGGCGTGTTCACGCGAGACCTGACTGTCGTAGCTCAGGCATATGTCGCAGTCTTCGCGGCGACCGATGGTGATCTCCATCGGCTTGCCGGAATCCAGGAAGGTTTCGAAACTGAGGGTAGAGCCATCCTGCGGGCCGCTCATCAACGCGATGAGAATGTCGGTCATGGATACTCACTCCTCCCCGTCCAGATGACGGCGCGCCTCGGTGCGCTTCTCGCGCGAGGGTTGATGTGTGGGGTCAAGCTGCAGCGCCCGGTTGAAGGCGGTCACCGCCTCTTCCCAGCGCCCCAGTTGCAGCAAGGCGTCGCCCAGGTTATGCCAGAACCACACATCGTCGGGCGATAGCTCGACAGCGCGGGCGAAACAGAGCCGCGCTTCTTCCCAGCGTCCCAGGGCGGCGCAGGCCAGGCCCTTGCCGTTCCAGGCCCAGGCATAGCCCGGCGCAAGGCGCAGCGCCTGATCGTAGGCGGTCAACGCCTCTTCGTGCCGTTCCAGGCGGCGCAACACCTGTCCTTTGCGCGCCCAGGCGGAATCGCTCTCCGGCCCGACCTTGAGCGCCTGCTCGACGGCGTCTAGAGCATCTTCCACCCGCCCCAGGGCCAGCAGCGGTTCGACCTGATTGATCCAGTACCAGGCGCTGTTGGGATCGTACTCAGCGGCGCGCTCGTAGGAAATCAGCGCTTCTTCGCGGCGGCCCATCGCTTCGAGCGCCAGGCCGCGCCCGTTCCAGGCCCAGGCATAGCCCGGCTCTACTTTCAGCGCCCGGTCATAAGCGGCAACGGCATCCTTGTAGCGCCCCATGCGGCGCAGGACCTGACCGCGCTTGGCCCAGCTTTCGGCGTGATTGCGGTTGAGGCGTAGCGCGCGTTCCAGCGGGCCGAGCGCGTCCTCAAAGCGCAGCAGATAGATCAGCTCGTCGGCCTGGTTGTACCAGAACCACACGTCGTCGGGCTGAATGGCGGCGGCCTGCTTGAAGCATTGCAGCGCCTCTTCGTGACGGCCCAGGAGGCTGAGAGTCAGGCCGCGCCCGTTCCAGGCCCAGGCGTAGTCGGGGGCCAGTTCCACGGCGCGGCTGTAGCTGGCCAGTGCTTCTTCCAGGCGACCCATGCGGCGCAGGGCCTGTCCTTGCTTGGCCCAGGCGCGCGCATAGCGCGGATCGGCTTCCAGAGCGCGTTGCAACACTTCGAGCGCTTCCTGGTGCCGTTTGAGCAGCACCAGGGTGTCGCCCAGGTTGTACCAGTAGAGCGGGTTGTCCGGCTCGATGGCGGCGGCGTGCCGGTAGGATTCCAGCGCCTCTTCGTGACGCCCCAGCGCTTCCAGGACGATGCCATGTTCGTTCCACGCCCAGCTATACGAGGGATCGAGTTCGACGGCGCGATTGAGGTGCTCCAGCGCTTCTTCCGGGCGGTTGAGCTGACGCAGGGCATTGCCCAGCCGCGCCCAACTGCGGGCGTGAGTGGGCGAGAAGTGAATGGCCCGTTCGAGCAGGGGGATGGCTTCCTCGAAACGGTTTTGCAGCGCCAGCAGATTGCCCTGGTTGTACCAGTGCCAGACATCGTCTGGGGCGATCTCAGCAGCGTGTTGATACATCGCCAGCGCCTCGTCGTAGCGACCGAGCCGCTCCAGGACGATCCCCTTGCCATTGATGGCCCAGGCATAGTCGGGTTTGAGGGCCAGAGCGCGGTCGTAGGCGGCCAGGGCGTCCTCATAGCGTTCCAGGTAGCGCAACACCTGGCCCAGCTTGGCCCACGAGTAAGGATGCCCCGGCGCTACGCGCGTGGCCTGCAGCGTAGGAGTCAGCGCCTCCTGGTAGCGCCCCATTTCGACCAGCATCTCGGCCTGATTGTACCAGTGCCAGACCTCACCGGGCTGATGCAGGGCGGCCTGCTGAAATGCTTCCAGGGCTTCCGGCACGCGCCCCAACGCCTTCAGGGTCAGCCCTTTGCCGTTCCAGGCCCAGGCATAGCGTGGATTCAGTTCCAGCGCGCGGTTGTAGGCATTGAGCGCTTCTGGCAGGCGCTCCAGCGTGCGCAACACCTGACCGCGCTTGGCCCAGCTTTCGGCGTGATGCGGGTCAATGTGCAGCGCGCGGTCGAGCACGCGCATGGCCCCCTCGTAATCGCGACGGGTATAGAGCACTTCGGCCTGGTTGTACCAGGCCCACACGTTATCGGGGTGCAGTTCGGTGGCCGTCTGATGGGCGGCCAGGGCGCGCTCGGTCTGCCCCAGCCGCTCCAACACCTGACCTTTGCCCGTCCAGGCCCAGGCGAAATGAGGATTGAGCGCCAGGGCGCGGTCGTAGGCGGCCAGCGCTTCGTCGTAGCGACCGAGCAGGCGCAGCGTCCGGCCCTTGCGCGCCCAGGCCCAGGCCGAGTGCGGGTCGAGCGCCAGGGCGCGGTCGTAGGCGACTAGCGCTTCTTCGGCGAAGCCCAGTTCGGTCAGGCTGTAGCCCTTGTCCATCAGTTCGCTGATCTCCAGCGCCGGCCCTTCGGCGTTGGTCTCTGGCGGTGCACCGGTGATCTCCCCGATCAGCGCCCGCAGCGCGTCTACCAGCTCGCCCCAGCTTTGCGGACGGTCGGCGGGGTCTTTGGCCAGGCAGGCCAGGGTCAGTTCCCTGACCGGTGCGGGCACCTGCGCCGCCGAGTCGGGAAAGGCGGGGAGCAGGTTGAGGTGAGCGTGCACCCATTCGGTGAGCAGTTTGGCCTCGAAGACGGTGCGCCCGGTGAGCATCTCGAACAACACACAGCCGAAGGCGTAAATATCAGCGCGCATGTCCACCAGTTCGGCGCGGCATTGTTCGGGGGCCATGTAGGGCGGCGTGCCGACGATAGCGCCTACGCGCGTCAGACCGCTGGCCCAGGGGCCGTCATCGCCGGAGAGCGACACGCTCTGATCGGCGTCCATGGAACGCACCAGGCCGAAGTCGGTCACCTTGGCGATGCCGTCGTGCCGCACCAGGATGTTGGCTGGCTTGAGGTCGCGGTGCACCAGGCCGGGGACGCGACGGGTGGCGTGCTGCATCCCCAGCGCGATCTGCAGCGCGAAGTCCAGCGCCTGGGGCAGGTCAATGCGCCTGTGTCGAATCCAGCTACGCAGGTCTGGCCCCAGCCCCTCCGGGCCGGTGATGTGTTCCAGGATGATATGCGGGCGTCCGTCGAATTTCTGCACGCGCCGCGCCTGCACGATGTGACGGTGCTTTTCGAGCATGATCCAGGTGCGCGCTTCCTGGGTGAAGCGGGCCACGGCGGTCTCGTTGGTGAGCAGGCGGCTTTGAAAGGTCTTGATCGCCACCGAGCAGCGCTCTTCGTGGTCGTAGCACAGGTAGACGATGCCCATGCCGCCTCGCAATACCTGCGCGACTTCATAACGCCCGTCAATGCGATCGCCAAAGTCGAAGTCCGTGCCTTCTTTGTGGCGCGCAGGGGCCACCAGGATATCCGGCATGGTTGCCGAGCCGGTGCTGGTGCTCTCCAGCTCCAGCCGGAAGATTTCGGACTTGTCGGAGCGCGTTTCGCTGAGCGACGACGCCTCGTCCTCTGGCCCGGCCAGCGACAGGAGAGCGGCGTCTGCCTCCAGGCTTTCCCCCGCCAGCGTGGCCTGTGTACCAGGGTAAATGGCCGTGCTGTGTGCCTCGTCCACAGGAGTTGGGGTGGGGTCGGGCGGCGGCGTCAGGTCGGCGGAGGGGGGCGAGACGTACCACAGCGCCAGCACATGAGCTTCGTCCGGCAGACCGGCCATGTGTCCTTGGGCTTCCATGTCGGCCACGGCCCACAGCGCGACGGCAATGTTGCGCCGGGTGGGGGCGGCGCGGGCTACCTCCAACAGCCAGTCGGCATAGCGCGCAGAGATAGCCTGTGCGGTCCGCGCGGCGTCCGAACCGGCTTCGGCCAGCTCGGCGGCGCGGCGATAGGCATAGAGGGCCTTGCCGACGTAGTACACCAGCAGGCGCTGCTCGCTTTCGACCAGCGAACGCCGCGCGCACAGGTCGCCCAGGGCCAGGTAGTCGTGCGGATGCGGCACGTCGCGCCGCAAGGCCAGCCGCCCTAGCCGCCGTATCTCCTCGTCGGGGTCGGTGGCGAAGGGATCGGTCTGATCTTCTTTGCGGCGACGCGCCAGCAAACGCTGTTCCTGCTCAGCGGGCAACAGCAGCGGCAGGGTGCCACTTTGCGGGACGGGGGGCAGATCGCCTGCGCTCATAGGTTCACAGACAGCCGGTGTTGGTTCACAGGAGATGGTCTTACGAAGGCGAAGTGTACCGCACCTGCGGCGTTCAGGCCATGATTCTTCCGAAGGGCGTGCAAAGATCAGCAGCGGCTTTGGTGCACCTGACGACCCTCACCCCGCACGACAGGTAGGGGGCGGGTTTCGAAACTCGTCCCCTGCAAGACACGGCGAGATCGCGTTGTTATATCGCCTTCGGTATTTGGTGAAATCGTATAACAGTATATAATTCAACCAGTATGTCCTGGATGCCCAAACCTGGTGACGCCATGCCAACCAAAAAATCGAACGGGAAACAGCCCACCATGCGCGATGTGGCACGCCTGGCGGGGGTCTCGCAGCCTACGGTGTCGCGTGTGCTCAACAACAACCCTTCGGCGATCCCTGTCAGCGAAGAGACCCGCCGCAAGGTGTTGGAAGCAGTGCGCGTGCTGGGTTATCGCCCCAACATGACGGCGCGCAGCCTGCGCACGCAGCGCACACAGATGATTGCCCTGATGATCGCCGATATTTCAAACTCTTTCTATCATCCCATCGCGCGCACGGTCCAGGACATTGCCCGGCAGCATAATTACGACGTGATCATTTCGAGCAGCGATCACCAGTATGACAACGAGCGCCATTTCTGCGAGGCGGTGATCCGCCGACCCGTTGACGGCGTGATCATGGTGCCCACACACCTGACCGACGAAGACCTTGACCGCTTCATTGCCCTCACTCAGACGCCAGTGGTGGTGCTGGGACAACATATCAAACACGCTGACGTAGACGTGGTGTATGCCGATGATGAGAAGGCGACCTTTGACGCCGTCAACTGGTTGATCGCCGAGCGGGGTCACCGGGAGATTGGCTTCGTGGGGGTACCCGATCAATATCCCCCAGGGCCGCGGCGCTGGCGCGGGTATCAGCGGGCCATGGAACTGGCTGGCCTGTCTGTCAACCCGCAGTTTGTATTCGAGGGGGATTTCACCCTCGAAAGCGGGCGACAGGTGGCCAGAAGGCTGTTGAAGCTGCCCGACTGGCCTTCGGCCCTGTTCGTGGTGAACGATCTGATGGCGATTGGCCTGATCCTGGAATTGCAGGATGCCGGCTATAACGTCCCCGGCGATATCGCGATCATGGGCTTCGATGACATCCCAGAGGCTTCGATCATCCGTCCGCCCCTCACCACTATTGCTCAGGCTCCCGTAGAAATCGGCAAGAAGCTGGTCAATGCCCTGTTCGACCGTATCGAGGGACGGGTCAGTGGGGGCAGACGGGCTTTGGAGTGCCCCTGCCTGCTGATTCCCAGACAGTCGGCCTAACCGACTACTCCGATTCGATCTCCTTGCCGATACTGGCTTGAGACAGCATGTCTCGTGCAGAGTGTGACACGCTGCGATTTTTGTGCGCCGGGGTGATTGACAAACCTCAGCAAACATCCTAGAATACGATTAACAGAATACGATTTCTGTTTTCGTAGAAGCAGTATAGGTGTCCTTTGATGTACAGACGCCAAGCCCTTGGTGGGGCATCTCCTTCCTCGTATCCTGCGCTGTTCGTTACCTCCGGCCAACCCGACCGCTCGCTCATCATGCCTGGCAGGCACTCTGTGTACCTGCTGGTTTGTTTTCCTCTGCTCCGGCGATACTCAAGAAAGGAGGGCTGACGAAGGCTTCCATAACTCACTTCGCTTTGTCGCCGTTGCATCGTTTCCGCTATCACTGCTCGCAGGAAATTGAATATATAGAAAGAGAGACTCACCATGAAAAGGATTGCGATCAGCCTGACCCTGCTCCTGGCTCTGCTGGCAATGCTGGGTGTGGGAGCAACTTCTCAGCGTGCTGCTGCTCAGGAAGTCGTCGAGATTGATTTCCTCACCTACCTGACTGGCCCGGATGGGGCCTACTACGAGGCGCTGGTCAATCAGTTCAATGAAGAACACCCCGGCATCAAGGTCAACTTCCTGGTCGAACCGGGCGGTGCGGAATATCAGTCCAAGCTGGTGCTGTCCATTCGTTCGGGCGAAGCTCCTGCCGCGGTGCTGCTGCACGTAGACGAAATCCCGCGCTACATCACCAACGACATGATCTATGGCTGGAGCCGGGCGGATTGGGAGAGCACCTTTGGCGTCAGCCTGGATGACTTCGTGCCCGCTACCATGGCCTACGCCGTGGTAGACGACACCATCTATGGCCTGACTTTCACTGCCTATCATCTGGCGCTGTACTACAATGCCGATCACTTCGTGGCCGCTGGTCTTGATCCGGACAAGCCCCCGCAGACATGGGACGAGTTCATCGAATATGGCAAGGCTCTCACCAAAGATACCAACGGGGATGGTACTCCCGATCAGTGGGGCTACTTCTGCCATGGTGGCTGGCAGTTCCGCGTGCTGTGGCAGTGGTACTCGCTGTTCTGGGAGATGGGCGGCGAGCTGCTGAACGAGGATCAGACAGAAGTCGCCTTCAACAATGAGACAGGCGTGGCGGCGTTGCAATACTTCGTAGACCTGATCCAGAAGCACGGCATCTGCCCGGCTGAGCCATCCGACGGCGAGCAGGCGTTCGCGCTGGGCACGCTGTCCATGCACACCAATGGCCCCTGGATGATCAACTACTTCGATAGCGTCGAGGGTCTCAACTGGCGTGTGGCGAACCTGCCCGCCTACAATGGCAACAAGGCGGCCTGGGGTTCGACACATACGCTGGTCTTCCCCAAGGGCGTGCCAGAAGCGGAGCATCAGGCAGCCGTGGAATTCGGCAAGTGGATGGCGGCCCATACGGTCGAGCTGTCGGCGGCGGGCGCGTATCCGGCGCGCATCTCGGTAGCCGAAAGTGAGGAGTTCAAGTCGCTGCCGGCTCAGGGTGTCTTCGCGGCGGGAGCGCCCGAATACTTCCATCCAGTGCCTGGGCTGGAGTTCTGGCCAGAAGCCGAGGCGATCTTCATCGAGTACTTCCAGGGAGCGCTGCTTGGTGACATTTCGGCTGAGCAGGCCATTCAGGCTGCTGCCGAGGAAATCCAGGCGCTGCTCGAAGAGTAGTGCTTCCAGACAAGGTGTGAGGTGCCAGGGGGACGACTGTTCCCCTGGCATTCTCTAGAAAGGGCTGCTGTCCATGGCTGCACAAGAGAGCCTCTTCTGGCGCAACCTGAAAAACGATCTGAAAGCGTATGCCTTCATCCTGCCCTATTTCTGTTTCTTTCTGGTGTTCATCTTGCTACCACTGGTCTACGGCTTTGCGCTGAGCTTCTATTCCTGGGACCTTTTCACCGCGCCCAAGTACGTTGGCCTGCAGAACTACGACAAACTCCTCTTCGACGATAGCCGGTTTTGGGTGGCAACCAAGAACACACTGGTGTTCGTGGCCGAAAGCGTGCCTCTGTTGATTATTGTCCCGCTGATCTTTGCGCTGATCCTCAACCGACCTTTCTGGGGACGTACCTGGGCGTTCATCGCCTTCATCTCCGTCTCGTTCATGCCTTCAGTTGCCATTATCTGGATGTGGCGCTGGATGTTCGACTATCACTCCGGGCTGGTCAATTTTTATCTGGGGGAGCTGGGTCTACCGTTGCAGAACTGGCTGTCGCACCCGCAACTGGCCATGGTGTTGATCGTGCTGATCACCACCTGGTGGACATCCGGTTTCAACACCATTCTGTTCCTCAGCGGATTGCAAGATATCCCCCGCGAACTGTACGAGGCGGCGCAGGTGGACGGCGGGTCGCGGCTGGCGCAGTTCCGCTTCATCACCCTGCCCATGCTGCGCGACAAGATGATCCTCATTGGCGCGCTGACGGTGATGGCTTCCTTCAAGATGTTCGATCAGGTGTATCTGCTGACCGGCGGGGGGCCGATGGGCAAGACGCGCAGCCTGGCACAATACCTCTACGAGAGCGGCTTCAGAGACTTTAAGATCGGCAAGGCTTCGGCCATTAGCTGGCTCATGTTCGCCATGATCATGGTCTTCGCCATGATCCGGGTCGCGTGGAGCTGGCGTAGCGCAAGAGAAAGTAGCTGAGCGATGATGGCGCGAACTGGTCTGGGACGAATTCGAACAGGGCTGGCGGAATTCAGCACGTCCAATCAGTGGCGAAGGCTGCGTCCGGTCCTCTTCAGCATTGTGGTGATCCTGTTTGGCCTGATCTGGTTTGCCCCCATTTTCTGGATCATCTCGATTTCGTTCAAGCCCAATTCGGTGGCTGCGCTATACCCGGTCACCTGGATTCCCCGGCCCTTCACACTGGAGAACTACGAGACGATCCTGTTGCATCCCACGCGCGGGGTCGACATCGTGCGGTCGTTTGGCATCAGCGCTTTCGTATGCTCGGCGGTGGTGGCAGGCGTGTTGCTCCTCTCGACGCCGGCAGCCTATGCCTTCGCCCGCCTGAAGTTCCGCGGCAGAGACACCATCTTCTGGCTGATGGTGGCAACGCTGGCATTGCCTGTGCAGATGTTCATCGTGCCAGTGTATGTGATCCTGGATCGGGTAGATTGGGTCAATACGCTCAAGGCGCTGATATTCCCGCCGCTGGGGCCTGCATTTGCCTTGTTCGTGCTGCGGCAGTTCATGCTGGCGGTGTCCACGGAGACGGAAGAAGCAGCGCGCCTGGATGGGTGTAACCGCTTGCAGGTGCTGTGGTATGTGGTTGTGCCGCAGATTCGCCCGGCGCTGGTGTCGGTGGGGTTGATCACGTTTCTCAACACCTGGAACGACTTTCTGTGGCCGTTGATCGTGATCTACGACCGCGACATCTACCCTCTCACCCTGGCGCTCAACGACGTGCGCAGCGCGTATCACTTCACCTTCGAGGCGGGCACCGTCATGGCCTCGTATGTGGTGGCGGTTATTCCTGTCGTGGTGCTCTTCTACTTCGCCAAGAATCACCTCATCAGGGGCATTTCCCTCACCGGGACTGGCTCCACCATGTAACGGAGCGCAATGTGCGGGTCACGATGAGAGGATGACACCATGGAACAATCTCATATCGCTTTGCATACAGCCTTTCAGCTTGGGCCGGTCGATCCACGCATTTTCGGGGGATTCCTGGAACACCTGGGCCGGGCCGTCTACAAGGGCGTGTACGATCCCGATAGCGTCCATGCCGACGAAGATGGCTTTCGGCGGGACGTGCTGGAGGCGTTGCGACGCCTGCGCATGACGGGCATGCGTTACCCTGGCGGCAACTTCGTCTCTGGCTATCACTGGCTCGATGGAGTTGGGCCGCGGCAGCAGCGCCCGACGGTGCGCGACCTGGCCTGGCAGAGCATCGAACCGAATCAGATCGGCACGGACGAGTTCATGACGCTCTGCCGCAAAATGGACTGGTGGCCCATGATCACGGTCAACCTGGGGACGGGGACGCCGGAAGAGGCCCGCAACTGGGTGGAGTACTGCAATTCGCCTGTCGGTACGAAATACGCCAATATGCGTGCTGCGAACGGGCACCCCGATCCCTATGGGGTCAAGCTGTGGTTCCTGGGCAACGAGATGGACGGCCCCTGGCAGATCGGGCACGTCCCCGCCGAGCACTACGCCATCCGCGCTCAGCAAGCGGCCAAAATCATGAAGGATACCGACGACTCCATCGAGCTGGTGGTCAGTGGCTCGTGTAACCCCGATCTCCCCACTTATCTGGAATGGGATCGGCAGGTGCTGGAATACGTGGGCAGCTACGCCGATTACATCAGCCTGCATCGCTATGTGGGCAACGAAGCGGGAGATACGCTGGACTTCCTGGCTGTGACGCAGGCGGTGGACCGTCAGATCGAGGAAGTGGACGCGGTCTGTCGCTTCGTCCAGGGCAAGACCCGCAGCCGCAAACGCGCTTATCTGTGTTTCGACGAGTGGAACGTCTGGTACCGTGCCAGGACGCCCAAAGACCTGGACGGCAAGGGGCAGTTTGCGCCTCATCTGCTGGAGGAAGTCTATAACCTGGAAGACGCGCTGGTGGTGGCGGGTTTCCTGAACAGCTTCATCCGCCATGCTCACGTCTTGAAGATCGCCAACCTGGCGCAGATCGTCAACGTGATCGCGCCGGTGATGACGCGCGGCGACCAATTGCTGATTCAGTCCATCTTCTATCCCTTCGAAATGTACTCCAGGCGACGCGAGGGAGTCTCGTTGTGGCCAGTGGTGAACGGCCCTGCCTATGAGGGCAGGACGAATGGCCGCGCGACCTTCGTAGATGCCAGCGCCATCCTCAACCAAAATCGGCTGCATGTCTTCGCCATCAATCGCCACCCGGATGAGGCCGCTGTCGTGGAGATTAGCCTGGGAGATCGCGACCTGGTCGCTTTCGAGGATGCGGAAGTGCTCACTGGCCCGCACGCGCAGGCAGCCAATTCTTTTGAATGCCCCGACGTGATCCGGTCGCAGTCCTTCACTGAGGTGCGACTCAATCGAGGCAAGGCGTCTGCCGAACTCCCGCCGCTGTCGGTGACGGCCATGACGTTCGCTCTGGCTTGAAAGGGAGATTTTGAGTCATGAAGAAGTTACTGATTTTGATGGTGCTCGTCGGATTGACTGTCTCCGGAAACGCGCTGGCTGCTGCCGTACCAGCCGACGCCAGGGCTGGCACGCACTCAGTCCAGCCGGCGGCGGTGACGGAACTGACCATCCTGTGGGCCAAGTGGCCGCCCGCAGATGCGCTGCAGAGTCTGGCCGCACGCTATACCGAGGAGACCGGTATCAAAGTCAGCGTGATCCAGGAGCCGTGGGATATATTCCCGCAGACCTTCTTCGCGGAGATGGAGGGGCAAGGTACGGCCTATGATATGGTGGTTGGCGAGAGCATGTGGCTGGGCAAGGGGGCGCAGGCAGGTTACTACCTGGACCTGACGGATTGGCTGACAGACCAGGGGATCGCTGCCTCCCTGGTACCCTCCACGCTGGCGAGTTTCGCCGAATACCCTGCCGGTAGCGGCAAATACTGGGCCTATCCGCTCAGCGGCAATCTGTTCGGCTACGCCTATCGGCGCGATCTGCTGGAAGACCCCAAGAAAATCTCATCCTTCGCCAGGAAGCACGACTACCCGCTGGGAGTGCCGGAGAACTTCGATCAGCTCAAAGAGATCGTCGAATTCCTCACCAAGCCGATGGATGGCATCATGGGCATTGGCCTGTACACAGCGATGGACTATCAGAGCCTGACTCCAGGCATCATCACGGCGGGATTTCAGTCGGTCTTCTTTAGCTTTGGTGCAGATTGGCACGATGCCGAGGGCAACATCATCGGCGTGACCAACACACCCGCCGCGGCTGAGGCGGCGCAGTACTACCAGGACCTGTATCGCTGCTGTACGGCGCTCGGCGCGGCGGACGCTGACTACGAGACCGTGTTGACGACCTATTCCAAAGGACTTATCGCGCTGGGAATGCTGAACTTCGGCTTTGCGCCCCTCTTCCGCGACCCGGCGCTCAACCCCTATGCCGATGTAACTGGCTTCTTCGCCAATCCGCGCGGCGCAGATGGCAATCGCTACGCTGTGTTGGGTGGGCAGGGGATCAGCGTGGTGTCTTTCATCAGCCCCGAACGCCAGGCTGCCGCGCTGGACTTCCTGCGCTGGCTGGCTCAGGACGACGTGCAGGCGGAATGGGCTGCGCTCACCGGCAGCACGTGCAATAAGAACGTGGTGGAATCCGAAGAATTCCTGAGCGCTTCCCCGCTCAATGCGGCCTACGCCGAATCGCTTGACCATATCAAAGACTTCTGGAATGTGCCGCAGTATGCTGAGCTGCTGGCAATCGCGCAGAAACAACTGCACAACTTCGTCATCGAGCGCACTGACCCGGCCCAGAAGGTCGTGGATAACATCGCGGAGTTTCAGAGCCGCATCCTGCAGGAGGCCGGTACCCAATAGAAGCAAGGGCAGAGCGCAGGCAGAGTGTTTCGGAGAGAGGTGCGATGAATCGGCGCAGGTTCCTGACTGGAGGGCTGCTCGCCGGAGCGGGGATGCTCTTTAACCCGCTGCTGCACGACCTGGATGTGATGGGAATGGCCTCTTTGGGGGGCACGCCTGGCCCATCGCCTACGCCTGCTCCATCGCCGGTCGGTTACCCGCTTTCGGGTGCCATCCGACAGGTTCACGACCCGTGCATCATCAAAGAGGGCGAGGTCTATCATGTGTTCAGCACCGGGCCGCATCTCTGGTGGCGCACTTCCCGCGACCTGCTGAATTGGGAGATGAACGGTGAGGTCTTCAGCACCATACCGGACTGGGCACGCGCGGAAATCCCGCGGGCAGATAGCCTGTGGGCACCGGATATCTCTTACTTCAACGGCAGGTATCACCTCTACTATTCGGTCTCGACTTTCGGCAGCAACCGCTCGTGCATCGGCTTGGCGACGACGCTTACGCTCGACCGCACTTCGCCCGACTTCGGCTGGGTAGATCAGGGCAAGGTCATCGAGTCGTACCCGTCCGATAACTGGAACGCCATTGATCCCAACCTGGTGCTCGACGAGGAGGGGCAGCCCTGGCTGGCCTTCGGCAGCTTCTGGTCGGGGATCAAGATGCGGCGGATTGACCCGCGAACTGGCAAGCCCGCCAGTGATGATACGCGCCTCTACGCCCTGGCCAGCCGCGAACTGGTACCGGATTCATCGGGGGCGATCGAAGCTCCTTTCATCATACGGCACGCGGGCTATTATTACCTGTTCGTCTCGTTTGACTTTTGCTGTCAGAGCACGCGCAGCACCTACAAGATCATGGTGGGGCGAGCGGAGCAGGTCACCGGCCCGTACTACGATCGCGACGGCAGGGATATGATGCGCGGCGGCGGGACGCTGGTGTTGCAGGGAGATAGCCGTTGGCGCGGCCCAGGGCACAATGCCGTGTTGCAGGAGGCCGACGGAGACAAGCTGGTCTATCACGCCTACGACGCGCAGGCCGCTGGCATGCCCACGTTGCGCATTGCCCCACTGGTGTGGGACGCTGAGGGCTGGCCGTCGGTCGGCACGCCGACATAACATAAGGAAGACAGGATATGAAACCGACCGGTTGGCGTGTGGCACTGCGATGCCGCAGACAGTATGTTTGGGCGGCCATGTTCGCTGTCCTGGGGATCATCCTGGCCGGTGCGCCGCACACGATCACGCACGGCCAGGCCGCCCTTTCGCCAGACAGAGGAGGAGAAACCGTGCCTGTCGCTTCCAGCACTGAGCGCATCGTCAACCCGCTCATCCCGCAGCGGGCCGATCCCTGGATTTACCGGCACGCGGACGGTTACTACTACTTCACGGCGTCCGTGCCGGAATATGACCGGATCGAGGTACGGCGGGCGAGCACGTTGCAAGGCCTCAGCACGGCTACGCCAGTGGTCGTGTGGGAAAAGCGCCCGCGCGGGATCATGAGCAAGCACATTTGGGCACCGGAGATTCACTACATTGACGGTAAGTGGTACATCTACTTCGCCGCGGCGCGGGAGGATGCTCCCTTCGATCACCGTATCTACGTGTTGGAGAATGAGTCGGCCAACCCGTTGGAAGGGGCATGGGTAGAAAGAGGGCAGATCAAGACCAACTGGGAGTCATTCTCGCTGGATGCTACCACTTTCGAGCACCAGGGGACGCGCTATCTGGTCTGGGCACAGCGCGACCCCAGGATTTTCGGCAACAGCAACCTGTATATTGCGGCCATGAGCAATCCCTGGACGATCTCCGGCAAGCAGGTGCTGCTCTCCAAGCCCAGTTACGATTGGGAGCGACGGGGTTTCTGGGTCAACGAAGGGCCGGCGGTGCTCATCCGCCATGGCAAGGTGTTCATCACCTACTCGGCCAGCGCGACCGATGCCAGCTACGCCATGGGCCTGTTGACCGCTTCTGCCGACAGCGATCTGCTCGATCCCGCTTCGTGGAGCAAATCGCCGGAGCCGGTGTTCCAGACCAACCCCGTGACAGGCCAGTACGGGCCAGGGCACAACTCGTTCACCGTGTCGCCAGAAGGCGATGACATCCTGGTGTATCACGCGCGGAACTACGAAGACATCAAAGGCGATCCGCTGTACGATCCCAACCGCCATACGCGCGTGCAGAAGCTCTACTGGAGCGCCGACGGCACGCCCATCTTCGGTATCCCCGTCCCCGATGGCCCGTTGCCTGCGCGTTTCCGGCTGTATGGTCAGGAAGCACCATACATCTATCATGAGGAAGAGCGGGCCATACTGGCCGACGACATCAGCAGGGTGGCCGCTTCGCAGTTCAGGATAGTGCCGGGGCTGGCCGATCCGCAGGCTGTTTCCCTGGAGGCGGTGGATCGTCCAGGCAGCTACCTGCGGCATCGTGACGGCGCGATCTGGCTGGAGGCGAACGATGGCTCAGATGCCTTCGCGGCAGAGGCGACGTGGTGGATACGCCCAGGGCTGGCGGACAGCGCCCTGATCTCGTTCGAGTCCTACTCTCTCGGCGGGCAGTTCTTGCGGGGACAGGGTGGGGTGCTGCTCCTGACGCCGATAGTCACCGAGGAAGACGCTGCCGACGCTACTTTTGCGCAAGAGCTATAGCGCGGGGACAGGGCGCGGTCAGATGCATTCGGGCCTGGGGGCAGAGTTCCCCCCAGAACACAGAGAAGGGCACGGAGTTCTTGACGTTCTGCGGTTCAAAACCATTGCTCCGGACGCGAATGCACTCTACTCCGCCTGCCCCGCTGCCGCCGACGGCTCACTTCGCCCTGGCTCGCGCCCTTCCGCTCGCGCGGAGGCTGTGGCCTCGCCTTGCCCAGCGTCCGCTCGCTTGAGCACGAGCGTGTCGCCCTGCGCCTCGACGTAGACCGTGTCACCAGGGTGGAACGTTTCGTCCAGGATGGCGTTGCTCAGCGGGCGCGTCAGCAGGCGCTGAATGGCGCGGCGCAGGGGACGCGCGCCATAGGCCGGGTCGTAGCCTTCGCGCAGCAGCAGTTCCCGCGCGCTCTGGTCGAAGGTCAGGGTGAGTTTCTGTTCGGCCAGGCGTTCGGCGACCTGTTTGAGTTGCAGGTCGAGAATGGCTTCCAGGGTTTCGCGCGAGAGCGGCTTGAAGATCACCACTTCGTCCAGCCGGTTGAGGAATTCTGGCCGGAAGTGCTTCTTCAGGTGAAAGTCGTAGTCGGGCAGTTGGTCCGGCTGCGCGGTGAAGCCCAGCCCCTTGCCAACTTCACCGGTGCCGATGTTGCTGGTCATGATCCATACGGCGTGACGGGCGTCAATGGTTGCGCCCTGCGCATCGGTCAGGCGGCCTTCGTCGAACACCTGCAGGAAGATATCGAACACCTCCGGCGCGGCTTTCTCCACTTCGTCCAGCAATACCACGCTGTAGGGGCGGCGGCGCAGCGCCTCGGTGAGTTGCCCGCCCTGTTCCATGCCCTTGTAGCCCGGCGGCGCGCCGATCAACCGGGCGACGGTGTGCTCGTCGTGAAACTCGGACATGTCCAGGCGGATCATCGCGTCTTCGTCGTTGAACAGGAATTCGGCCAGGGCCTTGGCCAGCTCGGTCTTGCCTACGCCGCTCGGCCCCAGGAACAGGAAGACGCCCACCGGGCGTTTGGGGTCGCCCAGGCCAGCGCGGTTGGTCTTGATCGCGTCGGAGACGGTCTGCACGGCGTGATCCTGACCGACGACGCGCCTGCTGAGCGCCTCGGCCATCTGCGCAAAGCGCTGCCGTTCGTTGGCGGTCAGCTCGCTGACGGGGATGCCCGTCCACTCGCTGAGCACCTGCGTGACCGTCTCCGCGGTGACCACCAGCCGCTCGGTATCCTCGTCGGGGTTGTTGGTCTGAATGGCCAGGCGGGCGCAGGCTTCGTCGAGCAGATCGAGCGCCTTGTCGGGCAGGCGGCGGTCGCGGATATAGCGATCGGAGAGACGCACTGCCGCTTCGCGCGCCTCAGGCAGGATTTTGACCTTGTGATGTTCCTCGTAGCGCTGATAGACGTGCTCGACCACCACCAGCGTTTCGGCGACGCTCTGTTCGCGGATGTCAATGGTGCGGAAGCGCCGGTCGAGCGCCGGGTCTTTGGCGATGGCCTTGCGGTATTCCTCGAAGGTCGTTGCGCCGATACAGGTGATTTCGCCGCGGGCCAGCGCTGGTTTGAGGATGTTGGCGGCGTCCAGGTTGCTATCTATGGTGTCGCCCGCGCCGACGATGGTGTGAATCTCGTCTATGAACAGGATCACATCCGGCGCATTCTTGGCTTCGTCCACGATGCCGACGATGCGCTCCTCGAACTGACCGCGCAGGCTGGTACCCGCCACCAGCATCCCGATCTCCAGGCCGATGATGCGCCGGTTGTGCAGGAACTTGGGGGCGCGCCCGTGCACGATGTCGTAGGCCAGCCCTTCGACCACCGCGGTCTTGCCTACGCCAGAGTCGCCGAGCAGCAAGGGGTTGTTCTTCTTGCTGCGACGCAGGGTGCGCGCCACCATGCGGATTTCCATCTCGCGCCCGATGGCCGGGCCGATCTTGCCCTGACGGGCCTGCTCGGTCAGATCGCGCCCGTAGCGGTCGAGCAGGGGAGTGGGCATGCGGCGGCCAGGTTCAGGCTGCGCCTCGTCCTCGCCGTCGTCTAGAAACGTGTCAAGATCGCCGAAGAGCACTTCGTCGAAGTCGTCGGCGTCGCTATCTATTTCCACCAGCAGGCGCTCAATCCACGCCGACAGGTCAATGCCCTGCCGCGCCAGCACCCGCGCCGCCACGCCCTCGCCTTCCTGCAGCATGGCAATGAGCACGTGCGGCTCGGAGACCTGGCGCTCGTCAGCGTCGTCGGCCAGGTAGACGGCCATGGCCAGCACCCGGTGTGCGCGTGGCGTGAGCGGCGGCCATTCGCTGACGGCATCGTCGCCCGCGCCTACTTCGCGCCGGATCAGGTTGCGGATCAGGCGCGGTTCCAGGCCCGCTTCCACCAGCAACTGCGCCGTGACGCTGTTGGGCAGGCGCGTCATGGCGTTGAACAGGTGCTCGGTCCCGATGTAATTGTGGCGCAGCCGGGTGGCTTCCTGGATAGCGCCTTCGAGCAGCGGGCCGCAGCGCTTGCGGATTTCCTGTTCGCTGATGTCCAGGGGCGATTGTGGCATGCTGCTGTATCCCCACCTCAACCATTGCGCAGACGAGCGCTTCTAGTATACCGCGCGTGGCTGAAATCGCAGAGTCTGGGGGCGGTAAGGGTGCGTGCAAAATGTGTCAGGCAGTTT
>AMZC01000504.1_pt1 | contig 25471 bp, 20 predicted proteins | sample 948551 | NCBI WGS metagenome assembly AMZC01 (sample SAMN01120625, study PRJNA171369) | bioreactor sludge metagenome | biome: sludge; isolation source: anaerobic thermophilic cellulolytic sludge from lab reactor | place: China: Hong Kong, Shek Wu Hui wastewater treatment plant | collected... | reverse complement strand
AAAACCTCACCCGCCGCTGGCCCGGTACAGTCATTGCCGGGATGCAGGCGCCGCCCTTCCGCCCGCTGACACCCGAAGAAGACGAAGCCGCAGTACGGGAAATCAACGCTTCGGGTGCCGATGTGCTCTGGGTGGGGCTGGGCTGCCCGAAGCAGGAAATCTGGATGGCTGAACATGCTTCGCGGGTGCAGGTGACGGCCATGCTGGGGGTAGGGCAGGCCATTGATCTGCTGGCGGGGGTTAAGAAACGTGCTCCCGATTGGATGTGTCGCGCCGGGCTGGAGTGGTTCTACCGCCTGATGCAGGAGCCGCGCCGGTTGTGGAGGCGTTACCTGGTGTATGGGGCTGAGTTTGTCGTGCTGGCGGCCCTCGAGCGGCTGCGCGCGCGCTGAAAAACAACGCAAGATTCTCGTAATTTTGTGGGGGAAACCAATGAACAACCTGATCGAAGCGAACACCATACTGGAAAAGACCCTGCTCCGGGCGCAGGAGCGATGGCAGGTGCGCCATGCGCGGTTGTGGATGATCGGGCTCTTGCTGCTTTCGGACGGGTTGATGCTCTTCACCGCCGGGGCGCTGGGGTTCGGGGTGCGCCTGGCCCTGCTGGGGAGCATCGGCGGGGGCGCCTACCTGAAGCTTTCGCCCATCCTGCTGGCCATTCTGGGCATGTATGCCCTGCGCGGGCTTTATCCGGGCGTGGGGCTGGGGGTGGTAGAAGAGTTCCGGCGGCTCACCCTTTCCACTTCGGTAATGTTCCTGTTGATCATTACCATCACCTACCTCGTGCGCGGGGCAGAGCAATACTCGCGGCTGGTGATGGGCCTGACCTACCTTTTCGCGCTGGGACTGGTGCCGCTGGGGCGCGTGCTGATGCGTCACCTGGCGGTGCGCGCCGGGGTGTGGGGTGAGCCGGTGGCGGTGATCGGCCCGCTGAGCGAGGCGGCGCGGCTGGCCGGGAACCTTCAACGCGATCCCAAACTGGGCCTGCGCCCGCTGGTGCTGGTGAGCGATGAACCGCTAGACGGGCACCCCCTGCCGGCGGGGGTGAAGGTTCTGCCTGAGGCACAGCTGGGGTCAGTGCGCGCAGAGTGCAACCTCTCGACGGCGCTGGTGCTGGTGAACCGGCTGGATGAACTGCCCGCCGTGCGCCGGCGCTATGGAGAAATCTTCGAGCGCCTCACCCTTCTCAAAACCGGAGATGGCCCCCTCCCCCTGCACGGCGTAGAAGTGGTGGAATTTGGCCACCTGCAGGGCCTGCAGGTGTGTGAAACCCTCCTCGACCGTTCTGCTCAGGTGCAGAAGCGCCTGGTCGACCTGCTCCTCTCCGGGCTGGGGCTGATTCTGCTCTCACCCCTCTTTGCCCTGCTGGCGGTGCTCATCCGGCTCGATTCTCCGGGGCCGGTTTTTTACCTGCAAAAACGCCTGGGGCGCGGGGGGAAGATCATCCACATGCTCAAATTCCGCACCATGCATGTTCGCGCCGATGAGCTGCTGGAGCGCTACCTGCAGGAGAACGAAGATGCGCGCCGGCAGTGGCAGGAGTATCAGAAGCTCCAACCCGACCCGCGCATCACCCGCGTGGGGCGCATCCTGCGGCGCTACAGCATCGATGAACTGCCGCAGCTATGGAATGTCTTTGCCGGAGAGATGAGCCTGGTGGGGCCGCGGCCCATTATGCCGGGGCAGAGGCCGCTCTATGGAGAGGCCTTCCGCGACTACGTGCGGGTGACGCCGGGGATGACCGGGTTGTGGCAGATTTCGGGGCGCAACCGCCTGCCCTTCAGCCGACGGGTGGAGCTCGACATGCATTACGTGCAAAACTGGTCGGTCTGGTTAGATCTGTACATCATCCTGCGCACGGTGTGGGTGGTGTTGCGCTGTGAGGGGGCCGGGTGAAGGCTCTGCGCCGCGCCGCGTATGCCGTGCTGGAAGCCGAACCCTGGGTGGTGGGCGCTCTGGCGCTGGCGGGGGTCGTTGAGGAGCGCTTCCTGCTGGCCGCAGTGGGCGCGGCGGTGCTCTTCTGGCTGTTGGGCCTGCTGGCAGGGGTGCGGCGTGCATCCCTGGGGGCGGCCTGGCCGATAGCCGGGCTGGCCGGGCTGGCGGCGCTCCAGGCGGGGGTCTCTCCCCTGCCAGAGCGCAGCCAGCTGGAGGGCCTGCGCCTGCTGGCGTGGGTGGGGGTGTTCCTGGCACTGGGCCTCTGGGTGCGAACCCGTCGGCGGGTGAACCTGGCGGTGGCGGGGCTGGCCCTGCTTGGGCTGGCGCTGGCGGGAGCGGCGCTCTTCACCGTCAACTGGACGGATCGCAAACTGCCTTTCATTCCCATCGACTTCCTCATGCGCCTGCCGCGGCTGGGTGAGCGCGTGCACCCCAATGTGATGGCCGGTGCCCTGGTGGTGCTGGTGCCTTTTCTGGGAGCGTGGTGGCTGTTCAATTTGCGGCGGCTGGGGTGGGCCGGAGCCTTGGGGCTGGGAGGGGTTTTGCTCATCATGAGCGGTGTGGTGGTGCTCACCAAGTCTCGCGCCGGTTACCTGGGGCTGGCCGGGGGAGTGGCTCTGCTTCCCATGCTGCGCTGGAAGCGTGCGGGATCAGCGCTGGTGCTGGGGGCGGGCCTGCTGGCGGGGGTGCTCTTCTTCTCTCCATCCTCACCTCTGCCGCGCGAGATGCTGTTCGGCTCTTCCTTGCAAACTGCCCTCCAGGGGCGTGAGGATATCTGGCGGCAGGCGGCCTTTTTGCTTCGGCATTTTCCGCTCACGGGGGTGGGGCTGGGGTGTTTTGGCCCCGCTTCTGACGTGCTTGCCCCTGTTCCCGGTGGGGTGAAAGCCACCCCTCACGCGCACAATCTCTTTCTGCAGGTGGGCGCTGAGCTGGGCTGGCCCGGGGTGATCCTCTGGGCAGGGGTGATGTTGGCGCTTGTGGTAGAGGGATGCCTGCTTTATCGCTCATCGGCTCCATGGCAGGGGCTGGGGGCGGGGCTGCTGGCCTCCCTGCTGGCCATGAATGTGCATGGAATCTGGGATGCGGTAACCTGGGGCACCCGTATGGCCTTTGTTCCGTGGCTCATCTGGGGAGTGTGCTGCGGGGCGAGACAGATTCTTCCTGATCGGTTGAAGCAGGATTATGATTCATAACAGTAAGATCATCACTGGAAAGAAAAGGGTAAGGACATGGAGCATTTTGATGGAGAAGAAAGCACGCTAAACACCGGAGACACCGACCTGCGGAAGTACCTCTGGTTACTCTGGCAATGGGCGTGGCTCATCGGTCTGGCCACTCTTCTGGCGGCGGGGGCGGCTTTTATTGTCAGTGAATTGCAGACTCCCGTTTACCAGGCTTCTACCACCATCCTGGTGAATGAGGCGCCGTCTACCCAGTCGAGTAACTACTCGGCCATTTACCTCACCAGCCAGCAGCTGACCAAAACCTACGCCGAGATGCTCACGAAAAAGCCCCTGCTCGATAAGGTGCGGCAGAACCTGGGCCTCAGCGAAAATGTGGAATTCGACGTAAAGGTCAATTTCATCCGCGATACTCAGCTCGTGCAGCTGCTCGTGGAGCACACCGACCCCTTCCTGGCGGCCAACGTGGCCAACGAGATGGTGGCAGTCTTCTCCGAAGATATCCGCAACCTGCAGCAGTCGAAGTATGCCGCTTCCAAAGAGAACCTTAAGGCGCAACTCGATTACCTCGACCAGCAAATTGTCGAGAACCAGAACGCTCTTGACGCGATCATTCAGAACAACCTCAAACAACTGCAATCATCCGGTGAAAATGTTGAGGCCCAGCCGACGGCGGCACTGTTAGAGCGTGCCCGGATGCTCAATGCGGCAGAAATTGACCGGCTGGAGACGCGCATCTCGCAGTACCGGCAGTTATATGCCTCGATCCTCTCCAGCTATGAGCAAATCCGCCTGGCCGAGGCGCAGACCACCACCAGCTTCATTCAGGTAGAGCCGGCCACCCCGCCAGAGAAGCCCATCCGCCCACGCACCCTGTTGAACACTGCGCTGGCGGCTGTGGTGGGGTTAATGCTTGCCATCGGGGGCGTGTTTGCCATCGACTTTCTGGATGATACCCTTCACGATCCGGAGTCCATTACCACGTTGAGCGGGTTGCCCATCCTTGCCTCGATCAGCGAACATGAGGTGGAAGATGGCGGGCCGATCACCCAGGCCCATCCGCGATCACCCGTTTCCGAGGCTTTCCGTTCCCTGCGCACCAATGTGCAGTATTCCAGCGTTGACCGCCCATTGCGGCGTATCATCGTTACCAGCCCCACCCCTGAAGACGGGAAAACCACCATTGTGGCCAATCTGGCTGTGGTGCTGGCGCAGGGGGGAATAAATACCCTCCTGCTCGATGCCGACCTGCGGCGTCCGCGCCTGCATAAAATTTTCAAGTGTGAGAACAAGCTTGGGCTTTCGTCGTTATTTGTCCAGCCGATGGATGGACTGGAAAAAGTCATCGTGCACTCGCAGCGTACCGAGGGACTACACCTGATCACCAGCGGGGGAACGCCTCCCAATCCGGCAGAGTTGCTGGGATCGCAAAAGATGAAAGAGATCCTCAACCGGCTCAGCCAGTCCTTCGATACCCTGCTGCTCGATACGCCGCCTGTCCTCACCGTCACCGACACAGTAGCCCTTTCCAAGGCGGTAGATGGCATCCTCATTGTGGTGCGGCTGGGAAAGACCAAACGTGGCGAGTTCCTTCAGGCCATTGAGCATTTGCGGCAGGTCAATGCCAACCTGGTGGGGGTGGTGATCAATGGGGTTAGCCCGCGCCATGCCCGCTATCATTACTATTACCGTAACTACTATTATTACCAGTACAGCGCCTATTATGGCGAGGGAGAAAAACGGAAACCTTCCAGCAACGGCTCGCGAAGCAACGGAAAGCACGCTCCCGTTCCTCATCCCGCCGGGGAATCGGCCCCGAGAGAACCCCTGTAGAAGAAGCGCACCTGTGGAGCACCGAACGCCGCCCGTTTTACCGGGCGGCGTTTTTTTATGGAGCAGCCGGGCTATAAACCCCCGCGAGAATGGATCACCTGACCGGTGATCCAGCCGGCCTCCAGAGATGCCAGAAACCGCACCAGCCGGGCGGCATCTTCGGGCGTACCCAGGCGCCCCATAGGGGCGCTGGCTTCCCAGGTGGCACGGAGCGGCGGGCTAATCCAGCCCGTATCGGTGATGCCCGGATCAACCGCATTCACTGTGATCCCCAGTGGGGCGAGCTCAGCGCTCAGGCTGAGGGTAAAGGCCTCTACTGCGCCTTTAGTGGCCACGTAGGCCAGTTCACCGGGCATAGGGCCTAGCGACTGACCCGAAGTGAGGTTGATGATGCGCCCGAAATCAGGGGGTGGTTGATGCCGCCTGAAGCGGCGGACGAACTCGGCACATAACAGGGCCATCCCTCGCAGGTTGACCGCGTAGGTACGGTCGAGCAGGTCGGCGGTGAGCGCATCGATGCCATCTCGCATGGAGTAAGCCGCATTGTTCACCAGAATATTGACCGGCCCCAGCGCAGACTCGGCGGCGTCCATTAACCGGGCCGGGGTATGGGGGTCGGCCAGGTCTGCTTCCAGGCTATCAGCCTGCACGCCCATCCCGCGTAATGTATCAAGGAGTTGTGCAGGCTCTGCAGGGTCACCTGCCAGGCCGCTTTCATGGTCATAGGGACGGAAGTAAGTGATAAACACGTTCACGCCGTGGCGGGCAAACTCGCGGGCGATAGCCGCCCCGATTCCGGCTTTCCGGCTTACGCCCGTGATCAGGGCATTTTGAGGTTGACTCTGGTTCATGGAATGGCCTTTTCGGTTAAGATGTCTCTCCAGGGTTGAGTCTTCAGCCGTGCAGATTGCGCGAGCGCAAAGACGCGCGGTGGAGAAGAAGTATACTGAAAAAGAGATTCGCTATTACGGGTTTAAGGAGATTCTGATGAGCCATTCTATTCCACGTTGCCTGGTCTGTGAACTGGACAGTACAGAGGTACCGTTAATCGAACTGCGCTACTGCGACCAGAGTTACTGGATTTGCCCCCAGCATTTTCCCATCCTTATTCACCAGCCGCAACTTCTGGTGGGAAAGCTACCCGGTGCAGAGCGTCTCGAACCACACGAGCACGATTGAGCGTTCTTTTCCATCGCCATGACCCGGTCAATCTCAACGCCTCCCATGAGGGAGGCGTTGAGATTAACTCACCCCGGCAGGGGATCAGGCCTGAAGAATCTCCACACCGTAGGCGGGCAACCCCAGCGGGCCGGTCACCGACTGGCCGCTGAGAAGGCTGCGGTATGACGCCGCACCCAGGTCTACCGTGGCGGGAGCGGGGTTGAAGTTCATGACAAAAATAAACCGGTTCTGACCATCACTGCGCAGCTGAGCAGTCACCCCCTCCGGGAGTTCTGCCGGGAGCGCGCGAAGCAGATCGAGCCGTTCGGCCAGTTTTCCAAAGAAGCTATCCATAAAGGCCTCATCGTTGCGTGAAGCCACATAGTAGGCCTGGCCTTTGCCGAAGTCGTTCACCGTGAGCGCCGGGCGCCCGGCGTAAAAGTCATTGCCAAACGTGGCCAGCACCCGTGCACCCTCAGCATGGATGAGGGCGAAGTAATCGCGGGCTTCGAAGCCACCGCTCAGCCCCAGTTCGTTGCCGGGCACAGGAAGCACCCGGTTGCGTTCCTCAGGGGTGATGGTATCGGTCTCTTCATCCCAGATGCCCAGCACCTCGCGCAGGCCATTTCCCGGCCAACCGCCCAGGAAGCACAGATCGTTCTCGTCAACGATGCCGCTCCAGTAAGTCATCACCAGCGTACCGCCATTTTTAACGAAGGCGCGGATACGCTCAGCCACGCCCGGCTTGAGCATGTAGAGCATGGGGGCAATGACCAGTTTATACTGGCTGATCTCGGCTTCCTCTGCGATAACGTCCACCGGAATGCCGCGCTTCCAGAAGGGCAGGTAATGGGCGATCACGGTATCGGTGTAGTTCCGGCGGTCACGCCCCAGGGCCTGCATATCTTCAATGGCCCAGCGGTTTTCCCAGTCGAGGTAAATGGCCACATCGGGATGAACCGTAGTGCCAATGATCGGATCAAGCTGGCGGAGAATGGCTCCCAGCTCACTCACATCTTTGAACACACGCGTATGCTCATGCCCGACGTGATCAACCACCGCGCCGTGGAATTTCTCGGCGCTGCCGCGGCTCTTGCGCCACTGGAAATATTGCACCGTATCTGAGCCGTGCGCCACAGCCTGAAGGCTGCTTAACTTGTGCATTCCGGGCCGTTTGAGTTTTGGAATGGGCTGCCAGTTGGTATTGGAAGGAGTCGATTCCATGAGCATGAACGGTTTGCCGCCCTTCATGGAACGGTTCTGATCATGGATGAAACTTACCTGTGCCGCCAGCCGCCAGTCGGAGCCGGTGGTGTGCCAGACGGGGTAGCTGTCCCAGCTGACCACGTCCACGTACTGAGCAAATTTGGGGTAATTCAAACCCGGGAACAGCCCCATGAAGTTGGTGGTTACCGGTACGTTGGGAGTGAGTTCACGCAGGGGTTGAATCTCGTTGAGGAAGAAATCGATCGTTTGATCGTTGGAATAGCGCTTCCAGTCGAGGTTGAGACCATGGAGTATGGGTTCTCCGATGGGGCTGGGGGATTCGATCTGCTCCCAGTCGGTATAGGTGTGGCTCCAGAAAGAAGTCCACCAGGCTTTGTTGAGCTTATCCAGATCGTTATCGTATTTCTTTTTCAACCAGTTGCGGAAGGCCGCCTGACACAGATCGCAGTGGCACTCGCCGTTGTATTCGTTAGAAATATGCCAGACGAGCAGGGCTGGATGATCTTTGTAACGCTCAGCCAGCGCGCGGTTGATTGCCTGGGTCTTCTGACGGTAAACGGGAGAAGTCATACAGTGATTATGGCGTATTCCATGCAGATTGCGTCCGCGGTCGGACCGCACGCGTAATACCTCAGGGTATTTTTGCGAGAGCCAGGCCGGGCGGGCGCCGCTGGGGGTGGCCAGAACAGCATACGCGCCGTTTTCGGCGAGTAAATCCATGACCCGATCCAGCCATGAGAAATCATAACGGCCTTCTTCGGGTTCCAGGCGTGCCCAGGCGAAAATGCCCACGCTCATGGCGTTGCAGTTGGCCAGTTTCATCAGGCGCATGTCTTCTGCCCACACCTCTTCAGGCCACTGATCGGGATTGTAATCTCCACCGTGAAGGAAGTGCGGAAACCGGGGATTGATGGGGGGGTAACGTTGAATCATAGAGCCTCTTTTTAGATTGAATTGGATCTTAATCGGCGATTGCCGGAGCAGGAGCGGCCTGCTGTGGCAATCGAACCTGCATGGCCACAAAGAAATTAATCGTTGCGATCAAAGTTCCCAGAAGGAAAACATACTGAAAGCCATAAGTATTCCAGATCACCCCGCCCAGCAGCGCGATAGAGATTGAGAAAACATGGTCAATGGTTACACCGGCGGTCAGGGCGGGCTGAATATCGGCCGGGTCGAGAGCGATTTTCTTCATGTACGTGGAACGCGCCATGCTGACCGACATGAGCATTTGATCGAGGAGAAAGCAGGCGCATACCACCAGAAAAGCTGTACCTTCGGGGAGAAGCGAACGGGCAAAGCCGTAGCCGAAGCAAACGAACACGAGCAGAACCGCTTCAGATGCCAGAACCAGGCGTTCACCAAAATGATCGATCAGCCATCCAAGAAGGGGTTGGAAGAGGATGCCGATAACGCCGCCGATGGTCATCAGAGTGGCCAGAATCTGGGTGGGCTGTTTGAAAATGGTCACCAGCACCCATGGGGCAAAAGTGATGAAGAGCTGTTTGCGCGAACCGTAAAGGACGGCAAGGGCATAGTAGAGGCGGTATTCTTTGTGCAGTTTTAGAAAAGCAGCTGGAGCTCGGACACGCTGGCGTTGCATGGAAAAAAGCAGTACCGCGGTGATAACGAATCCGAGGGTGGCCAGAGTGAAGGTGTGCTGGTAGGTAAAATGCAGAAAGCGAAATCCCAGCGCCACCAGGAAACTCCCCAGAATGGCCGCCAGGTTGCGAATGGCATTGAGTTGACCCAGCCGCTGGCCGGTTTTCCCTTCATGAGCCAGTTCCATTCCGATGGTTGAGGCAATAGGCATGAAAAGGTGCTGCCCCATGCTGTAAATAAAAAGCCAGAGGGCCATCCAGCCGTACGAAGGGGAAGCAAAACCAATCAGAATAGCCCCCACAGCGCCGAGGAGCATGGAAACGCCCCCCAATCTGCGGCTGCACAGAAACCACAGCAGCGCTGAGACGAAAACCACCAGGAACCCCGGCAGTTCACGGGGAAACTCCAGAAAAGATCGCTGAAAGCCAGTCAGAGCAAACCGATCGTTAAGGAAATTGTTAAAAGTCGAGTCCACGATACTGTACGCCATACCTACCACCAGTGAGGCGACAGCAAAGAGCCTGAGTTCCCGTGAGGCGCCTGAAAAGCGCCGGGCAAGATTGAGAGTCATGCTACGATGTTCCTTCCCATTGAGTGACAATGCCACCCGTCGCACCGCGTGAGGAAGGGCGGGTGTGAATTTCTTCCGGTGAGACTTCATCCACCACCGGAGTTACCACCGGCAGGATGATCAGTTGTCCGATGGCGTCTCCGGCAGTAATTTGCAGAGGGCTGGCAAAGGGGTTGACCACTTTAACGAGGATTTCTCCCTGGTAACCTGCATCCACCACTCCGGCGCCCAGAAGGTGATCATTGCGTCCTTTGGGTTTAACCAGCCCTACATAGCCTGGCGGGATTTCCACGGTAACGCCGGTGGGGACGATGCTGGTGCTGTGAGGGGGAATGCTCAGTGTGGCGGCGGCAAACAAATCAAGCCCGGCATCGGTCGGGTGTTTACGGGTGGGAAGCAATGCGCCTGGGCGCACACGGGCCATTCGGATGCGTTCCATATAACAGAGTCCTGATCTAAAATAAGCCGGGCTGGCTGGCGTCTTCCCCGGGTGGAATAACAAACCCGTTGGCTTTCAACCATGCGGGGGAAGGGCCGTTCCAGCCGAAGCGTTTTAAGTCAACCTGAGCGCGATCATTGAAAACGATCCCTTCGGCTTCCAGGAGGGTGCGTTGTTGAGCAGCCCCCGGGCGCTGGCTGATTTTACCCTGGCTGTTGATGACGCGCTGCCAGGGCACGTCGGAAGGGCAGGCGGCCATGGCTTCACCAACCCAGCGCGCTCGAAAGGCGAGAAAATCCGTCTCTTTCACGCTTTCGGGGCAGGGGAGGTAAAGCGCGATCTGGCCGTAGGTACTCACCCGCCCCGGAGGAATGAGACGGGCAATGCTCCAGACGGCCTGGAAGAAAGCCGCACGCGCCCCGGGCGGAAGGGATATTTCAGCGATGGGGCACCTCCAGCTCCGGGTTCGGGTCAAGGAAGAAAACTTTCTGGTTCAATTTTTTATCACCAGTCCGTCCAACTGGGTCTATTATAGTACAGGGAGGCGCGAAAACGCTTTCAAAAACTGGGTGGATTTTCAGGGTTGTCGTGAGGGCGGGTACCCCCTATAATTGTAATCATGACATTACCTCTTGCTGTGATTCGCTATCTTGCGGAAACGATCGGGGGACGGGGAAGTTGTACCCCCGCAGTGAGCCGGGCGGGGGAATACGTCCACGGGGTACTTCGAGACCTGGGAACGCATGAGGTGCGCTTCGAGCCGTTCGCGGGTGCGGCCTCCACTTACCGCCCGTTTATGCTGGCCTTTCTGGCCGCGTTTGCCGGTAGCCTGCTGGCATTCACCGGGGTTGGCCGGTTGTATCTGGCGCTTGGAGCCGTGCTCAACGGGCTGGGGGCGTGGGCCATGCTGGCAGAAGCCGAGTTTGCTCCGCACTGGGCCGGCTGGCTGATCCATCACCGACCTGCCCGGAATGTGTGCGGCGTGATTCGCCCGGCCGGAACGGTCACCCGGCGGGTGGTGCTTTGTGCCCATCTGGATACACACCGCACCCCGGTATTTTACTCCTCGGCAGGGTGGCAGCGCCTTTTTGGCCTGCTGGTAGCGGCCTGCCTGATCAGTATGCTGGCGGGAACTCTGGTCTTTGCCGCCGGAGCACTTCTGGCCCGCGTTCAACTCGGCTGGGTGGGTGCAGGGCTGTTGCCGTTCCAGGGGTTCGCGCTGATCATGGTAGCCATGGCCGATTTCACCCCCTTTTCTCCGGGTGCGAATGACAACGCTTCGGGGGTGGGAGTAATCCTTGGGTTGGCCGGGCGTTTAAAAGAGCAGCCATTACGGCATACTGAGGTGCATCTTTTGTTTACCGATTGTGAGGAAACGGGCGCCTGGGGGATGCGGGCATTTCTCAATCAGCATGCCCGGGAACTGGGAGAAGATTGCCTGTACGTGGCCATCGATCAGGTGGGGGTGGGGCAGCTGTGTTATTTGCTCAACGATGGGTTGATTTTCAAGCACCCTACACATCCCCGCGCTCTGGAGCTTGCGCGCCGTGCCCGGCAGTCTGGGGGAATGAAGGTTAAAGAAATACCCGGCACTGCCTACACAGACGCGCTCCCGGCTACGCTTCGGGGAAGGGTGGCCCTCACCCTGTGTACGGTGCCTGAGGGAGACGCCGGCGCTTCGGCTCACTGGCATCAGATGTCCGATCGCTTTGAGGTGATCGATCCGCAGGCGCTGGCCGAGACGGAGCAATTTACCTGGCAGGTGTTGCAAGAGGTGGATGGCGATTAATGAGAAAATAGGCTACAGGAGGTAGTCAGCATGAACAAGCGTGATCGGATCATGAGTCTGTTGGAACGCGATTCCGTCCCGGAAATCATTCCGGCGGCTTTTTTCCTCCATTTTGACCCGTCCTTCCATCGTGGAGATGCCGCCGTGGCCAGGCACCTGGAGTATTTCCGGCGCACTGACATGGATTTTGTCAAAATCCAGTATGAACACGCCTTTCCTCAGCTTTCTTTTCTTCAACATCCACAGGACTGGGCGCGCATGCCCTTTTATGATCTTTCCTTTTATGAAGAACCGCTTTATGTGGTCAAAGGACTGGTAAGGGCGGCCAAGGCCGAAGCACCGGTGCTGTTAACCCTGTATTCGCCTTTTATGTTAGCGGGCCAGGCCGCGGGCAGTCAGGAAAAGGTGGTAGAACACCTTCAAGAAGACCCCGAAGCCGTGCGAAAAGGCCTGGAGATCATTACTGAGAGCCTGAGGGGGTTTGTCCGGGCCTGTATCCAGGCCGGGCTGGATGGGTTCTACACCTCCACCCAGGGGGGTGAAGCAGGGCGGTTCACCGATCCACGCCTCTTTGAAACCTGCGTGCGCCCTTACGATCTGACTTTGATGGAAGAAATTAATCGCGCCTGTCCGTTTAACATCCTTCACATTTGCGATTATCATCTTCCATACGCCGATCTGACCCCCTTTGTGAATTACCCCGGGCATGTCGTCAATTGCAGCCTGGAATTGACGACTGGCAGGATCCCCCCCCGTGAGGTCGCGGCCCGCTTTGGCCGCCCCTTCATGGGAGGGATGGATCGAAAGGGAGTCATTGCCCGTGGAACCCCTGAGGAAATCCGACAGGCGGTAGAAGCTGTGTGTGCTGAAGCCCCTGAGCGATTTATTTTAGGGGCCGATTGTACCCTTCCCTCAGATACCGACTGGGAGAACATTCGCGTCGCAATTGATGCGGCGCATCAATATCGCAGGAGGAATGCATGAAAGCACGGATTGTGCCACTGTATTTTACTTCACCCGACGACCCCGATTTTGCCGCGCAATGGACAGCCTTGCACGGCTTGCTTTCGGAGGAGGCTGAGATTCTTCCCCCTCAGGCTCTCGGAGACCCCCTTCCTGAGATGACCGATGCGGCGGTCTTCCCGCAAATGCTCGGCGAGGCCTACCGCAGGCTGGATCAGTTCCGGGCGCTGGGGGTACCTGTGCTGGTGATCACCTCAGAGTTTGGCACGGTTTCCATGTGGGACTGGGAAATTAACCAGTACCTGCGCTCATCAGGGGTGCAGGTGCTGGCGCCATATAACCTGGAACAGGCGCGCCTGGTGTGCCGTTTACTGGCCTTAAAACGGGAACTGCATCAGTCGCGTTTCCTTGTTTATCAGGATAACCCCGGTGAGGGCTTCCAGGCGAGTATCTTCAAGCGGTTTTACTGGTGGGAAGAGGAGTGCACAGCGCGGTTAAAAGAACGCTTTGGAATCACCATCGAAAAGCGCAGTTTTCGGGCGCTGGGAGAGGCGGCCAAAGGCATCCCGGACGATGAGGCAAAACAGGTGTGGGAGGTATGGAAAGACCAGGTGCCCCTGGGACACATCCCCGAATCCTCCCTGTTGAGTGCGGTGAAGCTCTATCTGGCTGTGAAGCGCGACCTTGAGAGTACGCCGGGAGTGCTTTCTGCGGGGATTAACTGTTTGAACGAATCTCATTTCTCCGATACCACCCCGTGCCTGGCCTGGGATTTCCTCTATTCTGAACGCGGGCTGGCCTGGGGATGTGAGGCAGATACCGTTTCCATGCTTACCCTGCTGCTTGCCACGCGCGGGTTGGCAAAGCCAGCCATGATGACCAATTTATACCCGTTCCTTATGGGGCAGGCGGCCTTGAAGCATGAGCGCATCCCGCACTTCCCCAGAGTGAGCCGCGAGGAAGAGAATACGGTGCTCACGGCGCATTGTGGTTACCTGGGTGTGTTACCGAGGGCGTTTGCCAGCCAGTGGGCATTACGGCGGAAGGTACTGGCAATTGTAGACGAGAATGCCACTGCCATCGATGCCCGCCTGCCAGAAGGCCCCATGACCCTGCTTAAGCTCCAGCCGCCCTTTGATACTCTCTCGGTGGTCGAAGGTGATCTTGAGGGGTATGCCGGGTTCCCGGGTTCCGATTGTCTGAACGGGGCGATTTTACGGGTTCCGGATGGGCACCGCCTGATGACCGAACTGGCATCGCATCATTATATTCTGGCCTCCGGGCGTTTTACAGCGGCGATTGACCTGCTTGCTGAGGTGTTCGGGTTGCAGGTGAAGCGAATTGAATGAGCGGGGAAAAGCCGATGAAATCTTATGAAAAGATGCAACGGATTCGGCAGACGGGAGTGATTGCCATTCTGCGTGCCAGCAGTTCAGACCAGCTGGTTGCCGCCGCCGAGGCAGTGCGAGCGGGTGGGATCTGCGCCATTGAGGTCACCATGACCACGCCCGGGGCATTGCAGGTGATTTCAGAGGCTGTGGCACGCTTTGGGGACGAAGTGCTTTTTGGCGCAGGCACGGTTCTGGATGCGGAGACGGCGCGAGCGGCTATTCTGGCCGGGGCGGCGTTTCTGGTCACACCCACGCTCAACCGTAAGGTCATTCGGCTGGCGCGCCGCTACAGTGTGCCGGTGATGCCCGGCTGTTATACGCCTACCGAAATGCTTGAAGCCTGGGAGGCGGGAGCAGATATGATTAAATTCTTCCCGGCTTCGGTGGGCGGCCCGGCGATGCTCAGAGCGATTCTGGCGCCGCTCCCCCAGCTTGAAGTTGCCCCGGTGGGCGGGGTGACACTGGAGAACGCGGCTGAATTTATCCGCGCGGGCGCCGCTGCGCTGGGGGTTGGAGGAGAACTGGTCAATCAAAAGCTGCTCGACGCTGGCGATTTTCCAGAAATCACCCGTCGAGCAGCGGCTTTTCTTGCAGAGGTGGCGCGGGGGCGAACCCGGCCCTGATGGAACTCAGGCGAGGGTGAGGCGTTTCACCTCGCCCCCCACGATTCCCACCCAGACGGTTGCATTGGCGGTAAGCCCCTGGGGTGCAAGGAGCGCGGTGATTTCACCTTCTTCGAGAAGTTCAGGCCACAGGGTTTGCCAGGTGTTGCCGCCATCGCGCGAGAGCCAGGCCTCGCCATTGCAAAGAACGGCCACGTCCTTTTGCTGGGGATAAGCAGGGGACACGATGACGTTGTTGATGGGCCCGTCAAGAATACCTTCGCCGAGCTTCTGCCAGGTGGTGCCGCCATCGGTAGAACGGAGGAGGCCCTGGGTTTCGGTGCCGGCAAAGAGGGTGCCATCTTTGCCAAAGTTGGGAGAAATTCCCAGGCTGAGCACCGTCTCGTAGCCAATGGGCAGGTCTACTTCGCGCCAGGCGCGCCCGCCGTTGGTACTGCGGAAGATGCCCGATTCAGTACCCGCAAAGACCGTTTCATCGCTGGCGAAGTCGGGTGAAATGGCCAGGGAAAAGATGGAAAGATCGAGCAGACCAAAGTTCCAGGACGCCCAACGATAACCACGGTCGGCAGAGCGCAGAACGCCATCGTCCATAGTACCAGCGAGTAAGATGCCGTCTTCTCGGAAGGCAGGCGAAAGCACCAGCGCAGTGACGGTAGGCGGGGGTGGAGGGGTTATTCCCAGCACCCATGTGGCAGCTCCATCCCCTGAGCGGAGAATGCCACCGGCCATTCCGGCGATGATCGTGTGATCTTCGGGATAATCGGGTGAAAAGACCACCGCGGTAGCAGGCACTTCCTCGCTCAATCCGAGGGAGGCGGTGGCCAGTTGCCAGGTTTCTCCAGCATCAGTTGAGCGATATAGCCCCGAAGTGCTGGCCGCCAGCATCTCATTGTCATACGCGGCGAGGGTGTAGATGAATTCGTCAGGGGTCGATGTTGCGTTGAGTTTGGCCATGCTTTCCTCTTCCTCAGGCAGTATCCATGGATTCAGGGGGGCGTCTGCGATGAATGATGACGTCGGTGGTGAGGGCCAGTGCGGCACCGGCTACCGCGCTGTGTACTGCGGCTTTGACCACAGTAGCGGCATCCCAGATACCGGCTTCGGCCATGGAGATAATGCGTTTGTGGACAACATCTAAACCAAAATTGGGGGGGGCGAAGCGCAGATCGGCCATGATTTCAATGTCGTTAAAACCGGCGTTCTGCCAGAGGGTGCGGGCAGGGGCCTCAAGGGCGCGCATCAGTATGCGGTAAACCGCTTTTTCGTCAGGGTCTTCGGCCTTCATCAGATAGGGGCGAAGCACCTCACGGCAGGCCAGCAGGGCAACTCCCCCACCCGGGACAACTCCCTCGCGCATGGCTCCGCGCATGGCTTCGGCGGCACGGATGGCCAGCTCTTTACGCTGTTCAATGGCTGTGGGGGTGATATCCCCTACCCAGAGGGTGGCCGAACCGCCCATGAGCCGCCCGATGCGGGCGAGAAGGGCTTCACGGGCTTCTTTATCGGAGGTGGCCGAGAAGGTCTTGCGCAGTTCTTTAAGGTGCTGGCGCAGGCGGCGAGGATCACCGCGCCCCCCGATGACACCAAAGAAATCGCGGTTGGCCCACACCCGCCGGGCGCGTCCGAGATGTTCCGGGCGGACGTTGTTCAGGGTGTCGCCTGCGGCTTTGAAGAAGGGTGTGCCGCCGGTTAAGATCGCCAGGTCTTGCAGGGCGGCCTGCCGTTTGGAGGCCGCAATTTCTGGCGATTTTACCCCCAGGACGGTGATCCTGTCTTTGTTTACCGTCAGAAGTGACATGGCGCGGTCTGACAGGGTAGCGGCAATCAGCACCAGGCGTTGCACCCCGGCGCCCACGGCCATCTCCAGCAGAGGCATCAACTCGGCAGGCTCGTTGATCTCCAGATCTGAGATCAACAGCCAGGCATCTTCCAGCTCGGCGCGCAGGTCTTGCGGGTTGTTCATCATCTCGCGGGAGAACCAACCCGAATCCCAGTATATTCCTTCCACATATTCACGTTCCAACTCGCGCGAACGCCCCTGGCGAATCTCCAGGCGGCCAAAGGGGCCGATGACGTCAAAGATTTCACCGAGCATTTTGGCCAGGGGAGGGTCGTTGATGATGGTCGCCGCCAGTTGGGCCAGTTGATTTTTCCCCTGCAGGTGGCGGGTCTGACGGTCAAGGGCCTCGAAAATGGGAGGGAGACATCGCTCAAAGTAAGTGCGCATGCGCATGGCGTTACCGCCGCTGTTGACGATGTGTTGCACTCCCTGGTTGAAAATGGACTGGAACATCACCGCGGCGGTTGCGGTTCCATCACCGGCCTTTTCTTGAAGCTCCCACAGAACGTGGCGGATGAACATGGCGCCGACGTCTTCGTCGCGCCCCTCGATTTGAATGATGCGGCGGGCAATGGTTCCACCACTATCGAGCAGTTCGGGTAACTCGTCAGTGCGTGCGATGCGTTCGATGGCCACTGTACGCGGAAGGGGCCCCAGGGTGGGGCGAATGGCGTTGATGATCTGGTTGATTCCGCGTTGCATGCCCTGGCGTACTTCGGGCTGAAAAACAACTTTCGGTTTCTGGAAGTCCTTGACTACTACGGGAGGGCGTGCCATGCGTTCGTTTCACCTTCCTGAATAAAATAGGTGGGTTGAATGGAATGCTGAAAGGATGGTGATTGTATCATCTCTCTCGGACGATTTGCCCATCTTTCATGGGGAGAATTTCATCCACATAACCATCAACCAGAGGGTCGTGGGAAGACATAAGCACGGTGATCTTTTCTTCCTCAACGATCTGACGGAAGAGGGAGAGGATTTCACGGGCGGTGGTGCTGTCGAGTTCACCGGTGGGTTCATCAGCCAGAATGAGGCGGGGTCGGTTTGCCAGGGCGCGGGCAATGGCCACCCGCTGCTGTTGCCCCCCCGAAAGCTCGAAGGGCCGATGGTGCATCCATTTGGCCAGCCCGACCATCTCCAGCAGTTCGATGGTGCGCTGTTTTTTCTCTTTTCGAGAAGCCTGGGCGATACGCAGCATGAGCTCGATGTTTTCGTAAGCGGAGAGGGTAGGCAGAAGCCCGAAGGACTGGAAAATGAATCCCACTTCTTTGCGCCGCCACTGGGTGAGTTCTTTTTCACTTAATTGCGACAGGTCGCGCCCGAAAATCCGCACCACGCCTCGATCGGGGCGATCGAGACCGCCCAGGCAGTTGAGCAGGGTGGTTTTCCCACTTCCTGAGCGCCCTTTGAGAGCAATAAACCGCCCCAGAGGAATTTGCAGGTTGACCCCCCGGAGGGCGTATACCTCGCGTGTGCCAGTGCGGTAAATGCGCCAGAGGTCTTCGGCCTCGATGACCCAGGTGGTGGCAGGAGCTTCAACGTCTGTCATCATGGTTGCCTCCGGGTGATGTTAGGAATGCGCAGACGGCTAAACAGGGCACGCAGGCCGGTTTCCTTTTCTTCCAGTGGCAGTTTTCCACTGGTGGCCTGAACCAGAGCTTTCTCTCGTTCGCTGGGGGGCGCCGGGCGGATGAGAATGCCGTCTTTGGTTACCTCGACGAAGACACGCCGTTGGATATTGAATTGTTCCAGATAATCGCGCGGAACCTGTAAGCGCCCTGCGGAATCGAGCAAAACAACCTCTTCAAAGGTTACTTCCTCGTGGTGGTCAGGGTTTGTGGGGGCATTCGGCTCGCCGGTTTGTTGTTCGCTTTCGGCAACCGCGGGGTGGAGGTTGTTGACCGGCTGACGCACGGTTTCGGTAGAAGTTTTTCCGTCGCGAATGGCCACCACCCGGTCAACATGGCGGGCGATGTTCATATCGTGGCTGACGATGATCGTGGTTATCCCCAATTCATGGTTGAGATCCTTGAAGATCTGGAAAATTTCGTTGGCGGTGTTCGTGTCAACTTCGCCGGTGGGTTCATCGGCTAAAAGGAGAGAGGGATTATTGGCCAGAGCTACTGCGATGGCCACCCGCTGCTGTTCACCACCAGACATTTCCACCAGTCGGTGCAATTTTCGCTCTCCCAGCCCCACTGCATCGAGGAGCATTTCGGCCCTTTTGCTGGATTCTCTGGTCATTTTTCCGGCAATGGTGATGGGAAGTTTTACGTTTTCCAGCGCAGACAGGTACGGTATCAGATTGCGTGCACCCTGCTGCCAGACGAAGCCCACCCGTGTGCTACGATAGGCATTTAATTCGGCATCTGACATTTTCAGCAGGTCGCGCCCATCCACGAAAACTCGTCCTGCCGAAGGGCGATCCAGCCCGCCGAGAATGTTCATCAGGGTTGATTTGCCGCTCCCACTGGCTCCGACAATGCCCAGGAGTTCCCCGCGGTGCACGAGTAAATCCAGCCCCTGAAGAGCCACTACCTCAAGGTTGGCCACCTTGTAGATTTTGACCAGACCATCACAAAGGATAAAAGGTTCGTCTTCAATGATCATGTTTTATACCGCCTCGCCCAGTTTGATCGCCTGGAACACTTTCATCCGCATCAACAGCCAGCCCAGTACGGCCAGGGCGATCACAAATAAAACACCAAAGAGGATGTAGACCTGGAACACTGCGGGCCAGTCAATGCGCACCAGGAAAGGAGGAATGCGGGCCGCCATGTCGTTGCCAACCTGAAGATGGGGGATGAAAAAGTTGCTGACCCATACCCCCATGCCTGTTCCGGCGGCCAGCCCCGCAAGGAAGAGGAAGGCCAGTTCAGAAGCCAGGAAAACGAGCATCTGTCCGGCAGAAAGCCCGATGGCGCGCAGCATGCCCAGCTCGATGAAACGCCGTCGGAAGGAGAAAAAGGCATAAAGCAGAAAACCGAGGACGGTTAAGAACGCCAGTGCTACGAAACCTACGGATAGCAGACCAAAGAACCCCTGCCGCTCGGGGCGAAGTTGTTCCTGGTTTAAAATTTCCAAAGACACCCGCGGGTACATCACCCGCCGGTAAAGGTCATCGATGCCCTCCAGGAGGGAGCGGTAATTGGTTCCGGGTGCGGTTCGCAGCCACACATCGTAGGGGAACTCACCCCCGACCTGCTCAAAGAGGTAATCCAGGTTGCCCACCACGAGCGGCCCCTCTTCAGGATACCAGGTAGGGAAGTAATAGAAAGTGCCAACAATGCGATATTGAATATCGCGGGCGTTGCTCAATTGATACACACTCACCCCGATGGTATCGCCCAGTTTGAGGTTGTATTTTTGGAGCATGTCAAACGAGACGAGCACACCCTCGGTGGTGCGCGCCAGATCATTCATCAGGGCGCCGAGGGGTACGGGGGCGAAGTCACGCCGCCAGAAGGCCGCCTGGGGAAAATCAATGCGGTCAATGCCGATGAAGTTGATATCGCCGACCGATTCGCCCGTTGAAAGGCGGGCCTTGATACGCGCTACTCGCGCCGCAGCCTGCACCCCGGGCACTTTGAGGTGTTCCGAGACAGGCATAAAGACCCAGATGGGGGCGCTATTTTCCGCGGAAGCGCCTTGCTGGCTCTGGCTTTGAGCCTGCTGACCGCCCGGGGCGCCGGAAGCGCCCGATGCGCCCTGCAACTGCCCCATTTCGATCACATGCACGTCGGCCCCCACTTTATAGAAGGTCTGATCGTGCATGTGGCGGTCCAGTGTCTGAGCGAGGGTGGCGGTGAAGGTTGACAGGCTGAGCGTCATCACCAGCAGGATGAGCGGAGCGGTGTAACCGGAGGTGGAGCGGGAGAGGTAGCGCGCCGCCATGAGCAGCCCCACACTGTTGGTTTGAGAAGCTATCCAGGCGATGACCCGCATTACCAGCGGTAAAAACCGAATGACCAGCAGGGCCACCGCGAAGATTCCCAGAGCAGGAACGAGCAGGAGAAGCGGATTCTGGAACGGATCGGCCGAAAGCCCGCCAATATCCCCGGAGCGTTGAAGGAGATACATCCCGTAGCCAGCAGGGATGAGCAGGAGGAAATCGAGAAAGGCGCGCTGCCAGAAGGGTTTTTGAATCTGGCGGGCGCGATCCTGTTTATAGGTGATGACTGTGTGTTTGGCCGCACCAAGCGTGGGCAGAACCATCGCCAGCATGGCCACGGCGACGGCCACCAGGCCAAAGCGCAATGACTCGGGGGTGATGGCGGGTTTTAATCCAGTTACTGCCGAAAAATCGAGGAAACTGCGGGCTTTTCCGAAAAATTGAGCCACCAGTTGAGCCAGAGGAGCGCCCAGGAGCATCCCGACGGCGCCGAGGATGAGGCTTTCCAGAATGGCCATGCCGACCAGCTGACCTGTGGTCGAACCCCGGCTGCGCAGGACGGCAATCTCATTCCGGCGCTGCCCCACTGCCATGTCGACCACCAGCCCGATGAAGGTGAGGATCATGATCAGCAGGGGAACGCTGAAAGCATAGAGGAAGACGGTGAGGGAGCGTGAAAGCCGCAGGTATTTGGTCAGATTGTCTTCGGGAGAAATATCTAACCGCATATTGGGCAGCAGGTTGATGGAGGTCTGGCGGGTGTAAAAAATGCGCCCCAACAGGCCGGGTACGTCGGCAGAGTGAATGTGTGACCCGTCAAATACCCAGTACCATAACCCAAGATAGACATCATTCTTCAGGTAAGGGATGACGCGATCAAAGAACGTCGCTTCGGGTACCAGGAGCGCATCTCGAAACTCCTGACTGCTGTAGAACCAGTAATCTTCTTGCGGGTCGGTAGGCTTCCAGATTCCGGCAATGCGCACCGGGAATTCCACCGTGGTGGTGGTTTGTTCGTTTTTGATGGTGGTGTAGGCAATGAACTTTTCGCCTACATGGGCACCCAGCAGGGTGGCCCGTTCTTCGCTGATCATAACGTCGATCAGGCTGTCGGCCAGGCCGGTTGATTCAGGGGCAAAGCTTCCCTCCAGTAGGGTGGCGTGCTTTTCCAGGTCGGTAAGGGTGGAAAAATACACCCATGCCAGGGGTTCCTGGGTGGTGTCGTAAGTACCCTTTTCGGCAGGAAAGAGTTTGAGGGAATCGGTTTTGAAGTAACGTACGAAAAACTTAACCGGCAGGCCAATATCCTGGCGCACCCTGCCGGAGAGATATTCGTTCACCGGCTTCATGCGTTCCCAGTTCACAGACCCATTCCATGCGCCGACATAACGGTACATGAAAGCAAAGGGAGGGCGCCCCATTTCCCCGGTGGGGGCAGTCTCTCCGGAGATCTGCTGTTGGAGAATGTCCTGGTAGACGGCATCGGAGTAAATGGGAACGCTCATCGTCAGCGCAACGGCCGCGACAATTCCAAGAGAGGTGGCAAGCGCCAGCCCGCGTTGCGCGAAAATACGCTTGATCGTGACGATAAAGATCGCCCAGAAGCGGAGTAAGGTGCTCATGTGTTTGGCCTACGGGGCAACCACAACCTGACCTTCAGTCAACCCTTCGACGATCTCCACGCGATCGTCGCCCTGAATTCCAACTTTCACATCCACCCGGCGCTGCCCTTCGCCATCTTTGACCACCACAAAGCGCCGTCCTTCGAAGTTTCGGATGGCCTGAGGCGGCAGCCAGAGGGCGTTTTCTTTCTTCTCAAGCACCACTACCACACGCAGTAAATCGCCCAGTGAGAGCCCTTTCTCTTCAAGATTACCCTCTATGCTGATACGTGTGGTTTTATCTTCCCTGTCGGTGGCTTTGGCTTCGGTGGCTTTGCCGTAGGGGTAGGGGAGCTTGCGAATAGTGCCTTTCATTACCTGCCCTGGAGCATTGACCGGCCAGGTTTCGACGGCCATTCCCTCGGTGAGAAGCTGCAGGTCTTTGTCGCTTAATTCGGAACTGATCTCCAGCTCAGCCAGATCGGCAACGACAATGACCGGCTTGTAGGCTTCGACAGAGGTGTCTTCACTCAGAAATACGGAAAGCACGGTGCCATCAAAGGGGGCTGTGATCTGGGTGGATTCAACCCTGGCTTTAATTTCGTCCAGGGCGATTTGTGCCAGCTCGACCTCGTACTTTTGTTTGGCCATTAAAATATCGTATTCTTTGAGGTAGCGGGGGGTTTGCATTTCGGCCAGTTGCTGGTTGAGCTTGGCCATTTCCAGGTAGATTTCTGCACGGCGCAGGTCAAGGGCGCTGGTGCCGCTTTCCAGGTCGGCCAGCAGCTGGCCTTGGGTTACCCGGTCACCCTTCTTGACATAAACATTATCCACACGGCCGCTGGCTTTAAAGTAAAGCTCCTGCTGAATGACTGGCACAATCCGGCCGGTAAATTCAAGTTTGCGGACGACTTCGCCGGTCTGTACCTGATAGGTGGGCTTGGTAGGGATGACGGGCGTGGGAAGAGGGGTGGGGGTTGGTTCTTCCTGGGCGGGCTGGGCCGCGCAGGCGCTGAGAGCAAAAGCGGCCAGCACCAGCAGGAAGATCAACCGCCGGGCGACGATGAATCGGTGTGCAGAAACCATGCGAGCAAACATTTTATCTCCGGGACGATATACGAGTGGCGCGATCTCATCCAGCGGGAACGAAATCGCGCGGGGCAGAACGTTAATAATTATAATGCCGCTCGTCGGACTCAACGGGGACAAAAACCGGTCAAGTCCGCTTAAAGGAAGAGAAGCGGCAGATACTCGGGCGGCTCATCATAGGGAGGAATTTCACCCATGGCGACCGGGTAGAGACGTTCGTGACTGGTGCGTGCCGCCTGGCAGAGAGGTTCGTAGGGGCGGTTACACACATCCAGGAAGCCAATATTGTAATTCTCTCCATCGAAGCGACCGAGGGCTGATTGATCGTAGAGGATAAAATAATGCACCCCCACGCACCAGGGTTTGGCGGCGGCGTCTTCAAGGTATACCCGATACGCCTGGCCGCGGGCCGCCTGATTGGGCACATGCCCGATGCCACTGGCGGGCAGGCCGGCATCCAGGGCGCCGAAATGCCATTCTCCGATGAGAATGGGCAGGTTCAATGCCCTGCTGATGGCTTCCATTTCCTGCGCGGGCAGGCGCTCTTTATAGCAGTTCATGCTGAACACATCGAAATGCCGCATTCCCTTCACTGCCCAGGCGGGCGGTACGGTGTAATAGCGTATTCCCAGGTTGAGGTGGTTGGGGTCTACGCGGCGGCAGGCGGCACTGAGGCCACCAAAGAATCGGTCGACCATCAGGGAGCTGAAACTGGAGAGGTCTTCGCGGGCTTCAGGAGTGAGGGGCATTTCCCAGCTTCCTTCGGCGAGGGCGGTGAAAGAAACAGGCAATTTCCAGGCAGATGCCAGGGCTGCATCACTCCCGTAGCGCTGACGTAGAAAGTCGGCCAGGGCACGGCGGGCATGGCAGGACGGGGTATTGAAAAGCATACCCTCTGCAGGCGATTGACTGGCAAAACCCCATGTGGGTTCATTCATCATGAAATATCCGATGAAGGCCGGGTCGTCTCTGGTTTCGTGGAGTTGGGCGGCGTAACGCTCGGCGACGGCTTCAAAGTCGGGGTGGAAAACGTCTGGAAAATCACGGAAGACGCAGGGCAGAGTCTCGTAAAGAGGAGCCAGCGGGCGCACGTAGGGGGTTTGCCCCTGGCTGGCAATGGGCCAGTCTGACCAGTTTCCAACGGTGTTGAACCCGATGCGGTGTAATTCGGCCAGAGCGATTTTTGCCCAGGCTTCTTTCCATGAGGATGGCCCGAAGGCGCGGATGAAGTTCGCCGCCAGATAGTTAATCTGAAGGGCGCCATTGTGGGTGGAGTAGATGGGAGCATACTCTCCCTGAGGGTCGGGCATCCAGCTGAGTGCGTTTTGAAGGCCGCTGATGTTAGCTTCGGTATCCACGCGCACACAATCGATGCCGGCAGACCAGAAGGGGTGACCATCCGGATCAACCAGCCACCAGCGTTGACCGTCGTGGTGCACCCTGAAGTAACCAGTGGCTTCCCAGCGAATGGCCTCCCATCCTCCCCAGTGTGAATACCCGTCTGGCAGGTGCTGGTGGGGAGCGACTTCAAGTTGAGCCAGCAAGCGCGCTGTGACTTCGTCGGCGCTGCGTGACTTCGTCGGCCACTCGCGCAGAGTATTCTGACCGAGTTCATCGAGGAGCGCGCCTTTCGGCAGGATGGGCTGTTCAAGGCGCGGAGGTTCTTCGGTAACTGCAGTGATCGGGGAGAGGCAGAAGCGAGCCGGACGCGACGTTTTACGGTACACGTGAAAGCCCATACGATCCACCCGCGCCAGATCCACGCGATCGCCCCAGCAGAGCGGTTTAAGCCAGGCGCCTTCGCGCGGGTACATCCAGCGATTCTGATGGACGGCTTCCAGGGGGAGGCGCATCCGTGCCTGGCACTGGTTGAGCAGGCCGAAGGAAAAGCGAAACACCGGGCCGTTTTCGCCTTCCTGAAGAGTGAGCATAAATACCACCAGTTCATCTCCGTCCAGAAGGAGATCGCTGGTCAGGTAAGAGAAGCCGGTCAGTGTTCCGGTAGGGAAAGTGTAGAGCAGGCCATCGTTGACTTCAGGGGCTTCGAACCAGACGGCGTGGGGAATGGTCGGCTCGCGCTCCATGAGCACCAGCGAGCCGCTAAAGCGGGTAGGGAAGAAGGGATGTTCCATCATAAAATTTCAACCTCCAGGTATAGTTTGGCATCCTGTCCCCAAAAAAGCAAGTCACTTTTAAGCCATGCTCCCGGAGGAAAAGGCCCAACGGGTGTAAAGAGGTTGAAAAATCCTTGCAAATTCGTCAGCAGGGCTTTCTTAAAGCAGGCATACAGGTAACAAAGGAGACCTTCTTCGGTTATGCTTTGAGTTGATCAAA
>AMZC01003018.1_pt1 | contig 25560 bp, 22 predicted proteins | sample 948551 | NCBI WGS metagenome assembly AMZC01 (sample SAMN01120625, study PRJNA171369) | bioreactor sludge metagenome | biome: sludge; isolation source: anaerobic thermophilic cellulolytic sludge from lab reactor | place: China: Hong Kong, Shek Wu Hui wastewater treatment plant | collected... | reverse complement strand
CTGCGGCTCGCTGTAGGGCAAGCCGATCTCGTCCAGCGTGCTCATCCAGAGCCGCCGCCGCCGGTCGTACTCCGCCAGCACGTCGGCGAACCAGTCGCGCGGATGGCGCAGCGCGGCCAGCCCGCCCATCTGCGCCACGACGTTGGCGCAGATCATCATGGCATGGTGGAAAGGCAGCATGGCCTCGACTAGCGGGGCGGGCGCGGCGATATAGCCCAGACGCAGGCCGGTCATGCCGAAGCTCTTGGAGAAGCTGTTGATGGTGATGGTGCGCTCGCGCATTCCCGGCAGCGAGGCCAGGCTGATATGGCGGTGCCCGTCGTAGACGTAGTACTCGTAAATCTCATCGGAGATCACCAGCAGGTCGCGTTCCTGTGCCAGCGCGGCGATCTCGCGCAGCGTCGCTTCGGGCAACACCGTGCCTGTCGGGTTGTTTGGCGTGACGATCACCAGCGCTTTGGTACGCGGGGTGAGCGCCGCTTCCAGGTCGGCGGCGCGGATGGTGAAATTCGTCTCCAGAGTGGTGGGAACAGGCACCAGCGTCCCGCCCAGGATAGTAGCATCGCGGGTGTACTCGTCGTAGTGCGGGGACGGAGTCAGCGCCTCGTCACCAGGATCGAGCAGCGTCATCAGCACCGTCATCAGCGCTTCCTGTGCGCCGGCGGTCACCAGCACCTCGCGGTCGGGATCAACGGCGATGCCGTTTTCCGTGCGCAGCTTCTCGGCGATGGCCGCGCGCAGTTCGGGGATGCCCGTCCAGGCCGTGTACTGCACTCGCCCGGCGTCGAGCGCCTGATGCATGGCCTGGAAGACTGCGGGCGGCGGCAGGAAGTCCGGCGTACCGCTGCCCAGGTTGATCAGGCCGGGGATGGGGACGGACGTCTGCCGCCCCAGCGAGCCGCGCACACGTTGCGCGCGCTGCGAAAGATGTTTCTCGAAATCCATGTGCTCCTTGCCTTGTCGGTGCGATGCTCTCACTCCAGCGCGATCCAGCGCCGCTCCCGCGACGATTGCCGGATGGCATCCATGACCAGTTGACAGCGCCAGCCATCGGCGAAAGTGGCCCCCTCACGCACCGGGCGCCCTTCGCGGATCGCGGCGGTGACCTCCTGGATCAGCCCCACGAACGACACGTTCCAGATGCCCCTGCCGATGCCCGGCAGAGTCGCGTTGGGGTCGGTCTCGCTCACGTCCTGGAAGTCTTCGCCCGCGCGGGCCAGCAACAGCCGCTCGTCGCGGTCGGCCAGCAGGATAGTGCCCTCGCTGCCGAAAATCTGTACCGAGTTGCCGATATTGTGACGGGCCGCCCCGCTGAGGAAGACGGAGGCCACCGCGCCGCTCGCCATCTCCGCGCTGAAGCCGACCATGTCGTCGGCGGTGGCCGTCCAGCGCTCGCCGGTGTGCGGGTCTACCCGATCCGGCACCAGCGTGCGCACCTCGCCGCTGACGGCGGCGATCTCCCCCAGCCAGAAGCGCAGCAAATCGATCTGATGCGAGCCGTTGGCCCCCAGCCTGCCGCCGCCCATCTCCGCCAGCGACCACCAGTCGCCCGCCGGACGCGACGCCGGGTCGCCCCATGTCGCGGTGATGTTGACGATGTTCACATGGCGCACCGTCCCGATCGCGCCCTCGGCAATCAGTTGCCGGATTTTGCGGCGGTTGGGGTTGAAGCGCAGCTCGTGCCCGATCACGTGCACGCGACCGAGCGCCTCGGCCCTGTCCAGCATCTGCCGGGCTTCGGCAGCATTCATGGCCATCGGCTTCTCGCAGATGACGTGCGCGCCGGCCTCCAGCGCGGCCAGCGTCATCGGCGCGTGATGGATCACCGGCGTGGCGATACCCACCAGGTCAACCGGATGGCGGTCGAGCATGGCCCGCCAGTCGTCGTAGGCGTACGGGACGTTGAACGCCCCGGCTGCGGCCTGAGCGCTCTCCAGACGGGCGCTGGCGACGGCCACCACTTCTACGTCAGGGACGGTCGCCAGGGCGGGCAGGTAGGCGGCGCGGGCGAAACTGGCCCCAATGATGGCTGTGCGAATGGTCACCGGCTACCCTCCTCAGAGCAAACCCAGTTCGCGCAGGGCCTCGCCGACCGCGGCCACGTTGCGCAGTTCGGCTTCGGAGTAATTGCGCGAGATCAACACCCCATGTGCTCCACCGTCGAAGGCGGCGTGCACGGCTTCCTTGACTTCCTGCGGCGTGATCGCCCTGGACTCGCCCTCGTGCCCCACGCCGACGCCAATGCCCGGATAGACCTTGCAACGCCCGCCGGTAGCAGCGATCAGGTCTTGCGTCCAGCGTTTGACGTATGCCGGTTTGAAGCCCGCCAGCGCGCCTTGCTCGCGCGGGGCCACGATATCCTCCAGGCCGAGCACGGTCGCCAGGGCGTTGTACGCGCCGTCGGGCGTGGCATCGGCCAGCACAGTCTGATGCCACTGCGCGGCGAATTCCACGAAACGCGCTCCAGCGGGCGTGTGGTAGAGCACTGGCTTGAGCCAGTCGGCGTATTCCGCAAAGTCGGTGGGGTCGTATTGCGCGCGCAGATAGGGGTTGTAGGTGTTGATCACCTGCCAGATGCCCAGGCCGACCTCGTGACGCGGGTTGAAGAACTTCACCAGCCCGGCCAGTTCATGGTAGAAGCCCTGGTGTGCGTCCAGCCACAGCTTCTCCCACATCAACACTTCGGGGTAATGCAACAGGTGGCGCAGCAGGGTGATGAACACGCCGTCGCGCGGGCGCTCACCCTGGCGCACGCCGCGCAGGAAGTGATCAACGCGCCGGTAACCTTCCAGCGCCCGCCCCACGTCAATGCCGCGCGCCCGCGCCTCGGCCTGGAAGTACTCGTCGAAACCAGTGGTGCTGTCGCCCCGCAACAGGTCCATCAGCGGACTTTGCCGCTCCACGCCCCACAGAATTCCCTGCAGATCGTGGTTTTGCAACCAGTCTTCGATCACGCAGCGCCACCAGGTGCGGTAGTGCGGATTCAACAGCGAGGGGCGCGTCGCCACCCGTCCCCAGTGATCGCGATCCAGGAAGTGCTGAAAGCCCGGCTGCCACAGCGGGCGAATGCCCGAACTGGAAGTCTCGCAATAATAGGGATAGACCTTCATGCCGCGCGCCCGCGCCGCGGGCACCACATCGGCCAGCGCGTCGAAGCCCTTGTAGAGCGGATCGGGCGCGGCGAATTGCCGGTGAAAGGTGGCCGCGTAATAGTCCGGGTGTGGCTGGAAGAACGCCCCGCCCTGCAGATGATCCGGCTCCTGCACGCCGTGATCGGGGAAGCCATGTGTCGCCCGCCCGGCATTGCCGATGCTCCACGATAGGGCCGAGATGCACAGGGCGTTGACCCCCGCCTTCTCCTGCAACAGGTCGAGCACCGGCTCGACGCCTTCGTCTATGAAGCTGATCGCGCCAATCTGAATGCCAATGAAGATATCTTTGCCGCTCATAGCAATCCTTGTAAGTGATGCGTGATAGGTCAGAAACCTGAGTCAGGAGTTCAGAGTCAGGAGTCTGGAGTTTGGAGTCGGGTGTATGCGCATCGGGGCCACTTCTGCTTCCTGATGCGCTGCGCTGCGCCAGACTTCAGACTCCTGACTCCTGCTCACCACTCCCTCTCATACCGTGCCGCGCAGGCGCGGATCGAGAAAATCGCGCAGCCAGTCGCCCAGGATATTGAGCGAGAGCACCGTGAGCATGATCGCCACGCCAGGGAACACCGCCAGCCACCAGCGATTGGCCAGCAGTTGATCGCGGCTTTCGGCCAGCATTCCGCCCCAGGTGGGCACAGTGGGCGGGACGCCCAGCCCCAGGAACGAGAGCGACGCTTCGGCCAGGATGACACTGGCGACGTTGAAGGAAGCGATCACGATCAGCGGGGCCAGGATGTTGGGCAGGATGCCGCGGAACATGATCCGCAGGTGACCCGCGCCGATGCTGCGGGCAGCTTCGATGTACTCTTTCTCGCGCTGCGCCATCGTCTCGCCGCGAGCAATGCGGGCGTACGTCACCCACTGCCCGATGCCCAACACCAGCACCAGGTTCAGTACCCCCGCGCCCAGCACCACCAGCACCATGATGGCCAGCAGGATGAAGGGGAAGGCAAGCTGAATATCGGCCAGCCGCATGATCACGTCGTCCACGCGCCCGCCAAAGTAACCGGCGGTCAGTCCCAGCAGCGTGCCCAGTGTGCCGCCAATGCCCACCGCCACCACGCCCACCGAAAGGGAGATGCGCGCCCCGTAAATCAGGCGCGAGAGCACGTCGCGCCCCAGCGAATCGGTGCCCAGCAGGTAGACTATCTCGCCTTGGGCGTTGCGCTCGAAGGGCGGCTTCAGGCGGGCTGCCAGGGTGATGCGGTTGGGGTCTTTGGGGGCAATCTGCGGGCCGAAGAGGGCCAGAAAGATCACCAGACTGAGGATGAGCAGCGCCAGGATGGGCCAGCGCGTGCGCAGCAGGCTATGGCGGGCGCGCCGCCAAAACGACACTTCGGGCATGTCGGTCTGCAGGCGGATCACCTCTGGCGGCGCAGCGGGCACAGCGAGCGAAGTCTTTTCGGCCATGGTGTCGTCCATTCCCAACTACCCCAGGCGGATGCGCGGATCAAGGCGGGCATAGACCAGGTCGACCAGCAGGTTCAGCCCGACGAAGATGAGCGAAAAGAGCACGACGGTGGCCTGCACGACCGGGATGTCGCGCTGATTGATCGAGTTGAAGACCAGCCGCCCCACACCCGGCCATGAAAAAACGGTCTCCACCACCACCACGCCGCTGAGCAAGAAGCCGAACTCCAGTCCCAGGATGGTCACGAAGGGGATCAGCGCGTTGCGAAACGCATGGCGAATGATGACCGTGCGCTCGCGCAGACCTTTGGCACGCGCCGTGCGCACATAGTCCAGCGACAGCACTTCCAGCATGGACGAACGGATCAGACGGGCGTTGCGCGAGAGCGAGAACATGGCAATCGTCACGCCAGGCATGATCAGATGTTGCACTGCGCCGGGGATGTTGTTCAGCACGGTCTTGAAATCCCCGTCCAGCAACGGGTCGAGCAAAGGGGTATGGCCGGAGATGGGCAGCAGCTTCCAGTGCAGCCCCACATACAGCATCAGCATGAGGCCCAGCCAGAAAGCGGGCATGGACTGCCCGAAGATGGCGAAAAGCATGATCCCGCCGTCATAGGGCGTGCCGCGTTTGGTGGCGGCCAGCAATCCAATAGGGATGGACAGCGAGATCGCCAGCAGCATGGCGAACAGCGTCAGCTCGATAGTGGCCGGCAGACGGGTGAGGATCAGTTCAAGGGCGGGCGTCTTGGTGACCAGCGACTTGCCGAAGTCGCCCCGCACCAGCCGCCCCATGAAGGCCAGGTATTGCTCATGCAGCGGGCGGTCGAAGCCCAGACGATGGCGCGTCTCGGCAATCTGTTCGTCGGTGGCTCGCTCGTTGACGTAGAGCAGGGTGGGATCGCCCGCCAGATGCAGCGACAGGAACGAGAACAGCGTCACCCCGAAGATGACCACAATAGACTGCAACAAGCGCCGTACCAGATATTTGCTCATGCGCCTTCACCGACTCGCTCGATGATCGGGTTGTACGCGGGCCGGTGGGGAGCACAGGCTCCGCTATCTCTGTGCTCCCACACCGGCAGGGAACAGTCAGGACGTTACTTGAGTCTGGCGTTGAACGTGATCACGCGCTCGTCACGACGCGGTTGCCAGTCGAGCCGGTTGCTCACGCCATAGAAGTCGGGCTGCATGTACAGCAGAATCCAGGGCGGGTCGTTGTAGAAGACTTCCAGCATCTCCAGCACGACCTTGCGCTCTTCCTGCGGATCGCGGATGTTGGAGAGGCTGCGCCAGCGGTTGAACCACTCCGGATTGCTCCAGAAGCCATAGTTGGGGTTGGAGGTTTCGCTGGCGAAGTCGGCCATCTCGTACAGCGCGTTCCAGTTACCGCCGCCCGACCCCACGAAGAACAGCTCACCGGCCTGCTGCGCGACCAGCAGCGGGATGAACTCCGCGCGGAAGTCCATCAACTGACAGTTGGTCTTGACGCCAATGTCGTCCAGGTACTGGCAGATCGTCTGCACCACATTGACATCGTTCAGGTAACGGTTGCGCCCGGCCATCAGCGTGCACTCGAAGCGGACGCCGTTATCCTTGCGCGGATAGCCCGCTGCGTCGAGCAGTTCCTCGGCCTTGGCTGGATCGTAAGGATACGGCTCCAGGTCCGGGTGATCGTTGGGCGAGTTGACCGGGCCCGTGGCCCGTTCGCAGGGCACGCCGAGCAGAGCTTCGCAGATGGTCGGCACGTCTACCGCGTATTGCAGCGCCACGCGCACTTCGGTCTTCTTGATGGCTTCGGCGCATTCGGTCTTGAAGTTGTCGGTGAAGTTGAAGCCGACGTAGATGCGGCGCAGACCCTCAACGGGCACGACCGAGGCGATGCCAGAGCTGTTGACGGCCTGATGCTGATCGGGCGGCACGTTGGTGATGATGTCCACGTTGCCGGCGATCAGTTCAGCGGTGCGGGTCGAGGCTTCGGGGATGACGCGCCAGACGATGCGGTCGAAGTAGGGATCGCGCAGCTTGAATTCGTCCCACTTCTCCATCAGCAGGTAGTCGTCCTTCACCCACTCGACGAACTTGTAGGGGCCGGAGCCGATGGGATTGCTCTGCGCCTCTTCGAGCGACATCTTCTCGTAAGAATCTTTGCAGTGGATGTGTACCTCAGAGAGCAGGCCCAGCGCGATGGACTGATAGCGCTCCAGGATGATCGTGGCCTCCAGCTCGCTATCTACGCGGGCATCCTTGTAGGCCACCGAAGCGAAGACGAAGCCAGGCGTGTTGCCGGTGAAGCCGTTGGCCGGGTCAGCGGCACGCTTGAAGGTGTAGACGACGTCTTCCGCCGTCAGCGGCTCGCCGTCGTGGCAGGTGAGGCCCTCGTTGAGCACGAAGGTGACTTCGGTGCCATCCTCGGAGATGCGATAGTCCTTGGCCAGGAAGGGCACGATGTTGCCGAAGTCGTCAATCTCGTAGAGGGTGGCGAACATGTGCGAGACGATGTTGTCGTCGGTGCGCGACCCCACCTGCGGCGGATCGAGGCTCTGCACGTCCTGCGACTGAGCGATCACCAGCGTTTTCTCATCCGGGCCGGGGGCCTGCGCCTTGGCTGGCGACGAAGGCAGCGCGCCCGCGATCAGGGCCACCAGGATCAGCAGGGTGGCTGCATAACGAAGACGGGACATGGCTTTTCTAACCTCCTGCTTGGCACAAACAAAGAATACGGTGGGGATGACAACAGGCTTTGTTTTTCTCCAAATCGTGCGCACCTCCTTGTGCTGTTCCACACGCTCACGCGCTCAGGTGACTGGCTTCGCCGAGAGTTGCGCCAGCACTTCGGCGATGGGCACACTGCGCCCCTCCCGGCTGGATAGTACACAAGCCTCGACCATGGCCAGCGAGCGCAGATGATCGCGCCCGCTGCATTCGAGCGGCCTGCCATCCACAATGGCGCTGACGAAAGCATCCAGCAGCCCGGCGGTTTCGGTGATCCAGGTTTCGTGCGGGGGCAAAGGCACGGGTGTGAGGTCAGCGTCATCGCGGCGGGCGTAGTACAGCGCGCCGAATTGATCGCGCTGACTGATGATCCCGGCAGTGCATTCCGTGCGCCACTCGAAATGCGGCGTGTTCCAGTTGCCCTGCCAGGTGCCGTGATAGTTGACCAGCAGCCCCCCCTCGAACATCCACAACGCGCTGACGTTGGCGTCGCTGGCGTACATGCTCCAGGGCGGATTCCACGTCTGGCATTGCACGCTGAGCGGCTCGCGTCCATAGACGAAGCGCAGCAGATCGAAATGATGGATGGATTGTTCCCATAGCATGGGCTGATCCATCGTCAGGGGATATTTGTTCAGGTCGGGGCGGTGACCGTCGCGGTAACGCTCGTAGGTGAAGCGGGCGAAGGCTGGCTCGCCGACGGTCCGCTCCGCCAGCAGGCGCATGGTCTGCTGCGTGACGGCCAGATAGCGGAAGTTCAGCCCCACCATCAACGGCACACCCGCTGCTTCGGCCAGGTTCACCAGGTGCGCGGCCTCGGCCAGGCTCAGCGCCAGCGGCTTTTCGATGAGCAGCGGCACGCGGCGGGCAATGGCCGCGCGCACCTGACTTTCGCGGCCTGCGGGCGGATTGGCCAGGATCAGCGCGTCTACCGTGGGCAACGCCGCCAGAGCTTCTTCTGCCGAGGCGAACGTTGGGCGCGGGCCGAACTGCGTCACCGCCGCCTGACAGGCCGCCGGATTGGGGTCGGCGTAGGCGGCGATCTCGCAGCGCGGAGAACGCCGGATGACCTCGGCCCAGTAACGCCCGCGCACACCCAGGCCCGCCAGCACGATCTGCAGCCGCGTCATAGGGCCACCTCGGCGCGGCGCTGCCATGCGATCACAGCTTCGATCCCCTCCTCAAACGGCGTCCACCGTATTTCCCCCAGCTCGTCGCGCAGACGAGCGCTGCTCAGCGTCCCCCGCCGCGTCAGGCTTTGCCCCTCCAGCGACACTCCGTCGCGCACGTCCAGCGTCACCTGCGGCAGCCAGCAGCGGATGGCCTCCGCGACCTGCAACGGCGTCAGCGTCTGCTCCGCCGCCACATGATAGAGCGAATGACGCAGGGCCGGCGCGTCGAGCAGCCTCACCAGCGCCCGCCCCACGTCCGGCGCATACGTCCAGTCGCGCGGCGGGTCATCGCGCCAGACAGTCAGGCGACCTTCGCGCAGCGCCTCCATCACCAGCCGCGTCACCAGGCTGAGGCGCGGACGTGTCGGGCGCGCCGTCTCGCCCGGCCCATAGATGTTGCTCAGCCGGGCCGTCACGACATCGCGCCCGTATTGCTCGCGCAACGTCTCCAGCAGGTATTCCACCGCCAGCTTGCTCACCGCATACAGGCCCAGCGGCGCGGGAGTCATCGTCTCCGTCACCGGCCCCGGCGCAGTGGCGCGGAACACTGCCGATGAACTCAAAAAGATCACGCGACGCCCGCCCGCCCATTCCAACAGCCGCAGCGCCGGTTCTACGTTGGCGCGGAAATGCCCTTCGGGCGTCAGACCGCTTTCTTCCGGCCCGGCGGTGATGGCTGCGGCGTGAAGGATGGCGTCTACTTCCTGCGGCGGCAGGTCCAGCACGTCGTTTTCAAAGAGCGTCAGGCGAGCAGCCCAGCGGCTCAGCCAGTGCTGACGCAAGGGCGGGGCGAAGTGCCGGTCGGTGGCGATCACCGTGTGCCCGGCCTCCAGCAGCGCAGCGACGATGTGACTGCCCACAAAGCCGCCCGCGCCAGTGACCAGCACGCGCCGCGCTGCGCTCATGGGCCATCGCCTGTCTCGTCGTCCACCCACCCTTCGGCGATCAGTTCGCCTGTGGCAGCGATGTGCTGCTCGATCAGGCGCAGCGCGCGCGGTTCATCCCAGGCCGCGATGGCCTCGATGATGGGCAGGTGATTGTAGGCAATCTGCGTGAGATCGGTATTGCGCTCGTTGAGCAGCGCCATCACCTGCCGCACACGCAATGCCACCGCGTTCCAGATGGTCTGCAACAGGCGGTGATCGCTCAGGCGGATCAATGTGTCGTGAAAGGCGCGGTCAATCTCATTAAGTGTTTTCAGGTCTCCGGCTTCGGCACGGTCGAGCATGGCCCGGAAGTGCTCGCGTAGCGCTTCGACGTCTTGCGGGTCGTGCCGGGCGATGATGCGCCGGATGGCAAAACTCTCTAGCACACTGCGCAAACTGTAAAGCTCTTCAATATCTCTTTTGGTCAGGCGACGGACGGTGGTGCCGTGATAGGGGATGGTCTCCAGCAAGCCTTCGCTATTGAGCACCTGCAATGCTTCGCGGATGGGCGCGCGGCTGACGCCAAGCTGTGCGGCCAGTTCGGTTTCCACCAGGGGCTGACCGGGCTTGAATTCGCCCTGAATGATGGCGTCGCGCAGCGCGTCCAGGACCTGCTCGCGCAGGGGTTTGTTCGTGATCTGGGTGAGGGAAGGTAGGGTTTCAGTCATGAGCTTGACAACCTCGATATGGCCTCCCTATAATTGTCGTCAGTAGACTGTCGACAATCGACAGCCTGACTAATTTACGCAAATTATATGAGTGCGCCAATCTCTCTGTCAAGCACCTGATCCCATCATACGCCTGTCCGGGGACGGGTTCTTGGTCAAAGCGCACAAATAGAAGGTTGCACCGCTCATGTCCTTAGCCACCAATGCTCATCAGCTTGTGCAGATCGCTGTCGCCGGGCAGGTCAGTCAGCCCGGCTTACGTTATCCCGGCTACACCCCCGCTGCCGACGGCCTTGCGCGCGTGCTACCGGGCATGGCGGGCATCGCCTACAACGCCCGCGTCGGCGATCCGGCCTTCGGCTGGGCCGCCGATCACGTCGAGCCGGGTGTCTCCATCGCCAACCCGGACTCCGGCGCGGACTTCGCCCTGCATTACCTGACCTGCATTGGCAACCGGGCCATCGTCACCAGCGGCCTGGCCAAAGGGGCCGAGGGTATCGTCACCGGCGAGCATGGCCGCCTGCTGGTGGACTTCGCGCCGGAGGTCAACGAGCGGCTATGCGTGGGCGACACCGTGCAGATTATCGCGCACGGGCGCGGCCTGGCCTTCACCGACTACCCGCACATCGAACTGAAGAAGTGCAGCCCGGTCCTGATCGACAGCCTGCCCATCGAGCCGCTGGACGAACAGCGCATCCGCGTGCCGGTGACGATGGTCTTGCCGCCGCAGATCATGGGATCGGGCGCGGAACTGAACGCCGAGTACGTAGACCAGGACTTGATGTCCGGCGACCGGGCGTTGCTGGCCGAACTGGGCATTGATCGGATGCGCCTGGGCGACCTGGTGGCGATCCCCGACGCGGATCATCGGTACGGGCGCGGCTATCGCAAGGGCGCGGTGACCATTGCGCTGTGTATTCACGGCGATTCGATCATGACCGGGCACGGGCCGGGCATCCTCACCCTGATGACGTGCCCTGAACCGTGCATCGAGTGGGTGATCGATCCGGCGGCCAATATTGCCAACTACCTGCACATTCGGGAGGTCTCATGAGCGTCAGGACGAACGCCGATCGGCTGGTGTGTGTCTCGGTCATGGGGCAGATCACCGCGCCGAGCCTGCCGGGTCTGCCCGCCGAACCCTATCGGCTGGATGCGGAGGGGCGGCCTTTCCTGTGGCCCGCCTATGGCGGCATTGTCTACAACGTCTCGGTTGGGGACTCGGCCTATGGCTGGCTGGCTGATTGCGTGCACCCCGGCGTCAGCATCAGCCTGAAGGACGATACCGGCAACCGTGGTCTGAACATCTTCGCCTGTGTGGGCAACGAGGCGGTAGTCATGACTGGCAACGCGCAGGGCGCGCGCGGCGTGGTCACCGGCAAGTCGGGGCGCTTCTCGGAACAGGTCATCCTGCACTTTCCGCGGGCGGTGCGCGAGCAGATGGCCATCGGCGACAAGATCGTGGTGCGCGCCAAAGGCGTCGGCCTGGAACTGCCGGATCACCCGACCGTCCGGCTCAAGAGTTGCTCGCCGGAACTGCTCGAAAACCTGGAAGTGACGACCAACGCGCGCGGACAGCTCAGCGTGCCGGTGGTGGCCGTGGTGCCAGCGCATTTGCTGGGCGCGGGCGCGGGCCTCACCAGCGAAGGCGGCTCGCTGCACATTCAGGCGCAGGATCGCGCGGCGCTGGCGGCGGCGGGACTGGATCGGCTGCGGCTGGGCGACGTGGTGGCGCTGGCCGATTATGACAGTAGCTGGAATCACGGCTACCTGCGCGGCGCGGTCGGCATCGGCGTGATCGGCCAGGGCGACAGTCCGCGCGCGGGCTATGGGCCGGGCATCACCGTGCTGATGACCTCAGTCGCGGGCGGGATCGATCCGGTGATCACGCCCGGCGTCAACCTGCGCGACCTGTTCGCCCTGCAGGACTGAACGCATCGCCCATATTGACCTGACTCGAAACTCATGACTCAGAACCCATGACTCAAAACTCATGACTCAAAACTCTCACTCACCCTTACTGACTCAGGAGCGCTTTCCATGTCCGGCCCGACTATCAAACACATGGCCTTTGCCGTCCGCGATGCCTATGCCGCGCTGAAAGCCTATCAAGACCTGCTGGGCGTGGGCCTCGACGCGCAGGTGCAGGACTACCCCAAGTCGCGCAACCGCGTGGCGATCTTCACCGTCGGCGGCATCGAATATCAGCTCTGTCAGTCGCTCGACCCCGGCGGGCGCTTCGACGCCTGGATTCAGGAGCGCGGCTACGAGGGACTGCATCACATCTGCTACGCCGTGCCCGACATCGAAAAGGCGCTGGCCGAAGCGCAGGCTCACGGGGCCACGCTCAAGGAATGCAGCGCCTGCAAAGTGAAGGGCAGCCATCCGCACCCCGAAGGCTGGGTCGCCTTTCTGGAGCAGCAGGTGGGCGGCATTGAGATCGAGTTGATGCAGGTCTACACGCCGGAGCAGGCCGAACTGTACCGCGTAGGAGGGATTTAGCATGGGCATCACGCTCATCCGCGTGCCGGTAGACGCGCTGGAAGACTTCACCTACCGCGCCTTTCGCGCCATGGGCCTTTCAGAGGACGAGGCCCGTCGCTGCACGCGCGGCCTGATCGAGAGCGAATTGCATTGCCTGCCCGGTCAGGGACAGGGGGTGCGCCGCCTGCCCGTCTACTACGAGCGCATCAAGAACGGCTGGATCGTGCCCGGCGCTCCCTTCGAGATTGTCAAAGAGACGCCCGCGCTGGCCCTGGTGGACGGGCACAACGGCCTGGGATCGGTCATCGCGCAGAAGGCCATGGAACTGGCCGTGCAGAAGGCGAAGATCAGCGGGATTGGCACGGTCGTGGTGCGCAACAGCACCCATTTCGGCTCGTCTGCGGTGCCTGCCCGCATCGCCCTGGAACACGACTGTATCGGCATTGCCATCACCAACGCCGGTCCGGAGATGGCCCCCTGGGGTGGCTGCACGGGCGTGGTGGGCACCAACCCGTGGGGCATTGCCGCGCCGACCGGTGGCGAATTCCCCGTCGTGCTCGACATCGCCCTGACCACCGCGGGCAAGGGCATGATGCGCTGGTATCTGCGCGAGGGCAAGAAGATGCCGCTCGACTGGGCGCTGACCCCCGATGGCCACGAAACCGACGATCCGGCGGCGGCCATGGAGGGCGCGTTGCTGGGCATCGGCGGGCACAAGGGCTATGGCCTCTCCATGCTCACCGACGTGCTGACGGGCGTGCTCAGCGGCGGCGGCTATGGTCTGCTGCCCTATTCCGATCCAGCCCATCAGGACGTGTCGCATTTGCTGATGGCCATTGACATCGCCTGGTTCATGCCGGTCGAGGAGTTCAAGGCGCGCATGGACGACTTCGTGCGCATGTGCAAGTCGGCCAGGCTGCGCCCCGGCTTCGACGAGATTCTGGTGCCAGGCGAGATTGACTATCGCCGCGAGCAGGAGTACCGCCGCGATGGGGCGAAGCTCGACGCGGTCGTCTTCGACGAACTGGCGCAACTGGCGCAGACGCTGGGCATCGAGTTTCCCTTCGAGCGCGAGGTGGTGGCATGACTCCCGTCACGACGCTGGCCCGACCGCTGGCGGCGCGCGTCGAAGGGCTGCCCGCGCCCGCCCCCCTGCCCTCCGGCCCGTCGCTCCCCGCCGCCGTGCTGGAAGCCGCCTGCGCTGCCCTGGATGCGGGCAAGACGCACTACACCGACCGGCCCGGCATCCTGCCGCTGCGCGAATGGGTGGCGGCCTATCTGCGCAGGCAGTACGGGCTGGATGTGTCGCCCGATGCGGTGACCATCACCTGTGGGGGCACTGAGGCCCGCTTTGTCGCCGTCAAGAAGCTGGCTCCGGCAGGCACCGTCGTCGTCTGTCCCGGCGACGCCGCGCGCATGGCAGGGGCGGCGCACCTGTGCGGCGTGGCCCTCGCCGCTCAGGCGACTGAGCCAGACGCCGTCAGTGCGCTGTACCTGACCCCCGCCGATCCGCTGGCGATCAGCGAGCCGCTGCTGGCGCTGGCCCGCGAGCGTGGCTGGTGGGTGATCTGGGACACGAGCGGCGCGACCGCCGGCAATTTCCATCCGGCGCAGGACGCCGCGCTGGCCCCGCAGACGGTCACCCTGGGCAGCCTGTCGGACTACCTGCCGGGCTGGCGCGTCGGCTGGATGGCCGGGTCGCGGCGGGCGGCAGACCTGCGCGCCTTCAAGCAGAGCATGACCATCTGCTCGGTGAGCATCTCGCAATGGGCCGCGGCGGGCCTGGTGGAGGCGCTATGACGCTGCATAATCCCAATATCCCGGAGGCTATCCGCGCCGTCGCCGCGGACGGCACACAGTTGCGCTATGCCTTGATGGAGCTGGCAGCGACTCTGCCGGACATCATCGCCCTGGGGCGCGGCGACCCCGATCTACCTACGCCCGCGCACATCATCGAAGCCGCCAAAGCCGCCATCCGCGACGGGCGCACCGATCCCACACCGGTAGCGGGAATGCCTGTGCTGCGCGAGGCCATCGCCGCCAAGTTGCGCGCCGAAAACGGCCTGGACGTAGAAGCGGAGAACGTCATCGTCACCACGGGCGGGCAGGAAGCGCTGTTCCTGGTGATGCAGGCGCTGCTCGACCCCGGCGACGAGATTCTGGTGCCCGACCCGCGCTACACGTCCTACGACGACGCCATTCTCAGCGCGGGCGCGCGCATGGTGATGGTGCCCACCGAACACGCCGACGCCTTCAACCTGCGCCCGGAAGCGGTGGAAGCGGCCATCACGCCGCGCACCAAAGCGTTGCTGATCGTCACGCCCAGCAACCCCACGGCGGGGATCGTCACCGAGGACCGGCTGCGTGCCATCGCCGAGATCGCCATCCGCCACAACCTGATCGTCATCTCCGACGAAATCTACGAGAAGTTCGTCTACGACGGCTGGCAGCACTTCAGCATTGGCTCGTTGCCGGGCATGGCGGAGCGCACGGTTACCCTCAACGGCTTTTCCAAGACCTACTCGATGACCGGCTTGCGCATCGGCTATGCGGCGGGGCCGGTCAACCTGATTGAGGCCATGACGCGCATCAAGGCGGTGACGACGGGGCCGGCGGCCACTGTCTCGCAGCACGCGGCGCTGGCCGCGCTCAGCGGGCCGGACGAGCCGCTGCGCGAGTTTCAGCGCATCTACGCCGAGCGTCGGCGGGTGATGATGGACGGTCTGCGCGCCATGGGGTTGGACTACAGCGATCCGCGCGGCGCGTTTTTCCTGTGGACGAACAGCTCGTCTACGGGCATTCACGCCACCGAACTGTCTTATCTGTTGCTGAAGGAAGGGCGCGTGCTGATCTTCCCTGGCACGGGCTTCGGCGAAAACTGGGGCGGCTATCTGCGCATCAGCTACCTGCAAGCCACCGACAAGATTCGCGAGGCCCTGGAACGCATGCGCCCGGTCATTGAGCGCTATCGCGTCTAGAAAGTGAGAGTCTGTCATGCCCTCTGTGACGGTTGGCACGGCGACCGCCGCCCCCGGCACCCGCGCGCGCGGCGTGATTCCGGTCACCAATCTGCCGGGCGGTCGTCCGCTGGAAATCCCGGTGATCGTCCTCAACGGCGTCGAGGAAGGGCCATGCCTGTGGGTGGACGCCGTCGTTCACGGCGACGAGCCAGAAGGCACGCTGGCCTGTCACTGGCTGGCCGCCGAGGTTGACCCGGCTACCCTGCGCGGCAGCCTGGTGCTGGTGCCCGTGCTCAATGTGCCCGCCTTCGAGGCAGCGCAGCGCGGCAACCCGCTGGACACCTTCAGCTACGATCTCAACCGCATCTATCCGGGGCGCGCCGACGGCTACCTGACGGAACGGCTGGCGCACGCGCACAGTCAGTGGCTGCGCGAGGTGGCGTCCTTCGAGATTTCTATCCACTCTGGCGGGGCGCACTCGTACCTTTCCGAGACCATCTTCACCACCACCGATCCGGCAGCCATCGAGCTGGCCAAGGCAATGGGCAAGGGCTGGTCGCTGATCCTGAAGAACATCCGCCCGTCGGGGTCGCCCGGTGCGGTGATGCACGAGGTGGGCAAGCCAGCCCTCACCGTCGAACTGGGCGGGCGTCCGGCCACGTCTCCGCAGGACTTCCGGCGCTGCGCGCGCACCCTGGCCGACGGCGTGCTCAACGTGCTGCGCCATTACCGGATGATTCCGGGGACGCCCACCTACGCCGAAAAATGGTACACAGGCTTTCAGCACGCTCTGCTGGCTCCGGCCAGTGGACTGTTCGTCGCCGAGCCGGGGCTGGTCTACCAGCAACGGATGCCCGCCGGAGCGTTGCTGGCGCGCATTGTGGATGTCTATGGCGACCTGCTGGCCGAACTGCGCACGCCGGTCGAAGGGATGATCTTCGGGCTGCGCGCGCTGCCCACTGTGCAGACCGGCGACTGGTGCTGCTTCTACGCGCAGATTGAGGGCGAATTATGAGCTGGCAGGCCGATCCGGTGGCGCTGCTGCAGGAGCTGGTGCGCATCCCTTCGCCCAACCCGCCGGGCGACACCCGCGCCATCGCTGCGGCCATCGCGGCGTGGTTGCAGGAGGCGGGCTGCGACGCGCGCGTCCTGGCCCCCGAAGCCAGGCCGGAAGCGGCCAGTGTGGTAGCCGCCGTCGGGCACGGCGAGCCGGTGATCATGCTGCACGCGCACATTGACACGGTGCCCGTCGCCGCAGCGGAGGCGCAGCGCTGGTCGGTTGATCCCTACAGCGCGACCATCCGCGAGGGCAGGCTCTATGGCAAAGGCAGCGTGGACGACAAGGCTCCCCTGGCGGCGATGATGATCACGACGGCGCACGTCGCGGCGCAGCGCGAGCGATTGCGCGGGACGCTGCTGCTGGTCGCCGCCGCCGAAGAGGAGACCGGCGGTCAACTGGGCACGCGCTGGCTGGCCGAGGCGGGTCACCTGCCCGCCTGCGACTTCATCGTCGTCGGCGAGCAGACGCACAACCGCGTCGCGACCGCGCACAAAGGCGTGCTGCGGGCGACGGTGCGGGTGCACGGGCGCTCAGCGCACGCCACCAATCCCGACCGCGGCGTCAATGCCATCACCGCCATGGCCCGCATCGTGCTGGCGCTGGAAGCCTATCACCGTGCCCTGGCGGAGCGCGTTCACCCGATGGTCGGCGTGCCCACCTGCAACGTCGGCGTGATCCAGGGCGGCAGCACCGCCAACGCCGTGCCCGATCACTGCGTGATCTACCTGGACCGGCGCATGATCCCCGGCGAAGACCCCACCGCCGTACAGGCCGAGCTGGAACAGGTCGTGCGCGAGGTGGAGATTGCGCCGGCGGAAGTCTCGCTGAGCGGCTTCCAGGTCTCGCACTGGTTCAGTTCCACTGCCGAAGGGCCGCTGGCGCGTTTGTTCCTGGACTGTGCGGCCCGCGAGTTGGGGGCTTCGCCGGGGCCAGTGGGTTACCTGCCAGGCAGCGACGCCAAACACCTGACCGGTCTGATGCGCGGCGAGATGATCGTCTTCGGCCCTGGCAGCTACGAAGTCGCGCACGCCGCCGACGAATACGTTGATCTGGCCGAGTACGCCTCGACCGTCCGCATCCTGATGGATTTCGCCGATCGCGCCCTGCTGGGGCGGAGTGACTGAGGCCTTTTACGAAAGCGAACCCGCCACATGGACTTCGAGACCCTGATCACCAACGGCAACGTCGTCACCGAGCACGGCATCTTCCCGCTGGACATTGGTATCAGCGGAGGGCGGATCGCCGCCCTGCTGGAACGCGGCACGCCAGCCGGCGCGCGCGAACGGCTCGACGCCAGCGGGCAGTATGTGCTGCCGGGCGCAGTGGACATTCACTGGCATTGCCGCGCGCCTGCCTACCCGGAGCGCGGCGACTTCGCCAGCGAGACACAGGCCGCCGCGGCGGGAGGCGTCACCACCGTCTTCGAGATGCCCATCTCCAAGCCATGCTGTGCCACGGGCGACATCTTCCGCGCCCGCCGCGCCCTGGCCGAAGCGAACGCCTACGTCAACTACGCGCTCTACGCGGCTCCCGGTCTGCTGCGCCGCGAGGAGATCGCCGACATGGTGGCGGAGGGAGCCATCGGCTTCAAAATCTTCACCACCACCGCTCCGGCGGCGCGCTACGACGAGTTCGAGGGACTGTGCCTGCCGCACATCGCCGAGCAGTTGCAGGCGCTGCACCTGATCGCCGAAACCGGCCTGGTGTGCACCGTGCACGCCGAAAACGAAGACCTGATTCAGTGGTATACGCAGCAGTTGAAGGCGGCCAACCGCAACGACATCGCCGCGCACGGGGAATCGCGCCCGCCGCACGTGGAGGCGGTGGCCATCGCCTCGCTGCTGACGCTCAACGAGACGGTGGGGGCGAACCTGCACATCGCGCACGTCAGTTCGCGCCTGGCCCTGGAGACCGTGCGCCGTTTTCTGCGGACGGGCGCGCCGGTCACGGCGGAGACCTGCCCGCACTACCTCTTCTTCACCGAAGCGGACCTGCTGCGCGTCGGCCCCTATGCCAAGGTCAACCCGCCGCTGCGTCAGCCGGAAGATCAGGCCGCGCTGTGGGAAGGGCTGGCCGATGGCAGCCTGATCGCCGTCACCACCGATCACTCGCCGTTCACAGTGGAGGAGAAGGAACGCGCCCGCACCGACATCTGGCGCACCCCGCCCGGCGCGCCCGGCGTCGAAGAACTGGTGCTGGGCATGATGGACGCCGCGCTCAAGGGGCGGCTGAGCATCGAACACGCCGTGCGCCTGATCAGCACCAACGGGGCCAGGCGCTTTGGCATCTACCCGCGCAAGGGCACGATCGCCGTCGGCGCAGATGCCGATCTGGTGCTCTACGATCCGTCCCTGACCACCACCATCAGCCAGGAGATGCTGTTCAGTCGCTCCAAGGCCAGCGATAAGCTCTACGAGGGCATGACCTTTCAGGGGCGGATTCGCCGCACACTGGTCAACGGCAGGACGGTCTTCGCCGACGGGGTGATCACTGGCGAGCCGGGCTGGGGGCAGTTCGTGCGGCCCGATCCGGCGTGCGTGCAGCGGGAGTTCTGAAGCGATGGGCTACGAGATTGACTTCGGCGAGTACTTTCTCTACGACGAACTGACGGCGCACCTGTACGGCCTGGCCGAGGCGTACCCGCACCTGGCGACGCTGGAATCGCTGGGCACAAGCTGGCGGGGCCGCGAGGTCTGGTGTATGACCCTCACCAACTCCGCCACTGGCCCGCACCACGAGAAGCCAGCCTTCTACATTGACGCCAACATTCACGCTGAAGAGGTCGCTACCTCGCAGACGGCGCTCTACACCATCTGGTACCTGCTGACCCGCTACGGCACAGACGACTTCGTCACCTGGCTGCTGGATCACCTGACCTTCTACATCCTGCCGCGCGTGAATCCGGACGGCGCGGAGATCAGCCTGACCACCCCGCATCACTGGTGCGGCAACGGGCGCTATCTGCCCGGCGAAGAACAAACGCGCGGCCTGTGTCAGCACGACATCAACGGCGACGGACTGATCGTGCAGATGCGCATCGAAGACCCCGCCGGCGAGTGGAAGGTTTCGCCGGACGATCCGCGTCTGATGGTGTTGCGCGAACCGGGGGAGACCGGCCCTGGCCCCTACTACCGCCTGTACCCCGAAGGGATCATCCGCGGCGAGTGGGACGGTGTGACCATCGCGATCGAAAAGCCGCGCGACGGCAACCTCAACCGCAATTTCCCGGCGGGCTGGCGGCCCGAATTCCGCGAATATGGCGCGGGCGAATTCCCGCTCTCGGAACCTGAAGCCGCAGCCGTGATGCGCTTCCTGCTGGATCACCCCAACCTGACGGGGATGCAGTGCTACCATACACACGGCGGGGTGCACCTGCGCCCGTCGTTGGTCGCGCCGGACAGCACGCTGCCCCGTTTCGACCTGGAACTCTACGAGACCATCGGCAAGATGGGCACGGCGCTCACCGGCTACCCCGTCATCTCCGTTTACGAGGAATTCACGCCCGATCCCTCTCAGCCGCGCCTGGGGTCGCTGATGCAGTGGTCGTATGACGAACTGGGCATCGTCACCTTTTCCACCGAACTGTGGAATCCGGAGGTGGCCGCGGGCCTGACCGAACCGGCCAAATATCAGGTGCGCGCCCGCTCGACCGAGGACGAATTGAAACTGCTGGCCTACAACGACGCGCACCTGGGCGGCAGGGGCTTCGTGGACTGGACGCCGTTCGATCACCCGCAACTGGGGCGGGTGGAGATCGGCGGCTGGACGCACATATACACCTTCCGCAATCCGCCGCCGCGCTCCTGGGCCAGCAGCGACGAGGCGCGGCAGTTTCTGTTCGACACCATTCACAGCAACTGTCTGTTCACCCTGAAGCACGCTGCCTGCGCACCGTTGCTGCGCATCGAGTCGGCGGAGGCCGCGCCGGTCGCGCCGGGGCTATACCATGTCTTGGCGGTGATCGCCAATCACGGCTACCTGCCCACGCACCTGACGCAGCGCGCCCTGGAGCACGGGACCGCCGGGCCGGTGATCGCCTCGCTGGAGGTGCCGGAGGGCGCAGCGCTGGTGATGGGCGCGCCGTCGCAAGACCTGGGGCATCTGGCCGGGCGCGACGAGCGCAAAGCGACCTGGTCGCCCTGGATGCGTCAGTGGAGTCAGACGCGCAAACGGGTCGAATGGCTGGTGCGCGCGCCCGCGGGGACGTCCGTCACGCTGATGGCAGCAGCGCAGCGCGCCGGTGTGCAGCGCAGGACGGTGACCCTGCCATGATGCCGCTGGGCGAAGCCTTCTACCGGCGCAAGGTCGCGCAGATACAGGCCGCGCTGGAACCGGCGGGCCTGGACGGCCTGCTGTTGCTCGATCCCCATAACGTGATCTACGCCTCTGGCTTTGTGCACAGCCCGTCCGAGCGCCCGCTGGGACTGTATGTGCCCGCGCGGGGCGAACCGGCGCTGTTCGTGCCCCTGTTGGAAGCAGAAAACGCCGCCGCGACCTGGATCACCGACATCCGCACTTACTTCGAATATCCTGGCGACGAACACCCCCTTCAATGGATGGTGCGCGAAACCGGCGCGGCGCGCCTGGGCGTGGACTGCCTGCCCTGCGAGTGCGCGCGGACGTTCGGGGCGCTGCTGGTGCAGACGGCGCTGGTCGAGCGGATGCGCTGGATCAAAGAGCCGGAGGAACTGGCCCTGATCGAGCGGGCGGCAACCTATGCCGACTATTGCCTGGAGTATCTGGCGGCGCACGGCGCGGAGATCGTCCGCGCGGGCGGCAGCGAACTCGACCTGCTGGGCGCATGTCTGGCTGCCACGCGGGCGAAAATGGAGGCCGAAGCCGACCCGGCCTGGGGCGCGCGGGGAGTGCACATCGTCGGCACGGTGCACAGCGGTCCGCGCGCGGCCCTGCCCCACGGCGAGCCATCGCGCCGTATCCCGCAGCCGGGCGAGACGCTCATTGCGGGCATAGGGGCGGCAGTGGGCGGCTATCATGCCGAGAGCGGCGCGACCTTCATCCTGGGCGAGCCGACACCCGATCAGTGGCACTGTCTCGAAGCCGCCGCCAACTGTGACGCCGCGGCACGCGCGGCGCTGCGATCGGGCACGCCGTGCGCTGAAGTCAACCGGGCGGCATTGGACGCGCTGCGCGCTGCCGGTCTGGGAGACGCGATCCGGCACCGCATCGGGCATGGCATGGGCTTGCAGGGGCACGAAGCGCCCTGGCTGGCCCCCGGCGACCTGACGCCGCTGGCCCCTGGCATGGTCTTTTCGTGCGAGCCGGGCATTTACCGGCCCGGTCTGGACGGCTATCGTACCATCAACACACTGATTGTCACGGAAGGGGAAGCGCGCGTGCCCAGCCGTTTCCTGGATACGCACCCGCCCGCGCAGCGCATTCTGGCGTTGTGAAGGGATTGCTCTGTACACAGAAAGGATGAATCACCATGCCTGAGCCGCCTGCCTGGCGTTACCAGAAAATCCTCAAGCCCATCTTCGACCTGCCCGCCCCGCCGCGCGTCTTCATCGGCGGGCGCGTGTTGACCTGTGTGGGCGACGAAGTCATCGAAGACGGCTACGTGGCCGTGGAGAAGGGCAAGATTGTCGCCGTGGGACGCGCCCGCGACCTGGGACGGACCGACGCCGAGATCGTGGATTGCAGCGGGCAGACCATCCTGCCCGGCCTGATCAACTCGCACGCGCACCTGGCCTGGGACGGCATTCACGACCTGGCCCGGCAGTCTATGGACGATCCGCCGGAGATCAGCGCGTACAAGGCGGCAGCCAACATGCTCAAGTGTCTGCGGGCGGGGATCACCCTGGTGCGCGACCTGGGCATGAACCAGGCCAATTTCTTCACCAAGCAGGCGGTAGAACAGGGCATTTTCCCCGGCCCGCGCCTGCTCATCTCCGGTGAGGCGATCGTTCAGACTGGCGGACACACCTACTGGTGCTGTCGCCAGGCCAGCGGCCCGGACGAGATGCGCCGGGCCGTCCGCGAACAGGTGCGCGGCGGGGCCGACCTGATCAAGATCATGGGCTGTCACGATACGCTGGAATTCACCGACGCCGAACTGGAGGCCGTGATTGACGAGGCGCACCGCAACCGGCTACCGGTGACCGCGCACGCGACCTACAATGACTGCATCTACCGCGTGGCCAAGGCGGGGGTGGACGTGATCGAGCACGGCGGCTCGATGACCGAGGAGACCATTCAGTTGTTGCTGGAGCGGCGCATCCCCATCGTGACCACCTTCGCCCCGCTGGTGATGCAGGCGCAGCCGGAGATCGCCCGTCAGTTCAACATACCGGAGTGGAAGATCGCCGAGCGGCAGCGCGCCATCGCCGACCCATCGCGCTACGCCGGGCTGGTGCGAGCGGCAGAAGCGGGCGTGCCCATTGCCTTCGGCACGGACGCGGGCAGTCCGGCGGTGGGACACGACGTGGTCGCGCCAGAACTCAAGTTCATGGTGCAAATTGGCGTCAAGCGCGACAATTACGACGCGCTGCGCAGCGCGACCCTCGTCGGGGCGCAGGTGTGTCGGCTGGATCACCGGCTGGGTACGCTGGAAGTGGGCAAGGACGCCGACCTGATCGTGGTGGACGGCAATCCGCTGGACGACCTGGACGCGCTGCAACGGGTGCGCATGACCGTTATCGCGGGCAAGAAGATGATCGGCGTTGGCGACTAGGTTTTTCAGGCGTATCCTTCGACGGAACTGGCGACCGGCCCTGCCCGGCCTGTCGCACCAGGTGACGCTATTCCTGGCCTATAACGCGCTGCTGCATATCGGGCTGATCGGCATCAGCGACGCCCTGCTGAACTTCTACTTCGTCAGCCTGGGCTACAGTCCGCAGACGATCGGCCTGTTGCAATCGCTGCCGCGCGTGAGCGGCTTTCTGAGCAGCGTGCCCATCGGGCTGCTCGCCAACCGCGTGGGGATACGGCGCGTCACGCTGTGGTCAACGGTCGGGCTGGCGGTCGCCTATGCCCTGCTGGTCGCCTGGCCGACGCTGGCCATGCTTGGCTTCAGCCGGTTTCTGGTGGGGTTGTTCTATGGCGCGGTGCAGATCGGCATGGCCCCCCTGATGATGACCCTGGTGCGGGCAGAGCATCAGGCGCATGTCTTCGCCTATCACAACCTGGTGAGCATGGGCGCGACTGCCATCGGCAGCGTGACCGGCGGTTTCCTGCCGCTGCTGGCAGTGGCACTGTTCCCTGGGGCGACGCGCGTCGCGGGCCTCGCGCCGGAGCAGACACCCTTCGCCTACCGCCTTTCGCTGAGCGTCGCGACAGGGCTGATCCTGCTGAGCGCCTGGCCGCTGCTACGCCTGGCCGAAACGCACCGTCCACCGGCAGTGCGCGGCCTGTTCAGCACCGCTTCCGGGCGCATCCCCTGGCGCTGGCTGACCTGGCTGACGCTGCCGTTGCTGCTGTTCGGTTTCACCGGGGGGCTGACCTTCCCCTTCTACAACCTGTTTTTCCGTACCACGTTCAACATATCCGACAAGACGGTGGGCACTATCCTCAGCCTGGGCTGGCTGGGCATGGCGCTGTTGCCGCTCGCCAATCCCTGGTGGGATCGGCACTGGGGGCGCGTCCGCACGCTGGCGCTCACCATGAGCGTGGCGGCAGTGGCGTTCGCCGGTCTCAGCGTGGCTCGCAGCCTGGCCGTGGGCGTGCTCTGCTACGTGGTGGCCATCTCCTTCCGCAACGTCATGCAGCCGGTGTTTCAGCCCTTGCTGATGGACAGTCTGCCGCCCGACCTGCACAACATTGCCAGCAGCATGGGCATGGTGCAGTGGAACGTGGGCTGGTTCGCGGCGACGGCGGTCAGCGGCTTCTGGCAGACGGCTTACGGTTTCGACATGATCATGCGCGTGGTGGCAGTGGGGGCGTTCCTGACTGGCGCAAGCGTGGTGTGGCTTTTCCGGCACCGGCAGCCCTACCGTCCCCCGATGCCAGAGACTTCTACCTGATCAGACCTGGGAAAGGGGTAACTGATGAGCGCGACGATCACGGGCATTTTCAATATCCTGGCCACGCCCTTCGATGCCGAACGGCAACTTGACCTGCCCAGCCTGCGCCGCCTGATCGAGTTTCAGCTCGACCGGGGCGCATACGGCCTGACCATCCTGGGCGTGCTGGGCGAAGCGGCCAAGCTCAGCGTGGACGAGCGGCGGCTGGTGATGGACACGGTGATGGAGACGGTCAATGGGCGGGTGCCGGTGGTGGTGGGCATCAGTCACCAGGACACGGCGACCTGCATCGCGCTGGGGCAGGCGGCCTTCGCCGCTGGCGCAACGGGCGTGATGATCGCCCCGCCGCACCTCGACGATCCTTCTCCGGAACAGGTGCTGGCGCTCTACAGCCGCATTGCCGAGGCGCTGAACGGGCCGATCGTGGTGCAGGACTATCCGGTGGTGACCAACGTGATGCTCTCGCCCGACCTGCTGGCGACCCTGGCCGAACGCATCCCGCACATCCGCTATCTGAAGATGGAAGACCCGCCGCTGATGACCAAGATTCGCGCCATCCGCGCCCGCACCGACCGGCTGGCGATCTTCGGCGGGCTGGGCGGCATGTTCCTGCTGGAGGAATTGCAGGCGGGCGCGGCGGGCACCATGACCGGCTTTGCCTTCACCGAGATACTGGTGGCGACCTATCGGGCTTTCAGCGCGGGGCGGCTGGCCGAAGCCGAGCGCATCTTCGACCGTTATCTGCCGCTGATCCGCTTCGAGAATCAGCCGCTGATCAATCTGAGCATCCGCAAGGAGTTACTCTACCGGCGCGGGGCCATCGCCTGCCCCGTCTTGCGCGATCCCTACGTCCCCATGGACGAGGGCACGCACCAGGAGATTGACTGGATATTACGGCGGGTGGGCATTAGTGACCCTGCGCAGCCGCTCACTTTTTAGAGGCCGTTTTAGAAGTCCTGCGCTGCGGTTTTACCTCACTCCCGCTCGGCGCTGGCGCGCCTCGCGGCCCCCTCTCCAGTCTAGGCTGGAGAGGG
>AMZC01001404.1_pt1 | contig 25708 bp, 18 predicted proteins | sample 948551 | NCBI WGS metagenome assembly AMZC01 (sample SAMN01120625, study PRJNA171369) | bioreactor sludge metagenome | biome: sludge; isolation source: anaerobic thermophilic cellulolytic sludge from lab reactor | place: China: Hong Kong, Shek Wu Hui wastewater treatment plant | collected... | reverse complement strand
CACCCCCAGCCTCGCTTCGCTCGGCTTGCCTCCTCTCCAGCCTGGACTGGAGAGGAAGCAGGGAGGCGCGCGAACGGCGGGCGAAGGTGAGTGTCCAGACAAGCGGGCAGCTTCCCCCAACTCCAGACTCCAGACCCCAGACTCTAGACTCTAGAGGCTGTTATGCACTTTCGCGCAGCATCTGACCAACGGCCTGACACATTTGGCGCGCACCCGCCATATCGAACGAGTGGCGCAGGCAGGGCCGCCGGTGTATAACACCTCTGTTGCCCAATGCCAGAGGTAATCCCTTTACGTCCTATGAAAACACCGCTGCGCCTGTTGATCATCCTGAGCGTTGTCTACACGTCCATTTTCGGCGGGGTGGTGGAGCAGGACGCCCTGATGCGCATCGTCCATCAGGTGGGCTTCACGGCTCTGCTGATCGCCTGGTTGTTGATTTTGTGGCGCGAGCGACGACCTTTCCCTCTCACTCCGCTCGACTGGCCATTGCTGGGGCTGGGCCTGGCCTGGACGCTGTCCGCCATCTTCTCGCGTCACCCGCGGATCAGCCTGGAATACGCCTGGTTGATCTGGGCGGTGATCCTGGCCTATTACCTGATAGTTGATCTGATGCAGCGAGGCCCGCGCTGGCAGTTGTGGATTTTCGAAGGGCTGTTCCTGACGGGGGCGCTGTTCGTCGGCTTTGCCGTCGCCGAGATGGTGATGTGGTACTTCGGGACAGGCGTCCTGCCGCAGTTCGCGCAGAGCTGGCCATCCCTGTTTGGTTTCACCGTGCCGCCGATCGTTCACGAAGTGTCGCTGCCGTTGGGCTATAACAATCCGACCGGCGCCTATTGTCTGCTGGTCATCCCCCTGGCACTGGCCGGCGCACAGACCGCGCCGCGCCGTGATTTACGCTGGGGACTGGGGGTGCTCGCCCTGGCATTGATAGGTGTCGTGCTGGCGACTCGCTCGCGCGGCGCGACCATGGGGTTGGCGGCTCTGCTGGGGCTGAGTCTGCTGGGCTGGCTGCTGCGCCCGTCGGCCCGCCAACGGTTTCCGCAGCCGCTTCGCCTGTTACTGGCCCCACGACTGCTCATAACAGGGGCTATCGTGGTAGCCGTGGTAGGCGCAACCCTGATCTTCGTCACGGTAATCCGCGCCCGCGACCCCAACAGCATCTCCCGGCTCGATCTGTGGGTGAGCGCGGTGCAGATCGTCCGCGACGACCCGCTCACCGGAACGGGGCCGCGGCTGTTCAGCGGCGAGCGCCTGTGGCATCCTCACTGGAAATTCTCTCATTCCTATATGCCTCTCATTCACGCGCATAGCCTGTGGTTTCAGTGGCTGGCCGAAGGAGGGCTGGTGGTGCTGGTGCCCACCCTCTGGTTGCTGGATCAGTTACGGCGAACCTGGTGGCGGGCCTGGCAGACCGGCGACCGCATCCGCCGGCGACGGCTGGAGGGCGCGGCCATAGCGCTGGCAGCGTATGCCACGCACAGCCTGGTAGATACCTTCCTGCAGGCGCAGATCATCACGCCGGTGGTGATCATCGGCGCATACATCGTGGCCGGAGACAGACCGCGCCCGGAGTTACACCCCGTTGGGCAGCGACGGCGCAGGCGGCTGGTCTGGGTTGCGATCGGGCTGTTGGTCGCGGTGCAAATCGCCTTCATCCCCCTGCACCGGGGACTATGGCTGCATCGGCAGGCGTTGGCCCGGCGGGCCGACGGCGACCTGACAGGGGCGCTGCAAGCCGAACGCGCCGCGCAATCTACCGACCCCTGGAACGATCTGTACCGTCTGCAGGAGGCGGTCATCCTGGGCGAACTGGCCGTCACGACTCCTCAGCCCTACCTCGACCAGGCTATGGCCGCCTTCGAAGATGCGCTGCGGGGCAGTGCCACCTGGGATGTGGGCTGGCACAATCTGGCGGCGCTCTATGCGCAGGCAGGGCGCTTCCAGGACGCCATCGCCGCTGAGCAACGGGCTATTGGTTGGAATCAGCTCAACGGGGGTTATTTCTTGAAGCTCGGCGAGTACTATGCTGCCGCTGGGCAACTGACCGAAGCGCGAGCGGCCTACCTGGATGCGCTGAAGACTTCCCCCTGGCTGGCGTCCTCGGTCTTCTGGACAGACCCGGCCCATCCAGAACGACACGCCATTCTGAGTCAGGCCGTGTCCTACTCTCTGCCCGTTGATCCGGCTGTCGCGCTGGACATTGCGGTCTACAGCGGGCAACATCAGGCCGCGCTCTTCGTGGCGCGCGCGCAGCAGGCCGCCGGAGCGTCTGACCCCAGCGTCACGGACCGTCTGGCGGCGCTGTGGCCCTATGGCACCCGCTTCCCGCCCTGCTGGGCCTGCTACGATCCGGCCTGGCACGCACCGAATGCGCTGGCGGCGGACTATATCGCCAAGGCCGAGTGGCTGCTGCAGTACGAGGGCAGCGCCGACGGTGATGGACTTTCCGCGGAAAAGGCGGCGCGGGCGGCCATCTTCCTCAGCGAGAACGAGGTCGGCTGGGGGTGGTATGTGCTGGCGCGGCTGGCCGAGCGCAGCGGTGCGGGCGCGGATATGGTGAACGAGTACCTGGGCCGCGCCCTGCGTTATCCGCATGACTTCCGTTTCTCCTACGACACCACTGTCTTCACGCTGCACGCCGAACTGGATGTGTTGCCGCAGGCTCAGACGCCCCCTATGAGCCGCCAGGGATATGAGTCCTGGCTGCGCCTGGCTGCGCGGCACGAAGCGGCGGGCGACTGGCAGGCAGCCCGCGAGATTTACGAGCGCATCCTCGAACAAGACCCCTATGCCTGGGATGTTCAGGCGCGGCTGGAACGGGCGCTGGCGAGCGCCGACTCCTGAACAAAAGCTGCACAGTGGGCTGATCGCAAAACTGCTATACTAAGCGGCGGACGGTTTACCTGGAGCGGAGTATGCAAACCTCCGTAGGACGATGACGCGCCAGTTCAGTCTACGCCTGGTGTTGTTCCTGCTCTGCTCAGACCTGGCCCTGATGGTGGTGGCGTTGCTGCTGGCTACAGGTGCCCGCATGACGCTGCCCTTCGGCAAGGTCGCTCCTCCCTCGGTGTGGACTATTCCCTGGCCGGTGTATGCGCTCGGCCTGATCGTCTGGCTGGTGGTGTTCGTCACGCTCGATGTCTACCATCCGCGCGTGCTGACTCAACCGGGCCTGGAATTGCTCCGGGCGCTGGGCGCAGCGCTCTTCGCCTGGATGATCCTGGCTGGCGTGCTCTATTTCAGCTTTCGCGACGTCTCGCGCCTGCAATACGTCTATTTTCTGCTGATCTGCCAGGCGCTGATTGTGTTGCACCGGCTGCTCGTCTGGCAGGTGTTGCGCCGCTGGGGGCTGGCCGACCGTCAGCGGCAGGTGCTGATCGTGGGTACGGGGGGCATCGCCCGCGACATTGCCCGCGCCATCGAGGAGCAGGGATGGTCGGGGCTGGCGCTCGCCGGTTTCGTGGCCGATCGCGCCGATGATCTTCCCCCCGATCTGCCCATCCTGGGCACTCTGGCCGACGTGCCCGCGCTGGTGAAAGATCGCAGCATTGCCGAGGTGGTGATCGCCCTGCCGCGCGACGGGGCCAATGGGTTGCTGGAATTCGTGCGGCAATTGCAGTCGCTGCCGGTCAACATCCGCCTGATCCCCGACTATTTCGACATGGCCTTCCTGCGGCTGAGCATGGAAAACTTCGGCGGCATCCCCCTGCTCAGCCTCAAAGAGCCGGTGCTTGATCCTTTCCAGCGTGTGGTCAAGCGGGTGTTCGACGTGGTGTTGACGACCCTGCTGCTGATCCCTGCGTTGCCGCTGATGGGGGTGATCGCGCTGGCGATCAAGCGCGACAGTCCGGGGCCGGTGCTGTTTCGGCAGACGCGCGTGGGCGAAGGCGGACGGCTGTTCACCATGCTCAAGTTCCGCACCATGGTCCAGGGGGCAGAGTCGCTGCAAGAAGCGGTGAGTCAGATAGACGACCAGGGGCACATCCTGCACAAGCGTGCCGACGACCCGCGCGTCACGCGAGTCGGGCGCTGGCTGCGCCGCACCAGCCTGGACGAACTGCCGCAGCTTTTCAACATCCTGCGCGGAGAGATGTCGCTGGTGGGGCCGCGCCCGGAGATGCCCTGGCTGGTGGAAAAATACGAAGCCTGGCAGCGCAAGCGTTTCGAAGTCCCCCAGGGGCTGACCGGCTGGTGGCAGATCAACGGGCGCGCCGACCGGCCCATGCATCTGCACACCGAGGACGATCTGTACTACATCCGCAACTACTCGGTGTGGCTCGATCTGAAGATTCTGTGGAAGACGGTGCAGGCCGTGTTGCTGCGGCGCGGCGCTTACTGAACTGACGGAGTCGGCCCATGTCCCCCCCTGTTCCCTTCCCGCGCGTCAACATCCTGGGGGTGGGCGTCAGCGCCATCAACCTGGGACAGGCAGTCGCGCAGATCGAGCGCTGGGTCGCCGACGACGCGCGCGAGTATGTCGTCGTCGCCTGCGTGAACGACATCATGCACGCGCACGGCAACCCCGCCCTGCGCCGCATGACCAACGCCGCCGGCATGGTCACGCCGGACGGGATGCCGCTGGTCTTCCTCAGCCGCTGGCTGGGACACCCGCAAGTGGATCGCGTCTATGGCCCAGACCTGATGCTGGCCGTCAGCGCGATGATGGCACAGCGGGGCTATCGCAGCTTCTACTACGGTGGGGCGGAGGGCGTGCCAGAGCAACTCGCCGCGGTCATGACGGCGCGTTTCCCTGGCCTGATCGTCTCTGGGACGTACTCACCGCCATTTCGCCCGCTCACGCCGGAGGAAGACGCAGCCATCGTCGCGCAGATCAACGCGGCTGAGCCGGATGTGGTGTGGGTGGCGCTGGGATGCCCCAAACAAACCGTGTGGATGGCGGAGCACCGCGACCGGCTCAATGCGCCAGTGTTGATCGGCGTGGGCGCAGCCTTCGACTTTCACACCGGGCGCATCCCGCAGGCCCCGCGCTGGATGCAACGTCACGCTCTGGAATGGCTGTTCCGCCGGAAGACAGAACCGCGCCGCTTGTGGCGACGCTATCTGATCTACAATCCCCTGTTTGTGTGGTACGTCCTGCTGCAACTGGCCGGGCTGCACCGCCTGCCCCTGGACGGCGTGCGCGAATGAGCGCTGTCCCCGCGCTCACGACGCCGCGCCGGGCACCTCGAACACCAGCTCTACCAGCCCCACCCGGATGCGGTCACCAGGGGCGAGGGCGCGCTTTTCGCCCAGAGTCAGCGCCTGCCCGTTGAGCAGGGTCGGGTTACGCTCATTGAGCGCTTCCAGGTAATACGTCCCGCCGCGCTCGGTGATCTGCGCGTGACGGCGCGAGACGGTGCGTCCCTCGGCCAGCGTGCTGACATCCACGGCCAGCGCCTGCGCACTGACCGGGTTGGCCGCGTCGGGCCGCCCGATGATCGCCGGCTGCCACTCGATGGCGAACGTCTGCCCGGAGGCTGCTTCGCGCAGCCGCGCCCGCCCCGGCTGACTGACCGCCTCGAAATACTGCCCGCCCCGCGCGATCACCCGCTGATCCAGGCGATGCCGGTCGCGCTCGAAGACCAGCTCCGCGCCTGTCTGCAGGCCCAGTTGCTCCATGGTGCGGTCGAGCGGCAGGGCTTCGCGCTGACCGGCCAGGGTCAGGCGGTACCCCGCGTCCAGCAGATTGAACTCGCGGCGGATTTCTTCGATGAGGGCGCGCACCGTCAGGTTGGCGCGCACCGATACTTCCTGGCGGCGATCCGCTTCGTCGAATAGCTCGGAGGTGATGGTCAGGATGATGCGATCCATGCCTTCCTCGTTGTTGGTTGAGAGATATGAGTCACGGGTTGGGAGTCAGGAGTCTGGAGTTGTGAGGAGAAGCGAGGGCTGTCTTGCCCGGCCTGGGCGCTTCTGGGGTGCGTGCGAACGTGTCAGGCCGTTTGGCCGCACTGCGCTTCACCTCACCCCCGCTTCCGACTCAAGACTCTTCACTCAAAACTCCTGACTCATGACTCCGGCCTCACTTCGCCGGCGTGCCGGTCTTCTCGGCCACCTCCGCGGGTTCCGGCTCCGGCGGCGGGTTGATCTCGATATACCAGCGGGCGCGCTGCGGATAGTAGCTGGCGATCTCGGCCACCCAGCGATCCAGCGACCCTTCCAGATCGCTTTCGTCGTGCGGGAGCGCGGTCTGAATCAGCGAGAGCCGCCCCGCCTTGACCACGTAGCCGCGCCCCGGCGGGAACTCGTCACCGCCGCCGCGCACACGCCCGCCCAGGGCGCTGGGCGCGTCGGACGAGTCCAGCCCCAGGCCGTAGCGCGGCGCGACGACCTGCTTGACCAGGTCGTCCATCGAGCGCATGATGCTCAGCGAGCCGCACAGGACGACGTGCAGCCCCTCTGGCCCATACTTGCGGGCGAGTTCGGCCAGATCGCGGTATTCGGTGGCGCGCGTGGCCGGGCCAAGCACGTTGGTGAAGTCGTCGTAGTTGTCGGCGATGACGAAAATCTCCGGGCGGGGCAGATCGGGCGGGCGGGCGCTGTATTCGTATTGCAGGTTCTTGATCACCTGCGACATGCCTTCTTTCTCAGAGACAGTCGCCAGCACGTGCGGCAGATCGCCCAGAGTGTGCCTGCCGCCATACTTGAAGAAACGCTGCTGGAAGTCAATCAGCACCATGGCCACGCGCTCCGGCGGGTAGCTGTGCGCCAGGGCCATCACCCACGTGCGCAGCGCGGTCGTCTTGCCGCTGAGCGGCGGGCCGACGACGATGAAATGCGGGCCGCGTTGCTGCAGGTCGAGCAGGGCAGGTTCCAGGTTGAGGTCTTCCACGCCCAGGATGGTCTGCACGCGCTCTGGCCCCTGGCCCAGCGGCGGGAGCAGGCTGCGCAGCGGGATGATCTCGCGCAGCACGTCAATGCCTTCGGGGCGCTTACCCGTCCAGGCGCTGGCGAGCAACTGCGCGAACTGCTCCAGCTTGGCCGTCTCGTCCAGCCCTTCGGCTTCTTCCTCCTCGGTGATACCCACTGGCAGCGCCGTCTGGAATTCCAGCGGGTTGCGCTCCACCGAGACGAAGCCGCGCCCTGGGATGTCGTCAATGCCCGGCACGCCGCGCCCCACGATATTGGCGTATTCGGCTTTGTCCGCCAGCTTGAGCGTCAGGCGCTCGGTGAACAGGCTGTAGAGCTTGCCGGGCAGCGCGTTGGACTGATCGGCGGTGACGATCAGGTGCACGCCGTAGGCGCGTCCTTCGCGGGCGATGCCGATCAGCGACTCCATCAGGTTCTCGTAGTTCTCTTTGAACTCAGCGAAGTTGTCAATCACCAGCAGGATGGCGGGCAGGATGTTGTCCGGATGGCTGGCATTGTAGGCACTGAGGCTATCGGCGCGGGCCTGGCTGAGGATACGATTGCGCTCCTCCAGGATGCTCTCCAGGCGGCGCAACAGGCGTTGCACGCGCTCTTCTTCCGACGGCAGGATCGAGGCGGCGCGGTGCGGCAGTGCTTCCAGCACGTCCAGGCCACGCCCGCCGAAGTCCAGGATATAGACGTGCAATTCGTCGGGCGAATGCGTGGCCGCCAGGCTGGTGATCACTGTGCGCAGGAAGGTCGTCTTGCCCCAGCCCGACGCGCCGAAGATCACCGCATGGCCGCGCGTGAGATCGAGCGTCAGGCGCAGGCGCTCGGCGCGGATGGGATTGTCAATCAAACCTACCGGCGCGCGCATGGCCTCGGTCGTCCAGTTGACGCCGTGCCAGCCGCCGCGCCCTTCCAGCCAGGCCAGCACCGCCGGGTTGAGCGGCAGCAACGGATCGGCCTGGTCTTCACCCTTGATCTGCGCCGCGTGCAGGGGCAGGTAGGCGGGCAGGGGATCGGGCCAGGGCTTGCGCTGTTTGGCGACATCGGGGTTGTCTTCGGCCAGGCGGTGCATGATCTCCACCAGCACGTCGGAGAGGGCGGGCGCTTCCTGCAGCGGCCCGGCGGGGCGCGCCCCGGCCATGGTGCGCCTCTGCCGGTTGAGCCAGATGACCGGCGGCTCGGCGTCAATCTGCGGGCCAGTGTACGGGCCGCCCGCCCGCGCCACCTGCATCAGTTCGACGTTCTCGTTGCCCACCTGCAGGTAGGCGCGACCAGGGATGTTGGGCGGCAGGAAGGCCGCGTCCGAACGGCGCAGCAGTTCGCGGCTGTCTTCCATCGTCTCCACGCGCAGGCAGATGCGGAACTTCATGTTGGCGCGCATCTGATCGGTGACCGCGCCCGCCGGTCGCTGCGTGGCGGTGATCAGCGAGACGCCCAGCGCGCGCCCCAGACGGGTGATGCTGTCGAGCTGCGCCTTGAAGTCCGGATTCTCCTTCACCATCTCGGCGAACTCGTCCACGATGATGAACAGGAAGGGGAACGGTTCGTGCGTCAGGTGCAGCCCTTTCTGACGGTAGTGCACGATGTGCTTGACGTTGGTGTCGGCGATCAGCTTGCTGCGCCGATTGAGTTCGGAGCGCAGGGCAGTGAAGGTGCGCACCCCCGCGGTGCCCTGCAGGTTGGTGACGATGTCCACACAGTGTGGCAGCGTGCGGAACGGCTCGAAGGCCGCGCCGCCCTTGTAGTCCACCAGCACGAAGTTGACCACGCTGGGGTCGTATTTGATCGCCAGCCCGACGATCAGCGTCAGCAGCAATTCGGACTTGCCGGAACCGGTCGTGCCGGCGATCATGCCGTGCACGCCGTCGCCGTCCGCCGAGAACTTCAGTTCGCGCACCTTGTTGCCGGGCATCAGGCCGATGGGCACGCTCAGCCATTCGGAATTCTCCGGCTGACGGCTGCGCCGCCAGTTTTCCAGGATGGGGATTTCCTCCACCGTCTCGACGCCGTTCATCTCCAGCAGGTTGACGGCGGTTGCCAGGTCCGCGCCGTAGGTAGTGCGCACGGCCAGCGGAGCCAGTTTGCGGGCGAAGTCGCGCTCGGCGCGGACGGCGTCCAGTTGATCCGCCGTGCCCACATAACGCAGCGTGTTGACGCCCACTTCGGCGTAGCGGAAGGCCACCCGCCCATTTTCGACCCGCTCGACCTCGACGATGGCGCGGCAATCGCTGGGGATCAGGCTGCGGTCGGGCACCAGGAAGACGATGGAGGCACCCAGGCGCGGCCCCTGCGTCAGCAGGAGCGAGACAGCGGCCTCGGCCTGTACCTCGCTCAGCGGCGAGTTCTCGCCGAAGCCCTCCATGCCGTCTACCACCACCAGCAGGTGCGGCAGGGTAGGATCGGTGCTGCTGTCGCGGTCGGCCAGGCGCAGTTGTCGCCGCTCCAGTTCCACCTGCAGGTCGTCCCAGAAGCGCCGGATTTTGTCCCTGGCGAAGCAAAGCTGATCGCCCGTGCCCTGCTGATTGCGGGCCGTGTTGCAGTGCGGCAGCCAGCGTGCCCACTCCCACTCGGCGCGCGCCTCTGGCGAGCCGACCACGTACAGGCGAGCGTCGGTAGGCGCGTGAAAGGCGGCATAGTGGGCCATCATCGCCCGCACGAAGTGATAGGTCTCTGTCCGTTGCCTGCCGGCAATGCCCAGGGCATAGCGCGCCTCAGTGCCTTTCATGGCCGGGCTTTTGCGGGGTGCTTCTCCTTCTTCCTCGCTGTCCTGCGGGCTGAGGGCTGCGTCGGGCTTTTCGTACTGGCGCAGGGGGATGGTGATGGGCACGTCGGTGACGTAGCGCGAATCCTCTTGCAGCTTGAGCGCCTCTTTCATCAGCGGCGAGTCTTCATCCGCCGCGCCGGTGCTCAGCACGTAGCGCACAGTCGAGGGGCGCGTGCCGATCCCCAGGCGTACCAGGCCGAAGTCGCTATCGGTGGTACGGCGCTCCCACAGTCGCAGCCCGTTGACCTTGTTCTGCCGATCGCTGGCGATCTGCAACACAGTCTCCGGCTCTGGGTAGTTGTAGAGGTAGAAGCGGCGCTGAATGTCGTGCGAAGCGCTCATCTCCTTGCGCAGTTCGCTCAGGCGCAGCAGATAGGCGCGTTTCTTCTCCGCTTCCTCGCGGGCGGCCCGCGCGAAGGCGATCAGCGCCACCGTAGTCGAAGCGACGACCGACATGCCCATCGGAATCAGCAACAACAGGCTGCGGCCCTGGCCGCTGGCGCTGACGATCACGTAGCCGATGATGGTGATCAGCGGCAACGCCACCTGGATCAATTGCTGGCGGCTGCTCGTCTCCGAGCCAGGCGGTGAGGGGATGGTCACCTCGCCATAGGGCAGTTCGGGCTGAATGCGGGGAGGGCGGTTGGTGAACTCTGGCATGAGCAGGTCTCCGGAACTGACGGAGCGGTGGTGGTTTGCGTAACTGCTATTACACTTATTATACACCAGCCCTGGAATTGGGCGCTGAAGCCCTGACATAGCGTTTGACACAAAAACGAGAACGCTGTACTTTACTGGTGAGGAGAGCAACACCCCTCGGTGCCGGTTCATCTCTGCGCCCGCTGTGTGTCCGCGGCGAACGTCGTTCCGGCCAGGGATCGCAAACGGGGAGCAAGGCAGTGAAGCGCATTTGCACGGTGTGCCAGCGCGTATCCGTAGACGGCAACCTGTGGTGCCAGGAGCCGGATTGCCCCGCAGGCAACATGCCGTTGATCTTCGACTACGGGGAGTGGCTGGGCGACATCAAGATCGTGCGCCTGCTGCGGGTCCTGCGCACGGCGGCCCTCTACGAAGCGGAGCGCGACGGTCAGCCGGTGTTGCTGAAGGTGGCGCATCCCGGTTGCCAGGACTTGCTGCGCCGCGAAGCGCGCGTGTTGCTCGAACTCTCGGCGCAGCAGCACCCCATGTTGCCGGTGTTGCTGCCCGCCTATCGTCAACTCGACCCCCGGCAGCGCCCCTATGGCAAGACGGTCTTCCGCGACGAGACCAAGTATTACGAGGTCTTCGCGCACGCCCAGGGCGAGTTTCTGCGCGATATGCTGCTGCAGAACCCGCAGCCGTGGTATCAGCACGCCGCCTGGATGACCATCAGCCTGGCCGACGCCATTGCCTTCATGCACCTGAAGGGCAAAGTGCTACACCTGAACCTGAACCCCGACGCGATCTACGTGCGCACGGACAGGGAGGGCATCCCGCGCCCCTTGCTGCTCGACCTGGGTCTGCTGGGCGAGGTGGACAAGGTAGACCCGACCTGGGTGCAGAAGTTCGCCGTGCCCGCCTATACCCCGCCAGAACTGATCGCCCGCGACGGGCCGGTGGGCTATGCGTCGGACGTGTACGGGCTGGGGTTGCTGCTCTACGAGATGCTGGCCGGGCATCCGGCGTTCCGCTTCGCGCAGCGCAAAGACGCCGACGTGCGGCAAATGGTGGTGGCGGGGGGCATCGAGCCGCTGGAACGCACCGATCTGGCCGAGGACATTCATCAGATCGTGCACATGGCCATTCAGCGCGCGCCGGAACAGCGTTACCAGGACGTGCGCGCTTTCGCCAAGTTGCTGCGCACCAAGTTCGGCGAAGTGCCGCCGGAGAAGAAGCGCTCGATCAACCGGCGCATCCTCATCGCCGCGATTCTCATCGCCCTGGCGACGATCGTGCTGATCATGCTGGCGGCGCTGTTGGGCTGAGGCCGCACACACAACGCTCACCGCGGGGGGCGGTGAGCGCCGGAATGCTCCTTGTGCTGAGATAAGACGGGCCTAGACGAAACGCTGCGAGCCGGAATAGTCCCCATCGCGCAGGCTGATGATCGCCCCGATGAGGTCCATGCTCAGTTCCTCGCACGTTGCCGCCAGCCGATCCACATTGGGCTTGATCCCTTCCAGGTAGTGCGCCAGGGCCATATTGCCCACCATCCCCAGGAAAGCAGACGCTTTCAGGATGCCGATGGCGACTTCCAAGGCCCTGCTCACAGCCTGCAACGTATCTGCCGACCGGCTGAATCCATCGGCCATGCGCTGGACGGCGTCATAATCCATGGATACTTCGGCCATATTATCCTCCTTAGCTCATTTGGTTTGCGCTCCGCCGTGGCGCTGGCGCTAGAAGATCGAGTCGAAGATATCGGTCACCTGGCCGACGACACCGAAGACATCGTTATCGGCTTGCTGAATGATGTCCAGGGCCGTGGTGATGCCGCCGCCGAAGCCCATGATGGACGCGATCAGGGCCATGATTTCGGGGATCAGGCGTGTCTGCACTTCCTCGATGAACGCCTGTGCGCCCTGGCCCGTCCAGGCCCCGCCGACGATGGGATTCATGCCGTTGCGGATGCCTCCGGCCACCTCTTCCACCAGGTTGGCCTGCTGGACCACCTGGTTCACCACATCCTGCACTTCACCCATGACACAGCTAAAGATCGACATGGCTCTTCACCTCGCTTTAGCCCTTGAAGCGGCTCGCTGCTTCCGTGTCGCCGTCACGCAGATCAACCAGCGCGCCGTACACGTCCATCGAGAGTTCTTCGAGCTTGTCCTGCAACGCGGCGATGCGTGAGTTGAGGTTGTTGCGCAGCGCCTGGGCGAGCGCATCACCACCCCGACCCAGCAGAGCGCCGTCCTCCAACCGCGAAGCGATGTTCTGCATGGCACGCCGCAGGTCTTCCATGTGCTGGGCACCTTCGCGGAAGAGGCGAGCCATATCTTCCATCAGGTCGTAATCCATTTGTACGTCTGGCATGGCAACCTCCTAATCGCTGGCGTAGCTGCAAAGACGCCAAACAGGACGGGTCAGCGCCGCCCAAAGAGCGAGCTGGCCTCTTGCTCGGCCTGCGAGATGATGTTGCTGATCTGCCGGAGAGCGCTGCCCGTGTCCTCCAGGGCGCGCGCCAGACGCTGCAGGCCCGGCTCGACCAGGTCGTGCATCTCGTTGTAGAAGGCGTCGGCTCCGCGCCCGATCCAGCCCCCACTTTCCAGTTGTCCCACCAGGTTCATGATCTGCGTGGTGAGCTGCTCGACGCCCGCTGCTTCCTGCATGAACTCATTACTGATGGCGGCCAACTCGTCGTAGTTGGCCTGAATCTTCCCCATGAAAGGCATGTTGACCTCCGTTTTTCTCACAGACGTGCGGTCACTGGCGATCTCCCCGCTGGCCCTGCCAGGCAACGGGGATGTCCTCGCTTACGAATACCCTGGCGCTCAGATCATCTCTCCTTGCTCTGCACGAGCCTGAACCTTCGAGGCTGCTGATCTCATATCACACCGCTAAAGTCAGTGTAGGTGAGGCGACAACAAGCTGTCAAGCGGGTGCGCGTAAAAAAGTTGATACTATCTAGTAAAAATTGACTGGGCTGTCCGGTTTTAGAGGCCGGTTGAAAACCTCACTCCCCGGCCCCCTTTCCGCAGCGGAGAGAGTAAGTATAATGCTAAGTCCCCTCTCCGCGTGTGGAGAGGGGATTTAGGGGTGAGGTAAAGCAGCGGAGCCGGGCTTCCCAAACGGCCTCCCACATCATTGTGCCCCTGGCCTGGCCGGAGAAAATGAGAAACGTGCCCTTGCCCGTTGGACGCAATCTAAACCTCTCGTTATACTTCTGGTGAGTGTGCCATCAAGGTCAGCAGGAGCAGGGCAGCGGATGGACACGCAAGACTTCTCCGGTCAGGTGCTGGGACAGTACGAACTGCAGGAGTTGCTGGGCCGGGGTGGCATGGGCGCGGTCTACCGGGCCTATCAGCGGGCGCTCAAGCGCGCTGTAGCCGTCAAGGTGCTGCCTGCCGCGCTCGCCGCTGATCCCGACTACGTTGCCCGTTTCACCCGCGAAGCCGAGACAGCCGCGGCCCTGGAACACCCGCACATCATCCCCATCTACGACTACGGTGTGGAAAGCGGTACCAGCTATATCGTCATGCGCCTGCTGACGGGCGGCACGCTGGCCGACCGCATGGCGCAGCGCGAGGCGAGCGGTCGCCCCCTGCCGTCGCTGGGAGAAGTGGCGCGGCTGCTGACGCAGGTCGCCGATGCCTTCGACTACGCGCACCGCCAGGGCGTGATTCACCGCGATGTCAAGCCCAGCAACATCATGTTCGACAACCAGGGCAACGCTTTTCTGGTGGACTTCGGCATTGCCAAGTTGCTCGAACACACTGCCGCTCTGACCAGCACCGGCACCGTCCTGGGCACGCCGCTGTACATGGCTCCCGAACAATGGCGCGCCGAGCCGCCCACGCCCGCTACCGATCAGTATGCGCTGGGCGTGACCATTTTTCAGTTGCTCACCGGCCAGGTGCCGTTTCAGGCTCCCACTCCCTACGGGCTGATGCACAAGCACCTCAACGAGCCGCCCCCGCCGCCGCACCTGTTGCGGCCCGGCCTGCCCGAAGCGCTGACTGCCGTGCTGGCGCGGGCGATGGCCAAATCCCCCGCCGACCGTTTCCCCACCATGACGGCTTTCGCGCAGGCGTTCGCTCAGCACAGTGCGGGTCAGCCGGACGACGGAGAGACACAGTTCTTCACCGTGGCCCTGGAACGGCGTCCGACCCCGGCTGCGTTCACTCCTTCTCCGCCGCCTTCGCGTCCGCCGGGCGGCACACCGACAGCGCCCCGCCCCGCGGCGGAACCGCGTCGGCGGGGGCGTAGTGGGGTGGTATGGGGAGCGCTGGTGATCCTGATCGCCGTAGCCGTGGCGGCGGGCGCGCTGTTCTTACGGGGCACTGGTGAGAAAGCGGCCCCTGCCTCGCCGACCTCGCCCGTCGCTCCTTCACCTACCGCGGTAGCTGCTCAGCCAAGCTTCACGGCTACGGCGGCGGGCGGACTGGTGATTCTGAGCACCGAGACGCCTGTCTCGCCCACCGTCACTGCCAGTGCGACAACTTCCCCGACGCCCACGCTGACGCCAGTCGGCGCGGGCGGGCTGGTGCTGCTGGCGACCGAGACGCCGACTGCGACCGCCACGCTTCCCCCGCCGACCAGTACGGACACGTTCACGCCGTCGCCGTCGCCGTCGCCTTCGCCCACCGCGACTCCCCGCCCAACCGACACACTCACCCCCGACCTGGACGCTACCATGCAGGCGTTGATTGCCGCGCGGCTGACGCAGACCGCGGCGGCCTGGACGGACACCCCCACGCCCGACCTGGCAGCGACGGTCGAGGCGCTGGCGATCGCTGCACTGACGGCTACCGCTGAAGCCTGGACGGATACGCCTACTCCCAGCCACACGCCGACTGCTACCCCTTCGCCGACGCTCACGCCGACGCCCTCCGCCACCCCCTCGGCCACGCCGACCCGCACGCCTACGCCGTCGCCGGAGCCGAGCTTCACGCCAGGGCCGCCGATCCGCTTCCCGCCTCCACCACAGGCCACCCTGATCCCGGCGGGCAGCGCCAATCGCGCCTGGACGCCCCTGGTGAGCAGTTATCGAGGCATGGCCTTTGTGGCAGTGCCGCCGGGGTGCTTCTTGATGGGCAGCGAGGAGGGCGACGTGGACGAAAAGCCGGTGCGCCGCGTCTGCCTCAGCGCGTACTGGATCGGGCAGACGGAAGTGACCAATGCGCAGTATGCCGCCTGCGTCAATGCGGGCGCGTGTGCCCCGCCGCGCGATCGTACCGCTTTCGACGATCCCGCTCAGGCCAACCATCCGGTGACGTGGGTTTCGTGGTTCGACGCGGCGGCGTTCGCCGAATGGTTTGGGGCGGCGCTGCCCACTGGTGCACAGTGGGAATACGCGGCGCGCGGGCCAGAAAGCTGGGTCTACCCCTGGGGCAACGACCCGCCGGACTGTGCGCTGGCCAACCTGACTGGCTGTGTGGGGAACCCGCGACCGGTCGGCAGCTATCCTGCCGGGGCGTCGTGGGTAGGCGCGCTCGACCTGGCGGGCAACGTCTGGGAATGGGTGGCCGACTACTACGGGCGCGACTATTACGCTTCTCTGACCGACGGAACGCTCGACCCGCCTGGCCCACCCTATGGCAACATGCACAATGTGCGCGGCAGTTCGTGGCAGGACGAGGCGCGTTATGCGCGGGCGTTTTATCAGGGCGGCAACTATGCCGATTACGCCATCGGCGTGCTGGGCTTTCGCGTGGTCCTGCCCGCCGTACCCGTTGAGGCGCAGCCGACCGCCACGCCGCTTCCCTGGCCCACGCTGACCCCGCCGCCGACGGTGACTCCCGCTTTGCCTTCGCCGACGCCGTTTCTGCCGCCGACGGCCACGCCTTTTGGCGGGGGAATGGGAGAGATTGCCTTTGTGTCGGAGCGCGACGGCAACCGCGAAATCTACGCTCTGAACGTGCAGACCGGCCTGGCCCGCCGCCTGACGGTCAACGATGCCAACGACCGCGATCCGGCCTGGTCTCCGGAAAGCGGGCGCATCGCCTTCTACTCCGATCGCGATGGCAACCCCGACATCTACGTCATGGACGCCGACGGGGGCAACGTCCGCAACCTGACCCGTCACCCGGCCAACGAGTATCACCCGACCTGGTCGCCAGATGGGACGCGCATCGCCTTCTCCTCCGACCGCGACGGGACAGGCGAAATCTACGTGATGAACGACGACGGCAGCAACGTGCAACGCCTGACCGGCCCAGGGACCAACAGTGGCAATCCGGCCTGGTCGCCGGACGGGGCGCGCATCGCCTTCAGCTCCTCGCGCTCTGGTGACGAGGAAATCTACGTCATGAATGCGGACGGCAGCAATGTAATGCGCCTGACCTTCAGCGCTGGTCACGACGGTTTTCCGGCCTGGTCGCCGGACGGGACGAAGATCGCCTTTCAGTCCAACCGCGGCGGGCAGTTCGACGTGTACGTCATCAACGCCGACGGCTCAGGGGAGCGCCGCCTGACCACGACGGCCTCGAATGATTGGTGGCCGGAGTGGTCGGGAGACGGGACGCACATCGCCTTCATCTCCGACCGCGACGGCGTCGGCGCGATCTATTTGATGACCGCGGACGGGGACGATCCGATCCGCCTGACTCCGCGCGACTCGTGGAACGATAGCCCCTCCTGGCGACCTGCGCCAGGGCTGGCCGCCCGTGGCGTGCCCCCGCCCACCCGCTGATTTGCCGCCAGACGGGTGATCCCGCCAAAATAGGGTAAACACTGTCGCGCAGCATCGTCCGTCCGCCGCAGGGGCGGGAAAGAGCCGGAGGCCGCCATGCCAGGCGAAGTGTTCATCTCCTACGCGCGCGAAGACACCGACTTCGTGCGTCGCCTGCATCAGGCCCTGGCCGCTCATGGCCGCGACGCCTGGGTGGACTGGGAAGACATCCCCCTTTCGGCAGACTGGTGGCGCGAAATCTGCGCAGGCATCGAGGGCGCCGATGCGTTCGTCTTCGTCATCAGCCCGGATTCGGCACGCTCGGTGACCTGCTTCAAGGAAATTGACTACGCCACGCAGCATCACAAGCGCATCATGCCCATCCTGCGGCGGCCCATCACCGACGAGGCGGACGAGAAGCGCCTGCACCCGGCCATCAACGCGCACAACTGGATTTTCATCCGCGAGCAGGACGATTTCGATCAGGCGTTCGCTGCGCTGCTTGACGCGCTCGATACCGACCTGGCCTATACCCGCGAGCACACCCGTCTGCTGGTGCGCGCCCGCAACTGGCAGGACCGCCGCCGCGACCGTAGCCTGTTGCTAAGCGGCAATGCGCTCAAAGAAGCCGAAGCGTGGCTGGCCACGGGCCTGAGCAAACAGCGCCATCGGCCCACGCAGTTGCACATCGAGTACATCCAGGCCAGTCGCCGGGCGCAGAAACGCCGTCAGCAACGCAACGCCGTGATCAGCGCCGTGGTCAGCGTGATCGTGGCTCTGCTGATGCTGTCGCTGGTGCTGTACGTGCGCGCCGAGGACGCCCGTCAGCGCGCCGACGCCAACGCTGCCGAGGCGCTCGCCGCCCGTCAGGCCGCCGAAGACGCCCGCAATCGCGCCCAGGCCATCGGATTGGCGGCGCAGGCGCAGCTCGAACTGTTCGGCGCGTATCCGGAACGCGGCGTCCTGCTGGCGCTGGAAGCCCTGGAGCGCCTGCCCTACGTCTGGCAGGCCGACCGCGCTCTGGGAGCAGCCGTGCAGACCAGCCGGGCGCGCCGCATCCTGAACGGTCACGATGGCGCGGTGCTGCGGGCGACCTGGTCTCCGGACGGGACGCAGATCGCCACTGCCGGTGCCGACAACAGCGTGGCCCTGTGGGAAGCGGGCAGCAGCCCGCAGCCGCTCGCGCGGCTGGTGGGGCACACCGCCGCCGTCTCTGGCGTGGTCTGGTCGCCGGATCGCTCCCGCCTGGCGACTGCCAGTTGGGATCGCACGGCGCGCATCTGGAACCCCGTCACCGGTGAGCCGCTGCTGACGCTGATCGGGCATACGGACTGGGTGACCGACATCGCCTGGTCGCCGGATGGGACGCAGGTCGCGACGGCTGGCGCGGATGCCACGGTCAGGCTGTGGGACGCCAGCACCGGCGCGCTGTTGCAGACTCTGGCCGGGCACACGGCCTGGGTCAGCAGCGTGGCCTGGTCGCCGGACGGCTCGCTGCTCGCCAGCGGGAGCCGTGATAACACCGTGCGCCTGTGGGACGCGGGCACCGGCGAGACACTGGCCGTGCTGGAAGGGCATACCGGCGCGGTCAACCGCGTGGCCTGGTCGCCGGACGGGACACGGCTGGCTTCGGCCAGCGCCGACGAAACGGCGCGGGTGTGGACGGTGACCGCCCTCACCGGCCAGGCCACGCGCGCCCTGACCGCCATCGGCGGCGCGGAGGTGTTGACCCTGGCCGGTCATGTCAACGCCCTGACTGGCGTGGCCTGGTCGCCGGATGGGGCACGCCTGGCCACCGCTGGACGCGACCGCGCCGTATACGTCTGGGATGCGGCGACCGGGGAGATGCTCTTCGCCGTGCGCGGGCACTCCGACGACATCAACGACGTGACCTGGTCACCGGACGGGACACGCCTGCTCACCGCCGCCGACGATGCCAGCGCGCGCCTGTGGGATGCTCACTCCGACAGCGCCCTGTTCACCCTGTCCCACGCGGATTGGGTCAATGGGGCGACGTGGAGCGCCGACGGGACGCGCGTCCTCACCTGGTCGCGCGACGGCACCGCCCGTATCTGGGATGCTGCCAGCGGCGCGGCGCTGCTCTCCCTGACTCACGAGGGGTGGATCACCGGCGCGCGCTGGTCGCCGGACGGGGCGAACGTGCTGACCTGGTCGTGGGACAACACCGCGCGGGTATGGGATGCCGCCAGTGGAACGCTGCTGCTCACCCTGACACACAGCGGGCGGGTCAACGGGGCGGCCTGGAGCGCCGACGGGGCGCGCCTGCTCACCTGGACGAGCGATGGGGCTGTGCGCGGCTGGTCGGCTGCCGACGGCTCACCCGCCTTCGCCGTGACCGATCTGGGCGGAGAAGTGAGCGCCGCCGCCTGGTCGCCCGACGAGACGCGCCTGATCGTCGCCGTGCGGCGCACCGCGACCGTATGGGACATCGGCGGTGCGACGCCCGTCAGCGTGCTGACACTCAGCGGGCACACTGGCACGGTGGAGTACGTCGGCTGGTCGGCGGACGGCGCGCGCCTGATCACCGCCGGACGCGATGGCGCGGTGCGCCTGTGGGACGCGGGCAGCGGGGCCGAGATCATGACGCTGTCGGCACACGGGGGTGCCGTGTTGAGCGTCGTCCCTTCGCCAGATGGCGCGGCCTTGCTGACGACCGGTGACGACGGTCTGGCCAGGGTGTGGGATGCGGCGACCGGCGCACTGCTGGCGACGCTGGCAAGCCATACCGATGCCGTCAACGGCGGGGCGTGGTCGCCGGACGGGAAGCGCATCCTGACCGCCAGCGAAGATCGCACGGCGCGCCTGTGGGACGCGGCGACGGGCAACGAGTTGCTGGTCTTGCAGGGGCACGGGGACGGGTTGCGCAGCGTGGCCTGGTCGCCGGACGGCCTGCATAGCGTCACGGCCAGCAGCGACGGCACGGTGCGCATCTGGCAGACCTGGCAGAGCACTGCCGATCTGCTGCGCTATGCCAGTCAGTGTTGCCGGGTGCGCGAATTGACCGCCGAGGAGCGGGCGCAGTTCAATGTGCCCTTGCCTTCAGGGAGTGGGAAGTAGGGAACTGGGAGTTGGGGACAGCGCCTCAGGCCAGACGCTTTGGATGATGGCGAATTACGGATGGCGGATTGTCACAGAGCGCGCCACGCCGGGCGCTTATGTTAAACTCCAAACTCCAAACTCCTGACTCAAGACTCTAAACTCTAAACTCTAAACTCTGGACTCCAAGAGACCACACCATGAACGAAGACCTCACCCGCCAGGCGGCGGAATGGTTGGCCGCCGGAGAAGCGGTGGCCATGGCCACCATCGTGCGCATTCGCGGCTCGTCGAGCCAGCCGCTGGCCTCGCGCATGTTCATCACCAGTCGGCAGCGCTTTGTGGGCGCGGTCAGCGGTGGCTGCGTCGAGTCCGACGTCTACCAGGCCGCCCAAGATGTGCTGGCCGGTGACGGCCCGCTCATGCTGCATTACAAACACGTCGAAAACCCGCTGATCGAGATCGGGCTGAACTGCGAAGGCCAGATTGACGTGCTGGTCGAGGTCCTGGACGAAGACCTGCTGGCACAGCTCACCGGCCCGCCGACGCGCGTCAACGTCACCCTGTGCTCGCCGAACGAGCCACTGCACCCCAGGCCAGTCCATGCCAGCGTCTGGCCGGACGGCACGGCCTCGGTCACGCTGCCCGATGCGGTGTTGCGCGACGCTCTGGCCGCGCTGGAAAGGGACAGGCCGCAGACGGTCACCTATCCGGACGGGCGGGTGGCCCTCTTCGAACCCGTCGTGCCGCCGCCGACGCTGCTGATCTTCGGCGCGGAGCAGATCGCGGTGCCGCTGGTACGCTTCGCCCGGATTCTGGGTTTCCGCACGGTGGTCAGCGACGCCCGCCCCGCCTTCGCCACGCGCGACAAGTACCCCGACGCCGACGAGGTGCTGGCGCTGTGGCCACAGGAGGTGATCGCGCGCGTGGGCGTGGACGCGCGGACGTTCGTCGTCTCGCTCAATCACGAACCGCGTTTCGAAGACGCCCTGCTGCACGCCCTGGTCGGTCACCGCGTGGCCTACCTGGGCGCGATAGGCAAGCCGCAGCGGGCGGTCGAGCGGGCCGAACGTGCTCAGGCCAGCGGCCTGGATTTGCGTCAACTCCCGCCCATCCATACCCCGATCGGCCTCGACCTGGGGGGCAAGTCGCCGGAGGAAGTGGCGCTGAGCATCATCGCCGAGATCGTGGCGGTGCGTCACGGGCGGCGCGGCGGCATGTTGAGCGCCAATCAACCCTAGATTTCAATGGCGGATTGCGGTATGATAGCGCCCTGCACCAACCCTGGGTGAGGAAACAGAAGATGAAAGTCATACTCAAAGAATACGTCTACAAGCACGGGGTCGCCGGCGATGTGGTGGAAGTGGCCGATGGCTTCGCCCGCAACTACCTCATCCCCCGTGGCTTGGCGGTCAAGGCGACGCCCGGCGCGCTGCGTGCCAATCAGCACCTGATCCAGTCGGCGGCCAAGCACCGTGAAGAACTGCGCGCCATGGAAAACGAGGCCGCGCAGAAGATTCACGGCGTGGAACTGGTCTTCGGCGTCAAGGCTGGCAAGAACCGCAAGCTGTATGGCTCCATCACCACCCGCGACATCGCCGATGCGCTGCGCGAGAAGACCGGCGTGGACATCAACCGTCGCCGGATCAGCGAGCGCCCCATCCGCGAACTGGGCATTCACGAAGTGCCGGTGCGCCTGGGCGCGCATATCTCGCCGGTGCTGCGCATCGTGGTGATCCGCGAAGAGGAAGTGCCAGCCTATCTGGCAGGGCAGCCGGTAGAGAGTCTGCAGGGCATTCAGACGGTCAGCACGGTCGTAGAGGAGGCATCTGCCAGCGAAGCGCCCGCCGACGAAACGGCGGCTGACGAGGCGATGGCAGACTGACCGTGTCCGCACGGTCACCCGTCTATGCGTGTGGATGACGCGCAATCCGGCGCGGCCTTTGAGTTGATCGCTTTTGTGACCAGGCACCTGGCCTGCCACGCTTGCGGCACCGGCTACAGCGCCGACAACGTACAGGTGGCGCAGCATCACCGCGAACAGTGGACGTTGCTGGCCACGTGCCCGGTCTGTACCGCGCAACGAGCCATTGTGGCTTACGACGGCCCGCCCTACGAGCGCCTGGAAACGCCCGACACCATCCCGCCCCTGCCGCCGCTCACGGCCCAGGACGTGCGGGAATGGCGCATTTTCCTGCGCCAGTTTGCGGGCGACCTGAAGGCCTTGTTGTCTGCCTCGTGAGGAGGCCGGAGATAGACCGGCTGATCCCACTGTTCGGTGGGGACGTATGGCGAAAACCGCGGCGGGTGAATTTGACGTTCATCCGCTTTTTGCTATAGTCGGCGATGCGTATCCTTTGACGGTACCGGAGCAGGCAGCGTGAGCGATCCTCAGGCGCTGGGTCAGCGCTTGCGCGCGGCCCGTGAAGCCAGAGAGCTGACCCTGGCCGATGCAGAGCAGGCGACCCGCATCCGCGCCAGGTATCTCGAAGCGCTGGAAGCGGGCGACTATTCGAGCATGACGCCCGTACAGGCACAGGGCTTTCTGCGCAATTATGCGCGCTTCCTGGGCCTGGACCTGGATCTGCTGCTGCGCGAACTGGAAAACGACACAGCCGGTCAGGGGCGCAAAGCCCGCCGTGCGAAGCGCGTCACGACCGGGAAAAACGGCTGGCCCGTTCCCCCGGCTTCGGCGGCGACTGCGCCGCGCCGCAGACGCGCCCGCCGTGGCGTGCTGGGCAATGCGCTGGCCGTGCTGATCGCTGGCGCGATCGTGGTCGTGCTGATCCTGGGCGGCACGCGCCTGATTGACAGCCTGGTCGAAACGCGGAGCACGCCAACTCAATCGGGACTGGCGGGCGGCGCTTCGCTCACCCCAGCCGATACCCCTGTGCCTGCGCCCACCGAGACGGTCACCGAAGCCGCCCTGCAGGAAGGTGAGACGCCCGGCGCACTCCCCGCGCCGGAGACACCCTTCAGCCCGCCCACGATCACCGGCACCAGCGTCAACGTGTTGATCGAAGTCGCGCAGCCCAGTTGGGTGCGCATCATCACCGATGGCGTAGTGCAGTATGAGGGACTGGCCCGCACCGGCGAAATCCTGAACTACACCGGTCAGCAGAGTGTCAGCGTGCGCACCAACAACGCCGCCGGTCTGCGCCTGACCGTCAACAATCAGCCGCAGGGCGTGTTGGGCGCGCGCGGAGAACTGTTCGACTATACCTTCACCCTGGCGGGCGTGGAGGTGCCCACCCCTGCCGGAGATGCGCTCAGCAGCACCCTGCCTGCGCCTGACGCAGTGGCCGCCGCACCGCAGACAGCGTCGCCGGAGGGGGCGACGTTGTTGTTTAGCGCCACGCCCGCCCCGCCGACGCCGACGCTGCCGCTCGATCCGGGCGATCTGAGCGTGCTGGAGACGATCACCATCACGCCACTGCCGGGCCTGTCGCCCACGGCCACGGCCACCCTGCCGCCGCCGTTCACGGCCACGCCGACGCCGACCCTGCTACCGCCCACGGCTACGCCGACCGTCACGCTCACGCCTTCGGCGACGCCCAGCGTGACACCCGCCCCGTCGGGCACGCCCACCCCCAGCGGGACGCCGACCTTCACTCCCAGCGCCACGGCCACGCCGACGGCCACCTTCACCCCATCGCCGACGCGCACGCCCACCAGCACGCCCACGCCCACCCCGACGCCGACGGCCACGCGCACGCCCACGGCCACCTGGACGGCGTCGCCCACGCGCACCCCTACGCCGACTGCCTCTTTCACGCCGACCTGGTCGGCCACGCCTTCACCTACCCCTTCGCCGACGCCCTTCCTGCCGCCGCGCTATACGCGCACGCCCACCCCCGTGCTCAAGTGAGCGCGCCGCTACCCACGAGACGCAAAAAAGCCGCGCGTTCTTCACGCACGGCCCCTGGTGCCGGTCGAACTCTTTTCCCGCTCAGTGAAACAGGAAATCCAGCAGGCGGTCGGGCAGGGAGGTGAGCGCCTCGCGCTGCAGGCGATAGGTGATGGTGCGATTGTCGCGCGTCTCTTCGACGATCACACCCGCATCGCGCAACTGCGCCAGGTGCCGCGAGACAGCCGAAGCCGAGAGGTTGAGCTTGGCGGCCAGGCGTTTGCCGTTCATACGACCCTCTTGCTGCGCGATCAGGCGCAGAATATCCAGGCGCGAGCTATCGCTGAGCGCCTTCAGGACTTCCAGCGCGCGCTCCTTGTTCTGCGCGATCTGCGCCACGCGCGCCTCGGTGCGCTCGCTGTCGAAGAGCACGGTGATGTTGCCGTAGCCGTAGAACATGTAGACGGGCGAACCGGCCAGGAAAATGGGGATGAACACCACCTCGCGCACAGGGTGATCGGGCGGCAGCGGCGGCATCAACTCGCTGCGCCCGGTGACATGCTCGAACAGGCCCATGCCGCCCAGCCGAGAGAGCAGGGCGCGCTTGTCCTGCAGACCCTGTTCCCAGTGCGGGCGTAGCATAGGAATCTGCGTGTGAAAGAATTCGTCCCAGTAGCGCTGCCACAGGTTGGCCAGCCGCGCCTGGAAACCGGGCACGTCGGTCAGGATGGCTTCCATTGGCACTTCGCGGCAGATGCAGCCCTGTTCATAGGGGGTCGCATCGAGCGCGGCGCTCAGCTTCTCCACATTCAGGCCCGTGCCGACGATCACCTCCGGCGGCACAATGCGCCCGACCATATAGAAGACGAAGCGCTCCGGCGGCATGGTGCGCACATGCTGAATGAAGCCGGGCACATCGTGATGATCGGGGTAGTCGAGCGCCAGCTCGAAGAAGAAGAACCCGTTCCAGTACGGCCCATAGACCGCTTCCAGCTCGGCCAGCAGATCGGGGGCCAGCGCCGCCCGTGCCTGCGCGCACCAGTCGGGCCGCCGTTCTGGCGTCAGCAGGATGTTGAGACTGATCAGCATTTCGAAGACCGCCGAGGTCTCGAAGCGGATCAGGTTGGCGAGCGGGTCGGTGCGTTCGATGACTTCCAGGGGCATGGGTTCCTTCTTCTGGCGGCTGGTCAGTTGCTTTAGATAGTAAGGGCGTGCACTTCATCTGTCAATGAGGGTGCACCCTCACGCAGCGAGCAGATACTCCTGCCACAGGCGGGCGATCAAAGCCCGCAGTTCGGCGGCGCGCTGCGGCAGTTCCAGCGCGTCCAGCGCGCCAAAGCGCCGGGCACGCCCCAGCGTTTCGGCGGATACGGCGCGACCGATGACGATCACCGGCACATGAGGGGCGCGCCCTCGCAGGTGCGGCAGCAAGGCCATCTGCATGGGGCGCTGTACGTCCAGCCCGACGACCAGCAGGTCGAAGGAGCAGATATCCAGCGCGCGCAGGGCGTCGTCGTGATCCTCGACCAGCGTCACCTCGACGACAGCTTCCGCCAGCAGACGGACAGCGTCGAACAGGACGTCGGCGGGGCCGTTCAGGCGATCGATCACCAGCACTTGAAGCGGATGGGCAAGCGCGGGCAGCGGCGTGAGAGGGGACGCAACGCTGAATACGCCAGAGAGGCGGGCCATGCTGTGTCTCCCTTGCTAATTTGCGCGATTGCGTGATTGCGCAATCATGGCAACATGATAACACGATGCGGCCCGCGAGTCAAGCCCTCGACGCCGTTGGGTGCGTGCAAAGGTTGTCAGCGACCTGTTTGACAGGGGAGCGTTCACCTCACCCCCGGCCTCGCTGCGCTCGGCT
>AMZC01001029.1_pt1 | contig 25717 bp, 22 predicted proteins | sample 948551 | NCBI WGS metagenome assembly AMZC01 (sample SAMN01120625, study PRJNA171369) | bioreactor sludge metagenome | biome: sludge; isolation source: anaerobic thermophilic cellulolytic sludge from lab reactor | place: China: Hong Kong, Shek Wu Hui wastewater treatment plant | collected... | reverse complement strand
GCTATGGAACGCGCACACGTGCTGGATCTGGCCGACCGACGCCTGGGAGACCTTTCGGGCGGGGAGCAACAACGCCTGTTGCTGGCGCGGGCGCTGGCGCAGGAAGCCCCTTTGCTGTTGCTCGATGAACCCACCACCCACCTCGACCTGCAGTATCAGATCAGCCTGCTGGACGCCGTGGCCGACCTGGCAAAGCGTGAGGGGCTGACGGTGGTGATGACCCTGCACGACCTGAACCTGATCAGCCGCTATGCCGACCGCCTGTGCCTGCTGGTGGAAGGGGAAATCAAGGCCCTGGGAACACCGGAGATGGTGCTCGAACCGGAACTGCTGAGCCAGGTGTACCACGTGCCGTTGCAGCGCATCCGCAGTGAACGGGGCGGACGCCCAATTATCCTGCCTACGGTGTTATAAACCGGCGTCGGGCCATTCCAGGGGGAAAGCGCGGAAACGATCACCGAAGGGGAATGTACCCGAATCCCCCCGGCGGATGTCTCCGGGAGATTTGAGGTACAATCGGAAAGAGTACTTCGGGTTATCCGCGAAAGGAGTGCATTATGATTGTCAAAGCGTGGAATAACGGAGCACACAGCCGCAATGGAAAAGGGTATGGCTTTCGGGTAAGCCCGGAAGACCGGGATGCCTTTTTTAAGAAGGAATGGACTTCGATTTTACTGGAAGTGGAAGGAGAGCCACGGCCTGAAGAGGTGAAACTCGAAGAGGCTTTCTGGAGCGAAGAAGGATGCGAGTTGATGAGCCAGGCACTGGGGCGGTGGCTGCGTCGGAACGGCCTTGCTCCCTGGGCGCGGGGCAACCCGCCCTCGGTGGTACTTGAACCGCTGGAAGAGAATCGCTTCAGGGTGGAAAAGCCGAAAACTGGTCGGCGGCCCTTCTAAAACAGGGTCAGGTCATTACGTTATTTAACCACTGAGACCTGTGTGCTGGCTCCCCGGTACAAAGGCACGGTGGAGCCAGCGCGTTGTTCGGTAAGATAGAATCAACCTGTCTGTCGTATGCTCAACCATCCTTCTGCTCTCCCCGAACCCAAACAAGCCCTGCTCGAAAAGCTGGTAGGCCAGCTCAGCCAGATCGAAGGGATAAAGGCCATCGTCCTGGGCGGCTCATACGCCAGCGGCACCCACCATGAAGCCTCCGATCTGGATATCGGCCTGTATTACTCCGAAGAGCGGCCTTTTTCCATCGACGAAATCCGCCGGATCGCCGAAGATGTTTCCACCCGCGAAGCGGTAACTGTCACGGATTTTTATGAATGGGGGGCTTGGGTGAACGGGGGCGCCTGGGTTCACACCCCTCAGGGCAAGGTTGACTTTCTCTACCGCAACCTGGAGCAGGTACAACGCACCATTGCCGAGGCGCACCAGGGGCTGATCCGGCACGATTACGACCAGCAACCCACCTATGGCTTCTACAGCGTGATCTACCTGGCCGAAACCCACATCTGCATTCCCCTCTTCGACCCCGAATCGCTGATCGCCGAACTCAAGCGCCAGGTTGCGGTTTACCCGCCGAAGTTAAAACAAAAAATTCTCGCCGATTCCCTCTGGGCGGTCGAATTTACCCTGCTCCATGCGCAGGGGTTCGCCTCTCAGGGAGACGTATACAACACGGTGGGGTGCCTCACCCGGGCGGCCTCGAATCTGACGCAGGCGCTCTTTGCGCTCAACGAGCGTTATTTCATCCGCGATAAGAAAGTCATGGAGGTCATTGCTGGCTTTCCCCTTCTGCCCTCCGGTTACCTTGAACAGCTCCAGCAAATTCTGGCTCACCCAGGCCTTAGCGTGGCGGAGCTCACCCGGAGCGTTCATCAAATGGAAGCTCTCTGGCGGAGCGTCACAACTCTCCCCGGCGTCCACTACGAGCCTAAATTTCAAATATAAGCACAGTGCGGTATGATGACAGATCCCTCTTCTCTGACCATAGTCAACGTCGGGTATCGTTCCACCAATTACTGGGTGGTGAGCGCGGGCACCGCGCGCCTGCTTGTGGACCTTGGCTGGCCGGGAACCCTCGGAACCATGAAAGCGAACCTCAAAAAGATGGGCATTCCCCTGCACGAGATTCGCTATGCATTCGCCACCCATTACCACATCGATCACGCCGGCCTGGCCGAAGAGCTGAAACGAGAGGGAGTTCCCCTTCTGGTGCTCGATGTTCAGGTGAGCGCCATCCCCCGGATGAAGACCTGGACCAAACCCGCAGATCATTTTGTAGAGATCACCCCGGAGGGAAACGTGGTCATCCCATGCAGTCAGAGCCGCCAGCTCCTCCACCAGATCGGAATCGCCGGTGAAATCCTCCACACCCCGGGGCATTCTGAGCACTGTGTCTCCCTCCTCCTGGATAACGGCGCGGTTTTTACGGGTGACCTCCCGTTAGAAGCGTATGCGTTTGACAACCCCATCGCGCTGGACTCCTGGAAGCTTTTGCGAGCCCGCGGTGCAAAGCGGGTCTACCCCGCCCACGGCCCCATCCGAGACCTCGACCACCCGTTGACCTGAAAAGGGGTTGCCCGTTTACCTGCCGGGCAACCCCTTTCTTTCTCGCTCCGCCGGGTGAGGGCTTACACCGCTTCCACCGGTATGAACTGGCTATTATAAAGCTCGGCGTAGAAGCCGCCCTTCGCCAGAAGGGCATCGTGCGTACCCTGTTCGACAATATCCCCTTCGTTGACCACCAGGATCCAATCCGCATCTCGAATGGTGGAAAGGCGGTGTGCAATGATGAAGCTGGTGCGGCCGCGCATCAGATTGCGCATGGCCTGCTGGATGAGAAGCTCCGTATGGGTATCCACCGAGCTGGTCGCCTCATCTAAAATGAGCATGGCGGGGTTATTCAAAAATGCCCGGGCGATGGTGATCAGCTGTTTCTGACCGGCCGAGATGTTGCTGGTTTCTTCGTTCAGCACCATCTGGTAGCCACCCGGAAGGGAACGGATGAAGTAATCAGCGTGAGCCGCTCTGGCCGCCGCAATCACCTCTTCATCACTGGCCTGGTCACTCCCGTACCGGATGTTCTCCATAATCGTCCCGTTGAACAGCCAGGTATCCTGCAACACCATCCCGAACATACAGCGGAGATCGGCGCGGCGGAAGTTGCGAATATCGTGACCATCAATCAGAATGGCGCCGCTGTTCACATCATAAAAACGCATCAGCAGTTTCACCAGCGTGGTTTTCCCGGCCCCGGTTGGCCCAACAATTGCCACGCGCATTCCTGGCTCCACCTTTGTAGAAAAGTTCTTAATCACCATCTTCTCGGGGGTGTACCCAAAAGAAACATTCTGGAACTCCACCCGGCCTTCGACGTGTGAAAGCACAATCGGATTCTCGGCCTCGGGCACTTCCTCTTCCTCTCCCAGGAACTCAAACACGCGTTCTGCCGCTGCCGCCGTTTGCTGAAGCACGTTGGAAATGTTTGCCAGCTGGGTGATCGGCTGGGTGAACGAGCGCACATATTGAATGAACGCCTGAATGTCTCCCAGCGTGATCAGGTTCCGCACCGCCAGGTAGCTACCCAGAATGACCACCCCCACGTATCCCAGGTTACCTACAAACCCCATCATCGGCATCATAATCCCTGAGAGGAACTGTGATTTCCACGCCGTATTGTACAGGGTGGCGTTCAGACTGCTGAACCTGTCAATGCTCCGTTTCTCGGCATTAAAGGCTTTCACCTCCACGTGCCCGCCGAACATCTCCTCGATGTGACCATTAACATGGCCGAGATAATCCTGCTGCTGGCGGAAATAACGCTGAGAGCGGCTGACAATGAACTGAACGATCACCAGCGAAAGCGGGATGATCAACAGCGCCACGAGGGTCATCTGCCATGAAATACTGATCATCATGATCAGCACCCCCACCACCGTGGTAACCGATGTGATGATCTGCGAAAGGCTCTGGCTAAGGGTCTGGTTGACCGTATCCACATCGTTGGTAATGCGCGAAAGGATCTCCCCATGGTTGGTGCCATCGAAATAACGCAGGGGCATCCGGTTGATCTTCTCGGCAATATCTCGGCGCAGGCGGTAAGTGACCTGCACCGACACCCCGGACATCACCCAGCCCTGAACATAGGCAAGAATGGCCGAAAGCACATACAGGCCCAGGGCAGTGAGTAAAATCTGTCCGATGGCGTTGAAATCGATCCCACTGCCAGTTCCGGCAATTTGCCCCATCACGCCTTCGAAAAGCTTGGTCGTGGCCTGCCCGAGAATCTTGGGCCCGAAGATAGAAAACACCGTCGAGGCCATGGACAGAACAAGCACCACCAGCGTGGCAATGCGATGCGGGCCGAGATAGGCAATCAGCTTCCGCATCGTCCCTTTGAAATCGCGTGCAGTTTCTCCTTTCATCATCGCCATCGGTCCGCCGCGGCCTATCATCCCGCCCATCGGGGGACGCCCCTTCATGGGGGGTAGCGGGGCAGACGGCCCTTTGCCGTTGCCACCGGGGGTGGGAGTGTGCATGTTAGGTGTGCTCATACCAGTTCCTCCTGGCTCAATTGCGATAAAGCAATATCCCGATAAACCTCACAGCTTTCCATCAGCTCGCGGTGCGTTCCCTTGCCAACCACCCGGCCTTCATCCAGAACGATGATCTGATCGGCGCTTTTAATCGTCGCCACACGTTGAGAAACAATGAACACCGTACTATTGGCCACATATTTCTTCAGTGCGCGCCGCAACGCCGCATCGGTCTTATAGTCCAGGGCTGAAAAGCTGTCATCAAAGATATAAATGGGGGCGCGTTTAACCAGAGCGCGGGCAATGGCCAGGCGCTGACGCTGCCCGCCCGAGACATTGGTTCCACCCTGTGAAATTTCGGCCTGCAGGCCATCCGGGTTTTCGTTCACAAATTCCGCCGCCTGAGCAATTTCAAGCGCCAGCTGCAATTCTTCAGGGGTTGCCTCTTCATTCCCCAGGCGCAGGTTGCTTTCAATGGTTCCGGTAAACAAATTGCTCCGCTGGGGAACATAACCGATCCGGGCGCGCAATTCGCTTTGCGGCACCCGGCGGATATCCACACCATCGATCAGAATGGCGCCGTCGGTCACGTCGTAAAAACGCGGGATCAGGTTGACGATGGTCGATTTGCCCGAGCCAGTCGTACCGATGAAAGCCGTCGTCTGGCCGGGACGAGCCACAAAGTTAATGTCATGCAGAACATCCTCTTCGGCGTCGGGGTAGCGGAAGCTCACCCGGCGAAATTCCACCTCTCCACGGAAAGGCTCCGGAAAATGCTCCAGCGGCGGAACATCCACAATGCTTGGACGGGTCTCCAGCACCTCACCCACCCGTTCCGCCGAAGCCGAAGCGCGGGGCAGCATGATGAACATCATCGACATCATCATAAAGGCAAAGAAAATTTGCATGGTGTATTGCATGAAGGCCATCATGTCGCCAACCTGCATCCGGGCATCGGCCACCTGATGCGCCCCCACCCAGACCACCAGCAGCGAAATGGAGCTCATCAGGAACATCATCAGCGGCATCATCACCACCAGCACCCGGCTGACGAAAAGCATGTTCTGGGTAAGGTCGCGGTTGGCTTTATCGAACCGCTTTTCTTCGTAAGCCTGGCGGTTGAAGGCCCGCACCACCATCATCCCGCTCAGGTTCTCGCGCACCACCCGGTTCAGGTTGTCGATCAACGTCTGAATCAGTTTGAATTTGGGCAGAGAGATAGAAAAGACGCCAATCACCAGCCCCAGTAAGGTGACTACCATGGCCGCAATGATCCACCACATGGAAGGGGCTTTATCCAGAGCACGGATCATACCCCCGATGCCGATGATGGGGGCGTAGAACACCATGCGGATGATCATCATCGTCACCATCTGAAGCTGTGTCACATCGTTGGTCGAGCGGGTAATGAGCGAAGCCGTGGAAAATTTTTCGAACTCGGCGCGGGCAAACCGGGTGACGTGGACAAATACCGCTTCGCGCAGGTCACGCGCCACACCCGCCGCAACCCTGGCTGAGACCAACCCCACCAGGACGGTGGCAATGACCGAAAGGAGGGTGAGCAGGAGCATCCAGCCGCCGGTACGCAGAATGTACCCATTCTGCATGGAGGCTGTATCCACCCCCAGCGCCTGATATTCTGCCTTTACCGCCGCGATGCCCATCTGGGTGATCATGCTTTCACCCAGGGTATCAAACCGCTGCTTCATGGCCGCCACCATCTGGGCGCGCTGGGCATCGGGTAACTTTCCCAGCACATCCAGGAGGTTCATGCCCGGGGGAAGTTTCGAAAGGTCAAACCCCAGCCCCTGACCCAGCGCTGCCGCCCGGGCAGGGTCGGCCTGCACCTGTTCAAGAAAAGAAAGCGTAATCAATGCCCGTCCTGCGATGGGGGCCAGGGCGTCTTTCTGAGCCTGGTCAAGCGGTTGAAGCACGTACACCGCATCACCGTTCAGAGCGGGGTACTTCTTCAACAGGTCAGCATAATCAGGGGAAGAGGAGTCCACCCGCCGGTAGGCCCCATCCAGAATGCTTTTTTCTGCCGGGGTTAAAAAGAGACCCGCATGTTCCAGCGTGGTGGCGCGCATGGCCGCGGGAATGGGACTATCTACCCCGCCCTGCTGAATCCCAATATTGACAATCCGCGAGAGATAATCGGGAAGGCTCAGATCGATGTTAGCCTGGGCAAACAACAGCAAAATGGCGATCAGAATTGGCAGAGTATACCGTCGAATAAAAGGGAAGATTTTTCGCATAAGAGTATCCTCAATGGGTAAAAACGCTTCTTCCTGACAGGATCAAGATTTTTCGAGCAGGGCTGCCCGGTCGATCAACAACTGAAGGGCAGCATCTACCTGCTCCTGTTCTTCAGGAGTGAGCAAACCCGCCAGCTGGATGAGCCAGCTCTGGCGCTCGATGAGGGCTTCGTGCACCACCTGCCGCCCGGCATCGGTAAGCATGATCACTTTGTGGCGCCGATCCTGCGGATCTTCAGTGCGGAGCACCAGCCCCTGTTGAACCAGCTTTTCCAGCAACTGGCTGACGGCCGCACTGGTGACCCCGGCCTCTTCTCCAAGGTCAGAAACGCCGCAGTCACCCCGGTAATGCAGGCGAATCAACATATTGAGCTGGGCAAGCGAAAAACCATGCTTCCTGGCAAAACGCATCAGATTATGCATGGAATGCTTCATCACGAGATGGATCCACGCATTGAGGGTTTGAGATATTTGAGATAAAGGAGGTGACATTAGGTTAGTTCTCTTTATGATTAAGATCGCGTAATTATAAAGCCGCCGCACGGGCTGTCAAGGATCGAATAGTCCTTCTTCCCAAAGTCTCATCCAGGATTAAGGTCTTCTTAAGGATCAAACAAATCCTTCAGGATTAAAATAGGCATCGTTCCATCCTGAACCTTCATCGCACAGCGAAACGCAGGATGGGCCTGTCCCTATCAGCAAGCGACATGGGGCGCCATCTCACCTTCTGGAGGAATCCATGGAATTGGGAATGCCCGAATTACTCATCATCCTGGTGCTGATCATCCTGCTCTTTGGGGTAGGGCGCATCAGTAAAATTGGACAGGAACTGGGGAACGGCATCCGCGCCTTTCGCGAGGGTCTGCACGGTGAAGAGCCGGTCGAAACCGAGGCTCAGAGCCAGCCTGTTGAAAATCCCAAATAGGTGATCACCTTCGGAGAAGCCTGAGAAGAATATTCCCGGCATACCCTCCACTGGGAGACCAGGCTAGGAGGCGTTGAGGTCTGCCAGCCCGCTTCGCAGGGCAATGACGGCGGCCTGTGTGCGCTCCGATACGCCCAGTTTGGTAAAAATAGAACTTACATAATTCCGCACTGTACCCTCCGACAGAAAAAGCTGGCTGGCAATTTCGGCATTGGTGCGGCCGATAGCCAGCAAACGTAACACGGCCAGCTCTCGTTCGCTGAACAATCGCACCAGAGAGGGATCTGGTGAAGGCGGGCGTGCCTGCCCGACTGATTCCAGCAATTTGCCCGCCACCGCCGGATCAATATAGGCCTTTCCGGCAGCTGTTCCACGAATGGCAGCGATCAGCTGGTCACGCGGGGTATCTTTGAGCAGGTATCCGGCCGCGCCATTCCGAATGGCATCGAAAACCCATTCGTCAAAATCATACGTGGTCAGCACCAGCACCCGGACTTCCGGCCACCGTGAGCGAATCTCGCGGGTGGCCTGAATGCCATTCATCACCGGCATCTTTAAATCCATCAGCACCACATCGGGGTGCCACTGCTCTACCATCGCCACCGCTTCTTCTCCCTGGTTGGCCACGCCCACCACTTCTATATCTGCCACCGTGCTGAGGATCGCCTGAAGCCCCTCACAGACCACGACCTGGTCATCCACAATCAACACACGGATCACTTCTTCACCTCCAGCGCCAGTTCCAACCGCGTACCCCGGCCAGGTGCGCTGATGATTTGCAGGGTGGCGCCCATGCCTGCCGCTCGTTCACGCATCCCCATCAGCCCAAAGCGGCCATCCGAGGCTCCCGGATGATCCTCAAACCCGCGCCCATCATCCTGAAGGATTAATTCCAGCCGTGCGCCCTCTCGTTTAAGCGACAGATCCACTCGCCTGGCCCCGGCATGTTGACCCACATTTCTCAGGGCTTCTTCGATGATGCGATAAAGGGAATGCTCTATTTCATGAGAAAGGCCCCCCAGTTCTTCCGGCAGTTCCAGATGAAGTTGCCAGTTAAACCGCTCAGCATGGCTTCGGGCCAGCGCCTCCACTGCCCCGCGCAGGCCCAGGTCTTCAAGGGGGGCAGCGCGCAGAGCCTGGATCGCCCGGCGTGTCTCGTTTAACCCGTTGCGCGTCATATCCAGCGACTGATGGAGCATGGCTCTGGCCTTCTCCGGCTGGGTCTGCTGTAAGGCTTCCACGGCTTCCAGCTGAACGGCCAGCGCGCTGAGCGTGTGGGCAAGCGTATCATGAAATTCACGCGCAAGCCGGTTGCGTTCATGGCTGATGGCCAGTTGCTCCAGGGTGGTTGCGTAATCGGCCAGGCGACGGTTGGCTTCAGCCAGCTCTTCATTTTGCCGCTTCTGCGCCGTAACTAAGCGGTTAATCAGATACCCCATGAATAAAAAGATCAGCGAACGCAGCGCCCCTTCACCTGTAAAGCGGAACAGGTTGAAATCGTTCCCTCCCGAAAAAAGGAGCGGGATGGCTGTATCAAAAAGCGCAGAGGCCAGCACATAGAGCACCGTTACCCGGAAAGAGTAGAGCCAGCTCACCAGGATGAGCGGCACCAGGAGCAGAATGGAAAGTTGAAATTGCCCCGCCAGAAAGAGCTGCCGGCCAAACTCAACCGTAAACAATGGTTGAGAAGCCGGTGCCAGAGTGGCCATCTGGATCAACTCTCGCAGGAGAAGCATATTTTCCACCAGCGGGCCAAGGGTTGCCCCCGCCAGGGCAACGGGCAGATACCATGCCTGCATCCTTTGCTGCAGCCAGGGCAGGGAAAGGTAAACCAGCAGGAGAAGCGTCTCTCCGATGGCCACCAGAGCAGATGTTTCGAAAAGCTGAAAACGAGTCCCCGGGCGCAGATAGATCAGGGCCGCCGAATTCAACGCCACCAGCAGGCGAATTCCAATAAACACGCGAAATATCGTGATGACCTCACGACCCGGATATTTTGACTGCATACACCTTATTGTAGCATGTCGAATCTGGCAGCCGGATGACCCCCATCACGAAAAGATATGATCGCCATCACCACCTGATATGACTGGCAAGACTGCCCGCCCTCAACCCTGCCAGATACACTCAGGCTATCTGACCGTACACCGGTTCATTTTCTGTACTGGAGTTGAGCTATGAAACGTTTCCTTCGATGGTTCGGGATCATCGCCGCAATCGTTGTCGTGGGGCTGGTGGTTTCCACTGTGCTGCGCAACAGCACCGCCAGCGCCCGGGCAAGTGCCCAGAGTGCACAAACCTACCAGACCGTGCCCGTTCAACGCGGTTCGCTTCAGGTGGTTGTGCTTGCCAGCGGCACCGTGCGCGCCAGGCAATCGGCGGTATTAACCTGGCAGGCATCGGGCAAAGTGGGACAGGTAAACGTGAACGCCGGAGAGACGGTGAAAGCCGAGACCGTCCTGGCTGAACTCGATGCCACTTCTTTATCGCAGAATCTGATCCAGGCCCAGACCGACCTCATCAATGCCCAACAAGCCCTGCAAGATTTGTACGATAACGCCGCCACCGCTGCAGCCGAGGCTCAGAGTAAACTGGCCGCCGCACAAAAGGAACTGGATGATGCCAGAACTGCCCGCGAAAGCCTGAGCTATAAACGCGCTTCGCAGGATACCATCGACGCGGCTTATGCCAACCTGGTGCTCGCCCAGAAAGAAGTGGACGATGCCCAGAGCTTTTACGACCAGGTGAAAAACCGCCCCGAGACCGATCAGCTCAGGGCGCAGGCACTTTCGGCGCTGGCCAACGCCAAACAGAAGCGAGATCGCAATCAGGCCAACTACAACTGGCTGGTGAGCGGGCCAGACCCGGTTGAAATCGCCCAGGCCGACGCCCGTGTGCGCCTGGCAGAGACCAGCCTGGCCGATGCCCAGCGCCAGTATGAGAAGCTCAAAAATGGCCCTACCCCTGAAGATCTGAAAATCGCCGAAAATCGCGTCACCATGGCCCAGGCGGCGGTCAATCAATCGCGAATCGTGGCCCCGTTTGATGGCACGGTCACCGATCTTTCCGTCCTGCCGGGCGACATTGTCTCCCCCAACCAGGTAGCGATGCGGATAGATGACCTTTCCACGCTCTACGTCGATTTACAGGTCACTGAGGTTGACATTAACAAGATCCAGGTGGGGCAAAGCGCCACGGTAACCCTCGATGCTACCCCCAGTGCACAGTTTACCGCCCATGTGGTTGATGTGGGGCAGGTGGGAACTTCCAGCAACGGTGTGGTGTATTTCAACGCCACCCTCAAACTGGATCAACCCGACCCCCGTGTACGCCCCGGAATGACGGCCTCTGCGAGCGTTGTGGTTTCCACTCAGGAAGGGGTTTTACTTGTCCCCAACCGTGCTGTGCGCACCGAAAACAACAAGCACCTTGTTTTCGTCCCCGGTCAGTCGGGAGGGGTACGCGCTGTGACCGTGCAGATCGGCGATTCGGATGAAAACAACACCGTCATTCTTAAAGGTCTTCAAGAAGGAGAGCTGGTGATCACCAACCCACCCTCTGCCACGCCATCCACTCCGTCCAACACCGGGTTCCGCGGTATTTTCGGCGGGGGAACGCGGGGAAATAGTTCACCACAACCCTCCAGTGGAGGAAACCAGCCATGAGCGATGACCCAGTGATCCGCGTTAAACACCTGCGCAAGGTTTACCGCATGGGAATGATCGAAGTCCAGGCCCTGCAAGACATCTCCTTTGAAATCCAGCGCGGTGAGATCCTTTCCATCATGGGGCCATCCGGGTCAGGAAAATCCACGCTGATGAACATCCTTGGCTGTCTCGACTCTCCCACCAGCGGCGAATACATTCTGGATGGGGTTCCGGTGGCAAACCTGCGCGATGACCAGCTGGCCCAGATCCGCAACCGCAAGGTAGGCTTTGTCTTTCAGAGCTTCAACCTGCTCCCTCGCCTCACAGCGCTGGCCAACACCGGCCTGCCGCTGCGTTATGCCGGTGTCGTCAAAGGACGGGACACACGTGCCCGTCAGGCGTTGGAGGCCGTCGGCCTGGGCGAACGGCTGAATCATCGTCCCACTGAACTATCGGGCGGGCAACAGCAGCGCGTGGCCATAGCGAGGGCACTGGTTAATGATCCTGCCATCCTGCTGGCCGATGAGCCCACCGGCAACCTGGACTCTAAAGCCGGGCGCGAGATCATGGAGCTACTCCTTACCCTTAACCGGGAACGCGGCACCACCGTCATCATCGTCACCCACGACCCGACCATTGCCGCGCAGACTCAACGGGTCATCCATCTCCGGGATGGTTTGATTGAGGAGGCCGCATGAATTTCTTGCAGATGATTCTGGAAGCCCTGGAGAGCCTGGCCGGTAACAAATTACGCTCCGGTTTAACCATGCTGGGCATTATCATCGGCGTGGCGGCAGTAATCTCCATGCTTGCCATCGGAGCCGGTGCCCAGGCCTCCATCAACAATTCCATCAACAGTATCGGTACCAACCTGATCTTCATCTCACCCAATAACGAAGCCACCAACCCCAAACCGCTGACCGCTGAAGACGCGGCGGCGATCAAGGCCAGTGTCCCTTCGGTGGCTTCTGTCTCGGCTCTGTTGCAGGGGCGCGTTCAGGTCAGTGTTGCCGGGAAGAGTAAAAGCACGACCGTGATGGCAGTAGCCCCGGAATATGCCTCTCTGCGCAGCCTCAATGTCACCGAAGGAAGCTTCATCACCCCGGCGATGATAGAAGCCCGCTCGGCTGTAGTGGTGCTGGGGCCCACCGTTGCCGAGACGCTTTTTGGCCGCACCGAAAACCTCACCGGTCAGGTGGTTCGCCTCGGCAGTCAGCCCTTCCGCGTGATAGGCGTCCTGGAAAGTAAAGGGGGGTCGGGCTTTGGCAACCAGGATGATCAGGTCATCATTCCCCTGACCACCGGTCAGACGCGCCTGCTCAACCGCACCCCCCATGACCGGGTGGATCAAATCCTCGTCCAGGTCGCCTCTTCAGAACAGGTAACCCGGGCCGGGAACGACATCACCGCCCTCCTCCTCGACCGCCATCACCGGCAGGTTGGCTCGGAAGACTTCAGCCTGCTCAAACAGCAGGACATTCTCAACACGGCTCAATCCATCACCGGGGTGCTCACACTTTTCCTGGGGGGCGTGGGCGGCATTTCGCTCCTGGTGGGGGGAATTGGGATCATGAACATCATGCTCGTGTCCGTCACCGAGCGCACCCGCGAAATTGGACTGCGCAAAGCCCTGGGGGCGCGTCGGCGCGACATTCTGACCCAGTTTCTCATCGAGTCTGCGGCCATCAGCCTGGTAGGCGGAGCGATGGGCATCCTTCTGTCATGGGGCATCGTCACAATCATCGGTCAGCTGGCCGTTTCCAGCGGCACGGCACTCATCCCTGTCATCAATCTGGACGCCATCCTCCTTGCCACTGTTTTTTCGGCAGCAGTGGGGTTGTTCTTCGGAATATACCCCGCCAACCGCGCGGCCAACCTTCAGCCAGTAGAAGCCCTGCGCACCGAATAAGCCAGCGGGGTTCCGGCAGGTATCTCCCCCTCCTCCCCCGGTAGCAGAGAACCAGAATCAACACCCCGGCTGGATCAGCCGGGGTGTTGGTTTCATAACCTCCGACAGAAACTTACGAAAGCAGTGACTTGGCCAGAGCCACCGCCCGGCTGGCATCCGGAGCGTAACCATCGGCGCCAATCTGCCTGGCGTAGGCCTCGGTCACCGGCGCGCCGCCAATCATCACCTTTACTTTTTCGCGCACACCGGCTTCCTCCAATGCGGCGATGGTGGATTTCATGTTGACCATGGTGGTCGTGAGCAACGCCGACATGGCCACGATATCGACATCGTTGTTCTTCGCCGCCTCGACGAACTTCTCAGGCGCCACATCCGATCCCAGGTCAATCACCTGGAAGCCCGCCCCTTCCAGCATCAGGCCGACCAGGTTCTTGCCAATGTCGTGCAGGTCGCCCTTCACCGTGCCAATCGCCACCCGGCCGGCAAATCCCACCTGCTCTGAGGTGAGATGCGGCTTGAGGATGGCCATGGCGCTCTTCATCGCGCGCGCCGAGATGAGCATTTCTGGCACAAAATACTCCCCTTCCTCAAACAGGCGCCCCACCTCGGCCATACCGGCAATCAGCCCCTCATTGAGGATGGTTCCCGCGTCCATCCCACTCTCCAGCGCCGCCCGGACGTGCTCCTGCACACCGTTGTTGTCGCCTTCGACAATACATTGGTAAATCGCTTTCAGCTTCTCGTCCATGAATGATTCATCTCCTCTCTCAAAATGAATGGGGTTAAACGATCATGTAAAATACATGCACTCCACAAACGTAGGGGTGAAATCGGGCCGGGTGGTTAGCTCAATGTAGGTGACTTCCCGGGCAACCTCTGCCGCCTCCTGGCGCAACCCGCGTGAAAGCAGCATCTGGCGCGCGCCCACCCCGGCTGCATTCCCCACCTGATGAAAGCGCTCCAGCGGCAGGGTTGGGAACATCCCCACCCGCAGGGCGCTTGCCAGGTCGAGATGGGTGCCGAACGCCCCCGCCACGATGAAGTCTTCCACCTGCTCTGCCGGGATCCCTGCCTCTTTCAGTAAAATCTCCAGCCCGGCGCGAATGGCGCCCTTGGCCAGTTGAATTTCATTCACATCTTTACGCGTCACCACAATCTCGCGCCCGTGAGCCGTTTCGGTGGTATCTGCCAGCACAAATTCGGCCTTCCCGTTAGCCGGGCGCACCCGGCTGTGAGCGGCTCGCAGTACCCCGCGCGCATCGATCACTCCGGCATCCAGCAATTCGGCCACCGCGTTAAGGATGCCCGACCCGCAGATGCCCACCGGCGCCTGCCCCCCGATGGTCACCACCCGCACCTGCCCCTCCGCAAGGTGCACCCGCTCGATAGCCCCCGGCGCGGCGCGCATACCATCGTGAATGTGCGCTCCTTCAAATGCCGGCCCCGAAGCGCAGGAACAGGCGTAAATCTGCCCCCTGTGGATCAGGCTGATCTCGGTATTCGTGCCGATATCCACCAGAAGAGCCGTGCGCCCCGCCGCCAGATAAGACCGCGTGGCGATCAACGCCGCCACATGATCGGCCCCCACATAACCGGCAATGTTTGGCGGCAGGTAAATCTGTGCCCCGGGCGCCACCTGCAGGCCAATCTCTGCCGCCGGAAAGTTCATCGGCTCACTCACTACCGGGGTATAAGGGGCATGTCCCAGCGGAGCCACCGGCAACCCGGCAAACAGATGGTGCATGGCCGTGTTGCCCACGGCCACCACATCCACTATCTGGTCGGCACAGAGTCCTTCGCGCTGGCATAGTTCGGTCAGAGTCTGGTTGATGATCTCCACCAGGCGCGTCTGAAGCTGTTTTCGCTGTTCTTCCCCACGGTTGGCGTAAGCAATGCGGCTGACCACGTCCTCGCCGAAGCTGATCTGCGGGTTCATCACCCCGGTCTGGGCCAGCAAAGCACCGCTTTCAAGGTCAACCAGAAAGAGCGCCAGCTTGGTCGAACCAAGATCCATGGCCAGGCCCACCAGGCGGGCTCCCCGCGGCAGCACCGAGACCAGCCCCGAAGCCTCCCCTTCGCGGCGCACAGCCAGACGCACCTGCCAGTTTTCCTGGCGCAGTTGTTGTGAAAGCGCCCCCAGCAACCGCGGCCCGGCGGCGAGCGGCCCCAGCCCCCTCTCCTGCAGAACGGCGTTCACCCGCGTCAGATCTGAGCGTAAATCATCCAGGCTGGGGGGCATCAGTTGCAGGTCGATGGCCACCACTGGCGGATCGAGGTTTACCCGGCCTTCGCGCCCTTCCACCTGTAACGACTGCCCCGCCACCAGCGACTCGGGGGGAATCTCCACCCGTACATCTTCCAGAGGCTCTGTCTGGCAGGCCAGGCGGTAACCCGCACGGATTAATTCTTCCCCCAGTTCCTCAAGCTCCGTCTCCACCGGCGGGGTTACCCTGCCCTGGATCAATCGCACCTTGCAGGTAGAACACACCCCCATCCCGCCGCACGAGGCCACCATTTCTACCCCGGCGCGCTGGGCCGCCTCCAGAAGGGTTGCCCCGCGCTCGATGACAATGCGCCGTCCTACCGGTTGCAGGGTGACGGTGATCTGGTTCATGCCACCTTCCTGACCGCCTCTGCAATTGCCCGCAGGTGTTCGGGAGAGGTGCCACAGCAACCGCCCACCAGCACCGCCCCACCGGCCACCCACCCGGCCACCTGCTCACCCATCATCGCCGGGGTCACATCGTAGATCATGCGCCCTTCGGCATCGCTGTGGGGCAGTCCTGCGTTAGGCTTGAACCAGATGGGCAGATCGGTCGCCGCGCGTAACTCGTCCAGCGCTCTGCGGTTATCTTCCAGGCTACGCCCGCAGTTAATCCCGATCGCCGCCAGGCCCGCCCCTGCAAGCGCCTGGGCAGCCTGCGCCGGGCGCAGGCCCATCATGGTGCGGGTACCGCGGTCGTAACTGAAGGAACACACCAGCGGCAGATCCGTCACCGACTTCACCCCCCGCACAGCGGCCAGGGCTTCGTTCAGGTCAAACTGGGTTTCAATCACCAGCAAGTCTACCCCGGCCTCGGCCAGCAGACGCGCCTGTTCGGCGTAAACCTGTGCGGCAGTTTCGGCGCTCAACGTTCCCGCCGGTTCGAGCATCTCGCCCAGCGGCCCGAGTGAACCGGCCACCAGCACCTCACTGCCCGCGGCGGCCTGCCTGGCGAGGGCTACCGCAGTGCGGTTGGTTTCTTCAAAACGTGCATCCAGCCCCGCATGGGCCAGATGCAACCGGCTGGAGCCAAACGTGTTGGTGAGAATCACCTCAGCCCCGGCGGTAATGAAATCATGGTGCAGGCGGATCACCTCGGCAGGGTTATCCAGCACCCACACATCCGAAGGGGTGCCTGTGGGCAACCCGCGCGCCTGGAGGTTTGTCCCCGTGGCTCCATCCAGAACCACCGGTTTGCCGGAATGCAACAAATCGAAGAATCGTGAAGAGATCATCTCAAGCCCTCCAGGCGGCATCCTTTGCATTATGACAACGTTGTCTTTTTCTGCGAAATTATTGTACTATAAATCATGAAAATGCCATCCTGAAAAAAGGCATGAGTTTCAGAGGAATCCGGCACACCCGCTGCAGGGTTGTTTTCTCTGTGTACTGCGCTTGACACGCCTTTGCTTTTCGGGCATAGTAGTAGCATCCCCTCCGGAGGGTTTCTCCCGTGACGACCTGGAATTTACCTGAAGATCGCTGTTTCGATCCCGAGCCGGCCACCCGCCGCGCCGCACTCAACCTCTACCACAGCATTCAAAACCTCCCTATCATCAGCCCTCACGGGCACGTTGACCCGGCTCTTTTTGCCGACCCTCACGCCTCCTTCGGCACCCCCGCCGATTTACTGGTTATCCCCGATCATTACGTCTTCCGCATGATCCATTCGCAGGGCGTTCCCCTGGAAAGCCTGGGGGTGCCCTCCGTCGATGGTTCACCGGTAGAGCGCGATCATCGCCGCATCTGGCAGCTCTTCGCCGATCACTTTCACCTCTTTCGCGGCACACCTTCGGGACTGTGGCTGGCCTACGAATTTAAATTTGTCCTCGGCATCGAAGAACAGCTCACCGCTCACAATGCCGCACGCATCTACGACCAGATTGTCGAGCGCCTGGCTTCTCCCGAGTTCCGTCCACGTGCCCTCTTCGAAAAGTTCAACATCGAAGTCCTCGCCACTACCGACTCGGCCTCTGATCCCCTGAATGCTCACCGCGCCCTTCGCGCCTCAGGGTGGCCGGGGCGAGTCATTCCTACCTTCCGGCCCGATGCCGTTGTGAACCTCGACACCGAAAACTGGCATGCCCAGATCGAAGCTCTCAGCCATGCCAGCGGTGTGGCCATCGGCGATTATGCCTCCTTCCTCACCGCGCTGAAAGCCCGCCGGTTGGCCTTCCGCCAGCTGGGCGCCGTTGCCACCGATCACGGCGTCTTCCAGCCCCAAACGGCGTCTCTGTCCGAAGAAGAGGCCGGGGCCATCTTCCAGCGCGCCCTCCAGGGCCAGCTTCAACCCGGCGATGCCCCCCGCTTTACCGCACACATGCTCATGGAAATGGCGCGCATGTCTTGCGAGGACGGCCTGGTGATGCAGGTGCATTGCGGCTCGTTCCGCAATCACCACCCCGATACCCTCGCCCGTTTTGGCCGCGACCGTGGCTATGATATCCCCGTGCAGACCGAATTTACCCACAACCTGCGCCCGCTGCTGGCCCGCTACGGCACCGACCCTCGCCTCACGCTCATCCTCTTCACCCTCGACGAAACCACCTATGCGCGTGAGCTGGCCCCGCTGGCAGGGGTTTACCCGGCCCTCCGCCTTGGCCCGCCCTGGTGGTTCCACGATTCCTGGAACGGCATGCGCCGGTATTTTGACCAGGTGATGGAAACCGCAGGTATTTATAATACTGTGGGCTTCAATGACGACACACGCGCCTTCCTCTCCATCCCCGCCCGCCACGATCTGTGGCGGCGCGCCGTGGCCAACTGGCTGGCCGGCCTGCTTGTGCGCGGCTTCATCGGCAACGATGAAGCCCTTGAAATGGCCCGCGAACTGGCCTACGATCTCCCGCGCCGGGCCTACCGGCTGGAACAGCCCCCTGCTACTCTGAATTGAGGTTCATCATGGACACTGCCTATCTCACTTCTCTCTTCTCCCTCGAAGGCCAGGTGGCGGCCATCACCGGCGCTACCGGTGTGCTATGCAGTGAACTGGCCCGCGCCTACGCCCGCGCCGGAGCCAGGGTGGCCATTCTGGCGCGCTCCATGGATGCCGCCAGAGCGCTGGTGGACGAAATTCAGGCCACCGGAGGGCAGGCCGCCGCCTTCCACTGCGACGTACTCGACCGTCCATCCCTGGAAGAAGCCTGCCATGCCGTGGTAAGCACCTTCGGCGCAGTGGATATTCTCCTCAATGGCGCCGGGGGCAACCAGCCCCGCGCCGCCACCGCCCCCGATCTCTCTTTCTTCGACCTCCCCGCCGACGCCCTTGCTGCAGTGTTTGACCTTAACCTGATGGGCACGCTCTATCCCTGCCAGATCTTCGGGCGGCAAATGGCACAGCAACAAAAAGGGGTCATCATCAACATTTCTTCCATGACGGCCTTTCGTCCCCTCACCCGCGTGGTGGCCTACGGCGCCGCCAAGGCCGCGGTGAGCAACTTTACGGCATGGCTGGCCGTCTATATGGCCCGCGAATGCTCCCCTGAAATTCGCGTTAACGCCATCGCGCCGGGATTTTTCCTCACCCGCCAGAACCGCTTCCTCCTCACCAACCCCGAAACCGGTGAGCTTTCGCCCCGCGGCCAGGCCATCATCAGCCACACCCCCATGGGCCGCTTTGGCGACCCCTCCGACCTGGTAGGTGCGGCTCTCTGGCTGGCTTCTCCTGCCGCGCGTTTCGTCACCGGCACGGTCATCCCTGTGGATGGCGGATTCCTTGCATACAGTGGAGTGTAGCATCCCATGAATGCCGCTTTTAAATCCAAATTTTTACGCCGCGAGAAACTGCTGGGGATTGTCCTCAGCCTGCCCCTGCCCGAAATCGCCGAAATGGCCGCCCAGGCGGGCTTTGACTGGCTCTTTCTGGATATGGAACACGGCCTGCTCGACTTCGCCGCTGTTCAGCGCATGGCCATGGCCGCCGGGCCGCGTTGCGCCTGCCTGGCGCGGCTGCCTTCTTCCTCTTCTGTGTGGATCAAGAAAACCCTCGACCTGGGCGTGGCCGGTATCATCGTCCCCATGGTAAACACCCCCGAAGAAGCCGCACGGGTGGCACAGCACGCCCAGTACCCACCCGCCGGGAGGCGCAGTGTGGGGGTGGGGCGGGCACACCGCTACGGGCAGAACTTCCGCGTCTATGTGGATACTGCCAATCAGTACACCACCGTCATTGCGCAGATCGAGCACATTCAGGCAGTCCAGAACCTGGAGGGTATTCTCCAGGTGCCCGGCATCGACGGAGTGCTGGTAGGGCCGTTTGATCTTTCAGCCAGCATGGGCAAGCCCGGCTTTACCGACGACCCCGAAGTGCGGGCAGCCATTGAGCATGTGGTGCAGGTCTGCCAGGAAAGAGCCCGCCCGTGCGGCATCTTTATGGGCGATCCAACCGGCGCTCGCTGGGCCATGGAAAAGGGCTTCTCCATGGTCGCCTGTTCCACCGACACGCTCCTCCTCAACACCGCCCTGAGTAACCTGCTCAAAGATCTGAAAGGTGCCGCATGAACCCTCCCGGCCTGGGATTCGCTGATCGATACCTCTCTCCTGCCGAACTGGAAGGTGTGGTAGCCGAGGGTCTTCAGGCCCTCGACCTGACCGGTAGACGCGTGCTGGTCATCGTGCCAGACGGCACCCGCACCATGCCGCTTCCGCAGATGCACACGCTCCTTGCGCGGCATCTCGCCCCGCGCGTGGCCGCCATGGATTACCTCATTGCTCTGGGCACCCACCGCCCTATGGATGACGCCGCGCTTTCACGGCATTTTGGCGTTCCCGTGGTGCAGGGCACTCTGCCCACCGGGCGCGTCTTCAACCATGGCTGGATGGAGCCTTCCACCTTCGTCCATCTGGGCACTCTCACCGCCAAAACCATCCACAGGCTGACGGGCGGCCTCTTTACGCAGGAAGTGCCCGTACGCCTCAACCGCCTCGTTCTGGAGTACGATCGTCTGCTCATTCTGGGGCCAGTCTTCCCTCACGAGGTGGTTGGGTTTTCGGGAGGGAACAAGTATTTCTTCCCGGGCATTGCCGGCCCCGAAATTATTCACTTCACTCACTGGCTGGGGGCCATGCTCACCAGCCGCCGCATCATCGGCACCGCTCCAACCCCGGTGCGCGCCGTGATCGACGCCGCGGCGGCTTTCATCCCCACACCGGCGGCCTGCCTGGCCCTCGTCGTCACCCACGAAGGGGTAGCCGGATGTTTCTACGGCACCCCGCAGGAAGCCTGGCAAAGCGCCTCGGCGCTTTCGGCACAGGTGCACATTCGGTATGTTGAAAAGCCCTTCCGGCGCGTGCTTTCGGTCATGCCCACCCTCTACGACGATCTGTGGACTGCCGCTAAAGGCATGTACAAAGTGGAACCGGTGGTGGCCGATGGCGGTGAGGTGATCATCTACGCCCCCCATATCCGCGAGGTCAGTTACAGCCACGGCGCCCTTCTGGATGAAATCGGCTACCACACCCGCGATTACTTCCTCAAGCAATGGGAACGCTTCAAGGATTATCCCTGGGGCATCCTGGCGCATTCCACCCACGTGAAAGGCGCAGGACAATACGACGCCGCCACCGGCATTGAGACACCCCGCATCCGGGTAACCCTGGCTACTGGCATTCCTGAGGAACGTTGCCGCCGCCTTAATCTGGGATACCTCGACCCGGCATCGATTCAGCTTGCTGAATGGGAGGGGCGTGAGGCAGAGGGTCTGCTTCTCGTCCCGCGCGCCGGTGAAATTCTCTATCGCCTTCGCGAAGGCGGTATAATGGAGCCAGCCACCTAAAAGCTGGCTCTGGAAATCCTATTACTTCATAATTTCTTTCCCGGTCACTCCTGCCTGGGTTGATCCATCCCGTCAGCGAGCCAGCCGGGAAAGCCAAAGGAGGGCATCCATGACCAAAGCTTCCATCGGTTTGGTTGGCCTGGGTGTGATGGGCCGCAATCTGGTACTCAATATCGAGCGGAATGGCTTTTCGGTAGCCGTTTACAACAAAACACAGTCGAAAATGCACGCCTTTTTACAGGGTGAAGCCGCTGGCAAGCGCATCACCGGTAGCGACTCATACACAAGCCTGGTCGAACAGCTGGAACGCCCGCGCCGCATCTTACTCATGGTCACCGCCGGTGCCGCAGTGGACGGGGTCATCGAAGAAATCAAACCCCACCTCGAGCCCGGGGATATTCTCATCGATGGCGGCAATTCGTTTTTTTTGGATACCGAACGCCGCAGCGTGGCCCTTACCGCTGAGGGATTTCACTTTGTGGGCATGGGGGTTTCGGGCGGCGAAGAAGGCGCCCTCTGGGGGCCTTCCATCATGCCGGGAGGCAGCCGCGAATCCTGGGAAGCCCTGCGGCCCATCCTGGAGAAAATTGCCGCCAAAGCCGAAGAGGATGGCGCCCCCTGCGTGGCGTATATGGGGCCGCGCGGAGCGGGGCATTACGTCAAAACCGTGCACAACGGCATCGAGTACGCCGATATGCAGCTCATCGCCGAAATTTATGATCTGCTCAGCCGCGGCGCGGGCCTCTCAGCCGCAGAGCTGGCCGATGTGTTCGCCGCGTGGAACCAGGGCGAACTGCGCTCTTACCTGATCGAAATCACCGCCGCCATCCTGCGCCGGGTTGATGAATGGACCGGGCAGCCGCTGGTGGATGTGATCCTCGATGAAGCCCAGCAGAAAGGCACCGGCAAATGGACGAGTCAGAACGCCTTCGATATCGGCGCTCCCATCCCCACCATCAACGCCGCCGTCGAGAGCCGCATCCTTTCCGGCTTGAAATCCGAACGGGTGGCCGCCAGCCGCGTATTACACGGCCCCACCGGCCATTACACCGGCAACCGCTCCGAGCTCATCGAGGCCGCCCGCGCCGCGCTCTACGCCGGTAAGGTGCTGGCCTACGCCCAGGGGATGAGCCTGTTGCGCACCGCTTCTCAGGAATATCAGTACAACTTCGACCTGGCCGAGATCGCGCGCATCTGGCGCGCAGGCTGTATCATCCGCGCCAGTTTGCTGGGCAACATTACCAACGCCTACCGCCGCAACCCCGGCCTCACCAACCTCCTCCTCGACGATGCCTTCCGCGAAGCGGTTGAAACCCGGCAAGGCGCGTTGCGCCGGGTCGTCCAGACGGCCATCGAGCTGGGCATCCCGGCCCTGGCGCTCTCTTCTGCCCTGGCCTATTACGACGCCTACCGCAGTGAGCGCCTGCCGGCCAACCTCACCCAGGCTCAGCGAGATTTCTTCGGTGCCCATACCTATCGCCGCGTAGATCGCGAGGGCATCTTCCACACTGAATGGGGTTCGGCTTGAGTGTTATAATCAAAAAGATGACTCGAAAGCCTCTCTTTTTATGCATCCTTCTTGGCGGGGTGTTCGCCCTGGGATTGGCGCTGGCGTTTACGGCCCCTGCGCGGGCCAGCCTGCCAGGGCAGGCCGTTTACCAGACGCCCACCCCCGATGCCCAGGGGCGCATTCTTTATAAAGTGCAGAGCGGCGATAGCTGTTTGCGCATCGAACTCCTCACCGGCGTTAAAGTGGAACAGTTGCGCACCCTGAACAAGCTCAATGAAGCCTGTGACCTCATTGTCGGGCAGGACGTGCTGCTGGCAATCGTCACCCCCGCTCCTACCGCCACCCCCGCGCTGGAGATTACCCCCACCCCTCTCTTGCCCACCCCAACCCAGCAACGCGGCACCGGTGAGATCTGCATCGTCCTGTTTGCCGATGTCAACGGCAACGCTGTGCGGGAAGAGGGCGAAGGCCCCATTCTGGGCGGGGCAGTAAGCATCACCGACCGGGCCGGCAGTATCTCGCGCACCGGCCTTACTACCGACCAGGATACCCCCCTTTGCTTCCCCGACCTGCCCGAAGGCGACTACAACATCAGCATGGCCGTGCCTCCCGGATACAACCCCACCACCACCACCAATTACCCGCTAAAATTGCTGGCCGGCAACCGCTCGATCATTGATTTCGGCGCGCAGGTCAGCGTGCGCCAGCCGCCTCCGGGCCAGGGTAACGGAAACGGTGCCCGTTCTCCACTCCTGCTCATCGTGGGCGCCCTGCTGATCCTGGGCGGTATCGGTCTGGGGGTCTATTTCCGGTTCCTGCGGCGGTAAAACAGGTTTTCTCTCCAACCTCAACACGGGGGCACGCTTTTCAGGGCGCTGCCCCCGTGTCAAAAATCTATAAGAATGCCTTCAGAAGCTTAACCCTTCCCTTGCCGCCTGCCCAACATCCAGGTATGATAGAAAACATTAAAAAACGGGGTCTCTGAAGAAACTCAGGGCAGGGTAGTTCTTGCCCAAACCACAGACAACCCTCCCCGGGCGTACGAAAGATCGATTAATAAAGAGAGAATACCACCATGAAACGGATCATCACCCTTTTGATCGTCGTCGCTGTGCTGGCGGTAGTCGGTTACTTTGGTCTCCAGGCTTTACAGAAAGCCCAGGCCTCCGTCTCGGGAGCTTTCCAGACCGCCGAGGTAACCCGCGGCGACCTTACCGTCATCGTCGGAGCCACCGGTTCGGTGCGCGCCAACCAGTCGGGAGTCATCAGCTGGCAGACCACTGGCCGCATTGGTGAAATAACCGTCAAAGTCGGAGATCAGGTGAAGGCCGGGCAGACTCTGGCCCGGCTCGATGAGCGTTCTCTCCCACAGTCGATCATTCTGGCCCGCGCCGACCTGGTGAACGCCCAGCGCGAGCTGGATAACCTCCTGAATTCCAACACGGCCTCAGCCCAGGCTTATCAGAACCTGGTGGCGGCCCAGAAGGAATTGAAGGACGCTCAGGATAAACGTGCCAGCCTGCAATACGCTCGCACCTCCCGCGACACCATCGAGGTGGCACGTGCCAACCTGGCGCTGGCAGAAGAGGAAGTGAAAAAAGCCCAGGAATTTTACGACCAGGTGGCCAACCGCCCCGAAAACGACCTTCTCCGCGCCCAGGCGCTCTCGGCCCTGGCCGACGCCAAGAAAAAACGCGACCGAAACAAGGCCAACCTTGAGTATCTGATCGGCAAACCCGACGAACTGGAAGTGGCCGAAGCCGATGCCCGCGTGAAAATGGCCGAGGCGCGCCTGGCCGATGCCCAGCGCGAATGGGAACGCCTGAAGGACGGCCCCGACAAACGGGACATCGAAGCCGCCCAGGCTCGCGTTACGGCCATCCAGTCCACCCTCGATCAGATCGATCTTGAGGCTCCCTTCGCCGGAACCGTGACCGAAGTGCGCTCCAAACCGGGCGATGAAGTGACCCCCGGCACCATCTCCTTCCGCATTGACGACCTTTCTCACCTGCTGGTAGACGTGCAGGTAACCGAGGTGGATATCAACCGTATCAACGTGGGGCAAAAAGCCCGCCTCACCTTCGACGCCATCCAGGGCAAGGAATATGAGGGAGAGGTCATCGAGGTAGGGCAGGTGGGCAACAACGTACAGGGAGTGGTGAACTTCACCGTCACCGTGGAATTGCTCACCAGCGATTCCCAGGTGCGCCCCGGCATGACCGCTGCGGTCAACCTGGTCACCGATGAATTAAAAGATGTGGTGCTGGTACCCAACCGCGCTGTTCGCCTGCGCAACGGCAAGCGGGTGGTGTACCTGCTGAAAAACGGGCTTCCAGAGGTCACCGAAATCCGCCTCGGCTCGACCTCTGACCAGTACAGCCAGGTACTGGAAGGCGTCAAACCGGGGGATGTGCTGGTGCTCAACCCACCGACCGAGTTCCAGGCCGGGCCGCGGGGTGGTTTTGGAAACTGAGCGCGCTATGAACGATTACGTGATCGAGGCATACGACCTCACCAAGATCTATAAAATGGGCTCCGTTGAAGTGCGCGCCCTGGCGGGGGTTTCCTTCAAAGTGCGCCGGGGTGAGGTAGTTTCAATCATGGGGCCGTCCGGCTCCGGAAAGAGCACCCTCATGAACCTCATCGGTTGCCTCGACCAGCCCACTTCGGGGCGTTATATTCTGGATGGTGAGGAAGTTTCCAAACTGAAGGACGACCAGCTGGCCGAAATCCGCAACCGCAAGGTGGGTTTTGTTTTCCAGAGCTTTAACCTGCTGCCACGCGCCACTGCCCTGGCCAATGTGGAACTGCCGCTGCGCTACGCGGGGGTTTCCAAAGGCCGCGCTGAACGTGCCCGCCGTGCCCTCGAGCTGGTGGGACTGGCCGAGCGCATCCACCACCGCCCCAACGAGCTTTCGGGCGGGCAACAACAGCGCGTGGCCATTGCC
>AMZC01001717.1_pt1 | contig 25767 bp, 25 predicted proteins | sample 948551 | NCBI WGS metagenome assembly AMZC01 (sample SAMN01120625, study PRJNA171369) | bioreactor sludge metagenome | biome: sludge; isolation source: anaerobic thermophilic cellulolytic sludge from lab reactor | place: China: Hong Kong, Shek Wu Hui wastewater treatment plant | collected... | reverse complement strand
GTGTTTGTCCCAAAAACGGTTGGTGAAATTAAAAAAAGAAGTGGGCGCAGTTTCCAGCCTGTTTTATCCCTGATGTCCAGAGAACACCGCTACAATTAAACCATGCCCATTGTCAACGGCACGTTATTAGAAATCCGATTCACAGAATCGGGCCTGGCGGGTCTGGTCGATTGCCCCCGCGCCGTACGCCCTGGCCCCGGTCAGTATCTCATCGCATCCTCACAGCGCGAAGAAGAAGCTCTCCCCGTAACGCTTTTCTCCATGTCTTTACCTGATGAACCGCTACAGGTCTCCCCTCCACTCCCTGCAGGTTGGTATCCGGGCTTGACACTGCGCCTGCGTGGGCCCCTCGGCCATGGCTTCACCCTTCCCCGAGAAGCCCGCAGGGTGGCACTGGTCGCATACCAGTCCCCTGCCGGTCTGTTACTCTCCCTGACGCGCTTTGCCCTGAAACAGGGAGCAGCAGTCACCCTGTGCTCCACGTTTCCACCTCCTCCCGCGCTCCCTGAAGAAGTCGAAGTACTCCCGTTTTCTCAACTGAAAGAAGCCGTGGCCTGGGCCGACTACCTGGCCGCTGCGTTTGCGAGGGAGCACTACGCCGAACTGCGTCAGCTCCTTGGCAATCATCTTCAGGAAAGGGCTTCCCTCTCTGCCGAGGGATTGATTCTCACCCCCATGCCGTGTGCCGGCCTTGGCTCTTGTGGTGTATGCGCAGTACATACCCGCGCAGGCTGGAAACATATCTGCCTGGATGGCCCTGTGTTTTCCCTCCGTTCGTTGGAAGAGGCCCCCTAGTCCATGGGAATACAAGACCTGATGCTGAAATCTCCCTACCTGAATGCTGCCAGTATGTTTGGCTTTGCCCCGCCCTCTCACTGGCCGCTTGATCTCCCTCCTGGAGCATTTATCACCCATCCGATCAGCCTGAAACCGCGCGCACCGGCAGAGAATCGCACGGTTCTGCAATTTGCAGGGGGCTTCCTGCTTCATACCGGTCTGCCCAACCCAGGCCTCTTTGCCACCCTGAAACAATTTGCGCGCCGCTGGGCCCGTTCTCCCCTGCCGGTATGGGTGCACATCATCCCATCCTCACCTGCTGAAGCCGCCCAGATGGTCGCGCACCTGGAAAACATCGAGGGGGTTACCGCTATTGAACTGGGGCTCCCCCCGGGGCTCACGGATGATGAAAATCTCCGCATGATTGAGGCGGCCTGCGGAGAACTCCCCCTGCTGGTAAGCCTCCCGGTAGACCGATACCGTGAAGCCTGGGTGTTCCAGACTGGGAAATCCCCCGTCAGTGGCCTCATCCTATCAGCCCCACGTGGGGTTTTATTTCGCACCGACCGCACTCTCGTTGAAGGACGGCTTTACGGCCCGGCGCTCTTCCCTCAAATGCTGGCGGCTTTCCATGCCCTTCGTTCGACTGGCCTTCCGTTGATCGTCGGTTGCGGCCTCTACCGGCATGCCGATGTTGAGGCCGTCCTGGCCTCCGGCGCCCTGGCCGTGCAATTCGATGGTGCGCTCTGGAAGGGACTCCTGCCCTGAGCAGGTTTGCCCCTGTCTCACATCTCCAACCAGATCGTCACCGGCCCGTCATTGAGAATTTCCACCAGCATCTCTGCGCCAAAGACCCCCTGCTGGGTTGGCACTCCCAGCTCTGCCAGCGAACGGGCGAACAGATCCACCAGCGGGCGTGCCTTATCGGGGGCCGCCGCCCCGGTGAAAGACGGCCTGCGGCCTCGCCGTGTATCGGCATAAAGCGTAAATTGAGAAACAACCACTGCCTCGCCACCGACATCGCGGACCGAGAGATTCATTTTTCCCTGGGTATCCTCGAAAATACGCAACATGGCGATCTTCTCTGCCAGCTCACGTGCGGTTTCTTCTGTGTCTTCCGGACCTACTCCCAGTAAAATGACCAGCCCGTGACCAATCCGGGCCACCTTTTCTCCCTGAACACATACACTGCCCTGTTTCACGCGTTGTATCACTGCGCGCATGATGCTCCTCCGAAATGAATCATCAGTCCAATTATATCAACCCGAAACTTTTCTTCTCTTTCATCGACTTAAAAAAAGCGTTTTCTTTATTTCACCTTACAAATTCTAAACTGATCGGACGAATTCCTTTATAAATTGGACATTTCAGGGTAAATTAGAACAGTCATCAGAAGTTTTCAGCATAGTTTTTGATTAAACTGCTTTCCTGAGGTAATGATGCGGCGCCATTTCTCCATTACAGGTATTTGCGTGTTATTTCTTTTCGCGTTTGCAGGTTGGGTAAAACCAATCAATGCTCAATCTCCTGACCCTTCCCGGCCTGCGGAAACTCCATCCTCCGCCCCTGCTCCGTCACTCCCTTCTGCCAGCGACTCTATCTCCCAGGTGGATTCCCCTCTATCAGATACATCCCTAACCTCATCGCTGATCCCATTGAAAGCGGTACTGATAGTAGGCCCCCTGGAAGAAGGCACCCAGGCTGAGATAGCCAACATGGAACTTGCCGCCGCCGCCCTCCAGAGCTACGGTGTGCAGGTTTATAAATTTTATACCCCCAACGACCGCTGGGCCGATATTGCCGCCGCCGCCAGTGGGGCACACTTCCTTCTCTACCGCGGACACGGCCTCTACTGGAATGCCAACGTCAACACCCCCCAGGTGGGAGGCTTCGAGGTCACCGAGCGTATGTACACCAGTGACGAGATCAAACGCGATCTCAAGCTGGCTCCGAATGCCATTGTTATGATCTATGCCTGCTTTGCTACCGGCTCTTCCACCACCGACCCCGGCTCTATCACCCAGGCCGAAGCCCAGCGGCGCGTCAGCCAGTACTCACAGCCATTTTTTGAAATGGGCGCCGCCGGTTACTACGCCAACTGGTACGGCGATGCCTTTAAAGTGTTTATCACAAATTTGTTTTCAGGGCAGACCCTGGGCAACGCTTTTAAAAACTACAGTGATTATGAAGCCTCCAAAGCTGTCGCGCTTACCCATCAGGCTTTCCCCAATCTGCCCCTCTGGCTGAGCTGGGAAACCTGGACGGATTACCCCATTAAACCCCCTATTTACAACAACGCTTTTGTCGGATACGCCGATAAAACCCTGGCCGACCTGTTTCAGCCCGGGATTCAGCTTTCAACAAACCAGATCACCGCCATTACCAAACCCTCTGCGCCCGCGCGCACCTACCAGGTAACGGTACAGTCCAACCTGGGAACATCCTTCAACTGGGCCGCAAACCCTGCCGGTGGTTCTACCCCGGAATGGATCAGTTACTCTCCTGCCAGCGGAACGAACGGCACCACCTTGAACATCACCCTCACCCCTCCATCTTCGACAGGAAAATTTCAGACCAGCCTCATTGTTCAGAGCTCCGATGGCAAAGCCTCGCAGAATCTCACCATCACCCTCATCACAACCACCAATCCCCAGTACCTGTTCCTCCCTGCGGTTAGAAAGTAAAGGACACACCCCTGCAGACCATTGGATAACCCTCCCCTCCTGGCGGTATAATCAAAGCATCCCATACCCCCGGAGGAACCGTGGAACGAACTGTTCCCAGTGCCACTTCTGAAGAAATCCGCCTCTACCGGGCAACTTTGTACTCCCTGCTCCGTTCCAGTTCCGAAATTCGCATTCGCACACTGGAAGAAGTGCATGCCGGAATGAATTCATTGCTTCATCCCGATGCCCGAAAGCCCTCGCCCGATCTTTCCGCGTTTATTTACAGCCTGTTGCGATTACCGGAGTGCATTCCCCAGGTACATACCGTGGTGCTTGGGCAAACTGAAGACGTCTTTCGCCGTCAAGGCTATGCGAATATCGAGACGTGGCAACCGGCCCCTGCACGCGCTCGCCGTCGTCGCTGCTTCTTCGATGGTCAGGGCACACTGGCCTGTTATATCGCCTCCCGTTCGGATATCGAAGACATTGTCCCCTCGCTTACCGCGCTTCAAATCGAATGGAATAAACTCCATTTACTCCTTTCTGCCTGGCCCCGCGATATCCCCCTCCAGCAGGTGCTGACAGACCCCGAACGGTTCTCTCAGCTGGCCAACCTTCTTCGCCTGCCGCCTGATGACCTCGAACGACTGCAATCGATCTGGGGAGATAAGTTTGTCTCCATGATGGAGCTCATTCACCGGCAAAAACTCAACCTCAGTGTTCGTCTTCTGGCTGGTTCTCTCAGCTCCTATCAGCGCGCCACCCACGCCTGGTGGGCCAACCTGGGCACCCACGCGCCAGAGATTCAGGAGCGCCCTGTATATTTTGTCTCCAGCAACACCCACAGCCTGCCGAATTTACTCACGGGCTTTGCCCTGCAACAGGAAGAAGTCCTGTCTCGCTACATCCACCAGGGAGAAAACCCCGATCTCCTGAACGAATGGAAAGACATTCAAACCAGCCAGGTGCCTTCCAGCCGCGAAAATTTCCTGTATTACGTCCTCAAGAAATTCCAGCAGACTCCCGAAGGCCGTGCCCTGCTTGAAGCGCAACTTGCCCATGAGGCCGCCCATGGTATCCTGCGCATTCCAAGCAATCATTTTTTTGAACTGGAGACCCAGGTGATCCATCTCTCGCGCCTCGATCCCGCTCAATTCGACCCTCGCCTGCGCGAAGGCCTCGATCTCTCTCCCCTGAGCTCCAGTGATGCTCTCATTATCAACATTGATTACCCCCTCGGCCTGGCAGCCTACAACCTGCTTTCCAAAGTCGGGGAGCAGACCTGTGCTTTACTTGGGGTGTATATCATGGGAAAATCGGCCTCTCTCAACGGCGTTCGCGGAGATGTGCTCATCCCCAATGTGGTTCAGGATGAACACTCGCACAACACCTACCTTTTCCAGAACTGTTTTCGCGCTCAAGACGTCTTCCCCTACCTGACCTACGGCACCGTACTCGACAACCAAAAAGCCATTTGTGTGCTGGGCACATTTCTTCAGAACATTCGCATCATGGATGTCTTTTTCCGGGAAGGTTACGCCGATATCGAGATGGAAGCCGGGCCTTATCTTTCGGCGGTATATGAGCTTTCTCGCCCCAAGCGCCACCCGGTGGACGAGATTGTCCACCTGTACGATTTACCATTCGATCTGGGCATCCTGCATTATGTATCAGATACTCCCCTGAGCAAGGGAAAAAACCTCGGTGCGGGGACTCTCTCTTATTACGGCATGGATTCAACCTATGCCACCGCAGTAGCGATCCTCCGACGCATCCTTTCCATCGAAAGCCGCCGTCTCTCTCAGTAGCAGGCCGATCTTCTCCTCAACCGCGCGGGATAAAAAAACCTCCCGATGGATGATCGGGAGGGAAAAATTTGCTTTTTCTAACTTACCAGTCGCGGCGCTGACCACCACCACGGCGATCACCGCCGGAGCCGCGGCGCTGGCCACCACCGCCACCACCGAAACCGCCGGGGCCACGGCGCTCTTCGCGCGGGCGGGCTTCATTGACCTTCAAAGGCCGGCCATTGAACTCTTTGCCGTTCAAGGAATTGATGGCTGCTTCGGCCTCTTCCCTCTTTGGCATCTCGACAAAGCCAAAACCACGCGATTGACCGGTGAACTGATCCTTGATCACGGCGGCGGAAGAAACCTCACCAAACGCGGCGAACGCTGATCGCAGTTCTTCCTCGCTGGTATTGAACGGCAGGTTTCCAACATAAATATTCATCTTGACTCCTGAAAAACATAAAAAATAGGCGACTACCCCATCGAACAGAAAGGTCTTCTTTTCCGGCAAACTGATTGTGGAGGGTCCGCCTACCCGGGGTCAAGAAACCAAGCCGACCGTACTACGCGAGCGACCACACCGTCACCCCGGCGCCCAAAGGCACCCGGGCTTGCAAATGCAATCATCCAGAACAGCCATCTGTTAACGTGGGACCAACACACTCATTTTACTATCAGAAGCTGGAAAAGTAAACCATTTTTCCAAACAAGTTGCCAAAATCCTGCATTTACGCTAAACTGATTTTATGCCGCCCGCCTTTTCCTCTTTCATCGGGGTAGATGCAGCCACGGGACGCCGCCCTTTTACGTATCTTTGTCTCGACCCATCGCGTAAACTTCTGGCGGTAGGTTCGGGCACAGCCGTGGACGTGCTTTCCTTTGCCTTCGGCCAATCGACCACCCTTCTGGCCTTCAGCCCTCCCCATCGTACAGGACAGACGCCCTCCGCACAGGGCCGTGCCCTTGGCGATTTTCTCCTTCAAAAAGAGTGGTACTGGCCAGCCGAGAGCGGTTTTCCACGTAATCCTCCACCTGAATGTCCCTCCTGGTTACGTGCCAGCTTCTTACTGATCGACCAGTTACAAGAACTGGGGTTTCGCCCCTTTGCTCCCGAAGAGGACGCCCCACGACAATGGCTTGAGACCCAGGCCGAGGCCGCTTTCTCAGCCCTGCTGGAACGCCCTCCATTGGGTGCCGCCACCCTTGAGGGGCGTTTACAGCGTCAACTTGTGCTGGCAGACCTGGGCCTGGATGTTCCGGATGCCATGGAGTTTTTTGAAGAGATTACCCGTTACCGCCTGCTGCGCGGTATCTTACCCATGGAAAAGGTACTGCCCGCCGCCGAATTAAACGCCTGGATGGCCGCTCAGGTAGCCTGGATGGCCATCCATCAGCCTGAGGCGCTCCAGCCGGTTACTCCCCATGGCAACCGTTCGGTCTATCTGCCTCTTTCCCTCACTCAAATATCTCAATCGGGCGTGCGAGTAGGTTCCGGGGTTCTGCCGTGATCTCTGGTTGAGGATTCTGAATCGCCGCGTTTCTCTGCGGTAGGGGTGGCCTTTCCCCCATCATCATGACGGCGTAAATCTTCCACAGTGGCTGTGGGCTGTCTCTCTTCATCAGGTATGGGGGTGTCCTCCGTCTGCCTGATTTCCTCAGGTTGAGGGGTGGCCGTCTCCGTTGAATGGATGATCGCTTTCGTGGCAACTTCTCCTTCCTGCCCCGAGCGATCCTCCTTTGGCTCATTTCCACCGGTTTTGAGGGTAATTTTCACCGCCAACAGACCGCGATCTGCCAGTCGGATGACCGACACCACCACTTCCTGCCCCACTTCCAACCTCTGATTTCCAACCACCTCCGGGTTCAGGGTCACCCAGAGATCATTCATCTGAAAGCGCCCATCCTGCACAGCCTGTACTTTTCCTGTCAGGGTATAAAACCAGGAATCGGCCCGCTCCAGCACAAAATGCCCATCCTGGGTAGACGTTCCCCTTACATATACATAGGAACCAGCCAGATCGCGTAATCCCTCTTCAAGCGTAGAGGGAACATCGAGGGGAATACCGTTGATCCGCCAGGTCTGATCGCCTTCCTGAGTCAGATAACCCGTGAACGTCACCTCCTGCTGGCGTTTGCGCTGGATCAGAGCTTCCACTTCCTCAGCGCGCCGCAGGTTGTAAGCGTCTTCCAGTTCCATCCGTTGAACCGGGCTGGACGATAAGTTCAGGGTAATTTGCTCAGCCGCCAGCTTCACCGGGTAAAGCGCCTCTCCCGGCAAAGCCTTGACCGAGGCCCATCCCGTCAGAAACAGCCCGAGCACAACGAGAAATACCACCGCCGGTACACTGAAAACACTCGCTTTTCGAAACCACCTCACCCAGAAACCCGGCGGCGGCTCCACCGCGCGGCGGCGCTGGGCTTCTTCGAGCAGATGCTCACGGCTGCGCCGCATCGCAGCTACCGGCACCGTATCAGATCCGCGTGCTTCCCAGAGCGCCAGCATGGCCTCCAGCACGGGGCGCAACTCTGCTTTCCATTCCGGGTATTTCTGGAGAACGTCCTCCAGAGACGCGCCATGTTGCAGGCGCGCCAGGCAATCCTCAAAGACACGGTTCAACTCTTCATTCCGGATCATTCTTCATCCCCCCGGATCAAATGCCTGCGTAAAGCCCCAAGCGCCCGGAATTGAAGCGTTTTAATAGCCCCGATCGACTTATTCATCACCTGAGCCGTTTCTTCCAGAGAAAATTCCATGGAAAAACGCAGCACCAGCACCTGCTGTTGTTCAGGGGTGAGGAGCCGCATGGCACGCCTGACTGCTCGTGCCTGATCCTGCGACTCAGCCGCGTGTTCAGGGGTTACATTGCTGGAAAGATATTCGTGATCTTCAAGGTTTTCAACTGGTTTCCGATACTTGCGCCGCAATACATCGTTCACCAAGTGGCTGGCTGTGCCAAACAACCACGCCCGGATATCTCGAATAGTGTGCCGCCCATCCTGTAAATTATCCAGCAGACACATGAAAACATCCGCAGCGATATCCTCAACCAGTTCCTCATCGTCCAGGCGATAATGTACGTAGCGGTAAATCGCGGGATAGTACGTCTCGTGAATCGCTGCCAGCGCCTGGTGATCCAGGTTCTGTGCGCGGGCAAGCAGAGAATCCGCATCCATCATTCGGTGAATTTCGTTTCCTTTGGAAAGCCAAAGCGTAGTATACACCTGATCTACCCCTGAATCACCTGAGTTCATCGCTCTGTCGAGCGATGTTAACCTGAGCGTAGGCTTACTACAGGTTTAGTCGGATTATCCGGCAGAAAGTTACGTACCGGCGTGACGGATGAACAGGCTATCGGAGTAGCTCTTCCAGAATGGCCCTGGCGATATTGGCATCGGCTTTGCCCTGCATTTTCCGCATCACCTGCCCCACAAACCAGCCCATCAGGGTTGCCTTGCCGCTCCGGAAGGTTTCTACCTCACGGGGGTTTTCAGCCAGCACCTGCTCACATACCGCCCGAATTGCCGCGTCATCACTGACTTTGGCCAGCCCTTCAGCTTCCACAATCCTGGCCGGAGAGATTCCCGAATCTTCTACTTTTTGAAGTAAGGCCTTGCCTGTGGTCATATTAATCGTGCCGGCGTCCACCATTCTGACAATTTCCGCCAGAAAAACCGGCGATAACTTCATCTGAGCGGGCTGCAAAGCACGCTCATTGATCATGCGTAACACCTCATTCATCAACCAGTTTGAAACTTTTTTCGGGTCTCCCCCATACGCACGCACGGTTTCCTCATAATAATCGGAAAGTTGCCGTTCGCTGGTGAGAATTTCGGCATCGTATTCCGGCAAGCCATATTGCTCCATAAAACGCTGGCGCCGTTGTAATGGCAGTTCGGGGAACCCGGCCAGAATCGACTCGCGCCAGGCTTCATCCATCCGTACGGGCAAAAGGTCAGGCTCACGAAAATAGCGATAATCGGCTTCGGTTTCTTTGGAGCGCATCTTCCGCAGTGTGAGGCTGTCCTCATCCCATTCAAGAGTCCAGGCCTCTACGGTGCGCCCGCTTTCCACTTCGCGGATCTGCCGGGCAATTTCAGTCTGGATCGCCGTGCGTACGGCATCAATGGAATTCACATTCTTAATTTCCGTCTTGGGGTTCAGGCAAGTGGCCCCCCTGGGACGAATGGACACGTTTGCGTCACAGCGCAGGTGGGCCTTCTCCATATCCGCTTCCGATATGCCCAGCCAGCGCAACAGCTGGCGTAACCGGATAAGGTACTGAGCCGCTTCCTCTGCCGTTCGCAAGTCGGGACCGGTGACCATTTCAATCAACGGTACACCACAGCGGTTAAAATCAATCAGCCGACGACCATTCTCGTGCTTGGTCTTCCCGGCGTCTTCTTCGATGTGCAATTTCGTAATACTGACATGCCGCACATAACCCTGTGGCATGGGAACATCCATGCCACCCCCATGAGCCAGGGCCATGTCGTATTGTGAAATCTGATACCCCTTGGGTAGATCAGGGTAGAAGTAATTTTTTCGATCAAAAAACGAAAGCGGTCGAATCTCCGCCCGCATGGCATGAGCGAGAACCACCGCTTTTTCCACTACCGCGCGGTTCAAGACCGGCAGCACCCCCGGTTGACCGGTACACACCGGGCAAATGTTGGTATTGGGTGGCTCATTCCACGAATCGGCTTTACAGGAACAAAAAATTTTGGTGGTGGTATTCAGCTGAATGTGGGTTTCCAGCCCGATGACTGCTTCGTACTCGCTCATCCATGCCCTCTGATTGGTGAATTCAGAGGAGATTATACCTCATGCGCCCGGCCTGCGCAGAGAAAGCGCCACCCAGTCATTGATTTTCCGCTCTTCGATGAACTTCAGCCCGCGCCCTTCCGCGGCTTCCAGTACCTGCTCCACCTGGGTATCGAGAATACCCGAAAGCACCATCACCCCGCCCGGCGAAGTCAGCTCGGCCAGCCCGGCCTCGAACAGGCGCACAATCACCGGCGCAAGGATGTTCGCCAGCACCAGCGGCGCCTGGCACAGGCTGAAATCTCCCCTGAGAATTTCCGCCACTGAGCCGAGGCCTGTTTCAAGATGTTCGAACACCCCATTCGCCCGGGCATTTTCACGCGTAGCAAGGATGGCCGCCCGGTCAATATCCACCGCCAGTGCATGACTTGCCCCCAGCTTAAGCGCGCCAATCGATAAAATCCCTGAGCCACAGCCCACATCGATCACCGGTTTCCCCGGCACGACGGTACTTTCCAGAAATTCCATGCACAACTGGGTGGTGGGATGCGTCCCCGTGCCGAAGGCCATGCTCGGATCAATCTTCACCGGAATGCGCGATTCACCCGCTGGCACTTCATACCAGGCCGGTAGAATTAACAACCTGCGCCCCACGGGGATGGGTCGGTAATGTTGTTTCCACGCGCTCATCCAGTCTTCATCCTGGATAGGGCGGTATGCCGGTTCGGGCAGGGGTTGAATGCGCCCCAGGTACCACAAAGCCTCTCCCACCTTCTGGCGCGTTTCTTCAATTTGTTCGTCCACCGGCAGATACCCGTATACTCTGACCGGCCCGTAGGGGGTGCCTTCGTCTTCGGCGTCGTTGTACCGCACGTTGCTTTCTACAACCACCCCCCCGGAAACGAACCGGCTGAGCGTCTCTGAGACCGCTTCAGCCAGCTCTGGTTCTACCACCAGCGAAACTTCCAACCATTTGGCGTCTGTCACTAGAAGAATTCCTTTAACCGTTCAAAAAAACTTTTCTCTTCGGGTTTCACTTCACTACCCAGGGTCTGAGCCAGTTGCTCAAACAACTTGCGCTGTTCGGCCGTCAGCCGGGTAGGCACTTCTACGTTGACCACCACATGCTGGTCTCCCCGTCCATTCGAACGGAGATGCGGCACCCCTTTTCCACGAATGGTGAACACCTTCCCGGGTTGCGTGCCGGGCGGAATGTTAAGCCGCGCCGTGCCATCAATGGTTGGCACCTCCACTTCGGCACCCAGTACCGCCTGAGCAATGTTGATATTCAGGTTCAACCAGATATCATCCTGTTTTCGGTGGAAGAACTTATGCGGTTTTACCTGCACCTCCAGGTAGAGGTTACCATTGGGGCCGCCATTTACCCCGGGCTGTCCTTCTCCGGCCAGGCGAATTTGCTGGCCATTATCAATTCCCGCCGGAATCGAAACCGTCTTCCGAATGGTTTTGCGCTCCAACCCGCGCCCATGACAGGTCTTGCAGGGGGTTTCAATGCTTTCCCCGGCGCCGTTGCATGTAGGGCAGGTGGTCACCTGCACCATAGAACCCAGAATCGTCTGGCGCACCTGGCGTACTTCACCGCGCCCTCCGCAGGTCGGGCAGCGGCGTGGTGAAGTGCCCGGCTCGGCTCCTGTCCCGCGGCAACGTGAGCAAACCTCATCCCGGGTGATTTCGATCTCTTTCTCAACCCCAAAGACGGCTTCCTCAAACGACAGAGAGATGGGGTAATTCAGGTCAGCCCCGCGGCGAGGGGCGTTGCGCGACCGCCGGTTGCCCATTCCCATGCCAAACCCGAATAGCTCCTCGAAAATATCCGAGAAGTCCATGGTCGAAAAGTCGGGCATTCCGCCCATGCCATTTAACCCCGCATGGCCGTAGCGATCGTAGGCGGCGCGCTTTTCGGGATCGGAAAGCACCGCGTAGGCCTCGTTGATTTCTTTAAAGCGCTCCTCGGCATCCGGCGATTTATTAACATCCGGATGGTATTGCCGTGCAAGATTTCGAAACGCCGATTTAATCTCATCCTGCCCGGCACTGCGCTGAACCCCAAGTACCTCGTAATAATCTCTCTGTGCCATAAATGTGTATCAACCAGTCTTGATCCCCCTCGCGGGGGGCGAGGGGGATCGGGAATTCATGGAGTGGTATCAGACGTTTCGAAATTCACCATCGACCACATTGTCGCCGGGTTCACCGCTCCCGCCAGGGGAAGAGCCTCCATCCGGGCCACTTCCACCGGCTGCCTGCCCTTCTGGCTGTTGATACATGCTCCCACCCAGTTTCTGGATAGTGCGCCCCAGCTCTTCGGTCAACCGGCGAATTTCTTCAGCGTTCTCGGTATTGAGCGCCGCGCGGAGTTTCGCCACACCCTCTTCGGCCTGCTTCTTTAAATCTGCCGGGAGTTTATCACCATGTTCGCGCAAGAGTTTCTCGGCAGAATAGGCAGTGTTATCGGCGTTATTCCGGATTTCGATCAGTTCTTTCCGTTTTCGGTCTTCCTCGGCATGCAGTTCGGCTTCCCGCCGCATCTTCTCAATTTCTGCCTCGGTCAGGCCGGACGACGCCGTGATGGTAATGTGCTGACTGCGGCCGGTAGCCTTGTCCTGAGCAGTCACCTTGAGGATGCCATTGGCATCAATATCAAAGGTCACCTCGATCTGAGGGACGCCCCGTGGAGCAGGTGGAATACCATCCAGGATAAAGCGCCCCAGCGATTTGTTATCTGCCGCCATAGGGCGTTCACCCTGAACGACGTGAATTTCCACCTGGGTCTGGCCATCAGAAGCTGTGGAGAAAATCTGGCTCTTGCGGGTAGGGATGGTGGTGTTGCGCTCGATCAATGGCGTGGCCACGCCACCCAGTGTCTCTACCGAAAGGGTGAGGGGCGTCACATCGAGCAGCAAGATATCTTTCACCTCGCCACCCAGCACCCCCGCCTGGATCGCCGCACCTACCGCCACCACCTCATCGGGGTTCACCCCTTTGTGAGGTTCTTTTCCAAACAACCGGCGCACAGCTTCCTGGACTGCAGGCATACGAGTCATCCCGCCCACCAGAACCACCTCATCGATATCCGAGGGCTGGAGGCCGGCATCACTCAACGCTCGCCGCACGGGGTCAAGTGAGCGCTCGATCAGGTCACCCGTCAGTTGCTCCAGGCGCGCACGGGTCAGGGTCATCACCAGGTGTTTGGGGCCGGTGGCATCTGCCGTGATATAGGGCAGGTTGATTTCGGTCTGCATTACCGACGAAAGCTCAATCTTGGCCTTTTCAGAGGCCTCCTTCAGACGCTGGAGCGCCTGACGGTCATTCCGCAGGTCAATGCCAGTCTCCTTTTTGAATTCGGAGATCAGGTAATCCATGATGCGCTGGTCAAAGTCATCGCCGCCGAGGAAGGTGTCACCACTGGTCGAACGCACCTGGAAGACCCCCTCCCCCACGTCGAGAATCGAAATATCGAAAGTGCCGCCCCCCAGATCGTACACCGCAATGACCTCGTTCTTTTTCTTATCCAGCCCATAGGCCAGCGAAGAAGCGGTCGGTTCGTTGATGATTCTCAACACCTCAAGGCCAGCGATCTTGCCAGCATCTTTCGTGGCGTTACGTTGCGCATCATTAAAGTAAGCCGGAACAGTGATGACTGCCTGGGTGACCGGTTCTCCCAGATAGGCTTCAGCATCCTGTTTGAGCTTCGCCAGGATCATAGCCGATACTTCTGGCGGCGAATATTCCCGCCCATCCAGAATCACGCGCACATCGCCGTTGGGTGCTTTGGTCACCTTATACGGCACGCGGCTGATAGTACGCTGCACTTCGGGGTCATCGAACTTGCGCCCCATAAAGCGCTTGATGGAAAAAATGGTGTTTTCGGGGTTGATGATAGCCTGGTTGCGTGCTGCCCGCCCGACAATTCGTTCATGATTTTTGTTGTAGGCCACCACCGAGGGCACCAGGCGCTCACCCTCCGCCGAAGGAATGACCACCGGCTCACCTCCCATCATCACCGCGGCCACCGAGTTGGTCGTCCCCAGATCGATACCTATGATTTTTCCCATGAGAGCATGCCTCCTATCGAGCGACTCGTACTCGTGCCGGGCGCAACACCCGGTCGCCGAGCATATAACCTTCTTGAACGACCCCAATGATCTGCCCACTCTGATGATCCGGGCTTTCTTCGTAAGAAATCGCCTCGTGACGCATCGGGTCGAACTCTTCGTTTTCCGCAGGAATCCGTTTGATCCCCTCGGCTTCGAGGATATTTTGCAATTTCCGATAGATCAATTCGATGCCATCCGCCCAGGCAGCGGCCTCCCCTTCGGTTGGGCGCATCTTCATCGCCCGATCCAGATCATCCAGTACGACCAGGTATTTTTTGATCACTTCAGCCGCAATGGTCTGACTGAGGGTTGCCTGGTCGCGCTCGATACGCCGTTTGTAATTGGCAAAATCAGCACGTTCACGCTGCCAGCCATCAAAATATTCTCTGGCCCGGTTTTCTACTTCTTCCAACGATTTTTGCATAGCCTCATATTCCTCGATGGGAACCACAGCCACCTGCTGTGTTTCCTTTCCGGCGCCCTCCTGAGAGCCAGCCGGTTCATTCCCCTGAAGTTCTGCACCCGGCGCAGTAACCTGTTCATCAGAGGGATTGTTCTGCGGTTCGGGATGATGATTATTCCGTTCTACCATAGTTCTTCCCTACCAATTCCATCCAAAATTTATGGCCGACCTGAGAAGCCCATCCTCACGCCTGCCGTGTTCCACTGGGTTTAATCGCCTTCGGCCAGAGTCTCGGCCACCAGGTCGCTGAGCAACCCGGAGAGAAACCGCATCACAGAGATCGTCCGCCCGTAGGCCATGCGCATGGGCCCCAGAACACCCAGGGTGCCAATGGCCAGGCCGGGAACCCCGTATTGGGCTAACAAGACCGAGCTCTGCCGCAATTCGTCCCATGTGCCCTCACCACCGATCAACACCTGCACACCACCTACTGTACCGGTTGCAAGCACCGTGCGAGCCAGCAAATCCTGCAGACGTGACCGTTCTTCAAGCACACGCAAAGCCCGGCGTGCCTCTTCAGAGCTGGCAAATTCGGGCTCTGCCAGCACATTGGTCAATCCGTCCAGGTAAATTTCACCGGCAATCCGCGACTCGGCCCGCTCCAGGTCTTCAACGACCCAGTCCAGCACATCGCGCTCCAGCGCGCTCAACTCAACCCGCGCCTGACGAATGGCTTCAGCGTCCATCTCCTGGAACTGGCGGGTGAGGCTATCTGCCGCGGCAGAAAGCACATCCTGTGGAACTGGCTCAGAGAGAGTCATCAGCCGCTGTCGGACTTCTCCCCCCACAATGACCAGCACCATTAACACCTGCCGTCCGCGGGTTGAGATCAATTCAATGTGCTTCAGGCGGGCTTTTTCGGGGTGCGGCGCCGTGACCAGCGAAGCCGCTCGCGACTGGTGCGCCAGCACCGATGCCGCCAGGCGCATCCACTGATCAACATCATTGCCCATCTGGTAAAACTGATGGGCAATGGTATGGCGCAACGTCTCAGGAAGATGAGTCTCCTGAAGGAGGCGCCCCACAAAATACCGATACCCTTCTTCAGTAGGCACCCGCCCGGCTGAGGTGTGTGGCTGGCGCAAATATCCCATCTCGGTCAGGGCCGCCAGCTCGTTACGCACCGTGGCAGAGCTCATACCCAGGTTGTAATGCTCCACCAGGTACCGCGAACCAATCGGTGCAGCCGTGCGGGCATACTCATGCACCACCAGAGCGAGTAAAAAACGCTGCCGTTCGGTTGGTTCGATCATACCAGGCATCCTATCTGCAAATTAGCACTCTCACCTCGAGAGTGCTAACAACTCGTAACAAATCATACCATGCCTGAAAAAGGGCGTCAAGCGGCGGAAAGATAATCTTATAGAATTCTGATATTCATCCCGCGGATTCATCGGCCTGCCTGAGAGAAAGACGATAAAGGTTCGTATGCCTTAACTGAAAGCCAAGCCGCCGATACAGCCGGTTGGCCGCTTCGCGCTCCGGACGGGAAGTAAGATTGACCTCCCCTGCCCCCTGCCCGGCGGCCAGTTCGATCGCCCGGCGGGTCAGAGCCTCTCCAATCCCCCTGCTGCGCTCCTTTTCATCCACCACCACATCTTCAATCCAGGCATGAACCCCCGCCGGAGTGCGGAAAACCACCAGCGTCAGAGTGCCCACCACCTCCCCGGCTTCATTGCGGGCAAGAAGCAGGGTGCTCGCCTCAGAACGAACGATTGCCTCAAGAGCACTTTGCTCCGGCGGGGAATGACTGGGGTTAAGCTGGGGCATCAACCGCGCAAACGCCGCCACCACTTCATCATTCACCGATTCGACGATTTCGATGTGCATGGGCACAAGTATAGCATTTTCTTTAATAAAGAAAAAATCACCCGGTGTTGTACCCGAATACCCCTTTTAATCTTACGAATCCTCTCCAATTTGTGCTACAATTCGCCGCACTGTAACCGTGAACCCGCAAAAGGAGAGATTCTGATGAACATTGGGATGTGGATCAAAGCCCTTCAAGTCATTCCAAGAGTCGATCAGGAAGAATGGAAACGGCTGGATGTCATTTCGCGCTGGTTAATCTCCACCCGCGCCGCTGTCCTGATCATGACCTTTATCTCCGCCACCATTGGCGGGTTGCTCGCCGCACGCGAGGGTCGCTTCAACTTTCTCTACTGGTTGCTGGTAGTAATTGGGCTGGTGTTTGCCCATGCTCTCAACAACCTGCTGAACGATTACACCGATTACAACCGTGGGGTTGATAAAGACAACTACTACCGCACCCAGTACGGTCCCCAGCCCCTTGAAGCCGGCCTGATGACCCGGCGCGAATTGCTCACCTATGCTGCTGTAACCGGGCTCATCGCCCTGGCCGCAGGAGGATACCTGGTGGCCATGCGAGGCTGGCTGGCTCTCCTCCTTCTGGCCATCGGGGCATTCTTCCTGTTTTTCTATACCTGGCCGCTTAAATACATTGGCCTCGGAGAGATCGCTGTGATCATCGTCTGGGGGCCGCTGATGATCGGAGGAAGTTACTTCATCATTACCGGCCAGTGGGACTGGCGGGTAGTGCTGGCCGGCCTCCCTTACGCCCTCGGAACCACCACCGTGATTTACGGTAAACACATTGATAAACTCGACGCCGATAAAGCCAAAGGCATTCACACCCTGCCCGTGGTCATTGGAGAAAAGGCCGCCCGGATCAGCGTTCAGGTGATGATCGCCTTAATGTATCTGCTCGTGATTGGTCTGGTGATTGCCGGGTATTTCACCCCCTTCATGCTCGTGGTTCTGGGTGCACTCCCCCTGCTGCCTGGCACCTGGAAAATGCTCTCTAACCCCCGCCCTGCAGAGCCGCCTCCAGCATACCGCGAAAGCTGGCCGCTCTGGTTCGTCGGCGCGGCATTCGTTCACAACCGCCGCTTTGGAATGCTTTTCCTCCTCGGGCTGATCCTGGATGTTGCCTACCGGTTAATTTTCACCTGAGTTCCAGCTCAAGCCAGGCCTGCGGGTTGGGTAAAGCCCCGCTGCGCAACCGGCCATCCTGCGAAAAAGCCGCATACTGGTTATCTATCCATAACACCAGTCCCAACCGTCCACGCGGTACAACCTTTGTCTCCAGCATCTTCCTGCCGTCCACTTCGAACCGGCAGGAAGTTTCTTTTAATTCCAGGCGATATTCATGCCATACAGTGGGGTCTATCTCAAGGCGGGCGGAATCCTCACGGATGATCCGTCCCAGGCACCGGCGAATCCACCGCGCCGCAGGACGAAAGGCCAGCAAAGGCAGCCACGGTAAACCCAGTGCAAGCACACCGGGCGGAATTAATGGAGAGGAAAATACTGCCATTAAAAAGCCATGCGCCGGTAAATCATCCCGAAACGAGAGAGCATTGGGAGGCGAAGCATGGAAGAACCACGCCGCGTTGGGTAAAGCAGGGAAACGCGCCGTTACCCCGCCAATACCCAGTTCAACAGTGAAAGGGTTGTTCCAAAGCCCAAACCCCCAGGTGCCGGGAAGATCAGCCTGCGAGACCCGCGCCCGCACACTCAGAGCGAAAGGTGGGCGAAGAGCAAATCGGCTTCGCGGCTGGTTTCCGTAATTATCCAGCTGTGCCCAGCGGTATTCGGGGGTTTCTCCTGCCGGAATTTGTAGCCGCCAGGAAGATGGCCCCGTTCGTTCCACCTTTGAACCGGCACTCCCTTTTGCCACAAGCACCTTTTCGTCGATCATCCCGGCTCCACCGATCATGGTTTGGATCCTTTTCATTATAGCGAAGAACTTACACCAGTTTGTTCATGTAGAAGATGATTGTCTTCCAGCCAAACCACCCCGGATGTGGTTTAATTAGAAACCAATGAAAAACGTTATCGCCTTTTTCTGTCTCGTTTTGTTCACCACCGCCTGTGGTCTGGTGCCCGGTTTACCGGCGCCAGTAGTTGAGGCGGGCCCCACCCTCACCCCACTTCCCACCTCCACCTCCAGAGAATTCCCTACCGTAGCCGACCGTTCATGCTTGCTGGCAAATGCAGAACCACTGCGCGTGGAACAACCCCAGGGAGATTTAATGGCCTGGCGCCCCGACTCAGAGGAGCTGGCCTTCGTGGCCCCCGGAGCCAGCTCTAACTGGTTTGCCGGAACGCTCAAGTTGGTCAGCGGGCCAGATTTTCAAAACACGCCTTCTCCTTTACCGAACATCCGCGTCTTCGGTGACCTGGCGTGGTCTCCTGATGGCACCCTGCTGGCTTTCGTCGCCTGGCGTGCCTCCGATGGCCTTTATACCGTGATGACGTACTCTCCTGATGGGGGCGAAATGCACGATTGGTTCCCCGCTGAGTCCGCCCGTACAGAACCCGGCGGTAGCTCTTCCAAGGCCGTCCTTTCCTGGCTGGCGGGTCGACGATTGCGTGTGCTCAGCGCCTGCGGCCCCGATTGCGACCAGACGTATGAAATCAACGTCAATGAAGGTGTGGTTAATCCCTTTGGTGAAGCCACACGTCTCGTTCGAGACCGCTTTGATTTGCGCCGTCACGAGGTCATGTTCGATGAATCAACCTACCCGTACATGATCCAGCCCAACTGGTCGCCAGACAACAGCAAAGTGGCTTATTTTGATGAAGATGATCGCGCCATGGTGCTCCTGGTCAGCGAGAAACAGCAATATATTCTGGATACTGCTCTCGACACACCGCGGGAAACCAAATGGGCCTACGATAACCGTACCCTCGCCGTGCGCACGGATGACCGAATCTACATTTTTGACACGTTATGTAAATAACCGCCGTGCGATCTGCGGTTAAGAAGAACCAGAACTCCCCTCGCATGAAATGAACCCGGATGCGCGCGGTACTGGTATAATTAACCCGTAAAGACCCGCCCGGGGCCAAGTAACTGCACCCTTTCAGAGAGTCGGCGGTTGGTGCGAGCCGAACATTCAGGCGGTGAAATCCACCCCGGTTGCTCCAAAGAGCAGGTCGCTCTCGCAGAGGCCCGGCCAGGCCATAAGAGAGACGGTTGGCGCCGTTACCGCCAGGAAGAGGCCCCCCCATGGGGTGGCGAAAGCAGGTGGCACCACGGGCGCCCCCTCGTCCTGCGCGGAGAGGGGGCGATTCTTTCAATACAAGGAGTGCTGCCATGTTAGACATCAATCTGTTTCGAGAAAACCCCGAAGTCGTACGCGATGCCCTCACCCGCCGTCAGATGGATGTCAGTGTAGTAGATCGCGTTCTGGAACTGGATGCCGAACGACGGCGCCTGCTCACCCGCGTTGAAACCCTGAAGGCCGAACGAAACACCGTCTCGAAAGAAATTGGCCGAAGCAAAGACCCGGCTGAACGCCAGGCGAAAATCGAGGCCATGCGCCAGGTAGGCGAAGAAATCGCCGCCCTCGACGAACAGGTGCGTCAGGTAGAGGAAGCGCTCACCGCAGAGATTGCTCAGATCCCCAATATACCTAAAGCCGGGGTTCCCCTGGGCCGCGACGAACACGAGAATGTGGTCATCCGTACCGTAGGGCAACCCCGAACCTTTGATTTCACGCCCCTTCCCCACTGGGATCTTGGCCCTCGCCTGGGGATCATCAATTTCGATCAGGGGGTGAAGATTACCGGCTCACGCTTTTACGTCCTCAGTGGGGCTGGCGCTCGTCTTCAACGGGCACTCATTGCCTGGATGCTCGATTTGCACATCCGTCAGGGTTATACGGAACAGTATTTGCCCTTTATGGTCAAAGAAGAGACTCTCTTCGCTGCCGGGCAACTCCCTAAATTCCGTGATAACCTCTACCACGACGCCGAAGAAGACTTCTGGATGGTTCCCACCGCCGAAGTCCCTCTCACCGGCCTCTTCATGAATGAAATTCTCGAAGAAGCCGCCCTCCCCATTCACTACACAGCCTACACCCCCTGCTTCCGCCGCGAGAAGATGAGCGCCGGGCGCGATGTGCGTGGGATTAAACGCGGCCACCAGTTTGACAAGGTTGAGATGTATATTTATTGCCGCCCCGAAGAATCGGACCGCGAGCTGGAGAAGATGCTGGCAGATGCCGAACAAACCTGCGCCGAACTGGGTCTGCCCTACCGCGTGGTACAGCTCTGTACGGGTGATCTGGGATTCAATGCCGCCATCACCTACGACATCGAAGTCTGGGCACCCGGTTGCAACGAATGGCTGGAGGTCAGCTCGGTCTCCAACGTCACCGATTTTCAAGCTCGACGCGCCAATATCAAATATCGCCCGGCAGAAGGTGGCAAAACCCGCCTGGTGCACACCCTCAACGGTTCGGGACTGGGCCTGCCCCGTACCCTCATTGCCGTGCTGGAGAACTACCAGCAGCCCGACGGCTCGATCCTCGTCCCCGAAGTGCTCCGCCCATGGATGGGTGGAATTGATATCATCACCCCCTGAGAAACCTTGAGATGAACGTTCCCCTTCTGGGCAAAGCCACCCTGCTCACCGTCACCCTGGCCGTTATGCTGGTCGGGTGGTTGGGGCTGGTCATTCCCATTTTGCCCGGTCTGGTGATCATCTGGCTGGCCGGTGTCGTTTATGGCATTCTCTCCGGTTTTAATACCGCCGGGTGGATCATTCTGGGTCTCATGACCCTTTTGATGCTCGCCGGAAGCCTGATTGATAACGTCATCATGGGCGCTTCTGCCCGCCAGAAGGGGGCTTCGTGGCTGGCCATTGGCGTGGCCCTGATCCTCGGCGTGGCAGGAAGTTTGTTGTTGCCCCCTTTCGGCGGTTTAATCCTTGCCCTTGCCGGCATCTTTGCGGTGGAATTCTACCGTCTGCGTGACTGGCGCAAAGCCCTGGACTCGACAAAAAGCATGGCACTGGGCTGTGGCTGGGCAGTTATCATTCGTGCCGGAATGGGCGGTCTGATGATCGGGTTGTGGATTCTCTGGGCTTTCGTCCTCTCATAAATATATCCACTCTACTAAAATGGCAGGCTACCGGGATAACACTCCGGTAGCCTGCCCGGATAGAATTCTCCATCCATTCACCCGTTTTTCAACGTTCGCAAACGCTCTACCAGCTGTCGGTCACCGTCCGAAAGCTCAGAGACTTCATTGAAGTACTCCCCCACCGACTGCACGTTATGGGCATCAGAGTTGCATAACATAACCAGCCCATACCTGCGAGCAATTTCTCGAATATCGGCCTCCCGCGCAGGCGGGGTATTGCGTGACCTTACTTCAATACCATCCGGCGGGCAGGCTTCTAAATCCACCCTGATTTCCGGTGCATACCGGAAAGGATGAGCCAGCGCCACAAAACCACCCCGCTCCCTTACAAAGGTCATCAGTTCGCAGTAAGGCCACTCGGTGCTTTCCAAAAGCGGATCCTGCACCCCGAATACCAGGCAGTCTTCTCCTTCTCGGGTGGTAATTTCAACCCCGCCGTAAATCCGAAACGGAGCGTAGCGCTCATTCAGCTCCGACAGCCGCATCGGTGAAACCAGCCGGTGATGATCGGTAAACACAATGGCATCTAACCCCGCCGCCCGGGCCGCACGAATCATTTCCTCTTCCCCACTTACGGCACATCCCGAGCGTTCTGAGGCATGAACATGAAAATCGACCTTCAATTCTTACCTCCCCTTCAGACAAGAAATGTCACCCTTAAGCCCCTCCAGACCTGTTCCGCCGGGCTTCCAGAGCCCGGTACAGGACAATCGACCCGGCCACAGCCGCATTGAGCGACTCGATCTTGCCCATCATGGGCAGGGCTACCAGGGCATCACAGGTTTTACGCACCAGCGATCGCATTCCTTCACCTTCGTTGCCCACCACCAGCGCCAGAGGGCCATCCAGAGGCACCTGTTCAACAGGCCGGGCTCCGGCCCCTCCCTCCAGTCCAATGACCCAGGCATCAGCCTCCTCCTTAAGCAGAGCAAGGGCCTGGGCCAGGTTCGCCTGAGCCACCAGCAGGTGTTCGCTGGCCCCTGCTGAAGCATGCACCACCGCCGGGGTTACCCCGGCCGCACGTGCCAGGGGCAAAATCACCCCGTGCACCCCCACAGCTTCGGCGCTTCTTAACAGGGTACCCAGGTTTTGCGGGTTCTGGATCAGATCCAGCGCCAATACAAAGAGCGCTTCTCGCCGTTGCTTCGCCAAGTTAAGGATATCCTGAATGGCCGCATACGGGTAACCACTGACCTCCACGGCCACTCCTTGGTGTCCCTCACCCAAGGCGTCCAGTTGCTGGCGCGGCACACGGTTCACGCTCAGTTTTCGCGCTGTTGCCAGGCGAAGGATCTCCTCCAGGCGGCCCTTCTCTTCAACTCCAGCCGCCACCAGCAATCTGAAGGCTTGCCTGCGGCGGGCACGAAGCACCTCAAAAACCGGGTTTCTCCCGGTAATCCACTCTTTCACTTTTGATACCGCCAGGTAGTGCCTTCTTTGCTGTCTTCCAGGATTACACCCAGAGCAGCTAACCGGTCGCGTACCAGATCCGAAAGCGCCCAGAGCTTTTGCTTTCGCAACTCTGTGCGCACTTCTACGAGAAGATCAATAAAGGGATCCGCCGCATGCGATTCTTCTGTCTTTTCCTGCAGGCGTAAGCCGAGCACCCCGGCCAGTTCACGTAAAACGCCCTGTGCAACCTGTAAATCGGCATCGATGGCACCCGCCGTACGGGCCTGGTTAATGGCTCGCACCAGCTCAAAAAGATGGCTCAGGGCAACCGCGCTGTTGAAATCATCATCCATAGCCCGGATGAATCCCTCACGAGTTTCTTCTGCCTGGGCAGTCAGTTTGCGGGCGCTTTCCTCGTCCAATCCCTTTGCACCAGGCAGCGCCGGCCGCAGAGCTGATTTTAACCGCTCCAGGGTGCGTTCCGTCTGCTCGATGACCTCATCATTGAAAGTAAGCGGGTTTCGATATCCCGAATTAAGCACCATCAGCCGTAACACATCTGCATCGTGTTCACGGAGGAATTCTTCAATGGTCACCAGATTTCCCAGAGATTTCGACATCTTCTCCCCGCCCAGCTGGAGCATCCCGTTGTGCACCCAGTAACGGGCGAAGGGTTTTCCGGTGAAACTTTCGGTCTGAGCAATTTCATTTTCATGGTGCGGGAAAATCAAATCGTTGCCCCCGCCATGAATGTCAATCTGTTCCCCCAGGTGAGTCAGGTTCATGGCCGAGCATTCAATGTGCCAGCCAGGACGCCCCGGCCCCCAGGGGCTATCCCATGCGGGCTCGCCAGGTTTAGCCGCCTTCCAGAGAGCAAAGTCCAGCGGGTCTTCCTTATGCTCCCCGATCTCAATCCGCGCACCCGATTGCATCTCATCGACGCGGCGGCCAGAAAGCCTGCCATAATCCTCGTCGCGCCTCACCCGAAAGTACACATCACCATTCGCAGGGTAGGCGTATCCCTTTTCGATCAATCCCTGCACCATTGCAATAATTTGAGGAATGGTTTGTGTAGCGCGCGGGTTGAAGGTTGCCGGAAGCACATTCAACTGCTCCAACTGTCGGCGGTATTCCTCAATATACCCTTCTGCCAGTTCGAAAGGATCCACCCCGAGCTGATTGGCCCGCAGGATGATCTTGTCATCCACATCGGTAAAATTCATCACGAAGGTTACATCATACCCGCGATACATTAAATAACGTCGGATAATATCAAAAACCAGCGCCGACATGGCATGACCCACATGCGCCTTGTTGTAAACGGTCGGTCCGCATACATACATGCGCACCTTTCCCGGTTCGAGGGTCTCAAAATCCTCTTTTTTTCGAGTCAAAGTATTGTAAATTTTCATTCCCATTCTCAACGCTCCTTGCTTTGCATCACCCAACCGTCTATTTTCTCTCAAACTGAGCGATCAATCTTTTTCAGGGCGGGCAAAGATCATTCTACCAGCCGCTGTCTGTAACACTTTGGTCACCAGCACATTGACTTCCTGGTCAATCAAGCCACGCCCGCCTTCCACCACCACCATCGTTCCATCTTCCAGGTAACCAACGCCCTGCCCGGCTTCTTTCCCTTCCTGAATTACCCGGACGCTGAGCATCTCCCCGGGCAACAGTACTGATTTTACAGCATTGGCCAGTTCATTGATGTTTAAAATCGTCACGCCCTGCAACTCAGCCACCCGGTTCAGATTGTAATCATTGGTCAGGATAGGGCAACGCAGCTGACGCGCCAGAATCACCAGTTTATCATCCACTTCGCGGACACCTTCCACATCGATATCCGAAATGCGCACCGGGATGGATGGTTCACGCTGCAACTGAGCCAGCACCTCCAGGCCACGTCGGCCACGCTGCCGGCGTAAGGAATCCGAGGAATCAGCGATGTATTGCAGTTCATTGAGAACAAATCGTGGAATCAAAAAGGAACCGGGCAGAAACCCCGTCCGGGCAACATCGGCAATCCGTCCATCAATGATGACGCTGGTGTCCAGCAAAATAGTGCGGCTCTCCGCCCAGTTTGGTGAAGTTCCCTCAGCCGGGCCAACAGGCAGGCCCCCGGCAGGCCGGGAGAACCCCTGTAAAAGGGCGAACAGATCATCCTGCCGCATATTGAACACGGCCACACCCAGGTAGCCCAAAAGCACCACGCCAATGAAAGGCATCACCTGGCCCAACGGAGATGGCAAAAGCGAGAGAGGAAAAGCCAGTAATGCGGCGATGACTAACCCCACTGTTAACCCAACCAGAGAAGCGAATAATGATCTTGCCGAAAGCTTCGATAATTGCAGACGCAGCGCTTTGATGGGCCGCGTGGTAAAAAATGGCGTCAGAATAAGTCCAACCAGTGCCCCAACCATACCAATGGTGAAGGCGTATTGTTCCACCGAGAAAGGAAATGGGCCAGAAGCCTGGTTTGCCAGCCGCCCCAGATAGGTTCCCCAGTACACGCCTACGATGGAGAAGGCCACCATCCCCACCAAACGAGCAATAAAATCGGAACTCATGAATAATTCCTCCTGTTCGATTATTAAAGATCAAGATAAGTCCTTGTATCAACGGATGATAGCATTACTGGCGATGAGAGTCAATGTAAAGGATATCTCTCTCCCTCCGGCTACACCTTCGCGCCTCTCTGAAATTGATTGACACCCACCCGGCGCTGTGGTAAAATCACCCCGCTTCTGGCCCCCATCGTCTAGCGGCCCAGGACGTGGCCCTCTCAAGGCCAAAACGAGGATTCGAATTCCTCTGGGGGCACAGACAGAATTCCTCCCCTGGG
>AMZC01004524.1_pt1 | contig 25846 bp, 28 predicted proteins | sample 948551 | NCBI WGS metagenome assembly AMZC01 (sample SAMN01120625, study PRJNA171369) | bioreactor sludge metagenome | biome: sludge; isolation source: anaerobic thermophilic cellulolytic sludge from lab reactor | place: China: Hong Kong, Shek Wu Hui wastewater treatment plant | collected... | reverse complement strand
AAGGCTGCTGTTTCCAACGCACGGGCCATGGTGCTGGTGTACAGCGCGTTGATGCGCACGTTGTGGGCCATCCAGTGCGCCAGCCGCCGGGCCTGCTCTTGCCCCAGGGGGGTCAATCCCACGTCCACGTAGCCGCCGTCCCAGTCGGGCAGGTTAACGTAGCTCTGAGCGTGCCGCACAAGTAGTAGGTGCATGGTCGTTTCTCCTGGGTTCTCCGAGCGGGCAGGCTAGGGCTGGATCGGGCGCTTTTCTCCCAGAAATTTCACCCATACCTGGCGCTGACGCGGACCATCGAACTCGGCCAGATAGACTCCTTGCCAGCGGCCAAGCTGCAAATGACCGTCCTCAACGAAGATCGCCGCATCCGCGCCGACCAGCGTGGCCTTAATATGAGCGGGGGAATTGCCTTCGCCGTGCCGATGACGGGGGTCGGGCGGCGCGATGTGCCCGTCCATGGTCAGCAGGATGTCGCGCTGTACGTCCGGATCCCAGTTTTCGTTGAGGGTCAGGCCGGCGGTCGTGTGCGGGCAGAACAGATACACAACGCCGTCCAGCCCTCCCAGCCGGGCGACCGCTTCCTGCACTTGTCCAGTGATGTCTACCAGTTCCGTAGAACGATTGGTGCGAATGCTCAGACGTTCCATATTCCCCCTCATGGTTTCAGCGTCCGGTGTTCTCATTATACCTGCACGATGCCTGGCGACAGTGTCCTGTCACAGCAACGAAAAAGCCGCCCCCGCTGCTGCGAAGACGGCCTCATTGACGGCTTTGCCGGTCATTCGGCAGCGTTCACACGCGCCAGTTCGCCCTGGATGATCTGATCGAAAACATCGAACGGTTGCGCCCCGATAGCATACACGACGCCGTTGATGACAAAGCCCGGCGTGCCGCGCAGCCCGTAGGACACGGCTGCCTGATAGTCGCGCTCGACTTCGTCGCGGTAGCGCTGACTGCTCAGGCACTCGGCGAAGCTACGGGTGTCAAGCTCCAGCTCTTGCGCGTAGGAAACCAGCGTTTCCTGCGATAGCGGTGTGCTATCGCCAGAGGTGAGGCGAGCGAAGAGCCTGTCGTGCATGGCCCAGAATTTGTCGGGCGACTGCTCCTCAGCGCATTCGGTAGCCTGCGCAGCTCTGAGCGAGTCATCGCCGAAGATGGGGAAATCGCGGTAGACGAATTTCACTTCGGTGGGATAGGTTTCCAGAATCCTGGGCAACGTCTGCTGGTACCAGCGTCCACAGTAGGGGCACTGAAAATCCGAGAACTCGACAATCACCACGGCTGCATCTGCGGGACCCTTGAAAGCGTCGTCATCTTCCGCCACGCCAGGGGGGATCACGGTGGGGGTAGGCGGAACCGGCGTGTTGGTGGGTCGGAGCATGGCGACTTGCGTGCCTACCGCTTCATTTACCAGGCGCTGCACCTCAACGCCAGCGGCGGCCCCGCTTCCGGCGGGCAACGCGGCGATCTGTGTGCGCGCCACCTCCTCGGCGATCCGGCGTACCTCTTCCTCGCTGAGGGCTTTGTTCCCGCTGCCCGACCAGGCCGCGGTGAGAATAATCGCCACGATGACCAGCGCCAGGGTCAGGAGCGCCCACAGCAACCAGCGACTGGAAGCGGCGGTCGCGGGCTGGGGTAGGGCGGAGGCTGCCTCCTCCGTAGACTCGCGGAGCGAGACCGGACGTACGTCAGGAGGGGGAGTCGCAGAAGCCATGATGCTTCCTCCAAATGCTCGGATGGGTTAAGGCTTTGCGATTATACGAAAGCTGCTCGCTGTTGACAACAGGGCAAAAGATCATTCGCCTGGCGAGTGGGAAGCCGTTGCCGGGGAAGAAAGCAGCATCTCGGTCTGTGGATCGTGTTGCTGAAAACACGCCAGAGCGCGGGCATCGTCGCGGGTGGCGTAGCAGTAGCGGCAGCCATGCAGGCAGGTATCGTACACTCCCACGTCGCGGCTGGCAGCGCACCCGCAACCGGCGCGCGTCGGTCGTGGTGGGGCGTGCAGAGCGGGCAAGGGGAATAGCTCGGCCAGCAAGTCGGCGTCAACGCAGGCCGCCGGACGTATCACCTCGTCTACCAGGTCAGGCTGACAGCACGCATAAAGCGTCATGCCGGCGTCTGCGGCAATGCCCGCCAGGGTGTGCGCCAGCGTGCGCTTTTCCTCCAGCGGAGGGTCGCGGTATTGCACTCCCGCCGCCGCCAGACGGCGCTGTGCTTTGGCGTAGAAGGTGGCGAAGCTGAAATAGCAGCGCCGGGTATAGCCAGAAAGCGCCCCGGCCAGCGCAGCAAAGCGCGCCGTATAGAATTCGGCGTCGAGGTGTTCGGTGAACACGATGGGGTCGAAGCGCCACAACACCCGTTCCGGGCCGATGCGTGTCGCCAGCGCCCGCAACGTCTCGACGCCGACCCGCCAGTCCGGCACGCGCGGCTCCAGCACGCGCGGCAGGCCAGTGATCGTGTAGTGGCAGACAAAGCGGTAGCCGCTTTCTTCCAGAAAATCCAGATAGGTCAGGAAGGGGCGGTAGTTTTTCGACCAGAAGACGATGCTGTGTACGTCCTGCGGGCGGAGCGAAACCTGATGAATCTGCCCGCCGAACGGGTTAGGGTAGCTCACCGTGCCGGCGCGCAATCGCCCCACGAACCAGGGCATATAGAAGGCGGGGATGTCCGTCCGGCGGCTGGCGGATATGATGACCGGACTCTCCGGCTGTGCGTCGGCCATGGCTGGCTTCCTGAGGATCAGCCTCGCCCGCCGATAGACAGGCGAGGCTGTAGAGATACTTACGCTTCGGCCAGTTCCAGTTCGGGCGTTTCGACTTCGGCGGCGCTGTCGTCGGAGAAGGTGCCGAACAGCTTCACGTTGTGTGCCTGGCGGATGAGCATTTCGAGTTCATAGGCCAGATCGGGGTTCTCGCGCAGGTATTGCTTGGCGCTCTCGCGACCCTGACCGATCAGGCCGTCGTTGTAACGGAAGAACGCGCCACGCTTTTCGATGATGCCCGCCGCCACGCCCAGGTCGAGAATATCGCTTTCCTTGCTGAAGCCCTCGTCGTACATCAGGTCAATTTCGCACTGTCGGAACGGCGGCGCGACCTTGTTCTTGGTGATCTTGACGCGCGTGCGGTTGCCGATGATCTCATCCTTGAGTTTGATGGCCTGCACGCGGCGGATGTCAATGCGCACGCTGGCGTAGAAACGCAAGGCCCGTCCGCCGGTGGTCGTCTCTGGATTGCCGAACATCACGCCCACTTTTTCGCGCAACTGATTGGTGAACAGCACGGCGGTATTGGACTGTTTGATCGCTCCCGACAATTTGCGCAGGGCCTGACTCATCAGCCGCGCCTGCAACCCCACGTGACTGTCGCCCATCTCACCTTCGAGTTCGGCGCGGGGCACCAGCGCAGCCACGCTATCCACCACGACCACGTCGAGTGCGCCGCTACGTACCAGCGCCTCGGTGATTTCCAGCGCCTGTTCGCCTGTGTCGGGCTGCGAGATATACAGATTGTCGGTGTCCACACCCAGGCGCGCGGCATAGATGGGATCGAGGGCGTGTTCCATGTCCACGAAAGCGCACACCCCGCCCAGCTTCTGTGCTTCGGCGATGACGTGCAGGCACAGCGTTGTTTTGCCGGAACTCTCCGGGCCGTAAATTTCGGTCACGCGCCCGCGGGGAATGCCACCCACGCCCAGCGCCAGATCAATGGCCAGCGATCCGGTGGGAATGACATCAACTTGCAGGTGGGTGGCATCGCCCAGGCGGACGATGGCCCCGTCGCCGAAGCGCTTGGTCAGGTCGGTGAGCGCGTGTTCGAGGGCCTTGAGGCGAGAATTGTCTGTCATCATGAGCTGCTCCTGGCCAAAGTGAAAACCTTCGCCCAAATGTTCGCAATGGTGTTTTGATCATAGCACTGATGTTCTATCTCGTCAATAGCCCTGCGACGGGGTAACGGGGGCGTCGGTCAGGGGTGCGTCTTGCTCGTCCTGGGGGGACTGCGGATCGTCGTAGTACAGGATCACTGTCGCCAGATAGTCTGGCGAGGGATCGGCGCTGTCGCGCAGGTGCAGGGTGAAGGCAAGACGGAAGTTCATGACCGCGACAGCGCTGGCGCTGGCGACGACCCGACCTGCGCCGTTGCGTAGCACGATTTCCAGGTTGGGACGCTCGCGAAATGGTGTGATGCTGACCTCGACACGCACCCGCCGACGATCCGGGTACAGCGTCGCGCGGACCTGCTCGATGCGCACTTCTTCGGGCGGGAGGAGGGGCAGGTTGGGGGGAATCAGATCGATGGTCATGTCAGGAAGCCTTTCTTGAGCGGGAGATATGCTTCACGGGATTGGGCTACCCTCGTTCGCTGTTCCCGAAACCAGTACGGGATGGGTAGCGCCGCCAACCCCGACAGTGTACTGATTGGGCCGGTCGCAGGGGCGGGGCAGAGGATGGAAGGTCACGTTGAACGGTTGCAGCGCATCGAGGAGGGCGGGCAGGGCTGCTGCTACGCGCGGGTCGGGGTCGTGCAGCAAGATGATCAGACCGTCGAGCGCTTCTTGCGTCGTCAGTTCGGGGCGGGCCGGGTCTGGCTGGACGAACGAGCGAAAACCACCGGGGCCGTCCATCAACCACCACACCAGGCGAGCGGGATCGGAACTGGTTTCGTGCAACGGAGGGGCGGCGATGTGCCAGCCGCTATAGTCGTACACCCCGCGCAGCCAGGGTAACTGCTCGCGATAGGCGGCCAGTTCCCGATCGTATTCGAACAGACGCCAATAACCGCTGGTGGGGAGCAAGAACAGATTGCCTTCCGCGCTGTCGTATCCGCCGCCAGGCCGGCGAAACAGATGCGGTTGTGCTTCGTAGCGGGAAAGCGCATCAGGGAAGCGGGCCAACGCCTGACGGATGCGCAACTCGGTCTCCAGGAACATGCGGGCGATATAGGCCGGGCGCGATGTTTCGGCGAGGGTGACACCGCCCTGCTGCACAAGATGGTTGCCCAGGTGATGGCCGTTGCGCACCATGCGAGCCAGCACTTTGCCTTCGGCGGGGCCGATATTGCGCCCGTGCACGAAAAACGTCGCCTGGATGCCCCGTGCGTCGAGGATGTTCAGCACGTCCAGCGTTGGGCCTTGCTGACCCTTTCCGCCGTCCGTCTCGACGCCGTCGTCGAAGGTGAGGTACACGGGCACGGTGACCGGTGCAGCGGCCCGAAGCAACGGGCGCTGCTGCCGGGCGGTCACCATCTCAAGGCTGAGAGCAGCGCCCAGAGCCAGCAGGCGGCGGCGGGTGAGAGACGGTAGCCTCATCTCGGATGACCGCTACAGCAGCCAGGCTGTGTCATGGTCTGGCGAACTGGGCCTGCGCCGTGCGCAAGGCGGTCACAGCCTGTTCGAATTGCCCGGCTGGGATCAACAGGTGATCGCGCTCGAAGGCAGAGAAAGCAAGCACTGTCACGCCAGCGTCGGCGAGCAGGCGACTGACCAGGGCCAGAAAGCCTACCATATCCAGCGGTAGGGCCATGTCAAAGGTCAGCAGGCGATAGGGACCGGCGGTGCGGGCGTCTGGCAGGCGGTGGGCGAACTCACGCCAGCCCTCGTCTGGCAGTACCAGCGTGACTTCGTCCTTGTCCACGATGAGCGCGCTGAAGGGTTCGCCCCACTCGGCGAGCACACCCGCGGCAGCAGTGATGGCCGGAGCGGGCAGGTGCACAAGGGTGTAGCTGCGCTCGTCGGTGTAGAGGACTGCTTTGGCCAATGCCTGGTGCGCAGCGTCCATTCTTTTCCTCCTGGCTGGGACGGCTCACAGCTGTTCTTCAGGCGAAACGGGTAGCATGGTCAGTCCGGAGATCACTTTGGGATAGAAATCCGTGCTCTTCTGCGGCATGGTCTCGCCCTGAGCAGCGACGGCTTTGATCTGTTCCAGGCGAGTGGGGCTGACGAAAAAGGCGAAATTACCACGCCCGGCGTCCACGCTGGCGACGGCATCGCGGGCGTCGCGGTGATAGCGGATCATGGTCTGATCCTCGATCCCGTGAGCTGGAACGCCAGCGATACGCTCGATCAACACCTTGTGCAGCACGCTGACGGCAAGAGATTTCCAGGCCGGTGAGTGTGCTTCCGGGATGAGCGTATCGAGCTGCCGTGCCTCTTTGAGCACCAGCACGTGGAAGCCAACCCCTGGGCCGCCGTAGAACCCGAAAGCGTGCCCGGAGGGGTGCGCGTTGACCTGTTCCAGGCAGGCAGTCAGGTCGGGGACGGGAGACACGGCGAAGACTCCGGCGGCCCGGCGCAATACTTCCGCGGGCGATGTGCCATTGAAGTTGCAGATTTCGCGGTGTGTGGGCAGTATCACCAGACCTGGATCGCTCATGCTGACCAGAGTCGCCTGGATGAAGTTGAAGGCTGCTTCAGGGGGCGCCTCCGGATGGGCGCGGCGCTGCCGGTCGCGGTAGGTGAGGCCGGTGCTGTAACGGTGATGCCCATCCGCAATGATCAGTCCGCGCAGAGGAGCCATGCTCTCTTGAAGCGCAGCCAGCGTTGCCCGATCGGTCAGCCCCCACAGTTGCTGGCGGACGCCGCTTTCGTGCAATTCAAATACGTCGAGGTCGGGGGCACGCCCGGCGATAGCCCTGGAGATCAGGTCGTTGATGGCATTGTCGGGGTCGGGGTAGAGCAGGAAGATCTGCTCGGTGTTGACCTGCATGGTCTCCAGCAGGCGGAGGCGGTCTTCCTTGGGGCCGCTGTGCGTGCGCTCGTGCGGCAGGATGATGCCCTGGTCGAAATCCACCAGTTCCACAGCCGCGATCAAGCCCTGGCGGGTGTGAGTTCGCCCGTCGAGGGTGAAGGTTTGGCGATAGACGTAGAAGGCGGGGCGATCTTCGCGCAGCAGCACCCCTTCGCGCAACCACTGCTGATACAAATCGCGGGCGCGGGTGTAGCCATTGGGGCCGCTGACAGTGTCCCCTGGCTGCGGCGGATTGAGGATGATACGTACCACGTTGTAGGGGCTGAGAGCGAGATAGCGGTCGCGCAGCGCCTCGTCAATTTTGTCGTAGGGCTGGCTGACAACTGTCTGCAGATCAGCGACGCGGTGCGGATTGTAGCGCACAGCACGGAAGGGTTTGATGACGGCCACGGTGACTCTCCTCCGCCGGTAGCATGTCTGCTTATAAGGTACCTGGGATACCTTCCGCAGAGATTGTACCAACGGCCCCGCGGAGCGGCGAAGCGAGCTGACGGACGGGTGTATTGGCGTCTTGGGGCAGAAAGCTTGAACCGCGGAGGTGCAGAGGTCACAGAGAAAGGCACAGAGTCTTTCTCACTATGTTTTCCTCTGCGCCCTCGGCGTCTCTGCGGTGAATTCCGCCCCCGAATCCGAACGCGCCCTCGCCGACGGGGGAGTATGGTAGGAAAGAGCGGGAGCCATACACTCCCGCTCAGTGCTCACGATGCTTCGGACCCATCCAGCCCCAGGTCGGCAGCAATCCCTTTCATGGCTTCCAGCACCAGCGGCACGTGGAAAGTCCACAGGTCAACTCCCAAGGCCTGCGCTGCCTGCTCGATTTCCTCACGGTGCACAGCCGCGGCGAAGCTGCGATCTTTCCACTTCTTGCGCACCGAGCTGATCTGAGTGATGTCGCGGATATCTTTGGTGGGACGCACCAGAGCGACGGCGGTCAAAAAACCTGTCAGTTCGTCTACGGCGACCAGCGCTTTTTCCATGGGACTGGAAGGCTGTACACCGGTGCGCTCGGCGGCGTGTGCGGCGATGGCGCGGACGATGACCTCGTCCGTGCCGCGTTCACGCAGCACCTGCAGACCGGTGAAAGGATGCCCGTCGGGAGCGGACATATCCGGATGGCGCTCGTAGTCAAAGTCGTGCAGCAGGCCAGTGACGCCCCACAGGTCTTCGTCTTCTCCGAAGTGACGGGCATAGGCACGCATAGCAGCTTCGACGGCCAGCATGTGCCGCCGCAAACTCTCAGACTGAGTCCATTCGGTGACCAGTTGCCAGGCTTCAGCGCGATTCATGGCACTTCCTCGGTTTCTACGATGACGTAATCGTAGTGTATCTGCGCGGTGTGGCGCAAGGTAGCTGCTGCGCCGCAGTATTTGTCGCGCGAAAGCTCAATGGCGCGTTCGACGGCCTTGGGGTCAATATCTCGCCCCGTGATCGTATACTTGACCCAGATCTCGGTGAAGACTCTGGGGTGCTCCTCGGCGCGGATGCCTTCTACCTGCACCTCAAAGCCGGTCACCTGCTGCTGCTTTTTGCGCAGGATGCTGATCACGTCCATGCCTGTACAGCCAGCGAGCGCGGTCAGTAACAATTCCATGGGGCTGATGCCAGCGTCGTGGCCGCCAACAGCTTTTTGCGCGTCCAGCGGCAATGAATAGCCATTGCTGCTGTAGGCCGTGAAGATCATATCGTCGCGCAGCACAATGCGGCTGCTCTTGCGTTCCGCCATAGTGGTGTGCCTCCCCGTGCGAAGAACCATGTCCAGACAGATTGTAGGCCAAAACTGCGCTTTGACCAGCCATCCTTTGATTATGATGCGCGCACCTGAGGATCGTTGCACGCAACGGCGCTGCCGATGATGCATCCAATTGGATAGAAGCTCTCGCCAGGCTGACAGCAAAGGCTGCTTGGGATTGTACCCGCTGTGCGTTATGATTGGCGGACGGGTGGCGACCTGTGAGAGCCGCCGTTTGTCCGGCACAAGCGAACCCAAGTTAGCCTATGTCCAACGCACACGACGACGATTTGGTAGCTCGCCTGCAGGCAGGCGATCAGGCCGCATATGCACAGTTAGTCGAGGAACATGCCGGCAAGATTTATCGGCTGGCGCTGCGCCTGATGGGGAACGAGGCCGACGCGGAAGATGTGTTGCAGGAAACGTTCTTGAGCGCCTTCAAATCCATTGATCGCTTTGAGGCGCGTTCGAGCCTGAGCACCTGGCTTTACCGCATCGCCAGCAACGCGGCCCTGATGCGTCTGCGTCGCAAGGAGCCAGAGCAGGTGTCGGTAGACGAGCCGGTCGAGCGAGACGATGGCGAACTGATTCCCCGCCAGCTTTTCGACTTCTGCTGCCTGCCGGAAGAAGACTTGTTGCGGGAAGAAGCGCGCGCGGAAATGCAGCGGGCCGTAGACGAATTGCCACCCTCGCTGCGCAGTGTGTTCATTCTGCGCGATATCGAAGGGCTTTCGACCGAGGAGACCGCCGAAGCGCTTGATCTCTCGGTGTCCGCAGTGAAGAGCCGCCTGATGCGCGCGCGGCTGAAACTGCGCGAGCGTCTGAGTCAGTATTTCTCGCATGGCTCGGCCATCAGTGAAGCGAGGTGAGGCATGAGCGCTTCCGAACAGCATCACCATGATACAGAAGAATGCCGCCGCTATCTGAGCAGCCTGTCCGATTACGTGGATGGCACTCTCGGCGAGGAATTGTGCCGGGAGCTGGAGGCGCACATGCGGGCATGCGAGAACTGCCGGATCGTGGTCAATACCCTGACCAAGACAATTGCGCTCTATCATCAGATTCCCGCGCCGGAGATGCCCAGCGCAGTCAAAGAGCGGCTGTACAAGGTGCTGCATCTGGATGCTTACCGCCCCAAGAACGATCCTCCCGATCAATCGGTTGCTCTCTGAAGGGAGGAGACACGCCTGACCTGGAGCGAGTTTTGGTGCTGAATGCGACCTGCGGCCCAGGAAATGCATCCAAAAGAGCGGACTCCTGGATCATGGTGTGAACATGCAACCGCGAGGACGTATGAGCAAGCAGAACGAGACTCAGAAGAAACAACAGAAGCGCGTCATCATCTTCACCATGCCCAGTTGCCCACACTGCAACCATGCCAAGCGCTACCTGCGCGAGCGTGGTATTCGCTTCCGCGATGTGGACGTGAGCCGCGACCCGGCAGCCGCGCGCGACATGATTCGCCGCAGCGGTCAGCAGGGCGTGCCGGTCATTGATATCGGCGGCAAGATCGTCGTGGGCTTCAACAAGGCCGAAGTAGACCGGCTGCTCGGTCTGCACTGATCTCCTATGAGCGAAATCACTGTCGCTACGCCGGTGGAAATGCTGGTGACAGCCCATCCGGCGGCCATTGGCTTTCTGGCCGAGCGCGGTGTGCTGTGCGTCGTGTGCGGAGAGCCATTCTGGGGCACGCTGGGAGAGTTGATGGCTCAGAAGGGACTGAACGCTGACCAGAGTCAGGAGATGGTGAGAGAACTCGGCACTTTTCTGCAAGAGCGGCAGAGCGCTTCTGGTTCCTGAAGGGCGAGTCTGCCAGCGTGGAGAATCAACCAGGCGACTGTCCGTGTACCAGCGGGGACAGTCGCCTGCATTTTCGGCAGAAAGGATGCTCAGGGCTTGTATGCTTCGACCGGCAGATTAGCGCGCAGCCAGGCCTGCATCCCGCCATCTATGTTGAACACCTGCGGATAGCCCAGGCGCACCAGGGTTTCCGAAGCGACGCGACTGCGGTTGCCGCTGTTGCAGATCACGAAGATCGGAGACTCCTTGGGTAGCTCTGCTGATGCGCGCTGCTCGAACTGATCGAGCGATATCAGACGCGCGCCGGGGACGATGCCGGTGGCGGCCCATTCTTCGGGGGTGCGTACGTCAACCAGGATCGCGCCGCTGGTCTGCTCGAAGCGCGTATAGGCTGTCTGCACATCGAGCGTCTGGTAGGTGGACGTGCTGATATTGTTCGGCACGGTGTTGGTGGGAGGCGGCTGCGAGGGCTTGTCTGAACCGCCGCAGGCAGCGAGCGCCAGGGCAGTCATGACGAGCAGCAGGGCCAGGGTCAAATGATGTTTGCGCATTCAGTCACTCCTCAGGGATTGAGTCGAACTCTTCGGATAGGTGGGCAACAAAATGCCCGTGACGGTCCAGCACGGCATGGTGCAGAGTCGCAGCAGGAGGCACCATGCCTCCGGCCAGCACGACTGCATGGTGCAGGTGGGCCTGCGCGCCAACCTGCGCCCCTGTTTCCAGATATACCTGTGGCCCGATCACAGCATGATCGCCGACCTGGACGCCCGGATCAATCCAGACTGGCGCTATCAGCCGGACGGAAGGGGGCAGGGCGCTGTGAGCCTGCACTGTACTCAGCTGCCGCAGATACCAGCTATTTAGATGCAGCAAGTCAGCGGGACGTGTCAGGTGAAGTCGCCAGGCGGCCAGGACTGTGCCGATGCTGCGACCGGCGGCGAGTGCCAGTTGCAATGCGCTGACGATCTCGCGTTCGCCACGGAGGGCGGGTTGCACATGGGGCAGGAATTCAGCGATATCCGGGGAGAAAGCGTAAAGCATGATCGCGGCGTGCTGGCCCACGGGATGGGCTGGTTTCTCGACAATGGAGACGACTTCCGCCCCGGCCAGCAGCACATCCGCCGACTGGCGGATTTCTTCGGGCGTCGCACGCACCAGGCTGAGGGTGGCGATGCGCTGAGCGGCGGACTCGTGATGGGCGATCAGGGCGCGCACGTGCTCTACGGAGGTCAGGTTATCCACAGCAGAAAGCAAGAAGGGGCCGAAGAGCAAAGGCAGCGCGCGTTGCAGCGCCTCGACTGTGCCGGTGGGATGAGGCTGGACGACCCACTCGACTCGTACGCCGGGGGGTAGCGCGTCCCTGACGCTCGCCTGCACTGACAACAGGTCGGGGCCGGTGACGACGACGACACGGCTGATCCCTGCCTGATGGAAGCATTCGATCAGCCGCACCAGAATGGGTTGCCCCATCACCGGCAGCAGGGACTTGGGCCGTTCGTCGGTCAGCGGGGCCAGCCGCGTCCCGCGACCTGCGGCCAGGATCACCGCCTGCTGGATAGTCTGACTGTTCACGAGTCTCTCCGTCGCCTCATGCGCGCATTATAGCATGGCCACTGCGGCAAGGGATGCTGGCAGGCCACCGTTCAATTCATACTGGGATTATTAACATCGCCCTGAGGCGTGTTGCGCGGCGTAACCGTTCATGCTACACTCCGCGGCGAATTGGTCACTCTATTGCGGCGCGACAGGCGGTCTTCTAATGGCTGAGAGAATCCTTGTCGTGGATGACGATGTCGAGAGCCTGAAGCTCATTGGCATGATGCTTCAACGCCAGGGATACGAGGTGATCCTGGCGAGCAACGGCCAACAGGCCCTGGATCGTGCTCTGGCAGACCGGCCAGACCTGATCATCCTGGACGTCATGATGCCTGTCATGGACGGCTACGAAGTATGCCGCCGGTTACGCCAGGACCCCATCACTCAGCATATCCCCATTCTGATGTTCACGGCCAAGACGATGGTGGACGACAAGGTCGCCGGGTTCGAGGCCGGGGCGGACGACTATCTCACCAAACCGACTCATCCCGCCGAACTCGCATCGCGGGTCAAGGCACTGCTGGCACGCCGCCCGGCTCAGCCTGCGCAGGCTCCGGTGATGACGAATCGCTCGCTGGTGTGGGGCTTTCTGGGGGCCAAAGGCGGTGTAGGCACGACGACAGTGGCGGCCAACTGCGCGGCAGCGCTGGTCAAGTATGACACGACCATCCTGGCCGACTTCCGGCTGGGGCAGGGTGCCCTGGCGCTGTCCCTGGGCTTGATGCGAGCTACGGGCATGGCCAATCTGCTGGCGCGGCCTACGCCGGAGATCACGGTGCGGGCGGTAGAGGGGGAGCTGGTCACTCATGCCAGCGGTTTGCGCCTGTTGCTCTCGTCCAGCCGCCCCAAGGAGACGCTGCTCAACGCGGCTCCCGACGGCGCAGCAGCGATTGTGCGGCATTTGCAGGCCATCCATCCGCAGGTGGTGCTCGATCTGGGATCGGGACTCAGTCGCCTGACGGCGCGCCTGGTGCTGGAACTCGACCGGTTGACGCTGGTAGTCGAACCCAACCGCGTGGCGCTGATCCTGGCCCGCGATATCCTGGCAGAGTTGCAGCAGATCGGGGTGCAGGCGGCGCGCCTGAGCGTGGTGCTGGTGAATCGCACGCAGTCGAGCCTGCACGTGCCCTGGCAGGAAGCCGAACATATGCTGGGGCATGAGGTTGCAGCCATCATTTCTCCTGCTCCTGAGCTGGTTTTCCAGGCGGCAGAAGCGGGTCTGCCGGTCGTGTTGTACCAACCGAACTCCATTGTGGGCACGCAATTCGCCAAGCTCACTGAGGAAGTCATTGCCCGCCGCTGACCATGCCTGTGAGACACAGGGCGCATGTCTTTGGAATCTCTGGAACTTGTGGTTGCCCTGTTGCGGCGCGCACGTTACACCGTGGCGCTGACGGGCGCTGGGATCAGCACTCGATCTGGCATCCCCGACTTTCGCAGCCCTCATTCGGGTCTATGGGAGCAGGTTAACCCGGCAGAGGTGGGTAGCCTGTACAGCTTCCGCCATCATCCCGAACGGTTCTATCGCTGGATACGACCGCTGGCGCACCTGATCCTGAATGCCAGCCCCAACCCCGCTCATCAGGCGCTGGCCCGCCTTGAGCGCAACGGATACCTGAAAAGCATCATCACGCAGAACATAGATATGCTGCACGAGCGGGCGGGGTCGCGCACGGTGTATGAGATTCACGGGCACCTGCGCGAACTGACGTGCATTCATTGTTTCGCCGTATTCCCCGCCGGGCCGTTGGTCAACGCCTTCGTCGAGTCGGGGCAGGTGCCCTATTGTCCACACTGTGGACATGTGCTGAAGCCGAACGTGATCTTGCTGGGCGAGCAGTTGCCGGCGCGCGCCCTGGCGGCGGCCCGGCGCGAAGCCCGGCAGTGCGACCTGATGCTGGTGATCGGCTCATCGCTGGAGGTGTATCCCGCTGCCGAACTGCCGTTACTGGCACAGCGGGCGGGTGCTGCGCTGGTCTTCATCAACCTGGGCAGCACAGCGCTTGACCCGCTGGCTGATGCCGTCATTCACGCGGATGTTGTGGAGGTGTTGCCCCGCCTGGCGGACGCTCTGGAGGACAGGGCAGGCTATGAGCACGAGTGATAATCCTGCGGCTGAGAGCGATACGGTCAGCCGGGCCGTATATGAGCGGCTACAGCGTCGCTATCAGCGCCTGATGGAAATCAGCCGGCAACTGAATTCGACGCTCGATCTCGGCGCGTTGCTGCGGCGCATTCTCGACGCAGCCCGCGAACTGACCGACACCGAAGAAGCCTCGATTCTGCTGGTAGACCCGACGACCGGTGAATTGCGTTTCGAGGCTGCCAGCAATCTGTCGCGGGCGGAGATGGAAGCGATCCCGGTGCCAATGCAGGGGAGCCTGGCCGGTTGGGTGGCGACGCACGGGGAGCCGGTGCTGGTGCGCGATGCGCGCAGCGACGCACGCTGGTTTCCGCGCGTGGACAAGACGACGCGCTTCGTGACGCGCAACCTGCTGGCGGTGCCCATGCAGGTACATGGGCGGACTATTGGGGTGCTGGAAGCGATCAACAAGCGCGGCGATCAGCCGTGGACGGACGACGATCGCGAGGTGCTCACCGCCCTGGCCGACCAGGCGGCGATTGCCGTGCAGAACGCCCGCCTGTTCCAGCAGAACGACTTCATCGCCGACATGGTGCACGAGTTGCGCACCCCTCTGGCTGCGCTCAAAGCCGGAGCCGCTTTGCTGGCCCGCCCCAATGTGCCGGAGAGCGTGCGCCAGGAAATCGCGCAATCGCTGCAGGCGGAGGTGGATCGCCTGACCGAACTCACGACCGATTTCCTCGATCTCGCGCGGCTGGAGTCCGGGAGGATGCGTCTGGAGCCAAGGCCTTTCGATCTGCGCGAACTGTTGACAGAATGCCTGGGAGTGGTGGCTCCTGTGGCAGCCCAACAGCGCATTAGCCTGAGTCTTCGCCCTGGCACTGGCGTCGCCTACGCCGACCGGGATCGTATCAAGCAGGTCTTGCTGAACCTCCTCACCAATGCCATCAAGTACAATGTGCAGGGTGGGGCGGTCACCGTGGCGTTCGATGTAAGGCGTGCGTCAGAGGGCGGAGACAGGGAGCAGTATGTCATCAGCGTGAGCGATACTGGCCCTGGCATACCGGCGGACGAGGCCCCCTACATTTTCGAGAAGTTTTACCGGGCCAGCACTGCCGGTCAGACTTCCGGCACAGGGTTGGGGCTGACCATCGCTCGCCGCATTGTGGAAGCGCATGGCGGCGAGATGTGGTTTGAGTCCACCCCTGGCGCGGGCACCACTTTCTATTTCACGCTGCCGGCGGCCAACCCGGATGCAGGCTGAGTTCAGGGGATCAGCAGCACCTTGAGGGCACCGGGCCGCGCTGCATGGTCGAGGGCAGCGGGCGCATCGCTCAGCGCATAGCGCGCGTCGATCAGCGATTGCACGTCTACCAGGTTCTCCTCCAGCAAACGCAGCGCCGCCGGAAAGGGGCCACACCGACTGCCTACCAGCGCAATCTCCTTGACGGCAAGTGGAGACAGGTTGAGCGCGGCGGAGTCGGCGTAGGTGCTCTTGAGCACGATCGTGCCGCGCGCCCGTACCAATCGGATGGCGTCGTCCAGACCCTGAGGAGTGCCGGTGCAGTCCACCACGACATCGGCAGTGTCATCAGACAGATCGTCGCGCGAGACGGTCTGAATGCCCCAGCCTGCAAGGAGTTCTTTCTGGCGTGTGTGTCGGGCGACGACGAGCAGATCGCAGCCAGTCAGGCGTAAGACCTGGGCTGTAAGCAGCCCCAGCTTGCCCGCACCCAGAAGGATGACTCGATCGCCTGGTTTGATATGAACACACTCCAGCGTCTGGCAGGCGGCAGCCAGCGGTTCGGTGAAGACAGCCGTGTCGTCGGGCAGGGCGGGCGGCACACGGTGCAGATTGGCGAGAGGCAGGCGGAATACTTCGGCAAAGGCCCCGTCGTAATCGTGCAAACCGAGCACGCGGCGACGGTGGCAGTGTTCGGGGATGCCGCGCTGACACCAGTCGCATGCGCCGCAGCCGATGTTGATTTCGCCCACCACGCGCGCGCCGAGCCATTCCGTCGGCCCCGCAACGACCTCCCCAACGAATTCGTGTCCCAGCGTTCCGCGGAAGCCGCGATAGCCGCGCATGAGTTCCAGGTCGGTGTTGCAGACGCCACCCAGGCGCAGGCGAACCAACACTTCACCGGCTTCAGGGGTGGCAACAGGGCGCTCGATCACCCGCAGCGCGCCGTCGAATTCCACAGCTTTGATGATGGCAGGCATGATGTTGGCCCCTTTGACTATGAGGCAGCAGGCATAGCGGTCTTGCATCGGTGCGGTCTATGATACACGCTTTTCGGGAAACCCGGCGAGCACAGTTTTGTCATTTGTGCCGGGGGACTCTATAATCCCGCCCTGACCAGTCTGCCGGAGGAGTGGCTTTCCATGAGTTGGCGGAAGACCGTAATGATTGTGCTCCTGGTCGGGACCATCGGCTTGACGGCATGTGCCGAGCGGAAGACCGCCCTGCGTTTCACGAACGCTACTGAGTGCGGGACGGCCACGATCAAGTTGACCGATACTCAGACCGGAAACCTGCAGGAGTACTCGCTCAACCAGGGTGACACGCTGGAAGTTGAGTTGAAGCCCAATGTGCAGTACCGCTATGAGGTGGAGTATCCGCGCCAACCGGGTTATATCGTCTGCGATGCCAAGCGCGTGACGACGATGCTGCCCAAGGGGCAGACGCTGAACGTGCGCCTGGAAAGTGTCCTCGACCCCGCGCTCGTCGAGGCGACACAGACGGCGACGGCGACCCAGTAGAGTGTTTGATCTCTTTGATGAGGCAAGCCCCCTGTGCAGGGATGCTCAGGGGGCTTTTCTTCATGTCCAGGGAGTTATTGCCAGCCCAACCAGGTGAAACGTTGTTCGGGCACGATGCCACCCAGCGGATAGTACAGGCCGTCGTCGCCCAGCCGCACTACGGAGACCTGCCAGGCGAACTGATGCGCCTGTCCGTCATTGGGCAGATACGAAACAGGCAGATCGAGCGAAAGCTGACGTGTGCTGGCGGCGAAGGTTGCGCCGGTGGTGTCGTCGCGCACCGTCACCAGATAGGTTTCATCGGGCTGCAGAATTCCTACAGAGAGCCAGGTCAACCGCACCGGGCCGGATACCTGGGCACCATCAAGGGGAGAAGCGGGCTGCGGTGCCCGGTAGGTGGGCGTGGGGGTGGGCGTCTCACTGCCGGTGAAAGTGGGGGTGAAGGTAGGTGTCGGCGTGGGGGCGGGCACATTGATCTGCTGCCCTTCGCTGAGCACTACCGGTCGCGTGCAGCAGCAGTTGGGCGACTCCCAGGTGCAAGCCCGGCAGTCAATTCCTCCAGGCAGAGGGTTCAGCTCACAAATTTGCCGCAGCGAACTATCGTACATGATGGCGATACTGCTCAGCGTGTCTCCGGCCTGGACGATATAGGTCTTGACGGCGAAAGCGGGCGTCACTGCCAGCGGGATGCCTGGCGGAGCGCTGGTGGCAATGGCCGTCTGAGTCAGGTCTGCGCCAATTTCGGTGGGGGTTGCCGTGGGGCGGGGAATGAGGATTGTCGTGCCCGGCCCCGGCAAGATGGCACAGTCGGCCATGCCGTTGAGTAGCTCGATGGCGCGCTTGACATCGGGGTGAATGTGGCCGTACTGGTAGGCAATGCCCAGGCAGGTGTCCCCGCTCTGGATGACGTGTTCATACGGCCCAGGCGTTTCCGTGGGGGGCGGCGTGGCCGAAGGCGGCGGAGGCGGCGGGCTGTTGGTGGGCGTGATCGTCGGTGGCAGAGTGGGCGACGGAGTTACGGTGGGGCCGCCGGGAGTCTGCGTGGGAGCGGCCAGCACCAGCGTCGGAATGGCGGTTCCGTTGACCGCAGGCGTGGTGGTGGCGGATGGCCCGTCCTGCCCGCCGCACGCGGTGAGTATCAGCGCGAAGACCAGACCCACACATCCGATGAACCAGCGTTGACGTAGCATATTTCCTCCGACTCTCCCCCCTCAGCCAGTGTGCTAACGACTGTCCCAGGTAAAGCGGCGCGGCGCGGTGGCGAAACGTTCGGAGAGCACTGCGCCCTGTTCGTCCAGAGTCCCTACGGCGACCCACCATTCAAAGGTGTGCCGGTTGCGATCGGCAGGTTGCCAGCCGCCCGGCAGAACATAGCTCAGTTCGGCTACAGAAGCGGTGTACTCCTGGCCCGTGTCCAGGTCGCGGACGTGCACGATATAGCGTTCCTGGCTGCCGAGCGTGCCAGTGCTGCCCCAGCGCAGCGTCACCAGTTGATCCGCGGCAAAGCGCGCGCCATCTTCGGGTGAGAGCGGATAGGGCGCGTTGATGGTCGGGGTAGCCGACGGGGTCGGCGTGAGGGTACCGGCGGGCGTCAGCGTAGGTGTAGGTGAGGGCAAGGGCACTGGCACGCGCACGCGCTGCCCCACTGACAGTAAGACCACACAGTTGGGGCCGCCAGTAGGATCGCCATAATCGCACTGCAGGAACGGAATCTCCGGGTTGATCTGCGAGAGCACCTCGATCGTGGTGTCGTAGGCGTAGGCAATGGAGAGAATCGTCTCGCCCTCGCTGACGATATGCCAGGCGTGGCCGGGGCGCAGGGTTGGCTCGATATTCTCGTACTTGGCGAGCGCGTCTGGCGTGCCGAACTGATTCAGACGCAGCGTGGGCGTCAGGGCTGGTGCGATGTCCCCTGTCTCTGCTGCCGCTTCTGCCGTTGGAGTCTCCTGGCCGGGCACTGGCGTGGGCGTCGGCCAGGGGATCTCCAGCGTCTGGCCAAGCTGCAATTGCTGCGGGCTGTCCATACCGTTGATTTCGAGGATCAGGTCTACGACGGCCAGGTCGCGGTGCCCGCAACGATAGGCCATGCCCAGCACCGTGTCGCCTTGCTGCGCGGTCTGATAGCAAGGTGTCACGGTGGGGGTGGGCGTCGCGGTCGGTGGCATGGGCGTGACGGTGGGCAGAGACATGATGAGGTTCGATGTGGGCGTGGGCGTCACTGCCGGTGTCAGGAAGCGGGGCGTCGCCGTAGGTGGGGCGGTGGGCGACGAATGCTGTGCCAGACCATTGTCGCTGCGCCCGCGACCAAAGAGCAGCAGGACACCCAGGATAAGGAGCACGACGAAGGCCAGCAAACCCACCAGGAGCAAACGCCACATGCGCCCGCTCAAATCGCCCAGGTAGAGATCGTCGTCACCGCGGGTGGGGTCGAAGGCCAGGGGAGAGACCTGAGGCGGGCGCGCTGGCTCAGTCGTGGGCGGCGCGGACGATGGCGTCGCCGTCAGTCTGGCACCGCATTGGCGGCAGGTGCGCGCAGAGAGCGGCTCCGTAGCGCCGCAGATCGGGCATTGCTGGGTGCGTGTCACTTTGACCATGCCGTCCGGTTCAGAGACGCTGTCGGTTGGACCCTTGCAGGCGCTGGCAAGGCTCTGCTGAGCGCTGCTGGGCCGTGCGGCGGATTATACCAGGCCCGGCAGGACTGACCATACCCGACGGAGCGCGCCAGGTGAAAGCAGGGCGAGCGCAGGATTTTCCCGCTTTGGGCATGTTTTGTGTTACCATTCACTGGTTGCAACAGCGATACCCTTTTCTGGAGAGGTCTCGGCACGATGCGTGTAGTCATCAACGAAGCGCTGATCAACCGCAATCGCAAGATTTCGCATATCCTGTTCTTCATCAGCCTGGCAGGCATGGGCGCAGGCTTTTTCCTCACCTGGACGACCGATCCTGCGTCGGGAACCAGTCAGCTCAGTTGCCTGATTCTGCCCTTGTTGCTGCTGCTGACTCTGATCTCGGTGCGCAAGGCCAACATCTGGATCCGCGAACCGCGCCCTGTAGACGTGCTCAACAATGCTCTGAAGGGGCTGGGGCAGAGGTACACCATCTTTCATCACCTGCTGCCCGCGCCGCACGTGCTGATCGGCCCGGAAGGGGTGTTCACCATCACCACGGTCTGGCAGGACAAGTCCTATCGGGTGAAGGGCAAGAAGTGGTACGGTGATGAAGGGCTTTTGCGCAAGTTGAATGGCTATCTGCGGCAGGACCTGATCGGCAACCCCTTTGCCGAGGCGGCCTTGCATGCGCGCGAGGTGGAACGTCTGCTGGCCAAAATCGCGCCGGAGGCCGCGATCAAAGTTCAGCCCCTGGTGGTCCTCATCCACCCCAGAGCGTCGGTGGAAGTAGAAGACCCGCTGTACCCGGTGCTCTATGCCGATCCCAAGAAGAAACCGTCGCTGCGGCAGTACCTGCGCGAGCTTGCTCCTGCCAACCAGGGGACCCTGCAGCCCGAACACCTCGATGCCATTGATCGCATGTATGGGCTGATGACGCGCCAGGAGATTGCCGAACTGACGGGCGAGAGCATCGAGCTGGCCGACGCCGAGGCTGGCGACCTGGAGCCAGAGGCGGACTTCGAAGAAGCCGAAGCGGCAGCCGGTGCCGAGCGGGGCACGGTGTTCGTGGCGCAGGCAGGGCAGCTCTATTACATCGGGGCCACCAACGAGTCGGTGGAGCAGGCATTGGCCGCGGTGCAGGCGGAGGCAGGCCAGGAGGTCGCGCTGGTGCATGCTTTCGAGGCGGCCAATCCCAAGGCGATGTGCCAGGCTCTGCAGCGCAAATTCGAGCGCAAGCGGCAGAAGGGCATGTGGTTTGGCCTGAGCAAGAAAGACCTGGCCTGGATCAAAGCACGCCAGGGACAGTGACGCGGCCCATGAATCAAGAGCGCGCGCTATGGTTGGCGGTGCTGACGGCTCTGCTGGCGGTGGCCTTTGCTGCGCGCATCGTCAACCTGGATGCGGTGCCACTGCGTGGCGACGAAGCGTTTGCCGTGCGCTACTGGGCAGACTCGCCAGAACGTGTCGTGCGCGATCTGGCGCAGTGGGAGCCGCATCCCCTGGGCACTTTCCTGAGCTTTTGGGCATGGAAATCGGCGGCTGGCGAGAGCGAATTCGCCATGCGCTACCTGTCGGCGCTGGGCGGGTGGGTTGGCGTGGCGGCGGTCGGCGCGCTGGCCCGCTACCTGATGCGGCGGCGGTCGACTGCCGCTGTCGCTATGGGGCTGGCGGCGCTGCAACCGTTTCTGATCTGGCATGCGCAGGACGCCCGCAACTACGCGCTGTGGTTCGGCGCAAGCAGCCTGGCGATGTGGTTGTTTTTGCGGGCGATAGCTTCCAACCGGCGGCGCGACTGGTGGCTGTATCTGGCCGCCGAAGCAGTGGCCCTTTACCTGTTCTTCCTGGAAGCGTTCTTCCTGGCTGTGCAGGCGATCTATCTGGCATGGCGGCGTCCGCGCCGGGGAGTCATGTGGTCGGCGCTGCGCACCTGGACTCTGCTGGCCGTGCTACTCATCCCGTGGTTGATTCAGGCGTGGTATTTGAAGGATAGCGGCTACCAGGGAGCTACAGCCGACGCCGATCCCTTGCGGCTGCTGACCTGGTTCGTGCCGGCGTGGTTGACCGACGGTGAGTATGGTTCGCCGTGGAGGTACGCCCTGCCGCTGCTCTGGCTCGGCGGGCTGGGAGTGGTGTTGGCGAAGCTGCCCCGAAGAGTGGGCTTACTGCTGGCGACCTGGGTGATTCTGCCCACTCTGTTGCTGCTGATGGCGGCGACCCGCATGAGCGTCTTTCACCCGCGCTATCTGATCGCAGTGATGCCCGCGTTGTTGCTGATAGTCGGCGCGGGGCTGAGCATGTCTTCTCTTAGACGCAGAGGCGGGATCGCAATCTGGGCTTTGCTGCTGACGATTCCGGCGCTGGGGCTGACTGAACTGATACCCTACTATCGAGGGGAGTCTCCCAAGGCCCCGAACTGGCCTGTTCTGGCGACCTACCTGCGAGAACGTGCCATGCCCGGTGACCTGATCCTGCAAACGCTGCCCGACCCGGCCTTTGCCTACTACTATCGTGGCCCGGCAGAGGAGATCAGTCTGGTGCCGGGTGCGCCTGTCCGCGCTCAGTTGCAGCCGCAGGTGAACTTCTTCCGGGGTATCTGGCTGGTGGGACGGTCGGCGGAGGCCGAGCAATACCTGAGTGATGCCATGCAGAGGCTCAGCTACGACACCCCGGCGGGCTTTCACGTCATGCAGTTTCGTCGTTGGATGCCGGAGTCGGCGGAAATCGCCGTGAGAGACGAGGTGCGCGTCGGGGAAATCGCCCGGCTGATCGGGCATACGGTGCAAGGGCCAGACAGCAGTAGCCGGAGCATAACGGTGCTGTTGTATTGGGAACCGCTGGCGCAGGCCGAGGTGGATTACGTAGTTTTCGTGCACCTGAGCGGGGCGGCAGGCGGGGCGCTCTGGGATCAGGACGATCACCGTCCGCTCAATGGCTTTGCCAGCACGCTGGCCTGGGAGCCGGGAACACTCTACCGCGATCCCTACCGTCTGCTGGACGGAGCCGAGCCGCAGCCTGAACCCGGCAGTTATACGATCGAGGTGGGCATGTACGATCCTGATAGCGGCGCGCGGTTACCAGTATATGATGCTGCGGGAGAACCGCTGGGCGACTATTACCGGCTGGCGACGATCACATGGCCGCCGAAATGAAACGCGGGGATGCCCCGGCATCCCCGCGCTGAACGGTGCCGCCAGAGGATTATTCCCCCAGTTCTTTCAGGCGGGCTTCCCACTTCTCATAGAGCTTCTTGTGCGTTTCTTCGGAGATTTGCCCGGCGAGCAGTTTCGCATCTAGCTGGTCCAGGTAGGCGCGGATCTCGGCGGGAGTCTGGGGGACGGCAGGCGCGGCCTGGCCAGTTGGGGCGGGTCCTTGCTGCTGGAGCATCTGTTGCATCATCTGCATCATCATCATTTGTTGTTGCTGCTGCAGGGCTGCCGCCTCCGGATTCAGCGCCGCGCCGATTTGCTGGCCGACCCCCAGACCAACCCCCGCTCCGGCCAATCCACCGCCCAGGCCGGTGTTGCTGGCAGCCGCGTCGGCTACCTCCAGGCGGCGGATGCGCTCCCAGGTTTCGAAGTCTACGTAGTTGCGCAGTTCTTCGGTGCTGACTTCCTTGGCGGTGAAGGGTTTGGCCTCGAATGCCTTGATGCGCATCCCGATCGCGGCGAACTGTTCGTTGAGGCGGGCCAGCGCGGCACCCTCCAGATCGGAAAGCAGACGATTGGCGTCCATGATGCTGGTGGCTCCGGACGAGGAGAGCAGGGTGCCCAGTTCGCCCAGCAACATGGCCTGGATGCGTTCGCGGATGTCATCCAGGCGCACGATGGCCTTGCCGACGCCGTACTGCTTCATGAAGCGGATGGGGTCTTCGATCCCGATGTCAATGACGCCGTGCGTAATCAGCAGGACAACGCCTACCCCTTTGCCGGGCGTTTCGAGGACAATGGGCGGATTGGTGCCCCAGGGCACCTGTGGCAGGTCTTTAAGGTTGACGAAGTACAGTTCGGCGGTGAAGGGATTACGTCCGCCGGTGACCAGGCCCACCAGGCTGGACAGGATGGGCAGATTGGCGGTGCTGAGCGTATGCGTGCCCGGCCCCAGCGCATCGAGCACCTGACCCTGGCGCACGAAGACGGCGGCCTGGTTTTCCTGCACGATCACCTGCGATCCCAGGCGAAAATCTCCCGCGCCTGCCTGTGGTTCGCGGTAGCATAACTCGTCGTCCATCACATTCACATGCGACACAACATCAATAATGCGCGGCATGGTTTGTCTCTCCTGATCTCTAGCGGGATGTGCGATCCAGCATGGGCCTAGGCGATGCCGTTCAAAACCTGGTCGCGCAGGCTATACGCCTGATTTGCCTCGATGGCCAGCGCATCCAGGGCGCGAATGGCTTCCTGCACGCCCTCGCCGGTCGTCGCGGCCTGGTAGAGCACGTCTATGGCCTGGGTGAACTTCTCGACGTAATCGAGCAATGCCTCGTCGAAAGCATATATGACGGCCAGGTCGTCTTCGCCAATCTTGACGGCGTCAAAGAAACCAGAGTAGCCAGGGACGTCGGTAGCAATGCGGTCAATGTAGGTCTGGAACTTGGTCTTGGCGCTGCGGGTCTGACTCATATAGGACAGGCCACCTGTTTCCAGGAGGAGTTTCTCTGCTTCGGCCAGGCGGTTGATCTGAGCCTTGAGCAGCGCGGCAATGTGATCACGGAGCAGGCGATCGGCCTGCCGGCGCGCGTTCATCTCCATATAGCCGCGGAAGCCTGGAATACGCGCCATCAGGCGTTCGACGGAACCGCGTTCGCGCACGATCTTCGCATACAAGTCGTCCATACCTGGTCTCCTGGTGACATAGATTATGGTCAAGCTTACACCATCGTCTGGCACAAGACAAACCCTCGCGGCGGCGCTATAATGCGCGCTGTGTGGCTCGGCGGAAGGACGGGACAGAGAATGGGAGCCAAAGATCAGGGGGCAGATGCTACCGAGGGGCGCTGGCTGGTGATTCCGCGTACCCTGTGCTTCGTGACTCATGGGGACGACGTGTTGCTGATCAAACGCGCGGCGCACAAACGGGTTTACCCTGGCCTGTACAACGGCGTGGGAGGACATCTGGAGCGCGACGAAGATCCTCTGAGCGGAGCGGTGCGCGAGATTCAGGAGGAAACCGGCCTGGATGTGACTAACGTCCGGCTGCGGGGGATCATCCATGTTGATGCTGGTGAGGCGAACGGCATCATCGTCTTTGTGTTCAGCGCCGAGGCGCTCACTCGCGAGTTGATCGCGACCGACGAGGGGACGCTGGAATGGGTGCCGCGCGAGAGGGCACTGGACTTGCCCCTGGTCGAGGATCTGCCTATTCTGTTGGAGAAGGTGCTGGAATCCGGCGCTGAGGGGGAATTGTTCTTTGCTCACACCAGTTACGACGAGGCCGACCGATTGATCATGCTTTTTGCCAACGCGCATTAGGGCGCTGTGTCGTCTGCAGCAGTCTCTGAGAAGGTTGCGGGATGAGATAGCGTGGCGCGGCAATTTGTACTAAGATGAATTACTCACCGGCACCGCGTGAAGGAGGCACGAAAATGCACCATGTGCGGCGACTTGCCATTGTTCTGGCCTTATTGGCTGCGCTTATGATCATGCCAGCGGCGGTTCTGGCGCAGGGGGGGCAGACAACGCATACTGTGCAGGCAGGCGAGAACCTGTCCCGCATTGCGCTCAAATATGGGACGACCGTGCAGGCCATCGTCCAGGCGAACAATATCACCAACCCCAATCTGATCGTGGTGGGGCAGGTGCTGATCATCCCTGGCGCTGTGGCGGCGGCGACTCCGCAACCCGCGGGCACGCAGACGGCTGTTCCTTCTCCGGCGGCGCCTCCCGCTGCCGAGACGGTTCACGTGGTGCAGCCAGGGGAGAATTTGTTTCGCATCGCCCTGAAATACAATCTGCCGACGGCCTATCTGGCGACTTATAACGGCATCACCAATCCCAATGTGATCTACGTCGGGCAGCGCCTGCGTATTCCGGCGGGGGCCGCGCCGGCAGCGGCGGCGACCGCAACGCCGATGCCTGCGCCTGCAACGCCGGCGGGCACGCCAGCAGCACCCGGCACGCCGACACCATGGCCTACACCGGCCAATACCGCCACCAACGTTGGTTTTGCCTACGGGGTGCAGATTCATCTGCCGAACCAGAACATCCCGCAGGTCATTCAGGCCGCGCAGAATCTGGGCGTGCAGTGGGTCAAACAGGCGATTGACTGGGCCGTCTATGAGCCGACGCCAGGCAATGTCAACTGGGCACCGCTCGACGAGATGGTCAACGCGATGGATGGGGCCGGGTTCAAGATACTGCTGACGGTGAGTTCGGCCCCTAGCTGGGCGCGCGATTCCGACCAGGAGAAAGGCCCGCCCAGGGACTATCAGACGTACGCCAATTTTGTGGGGCAGCTTGCGCAGCGTTATCGCGGTCGCGTGGATGCCTATGAAATCTGGAACGAACCGAATCTGCGCCGCGAAT
>AMZC01000719.1_pt1 | contig 26237 bp, 20 predicted proteins | sample 948551 | NCBI WGS metagenome assembly AMZC01 (sample SAMN01120625, study PRJNA171369) | bioreactor sludge metagenome | biome: sludge; isolation source: anaerobic thermophilic cellulolytic sludge from lab reactor | place: China: Hong Kong, Shek Wu Hui wastewater treatment plant | collected... | reverse complement strand
GCCCAGAATGCCAGGGCCGCCGCCAGAACCAGGAGGGGTAACGTCAGCCCGAAAGCCAGGCGAATGCCCACCTCATCCGCCGCCAGCCCCAGAATCAACGGGGAACAAAAGATGGCCAGACCAGCCGCCAGAGTAGCGCGCGAGCTGGCCAGGTTGGCCGCCCGTGAAGCCGCGCTCACCGTCTCGATCACTCCGAGAGGGAAAAGGTTGCCCGTGCCCAGCCCGCAGAGAAACAACCCCACCAGGCGAATCAACGGCCACGGTGCAAGCCACACGGTCAGAATCCCCAGCGCCGCCAGGCTCATGGCTCCAAACAAAAGAGAAGAGGCTTCCCACCGCCGTACCAGCCGGCTGGCCAGGAACCTGCCCAGCACCGCGGCCACAAAGTACACCCCCAGCAGCGATACAGAAACCGCACGTGGAAAGCCAGCAATCTTTTCCAGAAAATCGGCGCTCCAGAAAATAACCCCCCACTCCACACTCACCGAGAGGAAAAGCACCCCCCAGAGCATCCAGAAAACCCGCCCCAGTCGCTGAGGCTCAGGGTGAACACCGCCCGCAGAAACCGGGGTGGGGATGGGTGCCCGCCCGAAGCTCAACCCCGCCACGATTAACAGGCCGGGCAATAACCCTGGAGCGGCACGCCAGCCCAGGCCTGCGGCCACCGCACCACTGGCCAGCAGGGGTGCAACCAGAGAACCCAGACCCGCGGCCACATTGGCCTCACTCAAGGCCACCGAACGACGCTCGCCATGCTCATCCGAGAGGATGGCCTGCACCATAACCATACACAGACTGCCAGCAAAACCACACCCCAGCGCTCCCGCCAGGGTCATGGCCTGCGCCTGCCCCAGGGTGAGGGCCAGCAGTCCCAGCACCGTGCCGCCAGCCGCTCCCCACAGCGCCGTTCGCCTTCCCAGACGATCAGCCAGCCGCGCGCCTGTGATGCCTGCCAGCACCATACCGAGCGCGTTGGCACTCATGTAAAGACTGGCCCGGGTGTAATTCAATTGCAATTCACTGCGCAGGAAGGGAACCACTGCACTTACCAGCGCCTGAAGCAGCGTATGATAGCCGAGGAGAAAATACCCAAGCCAGGTAGTGCGTGTGCGGGTAAATGGGAGCGAAAAAGATGCCATGCCGGAAACCCAGCCCCTGATTGTACCCGATCTGACCTAATCCTGCCGAAAATTCTATCCCATGAATTTCACGCTTCACCGGCATTGACTGGTGTCCGGGCAGGGCAGGAAAAGCCGTCCGTGGGCAACCGGTTTACCGGTACGATGACCTTCATCCTCCAGATTAAAAAACTCTTTCTCTGGATGATTTGAAAAACCCCTCCTGACCGCGTATACTTGCCGGTGGAACAATCAAGATCGAGAAAACAGGTAATTTTTATGCTGATCAAACGACTGCAACTCGCCCTTATCCACACCGCCGTAGCCATGACCCTGGTGCCCATCAACAGCACCCTGAACCGGATCATGATCAAAGAGCTCACCCTCTCCGCCGCACTGGTGGCGGTTCTGGCCTCCTTGCCTTACTTCTTTGCCCCCCTGCAGGTGCTCATCGGCGCCTATTCTGACCGTCATCCCATCCTGGGGTGGCGGCGTACGCCCTATATTACCCTGGGGCTGGGGCTGTGCGCCGCGGGGGTGGCGCTGGCTCCGCAGGCGGTGTTTCTCATTCCCCGGCAGCCGCTCCCCGGCCTTGCGTTGAGCCTGCTGGTCTTCATGGCGTGGGGAATGGGCTATAACCTGGCCAGTGTGGCTTATCTTTCTCTGGCGGCCGAACTCTCGGGCGAAGGCGGGCGTTCACGCACCATCGGGATCATGTGGTTTTTTATGATCGTCGGGATAATTGTCACCGCGGCCACCCTCAGCCACCTGTTGAGAGCGTACTCACCCGAGGCCCTGCAAACTGCCTTTGAGATCATCGCCCTGGCCGCGCTTGGCCTGGGCGTGCTGGGCCTGGCCCGGCTGGAACCGCGCCATTCCGCGACCCTTCCGCCTGCACCTTCCGCCATGGACGATTCCCGCACCGACTGGCGCGTTCTCCTGCGCGGGGTGCTGGGCAACCCGCAGGCGCGCCGCTTCTTCTTCTATCTGGTGATCTTGCTGGCGGCTATTCTGGGGCAGGACGTACTGCTGGAGCCTTTTGCCGGTGAAGCCCTGGGGTTGAGCGTGGAGCAGACCACCCGCATTACCTCTATCTGGGGCGGGTGCGTACTGCTGGCGTTTCTGCTGGCCAACCTGCTGGAAGCACGCCTGAGCAAAAAAGGCGTGGCCCGCATCGGCGCTCTGACCGCCATGGCCGGATTGCTGGCCATTGTGGGCGGTGGCTGGCTTGACCAGCGCGGGATCTTCTACGGGGGTGTGGTGCTCCTGGGGCTGGGGACAGGGCTTTCTACTGTTTCTAACCTCTCACTCATGCTGGATATGACCACCGCGCAGGTGGGCCTTTTCATTGGGGCCTGGGGCGTGGCCAACGCTCTTTCACGCCTCATCGGCACCCTCACGGCCGGCATCTTCCGCGATCTGCTCACCCTGGTTACAGGCAACACCGTGATGGGTTACACCCTGGTCTTCCTCACGCAGGTAGTTTTCCTGGGCATCTCACTGGTCATGTTGAGCCGCATCGATGTCCTTCGCTTTCGCGAGCAAACCCGGCCTGACCTGACCGAACGGGTCGTCCTGATGAACGACGCTACCTGAATCAACCGCGTCGCGTGTGCTCACCACCGGGGGCATCCCCTTTCCGGGGAATTGCCCCCGCTCCATAGAAACGTCATCCCCAGGCGATCATGTACCGGGCATGTTTCATGATATACTTTTAACTACTTTCTCCAAACGCGAGGGTGTCATGAAAGTATCGGTCTCACAGCAGCAGCTGGCGCACGGACTCAGTATCGTTTCGCGGGCAGTAAGCCCACGCAGCACCCTGCCGGTGCTGGGGAATGTTCTGCTGGCCACCGACGAAGGCCGTCTGCGCCTGGCGGCTACCAACCTTGAGCTGGGCATCTCCTGCTGGATCGGCGCGCAGATCAAAGACGAAGGCTCCATCACCGTCCCGGCGCGCCTGTTCTCAGACCTGGTCAACATTCTGCCCAACGATACGGTAACCCTGGGGGTCAACCCCAACACCTTCACCCTCTCGATTCGCTGCGGAACTTCCTCCACCGAAATTAAGGGCATCGACGCGCAGGAATTTCCGCCCATGCCCGCCGGAGACCTCTCCGACGGCGTGCAGTTGAAAGTGGCCGATTTCAAAGAAATGATCAGCCAGGTGGCCTTTGCCGCCTCTACCGATGAAGCGCGCCCGGTACTTCAGGGGGTTCAAATGACCCTCGCCGAGCGCGAGATCACCCTGGCCGCCACAGATGGCTTCCGCATCTCGGTGCGCAAAGCCGAACTTCCAGAGCCTGTTTCCAGGCCCATTTCGGTCATCGTTCCGGCGCGCGCCCTCTCGGAACTGGCCCGCATCGCCCAGGATGGCGAGGCCATGCTCACCCTCAGTGCTCCCCCGGGGCGCGGGCAGATCATCTTCCGCCTCGATAATGCCGAACTCGTCTCACAGCTGATCGATGGCAACTTTCCCGATTACAGGGCGATTCTGCCGCGCGCTTACAAAACGCACACCATTGTTTCCACCCAGGCCCTGCTCAAAGCCTGCAGGCAGGCCGAGATCATCGCCAGGGGCGGCAACAATGTGGTTCGGTTGAGCCTGGAAAAACACGAAGACCGCCCGGGTGAAATTGAGGTATCCGCGCAGACCGAAGAAACCGGGGTAAGCGAAGCGAAGGTGGAAGCCAATATCGAAGGGCCCACCCTGGCTATCGCCTTCAATGTGCGCTTCCTGCGCGAAGTGCTGGAGGTGATCAAAACCCCCAACCTGGTACTGGATACCAACGACCAGAAATCTCCGGCGCGCGTTCAACCGGTGGGTGATGAGAGCTTCCAGCATATCATTATGCCCATGCACTTAGGTTGAAATGCCGCAGGCAGGTGCCCATCCAGGTCGCCAGTTTCGCATCTATCTGGCCCTGAGCCAGTATCCCATCCTGAGCAGTCGCATCCGCGCGCGGATGCGGCGCGAGTTATTCGAACGCGGAGTGATCACCCAGGCCGAATTCGAGGCCCAGGTGCGCCAGCTGGCCATCCAGACCCAGGAATGGGAAGGGTTGCGCAACCCGTTTAGCGAGGAACCCTCCGATCTCTGGGAAGTGCGCCTGTCGCGCGTCCGCGATCAGCATACCGATTTTCTCTTCAGCCAGTTTCTCAGCTACGAACTGTTTGAACAGCTCGTCTGGGAAGTGCTGCGTGAACGCGGCATCAAATTTTCTGACCAGACGCTGGGCATCAACCTCGAAATAGCCCCCCTGGAAATGGTCTTCGAGCAGGCCATCGCCATGGAGCGCATGCCTCCGCAGGAACGCGCCCCTCTGGAAGCCCGCCTCAAAGAATCCAAAGTGGTGATCATTCGCACCATGATCAGCGACCAGCTCGGCTACCTTGAGGTGGCCAAGGAGTGGTTCACCGTCGCCGATCTGGTAGAGATCCGCCGCCGCAAGATCGGCACCGGGCGCATCGGTGGCAAGGCCGCCGGGATGCTCCTGGCTCTGCGCATTCTGCAAAGCGCCGGAGACCCGGAGCTTGTCGACTGCATTAAAACCCCCGAATCCTTCTTCATCGGTTCAGATGTGTTCTACACCTTTATGACCATCAACAATCTGGTGCACTGGAACGACCAGAAGTACAAGACCGAAGAAGAAATGCGCGCCGATTACCCCACCGTGATTCGGGAATTCGAGGCAGGGCAATTCCCCCCAGATATTCTCGACCAGCTCCGCGGCCTGCTGGAGACCGTGGGGAAAAAACCCCTCATTGTGCGTTCCTCCAGCCTGCTGGAAGACAACTTTGGCACTTCCTTTGCCGGGAAATACGAGAGCGTCTTCTGCCCCAACCAGGGGAACCCCTCCCGCAACCTGCGCGAGCTCACACGTGCCATTGCCCGGGTATACAGTTCCACCGTCAACCCCGCCGCGCTCCTCTACCGGCGCAGTAAACGCCTGCAGGATTACGATGAGCGCATGGCCATCCTCATTCAGGTAGTCGAGGGAGAGCCTTTTGGGCGTTATTACCTGCCCCACGCGGCAGGTGTGGCCTTCAGCCGCAACCTCTACCGCTGGGCGCCGCAGATCCGCCGCGAAGATGGGTTTGTCCGGCTGGTGTGGGGGCTGGGCACCCGCGCCGTGGAACGCGTCGGCAATGATTACCCCCGCCTCATCGCCCTGAGTCATCCCAACCTGCGCCCCTCCACCGACCCCAAAATGATGCGCCGTTACGCCCAGCAGTACGTGGACTTGATTGATCTGCAAGACAATCAGTTCAAGACGCTCCCAGTGCACGAGGTCCTTTCTCCTTCCTATCCTCCATTGCGTTATCTGGCGCAAATCTACCGCGAGGGATACTTCGAGTCGCTGCGTTCGGCATTGCTTCCCGGCGGCACACAGGACCTGGTGTTGACCTTTGAGGATCTCATTCTGCGCACCCCCTTTGCCGAGAAGATGCGCCACATTTTGCACGTCCTGGAAGAGAATTACCACACCCCCGTGGATGTAGAGTTCACCCTCAAGCTGGAAGATGCATTGAAGGGCAAACCCCGCCTGCACATCACCCTCCTGCAGTGCCGTCCCCAGAGCAGCCTGCTGCCGGTAGAAGCCGTGAGCCTGCCCATCAACCTGGTGCACGAAGACATTATTTTCTCCACCCGCTTCGTGGTGCCCGAAGGGGTGGTGCCGCGGGTGGATTATGTGGTGTACATTCCTCCCAGGGCCTACTTTGCCCTCGAAACGATGGAACTGCGTTCGCGGCTCGTACAGGCCATAGCACGCCTGAACGCCGCCCTCAAGGGGTACCTCTTCATCTGCGTTGGACCGGGCCGCTGGGGAAGCGCCAATGCCGACCTGGGTGTGCCGGTTAACTATGGAGATATTTACAACACCCGCGCCCTGGTGGAACTGGCCGGCCAGGGCGTGGGTGACGTGCCCGAACCCTCCCTCGGGACGCACTTCTTCCAGGATTTACTCGAATCGCAGATTTACCCCCTGGCCATTTACCTGGATGACCCGGCGTCCATCTTCAACCGGTCCTTCTTTGAAGGCACCCCCAACCGCGTGGAAGAATTCATTCAGATCGATGAGCGCCTCAAACCGGCCCTGCGGCTCATCCGCGTGCAGGATTTTCGCCCCGGCGCCTACCTGCGCATCGTCATGAGCGACAAGAAAAGCCAGGCCGTAGCTTACCTGGAATCTGAAAAGGCCGATCCTCCGCGCAATCGCTAATCCAGCGAAAAATACCATCAAGGGGGCTGCCCCTGTCCGGACAGCCCCTCTCTGAACGCTGAGGTTGTCAGAGCCCTCAACCAACGGGGTTATTCGGCAATCGGCATATACAGATCGAGCACCAGGTCTGGAAAGCCCTGTTCCAGATCGCCGAAGTGCTCTTCAAGCCACTGGTGGCTTCCCATCCGATACGGACTGCGTTCGCGCCATGCCACCAGTTTCATCCAGCTCCGGTGAATGTCGTCGCCATCCTTCGGATGGATGCGCATCACTGCGTACAGCCCCCCGGGAAAGTCAAACACCCGCACATCCCCTTCAGACTGGATGCTTTCGTCGACCGTCACCCAGACGTCGTAACCGTAATTCGGGCTGCCGGGTGAAGGGTTCGGGTTGTTGTACCCAAAATAGCGGTGGGGTTTCCCATCCCGGTCAAGACCCTTTTCCCGTACATAAGCACGCAGCAGCTCAAAGGCTGTTCGTTCTGGCGACGCACCATAACCATTCAGGCACGCCACCCGCAAAGGCTCCAGCCGAACAATGCGAACGGGCAATTCTTCGTCGTGCATGATTTGTTTTCTCCTGTTATTGAATCTGCGGATCGATCCTGCCTGATCATACCTGAAATACCTGACATCTCCTGTCATGTATTATGTTATACTTGGATGTATCTTTCCCCACCGGGTTTCCCATGCGCGCCGACCGCCTCCTTTCTCTCCTCATGTTATTACAAACGCACGGCAGGATGACCGCCCGTGATCTGGCCGCAGAGCTGGAAGTTTCCGAACGCACCATTTACCGTGACCTTGAGGCGCTCAGCACCGCAGGCATACCCGTGTACACCGAACGCGGCCCGGGCGGAGGTATTGCCCTTGTAGAGGAATATCGCACGAACCTCACCGGCCTCACCGCCGATGAAGTGCAGGCATTGTTCATGCTCAGCATTCCTTCGCCCCTGCTCCAGCTTGGGGTGGGCGAGACTTTGCGTTCCGCTCTGCGCAAACTGGCGGCGGCCCTCCCTCCCTCCCGGCTGCCTGACCGCGAGATGGCCCGCCAGCGCATTTATCTGGATACAAGCTGGTGGGGGCAACCGGGGCAGGTGCTCCCGCACTTGGCCACCGTCCAGCAGGCCATCTGGCAGGAACGCCGTCTGCGGGTGGCAGTACGGACATTTTTCGGAGGAGAGATCGACGTAATCGTCGAACCCCTGGGGCTGGTGGCCAAAGCCAGTGAATGGCACCTGGTTGCCCTGCGCAGTGGCCGCCCGCATGTTTACCGGGTGGCAGACCTGACAGCAGTTGAGATGCTGGAAGATGCCTTCGAACGCCCGGCAGACTTCAACCTGGTAGCCTTCTGGGAAGCCTACTGTGCCCGGGTAGAAGCCGAACGCGGCATCTACGGGGTGCGGTTGCGCATCTCCCCTGACCTGGCGCGTGAATTGACCTGGCACCTGGGAGAACAGGCCGCCGGGGCGCTTAGCCGCGCCGGAGCGCCCGATGCAGAGGGCTGGCGCGAAATTACCCTCTGGTTCAGCGATCCTGCCGAAGCTCGTGGCCGTATTCTATCTCTGGGGCGCGCCGCCGAAGTGATCGATCCCCTCCCGTTGCGCAAGAGTGTCCTCGATTATGCCCGTCAAATCGTCCAGTTTTATGAAGAGCGAAGCCATGAGAAGGGGTAAAACCCGTCGGGAGAAGCGCCTCTACATTTTGAGAGGGTATTTTCCACCCTGCCTCTCCACCCAGGCCTTCTCTTCACGGGCAATTGTTGCCCGGGAGAGGAAAAACGATTTTCCTGCGAAATCTCACGTTCCATAAAAAATCCCCGCCCTTCAGGGCGGGGACGGGGACGATAAATCCAGTAACCCTGAAAATAAGCCCCTATTGTACGCTGGTCAGCAAAGAGGCGCGGTTGAAGGTGCGTACGGCCACCACCGTCAACCCGGCCGCAACCAGCCAGATCACCAGCCCAAGCGCCAGTCCAACCCCAACACTCAGGTAAAGCACCCCTGTGGCCTGCCCCACCAGCAGGGCCACAACCAGCAGCACCAGCGAGGCGCTCGACTGGTACGCCCCCATAAAGGTAGGGTTCCGCGACGAAATTAAAACGGTGGCTGAAATCCCCAGCAGAGAAAGCGCCGGAGACACCCAGAAGATCAGTGCATACCACGTGGGCAGCGGGAACCAGATGCCCCCCATGATCGGGTAGGCGGCAATGTTCACCACCAGAGCATAGACCAGAAAACATGCCCACGAGATACCCACCGCCGGTAGACCCGCCGCCAGCACCTTACCGAGGAACAATTCGGCGTCACTGGCCGGGGTGTAGAGAAGCGCCTCGATGGTTTTGCGCTCCCTTTCACCCGCGAACGACTCGGCCGCGATCACCGTGGCAAACATGAGCGGAATAATCAGAAAAAAGGGGGCAAAAAAATAGCCCAGCATCAGCCAGATCATCCCCTGCAGTCCGCTCATTCTGGCCAGCGGTTCGGCCATAAAGGCTGGCATGCGCTGGAGAAATGTGGCCAGGTCGGGGTCGTTGAGCGCCGAAGACGTGGCCTGTGGCGCGGCAATGGCACCGATAATCAACGCCAACGGCATGATGACGATAAAAATCGCCGGAACGACGATCATCGGCACCCAGACCGCCCGGTTACCGCTGGCCTCACGGATGTCCTTCTCGGCAATCGTGAAAATCGCTTTCCAGTTCATACTTCACCTTCGCGGGACTGCTCTTGCAGCTTGAAATACATATCCTCAAGGGTCATCTTTTCCGGCTCTACTCGCACAACCTGCGCTCCTGCCTGCACCAGGCCGGTGACCACACCGGCGATGGCGGACTCTCCCTCCACTTCCAAATTCAATCCTTTTGGTTCGCTTTCAACCCGCCGAACCCCGGGCAGGCGGAGAAGATCAACCGGCGGGGTGAACTCTTTCAGAAAGGTAATCCGCACCTTCAGGCCCTCCTGGAGCCGCCGACTTAGTTCATCCAGGCTCCCCAGCGCCACCAGCCGCCCGTGATTCAGGATCGCCACCCTCGAACAAAGGCGTTCGGCTTCACTCAAAATATGCGTGCAAAGGAAGACGGTGTGTCCGTCACGGCGGCAGATGGATTCGATCAATTCACGCACCTGAAGCGCCGATTCCGGGTCGAGGCCTGAAGTGGGCTCATCCAGAAAGATCAATTCTGGCCGGTGAAGCAGGGCGCGTGCCAGAGCCAGGCGCTGTTTCATCCCTTTGCTGAAGGAACCCACCTTATCGTGAGCGCGTTTATCCAGCTCGAAAAACGTTAAAAGCTCTTCCATGCGCTGTTTCAGGAGCCCGGGTTCCATACCCGCCAGCCTGCCAAAGAATTCCAGATTCTGACAGGCGGTCAGGCGTTCGTAGAGGGCGGGAGTTTCGGTGAGCACACCGGTACGGGCGCGCACAAGGCTCCCCTCCGAAACCGGGTCCAATCCCAGCACCTTCATCGTTCCACTCCGCGGGCGGTAAAGCCCGTTGAGCAAACGGATGGTCGTGGTTTTTCCGGCACCATTGGGGCCCAGCAGGCCGAAAATTTCTCCCCGTCCGACCTCAAAGGTCAGCCCATCGACGGCCCGGCGCTCGCCAAAGGTGTGCACCAGGTTTTGAACCGAGACCATGGCTTCCATCATTCCCTCCCTGAGGGTACTCCTTGCATCGTTTCACGTGAAACATGGATTGCTACGGGGCCTTTGACCCCCAGAACCCATCTGAAATGGACAGGTTGTTTCACGTGAAACATTTACCCGCCCCTCTGTTGTTCCTGCCTGAAGGCCACATACGAATAAGCCACCGGCACGAAACTCGCCACCATAATCAGGCCGAACATCACCCAGAAACTGATTTCTCCGGGCAGAAGCGCCCCGCCAATCACCAGCAGACCGGCGACCTTAAACAACAGCCCGCCCAGCCGGTGGGTTTTCTCCCACACGCGGTCACTGGAGAGCGTCCAGGGGGTGCGGATGCCAATAAACCAGTTGCGCCGGGCATGATCGAGCAGAAAACCCAGCCCAAAGAACAGCCCTCCCATCGCCGGTAGCATCACAGACGACATGTTAAACGCCACTCCCAGACCCGCCAGCAGGGTAAGCGCGTGCATGTAAAGCATGAAGACCGCAAAACCGACCACCGCCCAGTTGTAGGTGGTACGGAATTTCTCTACATTGGCACGCAGCGGGTCAATTTGCGGAATGTAAAGGATCATCACCCCCAACCCGAACATCAAGGCGGGCATCAGGTAGAGCGCGGTATTTCGGGAAGAATAACCGTCAATCTCCCCGGCGGCATTCCAGTGAGAGGGCACCCTCTCAGGCAGAAGCGGGGCCGCCAGCAGGCTGCCAGCCAGCCCCAGTACGGTCAACACCACAAGAATCAGCAACGTCCTTCGAATGGTCATTGTTTTCCTCCATAACAGATCGAAGTTGGAGGGGAGCCCAAACGCTGCCCTCTTCAAGATTAAGCTTCCCGACGAGAAGGCTTACTCCCCGGGTTCGGGAGAGAGGTTCTGTTGCGCCAGCGAAACCATCCCGCTTAAGCCGCCCAGGTTCATCGTATCCACCGCGCTGGATGGCACGATGACCAGCGCGCCCTTCTCTTTAAGCCCTTCAAAGAGCATGTTCATGGCGCGCAGGTGCAGAGCTGTGGGATTATTCTGATAGGCCCGTGAAGCCTCAGCGAAGCTTTCGGCAATTTGTTTTTCAGACTCGCCCAGGATGACGCGCGCCTGCCGTTCACGTTCGGCCTGCGCCTGACGGCTCATCGCCTCTTCCAGCCCCTGAGGAATGATCACATCCCGAATCTCCACCGATTGCACGGTGATTCCCCAGGGGGTGGTGCGTTCGTCAATGATCTTCTGCAATTCGGCGTCCATCCGCGCCCGCCCGATGAGAATATCGGCCAGGGGCATCTGCCCGATGACCTCACGCAGGGCCGTCTGCGCCGCCCAGGCAATCGCCGTCCGGTAATCCTCCACTTCCAGTGCCGCTTTCTCGGCATCCCACACCACCCAGAAGAGGACGGCATCCACATTTACCGGCACAGTATCACGGGTGAGGGTTTTCTCGGCAGAAAAGGGGGTTACCAGCACGCGCTGATCGATCCAGTTCGAAATGCTGTCGACGACCGGAATAATCCAGAAGGCTCCCGGCCCGCGCAGGGAATGGAACCTCCCCAGCCGCAGAACCACGGCTTTCTCCCACTGACGTGCCACCTTAAAGGCAAACAAAATATAGGTGCCCAGTAGTAGAAAGAGTGCGAAGGTCAACCCGGTCCACCCGTCAGGCACTCCGGCCGTATCCATAAGAATGGCAACCAGCACCCCGGCTATCAACAGAATGATAAAGAGCGCCAGCGCCGCCGGATTCATATGCTCATCGACACTTTTCTTCGCCGTCAACCGGGAAGATTGACCCTCTCCAGACGGAGTTGTCATTGTTTTTGCCATATCACCCTCACTTTGCTCAACCATTCGACTCATCTGATAACCCTCTGAGAAGCGCCTTCTCAAAGGCTTCCCGAATGACTCGGGGGGAGTATCCCAATCGCAGTGCCTGCTGCGCAAAATCTTCAGCCAGATGTTCTAACGTGACCTGCCGCAGGCGCTCGCCATGATCGGCATCCGGCGGGGCAAGGATATACGTGCCGCGCCCTTGCTGGGTAGAAATCATCCCCGCTTCGTCGAGAATGCGGTAAGCACGCGCCACCGTATTGAAATTGACCCGCAATTCCAGCGCCAGCTGACGCACCGTGGGGAGCTGGTCGCCTGGTTTCAATTGCCCGCCGTGGATACGCCGACGCACTTCCTCTACAATCTGCTCGTAAATCGGAGTTCCAGAGCGAAAATCCAGCTGAAAGTGCAGTTCAACGGTCAACGTCTGACCTCCATACAATGTATCATTGTATCATTGAATGAATTGTATGAGAGCTGGTCATGAATGTCAAGAGGTTCAAGATCAAGAAAGCGTCAAGGATGGAGGTATCAAAGGGGGCAATCAGCTGAAGAGATACTGCACGTCTTCCACGCCCAGATTCTTAAAGATGGAGCCATCGGTCTGGATCAACTGCTCCACCAGCTGTCGTTTGTGTTCCTGAAGAAGAAGGATCTTCTCTTCTACGGTATCGCGCAGGATATATTTATAAATAAAGACCGGCTTATCCTGCCCGATGCGGTGCGTGCGGTCACTGGCCTGCATCTCAACCGCCGGGTTCCACCATGGGTCAAGGTGAATGACGTAATCGGCCGCCGTCAGGTTCAGCCCTACCCCGCCCGCTCGCAGGCTGATGAGGAAAAACGGAATCGCCGGATCGTTCTGAAACCGGTCAACCTGCCCCTGCCGGTCACTGGTCTGTCCGTCCAGGTAAGCATACGGAATCTGCCGCGCATCCAGTTCGGCGCGCAGCAGCCTGAGGCTCTCCACAAACTGCGAGAAGACCAGCGCTTTATGGCCTTCGGCCTGAAGTGTGGTGAGGTGTTCCAGCGCCAGCTCGAACTTCGCCGATTCGCCGCGGAAATTGGAGAACACCAGCCGGGGATGGATGCAAATCTGCCGAAGCCGCAACAACCCTTCAAGAATCTTCATCCGCGAATCCTGAAGGCCCTCTTCCTCAATCAGGTTAAGCAACTGGTTGCGGTATTCCTCGCGCACCTGATGATAAAGCCGTTTCTGCGACGTTTCCATCTCGCCGTAAACCACTTCCTCACTGCGGGGCGGCAGATATGGAGCCACCTGTTCCTTGGTTCGGCGCAGGATAAAGGGATAAACCGTTTGCCGTAACAGGCGTGCGCTGGCTTCATCCTTCTGAGCCTCAATGGGACGGCTGAACTGATCACGGAAAGAGTGAATGCTCCCCAGCAGGCCAGGGTTGATAAATTCGAACTGCGACCACAGCTCAAAGGTGTTGTTTTCGACAGGCGTGCCGGTCATCACCAGGCGGTGATCGCTTTTAAGCAGTCGGCAGGCTTTGGCCGCCTGCGAAAGCGGGTTTTTGATGGCCTGCGATTCGTCGAGGATAGCGTAATGAAAGGTGTATCCGCGCAATTCTTTGATGTCTCGCACGACAATTCCGTACGTGGTCAGGATAAGATCGTATTGATCGAAGAGGGACACCTCTTTGACGCGCAACTGACCGTGATATTGCAGGACGCGCAGCGATGGCACGAACTTTTCAATCTCCCGTTGCCAGTTCGCAAGCAGAGAGCGCGGCACCACCACCAGGCTGGCATGGGTCGAGGCCCCCTGCTCCTTGAGAGAAAGCAGAAAAGCCAGCACCTGCAGGGTTTTTCCCAGCCCCATATCATCAGCCAGGCAACCACCGAAACCCACCTCATGCAAAAAGTGCAACCAGTCGTAACCGGCTTTCTGGTAAGCCATCAATTCACCCTGCAGACCCCGGGGCAGTGGCTGAGGGGCAATCGAGGATACCGCCCGCAGCCGCTCGCGGCGGCGTTGAAATTCCTCGTCGGTTGTCAGTTCAGGTTCTTCTCTCAACAGTTGATCCAGCAGAGAAATCTGGTTCTTCTCGAAGCGTAAGCCACCGGCAGTTTCCTTGCTCAGGCCAAAGAGATGCCTGTAACGCTCAGCCCATTCCTCCGGCAGCTCCCCGATGGAACCATCGGCCAGCTTGACGTAACGCTGATTGTTTTTCAGCGCCCGGTAGACTTCACCAAAGGCCGCCTCCACATCGCCAAACCTGACCGAAACCTGAAGATCGAACCAATCGATATTCGAGGAAATGAAAAATGAGAGGGTCGGCTTCAGGCGATTGACCCGTGCGCTTTTGATCTTTTCCTCGCCGTAAATTTCAAAGCCATCCTGCACAGCGCGGGGCAGGTACTTCATCAGAAAGTCCACCACGTCAACCCGGGCGCGCAGATTGAACAGGCCATTCGATCCGGCGGCACGTTTGAGCCCGTATTGAGACACCTTCCTGAACGCTTCCTGTTCGGCCTCAAGCTGGCGCTGGATCTTTACGTAGGCGTTCTGCTCCAGATCAAACCGGGTGTGTATTTCCGGAGATGCATCCTCATAGGGTAGCTCATACTCGCCATAACCAAACCGAAGCCAGACGTTCAACTGGCCTTTTTTCTCTTCCAGATACAGACGGGGTAATGGCGACTCGCAAACCAGCACCTGACGAATGCCATCTCCCACTACCGGGAACTGCTCCGCCAGTCTTGGAAGATATTCTTCCATGAATAACGGCGTCTCAGCGGCGGGGATGAGTAACTCTCTGGGCTTAAGAAGGTTATCCAGCTGTTCTGCCTCCACCGTCGATTCCACTTCGGCCAGCATATCCCCACTCAACAGCCAGAGCGGTGATTCCAGAATAACCCGGGGTTTAGAGCGGCTCTTCCACGGTTGACGGTTGAGGTGGAAAGCAAAACGCACCATCAGATCGCCGTTCTCTTTTTTTCGAGCATCCAGCACTACTTGAAGTTTATCCGCAGGAAGGCGCAGTGGACCCGCAACCAGATGAAGGGTGTTGAAACTTTCTTCCACCCAGTAAAGCGGCCAGCCTGTTTGCCGCAGAAGGACAAGGGCTTCCCGGATCATCACCTGATGCAGGGTATTGGTAGAAGCGTAGGGGTTATATCCCTGAACAGAACGAACCGCCTGAAGTAACTTTGCCAGCCTCACCGCCTCAGGCGGAAGGTTGACGCAATGCGCTGCGTCCAGGGAGCGATTGGGGCGCATCGTGAATTGATTCAACAGCTCAGGATTTTCTCCCAGAAAGGCAGGCATTTCCTGCGGAGAGGAAAGAATCTCATCTGGAAGTGCACCTGACAATTTACGCATCGCGGCGATGGCCGGACGAATCGACCATTCATGATCGCTTTCGATGAGCATGAAGAGTAAAAAGTAGTCGCCGCCTGTTGCCGGGGCCTTTTTCTCATGTTTGAGGGGAGTTTCCTGAATAAAAACCAGCTGGTTTTGCCAGGAATTCTTAATTTCTTCATTCAGAATATTCCGCCCCAGGATGGCCGCACCGGCCAGGTGGGCACAGAAAACATTCCTCGCAGCCACCGGGCAGGCACACCGACCGACCAGCCGTTGGTCTCGCCATTCCAGGCGGATGCGGTGCGCGGAATCTCCCTTAAACTCGCAAAGAAGAAAGGTATCTCCATGCTCTACCAGGGTAAGAAGACCACCCTCGACATATTCCTGCCCCCGCATGAGATACGCCGGAGAGAAATCACGATAAAGGTTAAACATCGAAAGCGCGGCCGCGAATTGTTTCTTTTCTAAAAAGGACATATCTGTTTCCAAAACACGCCTGGAAATCGACGTGAAATTTCCGGTTTCACCTTCGTATTATACCTTCCCATCTTCATCGAGCCTGGTTCAACGCAGGGACTCGCCGCCGTCTACAGGGAGCACCACACCCGTGAGAAAATCTGCTTTCACCAGGTAAAGAACCGCATCCGCCACATCCTGCGGGCTGCCCCAGCGTCCCAGCGGGTTGCGGCTGGCATCGCGGGCAATCTTCTCCGGCGTGTAATGCGCCGGGGGGAGCACCGGCCCGGGGGCAATGGCGTTCGCCCGCACTGTGGGGGCCAGCTCCAGCGCAAACTGCCGGGTGAGGGCGAGCAAACCAGCCTTGCCTGCGGCATGGGCCGTGAAATTATGCCAGGGCTTCCAGGCAGAGGAATCGATCAGGGTAATGATACACCCCGCACCCCGTTCGCGCATCGCGGGAGCCAAAGCATTAACCAGGTGAAACGCCCCATCAATGGATACCGCCGTGATGCGCCGAAAGAGCATCGGGTCAGCGGCAGGAAAGGGTGTCGTCTGAAAGAGCGACGCCCCGTAAACCAGAATATCCACCCCGCCGAAGAATGCCAGCACCTGCTCGGCCAGCGCCACACTCTGTCCGGCTTCTGCCAGATCTGCCTGAAAAGAAGCCGCCTGCACCCCTAGTGAACGCGCCTCGGCGACCACGGTTTCAGCTTCTTCCCTGGAAGTATGGTAATGGACAGCAATATTGGCCCCGGCCTGCGCCAGAGCCAGGCTGATCACCCTGCCTACCCGTACCGCACCACCGGTGATGAGTGCTGTCTTGCCCCGAATTTCCACCCTTTAAGTATAAACCAGAAAGGCGCCCTCAGCGGGCGCCTTTCTGCAACGGCGAAAGCGAGATGACTAAATTTGGTTGACGATGTTGCTGAAGATGTTGCCGATGGCCGGGCCGAGCAGGGCCAGGATGACAATCACCACCACAGCCACGAGTACGAGGATCAGCGCGTACTCCACCAGACCTTGACCTTTTTCCTTCGGAGCGAATAACATGGTATAACCCCTTTCTGAAAAATGATGATGGATAAATTCCTGAATGGAATCTCTGAACATCATTATAGATAAAATCCACAAAAAAGAAATAACTTTCACCTTACAGGAGCCTAACAGAATGCGCGGTCAGGGAGTGGACTGAAAGTACTCGCCCAGCAAGCCCGAAAGGTCTGCACTGGAATGCGCCCTCAACACCCTGAAGAAATCTTTTCCGGTAGCAACCTGCTTTGAGAAGCGACCGGCATAATCTTTGAGAAAGGCAAAGAAAGCCTCATCCCCCACCTGCTGACGGAGTCGATCAAGGAAGATTGCCCCATTAAGATAAACTGCATCTCGATATGTCCGGTAGGCCTGTGCCTCGCTGTGAGGGTTGTAGATCGAATCGTCAACAAAACCGCGCGGCTGATAATAACGCACACGCACCTCCCACCACCAGGAAAGCGCTTCGGGATGGCGGGATTCGTAATACAGCTTCTCACTGTAGGTGCAAAGCGCCTCGTCCAGCCAGGGCTCCAGAGCCTGATCATTCCCCACCAGCCCATACCACCACTGATGCGCGGTTTCATGTGCGGCCAGAGCGACCAGATAATCGCCCGGGGCGCCACTGTAAAGGTTGTAAAAACCGTTGGAGAGGAAAAACAGGCCGTCGTATTCCATGCCATCCAGGAAGTCTGCTTCGACAACGGCCAGGGTTTCGCGGGGATAAGGAGCAAACAGATTCCCGAACAGCTCGAGGGCCTCTGCTGCTGTTTGAACGGCCGCTTCCCCGGCGATGCGATGAGCCGGGAAAAAATAACCATTCACCGCCACGCCACCAACCTGACGGGTAACCGTCTGGTACAGCGGACTGAGAGAAAGGGCAAACGTGCGCGCCTGAAGAAGCTGATAATGCCGCCATTCACCTTCGCGGCGTTCAGGTGCACTGGCCGCAACCACCAGCTCTGCCGGTGCATGTATCACCTGCAGATTCACCGTGAAATCACTGGCCTCATACACCTGATGCTCTCCGTAAAATCCCGGCGGATGCACCAGCCATCCCTGGCCGGGCCGGTAAGGTGGTAGATAGGGATACCAGTCTACCAGGTTAATCTGCCGCTCTGACCAGCCGAAAACCATGGGGCGCAGAGAAGCATCAGCAATCCGCGCCGGTAAAATCAACTCGTAATCGAGGCTCAGACGAATGACTTCACCCGGTGCAAGGGGGCGGTCGAGACCCACATGCAGCCAGATGCGTTCCCAGCCTGTCCGGGTGACAGCCGGCCCCTGGCTCGATTCAATGGCATTGAGCCGGAAGACCCCCGGATACACGCTGGCATCCACCACCAGCAGTATTTCGGCAATCGATTCACCACTACGGTTGGTATAAGCGATTTCCTCGAGCGCGCTCAGGGTGTGACGCGCGTCATCATATACCGCGGTCAGGGTATAAGCCGGAGCGGGCAGATCGATTGCGGCTGGCGTGCTGGTGATTTGCGGCGCTGAAGAAGGCTCAACCTCCGAAGACATCACCGGCGGTGGCAGGGTTGGCGCCACCGGCGATGCCGTGGGGGAAGGAGTCGTCCTCGCCGTGTTGCACGCACCAAGCAACACAGCGAGGACAGGGAAGAACTTTCGAAACAGACGAAAAGCCGAGAGAAACGTTCGCAGCAAGGTTTACCAGTAATGATGCACCAGAGGTTTAATACGCGCTTCGTAAATGGCTCTCACCTTTTCCATGGTATCAGGCAAGAGCGGCGGCAGATCGGCCGCGGCCACATTCTCTTCGGCCTGGGCAGGCCGCTTGGCACCGGGGATAGCGCAGGTGACCGCATCAAACATCAAAATCCAGCGCAGAGCAAACTGTGTCATCGTCATCCCGGGGGGGACCAGCGGGCGCAGTTCTTCCACTGCCGCCAGACCCACTTCATAATCCACTCCAGAGAAGGTCTCTCCCCGGTCGAAGGCCTCGCCACTGCGATTGAAGGCGCGATGATCATCGCGTTCAAAGGACGTATCGGGCTTAAGCTTACCGGTGAGCAGCCCCGAAGCGAGCGGCACCCGTGCCAGAATGCCCACTTTGCGCCGTTTGGCTTCAGGGAAGAACAGCTCGGTGGGGCGCATTCGGAAAATATTGAAGATGATCTGCACGCTCTGGACGTTGGGGTATTCGATGGCTTTTAACGCCTCTTCGACCTTCTCCACACTCACGCCGTAATAACGCAGCTTACCCACCTGAACCAGATCATCTAATATGCCAAAAACCTCTGGCATGTAGTAAACCTGGGTGGGTGGGCAGTGTAACTGCAAAAGATCCAGTGCTTCCACTTCCAGGTTTTTCAGACTGCGCTCCACAAAAGCGGTCAGGTTAGCCCGGTTATAGCCCTCAGCGGTGTGCGGGTTGAGCCGCCGCCCGGCTTTGGTGGCCACAATGATCTCTTCCTTGCGCGATTTTTTCAGACTGGCAATCAACCGCTCTGAACGCCCGTCGCCATAAACATCGGCCGTGTCAATAAAATTGACCCCCAGATCCACCGCACGATGCAGTGCCGCGAGCGATTCTTCATCCTGTACGGTTCCCCAGGTACCGCCAATGGCCCATGCCCCAAAGCTAATTGCAGAAACATTCCAGCCCGTTCGGCCTAAAGGTCGATATTGCATAGTCTTCCTCCAGAATTACATCCATAGAATCGCCGATTGACCCGCCCGGCATAGCCTGTAGATGCTCAAACCTATTATAGAATGGTTTTAAGCAAATCAAAGGCTGTACGGGGAAAATCCGTTGATTAAAACCCGAAACCAAGGAGGAAACCAACCTGTGAATATGAACCCAACCGAGCGAGAAGAACTGTTGAACCTCTTTAAGGACCTGCGTGTGGCCGATGTACGCGACGGCATGGACTGGAATATGCTTCACTTTCAGGGTTCCATGAGCCCGGATATCCGTCCCATCTGGCGCACGCGGGCGGTGGGCATTGCCCGCACGGCGCGTTACCTTCCTTATAATCAGCCCATTCCAAAACTCTCACCACAGGAGTACACCGAATGGGTGGGCTGGTACTACAACCACGTTTGCACCTACCCGTGGGTCGAAGCCATCCAGCCCGGCGATTTCATTGTCATTGATCAGAGCAACAGCAACGTAGGCCTGTGCGGCTCGAACAACACACTGGAATGCCTGCGGCGTGGAGCAAGGGGGCTGGTCTCGAATGGCGGGGTACGCGACACAGACGAACTGATCCTGCAGAAAATTCCTTTCTGGTCGCGCTTTTGCTCGCAGAGCATGGTACAGGGGCGGCTTCAGTTCGATGCTCAGGACATCCCAGTAGAAGTGGGCGGGGTGACGGTATACCCTGGAGATGTGGTGGTAGCCGATGGTGACGGGGTGGTGGTGGTGCCACGCGCCCTGGCGCGAGAGGTAGCCAGATACGCCCATCAGGAAATGAGCAGCGATAAGGCCTCACGGCGGAAGATGTATGAAGCCCTGGGCCTGCCTCTGGACGACTCGGTGCTGTAAATCAACGCACGATGCGCGCCGGGGCTGAACCATCGGGGCGTGCCTCGATGACCTGCCCTTCTTTGAGGAGCTGGCCCTGATAGGGGAGCTCCCCCGCCTTAACCAGCCAGCCGCTGAGAATGAAGGGCAGGATTGCCCCGGCGCCGATCCATTCTCCATGGTATTTGCGGACAATGTGTACGTGCCTGCCGGTAGCCGGGCCTCCTTCACAGGAAGGATGCCCCAGCGGCTCACCCTGCTTTACCCGTGTGCCCACCGACAGGCGTCCTTCGTTTGCCAGATGCAGATAAAGGAGCGACCAGCCCGTCTGCTCGTACCCGTCACCATCTACATCCAGAACGAGCAGGCCGCGTTCCGATCGGACGACCACCCCGTCGGCCGCAGCTGTGGCCCAGCGCACCGATGGCGTGCACCCTTTAGCTTCATCGGCAGGGGCAAAATCCAGGGCTCCTGCGGGGCTGCCTATTCCCCAGGCCATGTGTGGCCCGCCTGTAAAACTCCAGACCTCACCGGGAGCAAAGGGAAGCTCCCAGTGAGGTTGCGTCTGAGACAGATCAGGCGGGAAGAGCGGTTCGTACTGCGCCGCGCGCTTCCAGGGGTCACCGAACAGAGCATCATACACAGCCAGCAGACCATTCTCCCCGTATACGGCAGTGGGCCAGTCAACGGGAGAGTTGAGGCGGGCAGTAAGATTCTGCACCGCCACCGAACCCGCATTGAGCGCCGGGTGCGGCGGCAGGGTGGTACCGTCCAGAAATTCTATCTTCGAAAAAGTACCGCTTCGCCACCCATAATACGCCTGGGTGAGCAGGCGAGTCACCAGCGCAAGTTCGCGATAAAGACCGCGATGCGAGGGAGCGCCAAAACCGATCGGATAGTCGGGGTCAGGGTTACGCGGTGAGCCGGTCACCCAGCCAGAGCGCCATTCAAGCACGGCCAGCAACAGCCGGGGATTGATCGACGTTTCCAGAGCAATGCGGCGGACGATCTGCGCTCCGCTCATTTCTTCGCCATCGATAGTCTCCCGGAAGGTGCTCAGATACCCGCCAGACGCATTGATAAAAGCCTGTAGATCAAAAGCAGCGGCAGGGGGGCCGTAAATGACCTCACTGTCGGGCAGCAACGCCAGTGCCGGAAGGGTTTCCACGGAAGGCGAGGGCAGGGTAAGAGGAATACCGGCAGGGAGGAGCGCTTCAGGGGAGGTGCCCGCAGGGAGCGAGGAACCCGGAAGCTGTACCGCAAAACGCAGAGACAGGGCGGCGAGCGTATCCCCGGGCTGGGTGAGGTATTGAAGCAACGAGCCGGGTGGGTCGGCAGATCGAAGGGGCGGTACATTCCCGGGTACCGCCTGTGTCAGGCCGGCAAAAGGTTGCCCGGGCTGATTCCCGGCACCAGGGAGAGGGGCAGCGCCAATGGCTCCCGCGCTTCCTCCGGAGAAAGCCGTGGGAAAGGGAACCGGCGACGAATGCACCTCACCACCTGGACTGGAAAACCGCGAACCACCCAGCGCTGGAAGGTTGCAGGCCAGCGAGAGAATCAGGAGGATGATCCCCGTCAGACGAGAAAAAATTGGTCGGCGAACCATGTACTTTCTTGATAAAATTATATCCGTTGATTCGGGGTCCACTGAGGGGCAACAACGATTCACCCCATCCCACCCGGCGTTTCTACCACCCTGTTTCGGCTCACTTAAGGAACGGCACCGGCTTCATGCACACCATTGACGTGCTTTATGCTATCTTTTTATTCCTTTCCGGGTCTGTTTCTGCTTTTACCGGGGGCATCATTTTACGCCGCTGGTCGGCACCCGGTGCCAGCGCCCTGGCTCTGTTCCTGTTCGGCACACTGATCTGGTCACTGACGTATGCCCTGCACTGGGTTTCTCTGACTTCGACGGCCAAGCGTTTCTGGCTGGATATGACATACATTGGCGTTGTGATTACCCCGGGGGCCATGCTGGCGTTTCTGGTGCAGTTTACCCGCCGCGGACGTTTCTTCCGCGGGTGGCGAATTGCCCTTCTGACCATTGAACCCATCGTTACCCTTCTGCTGATGTGGACAGATCCCCTGCACGGCCTTTTTTATGGCGGCAAACGTCTGGCCAACCAGAGTCTGATCTATGACGGCGGCCCGTGGTTCTGGGTCAACGTGATCTATTCCTACAGCCTGATCGCTGTGGCTATCGGGTTACTTGCCGATACTCTTCGCAGGAGTCGCTCTATTCATCGCATGCAGACCCGACTGCTCCTGCTGGGATGCGTTGCTCCGGCAATCATCAACCTTGCGACTTTCCTGGGGTTCAAACCTTTTCCGGGGTTGGACCTCACCCCCATAGCCTTCACCCTCACGGGAATCTTCCTGGCGATGGGGCTGGTTTATTACCGTCTGCTGGATCTGGTGCCTATCGGGCGTGACGTGCTGGTGGAAAATATGAACGAAGCCATGTTGCTGGTGGATGACCGTCAGCTCCTGCTCGATTTCAACCCCGCCGCTCGTACCCTCCTGGGCCTTGGTCCTGAGGTAGAAATTGGCCAGCCCATCGAGGATGTGCTGGCTCACCTCCCCAGATTGCTGGCTTACCTGACGCTCGAAGGCGAAGCTTCCTTTGAGTTAAACCTTCAATCTGAGAAATCGGTTTATCTGGAAGTCCAGATCCGCCTCATTCAAGATCCGATCTCGCACCTTACAGGCAGGTTGATCATCTGTCACGACATCACCCAGCAAAAGCTTTCGCAATTACATGCCGAAGCCCGCCTGAGGCAGATCGAGGCCTTGCAGGTGAGCCTGAGGGAGCTGGCCATTCGCGACCCGCTCACCGGCGCGTTCAACCTGCGCTATGTGCAGGAGACTCTGCCCCGTGAGCTGGCCCGGGCACAGAGGGAACAAAAGCCCCTCAGCCTGGCCATGATCGATGTGGATGGCTTTAAACGGCTGAATGATACTTACGGTCACCCCGCCGGAGACATGATGCTGGTAAACCTCTGCCAGATTCTGTCCTCCCAAACCCGCGAAGGAGACATCCTGGCGCGCATGGGGGGAGACGAGTTTCTGGTGGTACTCCCTTCGGTGGACATTGAGACCGCCCGACACAGAGCTGAGGGGTGGCGTCAGGCGTTTGCCGAAAGTGAACTTCGCTATAAGGATGCCACAATTCGGGGTTCTTTCTCGCTGGGGCTGGCCGCCTTCCCAGCCCAGGCCAGGGATGCAGAAGAACTCATCCGTCTGGCAGACGATGCCCTGTATCAGGCGAAAATGGCCGGTCGAAATCGGTGTGTCGTTGCGGGTATGATGGGTTGATTCCACGCCCCCGGCGATTGACAATTCCTTCCCGACTCTCTACACTAAAAGCATGACCACTGCCAGAGAATGGATTGAACAAATCGAATCGCACCGCACGCAAATCCGAGAGGTGCTCACCCCCGAAGGCTGGCAAACCTTTGAGGCACGCTACTTTGCCCTGACCGATGCCCTCACTGCGGGCGATGACCCGGAGCAGGTCGCCGGGCAGTTGCGCCAGCTGGTGATGGAATTTCCGGCGGTTGCCCGCCTTCTTGAACCTGATCCTTTCGCTCTTTCCCAGCCGTCAACCGAGACCCCACCCTCTGCCCCTTCAGGAGAATCACCTATGCCCCCTGCTACCCCTGTTCCTCAGCCCGCCCCTGCTGAACCCTCACCGCGGGGTTTCAAAACCGAGGATTTTATCCAGATTTTTAAAGAAGCCGTGACTGCGCTGATCGCCATCCTGCTGGTATGGACGACCATCTCCCTGGTAAGGACCCTGATCGGCACCATTGGCGATGAAGCGCGCTTCAACCAGGCTAAAGATATTCTTACCGTGATGACCGGTCTGCTTGGGGTGGTGCTCGGATATTACTTTGGGCGCATCCCGGCAGAAGCGCGCGCCGCCCAGGCTCAGGAACAGGCGGCACAGGCCATTCAAAAAGGGGAACAGGCCATAGCGCAAAGCAAAAGAATGGGAGAGCGCATCGGGGAACTGGCTGAGCAGGCCAACCAGCTGGCCAGCCAGATGCAGGCCGCCCCTGCTCCTCGCGCCCAGGCTGATATGAGTCAGGCCCTGCAGGCATGGGCCGCCGGCGCTGAAGAACTGCGCCGAATGACCCGCGAACATTGAGCCTTCAGAAGGCAGAACCAACCATGCAATCTGCGCGCGAGCTCTCGCGAGACGATTTCATCCTCCTGGAGGGAAACTGGTCGGTCAGATTCAGCCTGGCCCTCCTGGAGGCCGGTCAATCAGTGGCTGTAGTGGTGCATCGGCTCCAGGGAGATCAGGATTATTATTACCTCTACACCCGGCACGAAGCCGAAGACTTTCTGCGCACCGCCCCACCGGAGATGCCGGTAGAGGTTGTACTCGACCTGCATGAGTGGCGCGCAAGCCCGGTGCTTGGCGCGGGAGAAGCAACCACAGGCAACCAGCCAGCGGTGGTCCTTGAAGATGGGCGCCCGGTAGGATATGTACATCCGCTGGCAGGCGCTCTTCGCGCCGAAATTCTGGAAGGCGGGCGTCCCCGGGGGGCACGCCTGTTGCAGCGCTACCTCAAGGCTGATTTTCCCGCCAGCCTGGCCCTCGGCACCAGAGCCGTGCTCAGGGTGAAGCTCTCTCGCAGGAGAGGCCGCCCTGGTGGGCCCGGGCTTGAAGTGGAGCAACCGGCAGGCAGTGTGCTGGACGTGATTGTTCAGGCCCGCCGCGGCCTTGAGGTAGAAGGAGAGCCGCGCGGTCGGCTGGTGGTGGGAAGCCCTGATGAGTACCTTCCCTTACGCTTCACTCTGCGGGCCATCGAGCCGGGCGAAGGCGATTTGCGGGTGATCGTCTTTCGCGAGGGAGCAGTGATCGGGTATCTGCGCCTGAACCCGCAGGTGGTGCCTGCCCCGGCTGAAGCTCCTCCCGGGGGAGAACGTGTGCAATTCGGCCAACCTCTGGCCGAGGTACAGGTAGAGACCCCGGACCTTTCATTGCACATCGAAGAAACCCGTGATGGAACCGGGCGGAGCGGGTTCGTGATGTATCTGAGCGCCAGCGACACCTCCCTTAACCTCAACCTGAAAAAGTACGGGCCGGTGCTCTTCCAGTCTGAGCCGGGGGCGTTTTTCAGTGATTTCTACCGAAAAATCGAAGGCCTGCCCCTGACCTCTGTGGATGAACAATCCCGCGCTTCTCGTGAACTTGAAGGATGGGGGGTTTTCCTCTTTGAACATCTCTTTCCATCTGAGGTGCAGGAACTGCTCTGGTCGCTGAGGGAGCGCATTCGTACGGTATTCATTCAATCTGCCGAACCGTGGGTGCCGTGGGAGCTGTGCCGGCTGACCGGCATGGAACATGGAAGAAAAACCGAGGGAGCGTTCTTCTGTGAGGCTTTCGAGATGACCCGCTGGCTCCCGGGGACGGGCATCAAACCGGCCCTGCATTTGAGCAGGCTCGCCGTGGTAGTGCCTGCCTCCTCAGGGTTGCCCTACAGTGCCGCTGAATTACAATTTTTACTCAGCCTGGCCGGTAACGGGCGGCAGGTGGAACCCATCCCGGCACGTTATCTTGATCTGTTTAAAGCCTTCAGCACCGGAAGCTATGATGGCTGGCACTTCAGCGGGCATGGCGCGGCGCGCGGCAAAGACCCCAACCAGGCAGAAATGATCCTGGACGAACAGGAAACACTCACCCCCATTCGCCTCAGTGGTGAAGCCGCCAACCTTGGGCGTACCTCTCCGCTCGTCTTCCTGAATGCCTGCCAGATTGGCCAGGGGGGCATCTCGCTGACCGATGCAGGTGGATGGGCAAGGCAATTTCTCGCCGCCGGGGCCGGAGCATTCATCGGTGCTCACTGGGCTATTTACGACCGCACGGCTTATTTCTTCGCCCGCGAGCTGTACCCACGCCTGCTCGGCGGTCTGCCGGTTGGGCGGGCTGTGCGCGAGGCGCGGCTGGCCATCAAGCCCGCGGGTGACCCCACCTGGCTGGCGTACACCGTCTTTGCGCATCCGCTGGCGCGAATCGCCCATTAGTTTTATATTTTCCGGTGGTGAATATGAGTCTTCCTCCCGATTACCTCGAACGTGTCTACGCCGGTGTGCTGGGAAAGATTATC
>AMZC01006768.1_pt1 | contig 26784 bp, 22 predicted proteins | sample 948551 | NCBI WGS metagenome assembly AMZC01 (sample SAMN01120625, study PRJNA171369) | bioreactor sludge metagenome | biome: sludge; isolation source: anaerobic thermophilic cellulolytic sludge from lab reactor | place: China: Hong Kong, Shek Wu Hui wastewater treatment plant | collected... | reverse complement strand
TCCGTTTTCGCCAAGCGAATTGATAAATTCAATATCTATTTTTTGCGGGGGAATGCGTGAATCGATGAGTACAAAGGTGTTGAGAAGGTTGGGTCTGTTGAGTAAGTAATCATTGATCATTTGATGCAGCTCTTCACGCGCAACCTTCGATATCCTGGCATAACCGTATCCCGGAAGGTCGGCCAGGTACCATGAGTTATCAATCAGGTAGTGATTGATAGTAATGGTTTTCCCCGGAGTTGCAGAGGTCTTAGCAAGGCCTTTGCGCCCCGTAAGCATGTTAATAAGTGTGGATTTACCCACGTTCGATCTGCCTGCAAATGCATATTCGGGATGCACCGGCGGCGGGCATTGCCGGGCCTGGGTGCTGCTTTTTAAAAACTTGGCCTCACGAATCGTTATCATGCGATCTCCCTTTGATTCTCAACTTAAGTTTTGGCAATTTGAACTTTGGAACATAAGTGGCCAAATGGCGTTGTTTTTTCTTTTCATATACATCGCGTATGGTAATCAATATTCCTGATTCTTCCACTTCTCCAAATTCATGATTCATAGCCGTCCCGAAAAAACGCATGGTAGGTGATAAATTCATGTAAGCATTTACCAGGGGTGGAATATTTTCCCCATAATTTCTGATAGCCTGATTGAGGATTTTATAGTTTTCCTCATAGGAATTTCCTTTAAAAAGGGCTTCATGATCACAATTTTCACATTTTACCTCTAATTCGGGATGTGGCCATACGAGTTGCTCATTATCCGGAAAAAAGTTTTTAAGAAAATAGAGCAGGATATCTCGGGCATTGCGGTTGTATTGAGTGTACATGGTCATCTTGCCAAAAAAATAATGCACACCCGGGTATTCAACTACCAGAGCTCCTAATCCATCCCAAAGATTATCGAGCGAAAACATTCCTTTGCGTATGTTGAACGAAGCCTGATAAGCCGGTTGCACAAAAGACCTGCCCAGCTCAATGGTATGTGGAACATAATTTTTGAGAAATTTATCCGAAAAATGAAAAAGATGGGCTGTCGGTGAATCCGGTTGACCGTTGGGCAGTAAAGGAAGGTCGGCCATATGAATGAAACGATAACCTCCAATAATCTCTTCATCAGCAGGGTCCCACACAATGAGCTGTTTAAAAGGAACTTTGGCTGTATCGAAAATGTCGATATCGACCTCTTTGCCTGTTCCTCCACCTGCATCGCGGAATGATAATTCCCTTAGTCGCCCTACCTCGCGCATTACATTGGGCGAGTCGTGATGGGTAATAATGAAAATTTGCCGATTCCCATAATTGGTATTTCTGAGGAATTTCGACTCGGTGAGCTCTCGTTCCAATAATTCACGGTCAACAGGAGGGATGATGGGCTGCATTTCCATGTGGGTAAACGTTTACATATGCAAAGTTAAGGCTCAAATGGAGTATATGGATTGTGGGCAAGCTTATAAACATGTTCTTTTATGCGCGCTGCCCATTGGCTGTCGGTATAGCGATTGTCGAGCAGGGTATAAGGAATAGGTTTACCAAAGCGCAGGGTCAGGGTTTTGCCTTTTTGTTTCACCATTTCATCCACCAAAAAAAGCATTTCGATATTGAATTTAATGCCCAGCGCCTTTCTGATGTTGGCCAGGCGATAGAAAAATTTCGAATTGCTACCCTCAGCATAAACAGGTATGATGTCTCTGTGATGGATTCGAGCCTTGGTGACGAAAGTCTTTTTCCATTCCAGATCAACGATGCGACCTCCTTGCCTGCGGGAACAAAGCCCGGCAGGAAAATAGAGCAGGGTGCGATCTCCGGCAAATGTTTCGTCTAATTGTTTGACCAGATGCGGATTCCTTCCATGTTTATTGATGGGTACGAAAAGACTTCGGGTATTTGGAATAGATAGCAAAATGTCGTTCACCGGAAACACTATGTCAGGCATCTTTCGGCCTACTACCATCATCAACGCCAGGCCATCCATGCCTCCAAGGGGATGATTGGCAACAAATATATAGCGTCCCTGAGGATTCCAATCGAGATTACCCTCGGCTACCACCTTTAAACCCAGTTCGTTAAGTGTGGCTTCTATAAAAGGCAAACCCTCCAGGTGTCTATATTTACTGAGTACATAATTTACTTCGTCTTCATGCACCACTCTTCTCAGCCAATGGATGACAAACCCGGGCACCATGCGGTGAAGTTTCTCACTTTTGTTTCGAATAACCTGCTCAACATCAACAAATTTAGTGATTTCGAAATTATCCATGGAGGCAAACCGTTTAAGCGGGTGCGCAAAATTAACCTTTTCAGCTTATTGCAGCCATGGGGTAGATTCTACTTTTTCCACCAAAATTTAAAAAAGCCCCGAAATGCTCAACCCCTTACTGGTACATGGCTTTTAGAGGGTTAAGAGTGGCTGTGTGAAAAAAGTTATCAACAAAGTGTTGTTTTTGGTGGAAAAAAATGCAATTTTGTGCAACAAAGTGGGGCAACTCATCGTATTTTCGTACAGACACCTGAATCAATATGTTGACATTTACGGGAACGCACGAATGCACGCTCGATGGCAAAGGCAGGATCCAGCTCCCGGTAAGTCTGCGAAGGCAGCTTGCAGGAGAGGGACCCGCTGAGTTTGTGCTCCGTAGAAGCATTTTTTCAAAGTGTCTGGAGCTCTTTCCCAAAAGTGAATGGGACCTGGAGCTTGAAAAGATTAATCAGCTTAACAGGTATAATCCCGACAACCTGGCTTTTATTCGGCTCTTTATGGCAGGCAGCAAACCGGTAGAAATGGATGCCACCGGTCGCATTCTGATCACCAAAGACCTGCTTAATTATGCCGGAATAACGAAAGATGTGGTTGTGGCTTCCAGAGTGAATGTTTTGGAAGTATGGGATAAAGAAGCCTACGAAAATACCGTTGGTAGCGTAACGCCAGAAGCGTTTGCTGAGCTTGCCCGCAAAGTTATGGGTAATACTACCGGTGAAAATATTGGCTGATTCAATCATATTATGTCCTACCATTTGCCTGTTTTATTGAAAGAAAGTGTGAATGCCCTGCTTGAGGTAAAGGGAGAGGTTTGGGTAGACGTGACCTTTGGCGGTGGTGGGCATACCCGTGAAATATTGAGTCGCATGGGAAAAGGATGCCTTGTGGCTTTCGACCAGGATGCCGATGCCCTGGCCAATGTACCCGATGATGAACGCTTAATTTTTGTTAATGAAAACTTCAGGTTTCTGAAGCGTTTTTTGCGATTTTACAATGTTATCCCTGTTGATGGCATTCTGGCAGATTTGGGCGTTTCGTCGTGGCAAATCGATGAGCCCCATAAAGGATTTTCTACCCGTTACGATGCCCCTGCCGACATGCGAATGGACCGTCGTAGCTCGCTAACAGCAGCCGGAATTTTGGCCGGATATACCGAAGAAGATCTGTTCCGAATCTTTAGGGAATACGGAGAGTTGCCCAATGCCCGGCAAATTGCCTCTCGGATAGCAAAGCTAAGGCAGCAAGAATCTATCGACACCACCGGAAAGCTGCGCGAAGTATTGTTACCCCTGAGTCCTCGCGGGGCAGAAAACAAGTTTTTGGCCCAGGTTTTTCAGGCCCTGCGCATAGAGGTGAATCAGGAACTGGATGCTCTAAAAGACCTCCTCTTACAGTCGGCCGAGGTGCTCAGGCCCGGTGGCCGCCTGGTGATTATTTCTTATCATTCACTGGAAGACCGACTGGTGAAGAATTTCATGAAAACAGGAACCTTCGATGGTGAACCTGTCAAGGATTTTTATGGAAATCTGATGGCTCCTTTCAGACCTGTGCATAAAAAGCCATTGGAAGCAAGTGCTGAAGAGATTGCCTGCAACCCTCGGGCTCGTAGTGCTAAACTCAGAATTGCAGAAAAGTTATGAGCGCTAAACAACATCAATCCAAAACCCACCGCAACAGGGGATTTCTGAAGCAAGTGCTTTCGGGTAGTGCACTCACTGGCCACGAGCAGGCTGTGTTGCGGCTGATTAGCTTTTTGGCCATTCTGGGTATCCTATACATTGCTAATACCTATTGGGGTATAAAAACCCTCAGGAAAATTAATGCCCTAAAAAAAGAGCAAAAGGAACTTGCCTACGACTACACTACAGCTCGCTCGGCCTGGAGTGACAGCACAAAGCAGTCGAGATTGCTCAGGCGGGCAAAAGCCATTGGCCTCATAGAAGCGCCGGAGCCCCCTATTAAAATAACCCTTTCACAAGAAGATATTAAAAAACTTGAAGCCTACCGCAAATAATCCCTATGGACGCGATTAAACCTAAAAAGATTGCTCTACTGTGGTCCATCTACTGGTTTATGGTGGTCATTGGGGGGATTATTATTTATAAGGCGGGAGATATTATTTTTCTCAAAGGGGAGGAATATCGATTGCATGCGCGTGAAACCACCCTTAAGTTGGGAGAAGTGGAAGCCGTAAGAGGAAATATCATGTCGGCCGATGGTAATGTATTGGCAACGACTGTTCCCATTTTCGATATACGCATGGATGTAGCAAGCCCCAATATTCCAGCCGCCTTGTTCAAGGAAAAGCTGGATTCGCTGGCCAATTCCCTTGCGCGTGTATTCCCTTCGAAATCGGCTAACCAATGGAAGAGCGACCTGCGTGAGGCCCGGAAAAAACGGAGCCGGTATTTTCTTTTAAAACGCAATGTAGATTATGCCACACTTAAGGAAGTTAAGAAGATGCCGATTTTGCGTTTGGGGCCTAACCGCGGAGGATTAATCCTGGTTCAAAAAAATATTCGCAGAATGCCTTATGGTATGCTTGCCCGACGTACTATTGGTTATTTCAATGCAGAGCAAGATTTGTATGTAGGGCTCGAAGGTGCTTACAACGAATTTCTGAAGGGGATTAACGGAAAGATGTGGATGCAGAGGATTTCGGGCGGGGAATGGATTCCTGTGCTTGGTGATCAAATTACACAACCTGTCAATGGAAAAGATATTATCACAACCCTGGATATAAAATTACAGGATGTTGCTGAACGCTCCTTGCTCGAACAACTGGAGGCCAATGATGCAGCTCAGGGTTGCGCAGTGGTGATGGAAGTAAAAACCGGAGATATTAAGGCTATTGCCAACTTGTCGAAATCACCCGAAGGAGGCTACGAAGAAAGATATAATTATGCATTGGCCGAGAGTATTGAACCTGGTTCCACCTTTAAGCTAATATCACTCGTAGCAGCTATGGATGAAAGCCGGTTGAAACTAACCGACAGCATTCCCTACCAGGCAAGTGTAGTGTGGGCCAATGCCCTGATGAAAGATGATCATGCGCTCAACAAGAAATATATCACCCTGAAAGAGGCATTTGCACACAGCAGCAATGTTGCTACTTCCTTGTTTGTGAATAAGGTATTTGGTAAAAAGCCCCGCAAATTCAGTGATAAACTGTATGAAATGGGAATTGGTAAACCTCTGGGGATTGAAATTCCCGGAGAAGGGAAGCCATTTGTAAGAAAATCGGACGATCCGCGATGGTCGAAAACCACCCTGCCTTATATGTCGATTGGCTATGAAGTAAAAGTTACTCCTCTGCAAATACTAACATTTTACAATGCGATTGTGAATAAAGGGCGCATGATGAAACCCCGGTTTGTAAAGGAAATACGGGAAGGCGAACAGGCAGTGAAAATACTTGAACCTGAGGTGCTGGTTTCATCGGTATGCTCAGAGGAAACGGCATTAAAGGCCATGGAAATGATGCAGGCTGTGGTGGAAAAAGGCACTGCCCGGGGAGCCTTTAACGGTGCCCCATATTCCGTTGCAGGAAAGACAGGTACTGCACAGATTGCAGTAGGTGGGCGATACAATAAATCTAATTATAATGCCTCATTCGTAGGGTATTTCCCTGCCGATGACCCCCAATATACTATCATGGTGGTTATCAGCAATCCACAAAAGGGAAAAATTTACGGTGGTGCAGTAGCTGCTCCGGTTTTCAGGGCTATTGCGGATCGCATTTATGCTACGTCTTTAGGGGTGAAGGATGAGATCCCCAAAATTGCGCAAACAGTCGATTTGCATATGGACGATTCTCTGGTCGGGCTCAGCGATTTATCTGTGAAAGGCTGGTTGCCCGACCTGGCTCATGCTTTTGAATTTATTGAAGGCGAAAAAACCTCTACCCAGGTGAGTGAAGGCTGGGCAGAGGTCTTTATGAAAAATGGACGTCCAAGCATTCAATCCATTTCGCTGCCTCGCAACAAGGTTCCCGATGTAAGGGGAATGACAGCCCGCGATGCTACTTACCTGTTAGAGGCGTGCGGATTGCGTGTAAGCCTGAACGGCAGAGGAAGGGTTAAAGATCAGTCTTTACCAGCCGGAACACCTATTTCGAAGGGTGCTGATGTTCGATTAACATTAAGTTGCTCACTATGAAAAAGATATTGAAAGATATATTATCTGTGATACCTGTTGAAAATGTTATGGGTCCTCTGGAGCAGGAGATTCAAGGTATTACTATAGATAGCAGGAAGGCAGGCCCGGGGCAGCTATTTGTAGCTCTTCAGGGAACCCGGGTTGATGGGCATGATTTCATTCCTGAGGTCATTGCTTCGGGCTGCACTGCCGTTGTGGGGATGAAGATTTTGAATCCAGTGCCTGATAATGTGGCATACGTTAGGGTGAATGATACCTCGAAAATGGCGGGTATCCTCGCTTCTGCTTTTTACGATCATCCTTCGCATACAATAAAGCTTGTGGGTGTTACGGGTACCAATGGAAAAACCACGGTAGCAACGCTGCTTTACAGGCTTTTCACTGCGGCCGGCTTTACTTGTGGTTTGATATCTACTGTCGAAAACCGTGTGGGTTCACGAGTAATTCCTGCCACCCATACTACACCCGATGCTATAAGCCTAAACGCTCTATTGCACGAAATGGTAAGCGAAGGCTGTGATTATGCTTTTATGGAGGTTAGCTCACATGCTGTCGACCAAGGGCGCATAGCTGGACAACAGTTTACAGGGGGGATTTTTACCAACCTTACCCATGATCACCTCGACTATCATAAGACTTTTAGCAATTATCTCAACGCAAAAAAGGCCTTTTTCGATGCACTGCCCCCATCAGCATTTGCACTGAGCAATGCTGATGATCGCAATGGACGTGTGATGCTTCAAAATTCCCGCGCAAAAGCTCACTATTACGGGCTTAAGAATTTATGTGAGTTTCATACGCGGGTAGTGGAAATGCATCTCGATGGTATGTTGCTTAATATCAATGGGAAAGAGGCGTGGTTCAGACTTACCGGAGAGTTTAATGCTTATAATCTTACGGCTGTCTATGCCACGACCCTATTACTAGGGATGGACCCCAGCCGTTCGCTGGAGTTGCTCAGCAATTTACCCCCTGCCGAAGGACGTTTCGAAACCTTGAAAAGCCCGACAGGCATCACAGGCATTGTAGATTATGCCCATACCCCTGATGCCCTCAAAAATGTAATTGAAACCATCAATGCCATTAGGGCCGGAAATGGCCGGCTTATCACTGTGGTTGGAGCCGGCGGCGACCGCGACAAAACCAAACGCCCTGAAATGGCAGCCATTTGCGCCCGCCTTTCCGACGTGGTCATACTCACCAGCGACAACCCGCGCTCCGAAGACCCTGAGCAAATCATTGCCGACATGAAAGTCGGTGTAGACATTACCCTGACTAAAAAGGTCGTCGCCATTGTCAATCGCAGAGAGGCTATTAAGGCTGCGGTTTCCATGGCCCGACCGGGTGATGTGGTTCTAGTAGCTGGAAAAGGCCATGAGAAGTACCAGGAAATCCATGGAGTGAAATATCCTTTTGATGATAAAATAGAGTTGGCTCTAGCCCTTGAAATGATAAATCTTTAAAAAATGCTATACTATATATTTAACTGGCTCGATAAAACCTATGATTTTCCCGGTGCAGGGCTGTTTCAATACATTTCGTTTCGTGCAGCCGCTGCAGTCATCACTTCATTGATAATCACCCTCATTTTTGGAAAATCCATTATCAATTTTCTGAAAAGGAAACAAATAGGGGAAGACATCAGAGACCTGGGACTCGAAGGCCAGCTCCAAAAAAAAGGAACACCCACCATGGGAGGACTTATGATTATTGCCGGCATTCTGATTCCCACTCTGCTCTTTGCCCGGCTCGACAATATCTATGTAATCCTTGTTATTGTTACAACTCTCTGGTTGGGATTTATTGGCTTTCTTGACGACTATATCAAGGTTTTCAAGAAAAACAAGGAAGGACTTCGCAAACGTACCAAGCTTACAGGGCAGGTCGTGCTTGGGCTTATCGTAGGCAGCACCTTGTATTTTCATCCCGATGTAGTTATCAGGGAAAAAAGCGAAACTCACGCTTTTGTACAGAGTAACAACCTTTTACGCGAGAATATTTATGAGAGGGCCAGAGTAAAATTTTCGGCCGAATCAAAAAAATCGGCAAAAACAACCATACCTTTTGTGAAGAACAATGAGTTCGATTACACTTCGTTGATTGGCTGGGCAGGCCCTAACGCCAAAAAATATGTATGGTTGGTTTTTATTCCAATTGTCATTTTTATTATTACTGCTGTAAGCAATGGTGTTAATCTGACCGATGGGTTGGATGGCCTAGCGGGTGGTACTGCAGCCGTTGCTGCTTCAACATTGGGTTTGCTGGCCTGGGTCTCGGGTAACATAATATTTGCTGATTATCTGAATATTATGTATATCCCCAATACCGGCGAACTGACCATTTTTATCAGTGCCCTGGTAGGGGCAGCCATTGGCTTCCTGTGGTATAACACCTATCCGGCTCAGGTGTTTATGGGCGATACCGGAAGCCTGACCCTTGGCGGAATCATAGCAGTAATAGCGATAATTCTGCGTAAAGAGCTATTGATTCCTATCCTTTGCGGCATCTTCCTGGCCGAAAATCTCTCGGTGGTTCTTCAGGTGAGTTACTTCAAATATACCAAACGAAAATACGGCGAAGGCAAGCGCATATTTCTTATGTCGCCTTTGCATCACCATTTTCAGAAAAAGGGTTACCACGAAGCCAAGATTGTGCAACGATTTATGATTGTGGCATTTATGCTTGCAGTTATCACTATCATCACCCTTAAAATCCGATAATTATGGCAAAAGAATATCCCATAGTAGTACTGGGCGCTGCTGAAAGCGGTACGGGTGCTGCGGTCCTGGCCAAGGCCAAAGGACTTGGGGTATTCGTTTCGGATGCCGGTGTCATTAAAGAAAGGTATAAGGAACTTCTGCGCAAGTGGGATATTCCTTTCGAAGAGAGCAAGCATAGCTTTGATATTGTCCTTTCGGCTAAGGAAATCATTAAAAGTCCGGGTATTCCTGAAAAAGCGCCCATTGTAGCTGCAGCCCTGGCCAAAGGTATACCTGTAATATCTGAAATAGAGTTTGCGGCCCGCTTCTCCCGGGGTAAGTTTATCTGCATCACCGGAAGCAACGGAAAAACAACAACAACCCTTCTGACACATCATCTCCTGGTAAGAGGAGGGCTGGATGCTGGTGTGGCCGGAAATGTTGGCAACAGCTTTGCCCTCGAATTGCTTAATGGCGATCATGCCTGGTGGGTACTCGAGATCAGTAGTTTTCAACTCGATGGTATGTTCAATTTCAGGCCTCACATTGCCATTCTTACCAATATTACTCCTGACCATCTCGACAGATATGGGACCTTCCAGAATTATACGAATTCCAAAATGCGCATGGCGCAACTCCAACAAGAGGATGACGCACTGATATGGTTTTCGGGCGACCCGGTAATTCGTCGGGAGCTGGAACGCAGGCAACTTAAACAGCGCCTTATTCCTTATGGAGAAATAGCCCCGGACAACGGCGACGGGGCCTGGATAGAAAATGAAAAAATAATCATCAGAATAAATAACGACATTATGAGCTCTACCATTGAAAATCTTGCCCTTCAGGGCCGGCACAATGTTTACAATTCCATGGCTTCTGCCATCGCTGCCCGTCTTGCAGAGGTACGCAAAATGCGTATTAAGGAAAGCCTTGCCGATTTCCAGAATGTTGAACACAGACTGGAATTTGTAGCTTCTGTGCACGGCATTGATTTTATTAACGATTCTAAGGCTACCAATGTAAACTCTACCTGGTATGCCCTTGAAAGCATGACAAAGCCTGTGATTTGGATTGCAGGAGGAAAAGACAAGGGGAATGATTATACCGTGCTTGGCGAATTGGTCAGGCAAAAGGTGAAAGCTATTGTGTGTCTGGGGGTTGATAATACCAAACTCAAAACTTTTTTTGGGGGTATGGTGCAAACCATCATTGAGACCTCCTCAGCCGAAGAGGCTGTACAGGCGGCTTACAGGCTTGGCCAAAAAGGGGATGTAGTGCTGCTTTCACCTGCTTGTGCCAGCTTCGATTTGTTTGAGAATTTTGAGGACCGTGGGAATCAATTTAAAAAAGCGGTTAAAAGTCTCTAAAGACCCACACGTATGAAGACCCCGGCTATAAATTTTTCAGGCGATCGTACCATCTGGATAGTTACAGTTATGCTATCCATCATTTCTCTGTTAGTGGTTTACAGCGCCTCGTATTCTCTGGCCTTTAATTCCAAAGGGTCTTCTGCCGAGTATTACCTCTTTAAGCATGCCTTTATAACCCTTGCCGGATTGGGGCTAATGTATTGGGTGCACAAAATTCCTTACCGCAAATTTGCCACTGCAGCATTGTACCTATTGTTTTTTGCTATCCTGTTTTTGGTGTTTTTGATGTTTTTCAGTAATACCTCCATCAACGAAGCAAAACGCTGGATAAAAATCCCTCTGCTTGGGCTGACCTTTCAACCCAGCGAACTGGCCAAGCTGGCTATTATAACTTATGTGGCTCGTGAAATGCACCGGAGGCAGGCTATACTGTACAGTTTTAAAGAAGGTTTTATTCATGTTTTATGGCCTGTGGTGTTGGTGGTTCTTTTAATTCTTCCTTCCAATTTCTCGACAGCTGCACTTATTATGTTTGTGTGTTTTATGATGTTCTTGGTAGGGGGTGCCCATTGGAGACATCTGATCTTGTTGTTTTTGGGAGGTATCTTACTGATGGGTTCAGTCATTTTTGTGGGGAAAAACTTCCCAAAAGTGTTTCCCAGAGCAGCCACATGGAATGAACGAATAATGGGGCGGTTGGAACAGAAGCCCGAAGACGTTGCGGCACGACTTGCCGATCCTGATGATTTTCAGCAGGAGCAAGCGCGTATAGCTATTGCTAACGGGGGGCTTCTGGGACGAGGTCCGGGTAAATCGATACAACGAAATTTCTTGCCCAGTGCCTTCAGCGATTTTATTTTCGCTATTTTTATTGAAGAGTATGGTCTTATAGGCGGAAGCATACTTTTGCTTTTATATCTCATCTTGCTTTACCGTGGGATAGCCATAGCCCTGCGCAGCAATACCATTTTCAGCAGTCTGCTCGCTTTTGGTATCACCTTCAGTATTTTGGTAAATGCCTATGTAAACATGATGGTGGCTCTGGGTATTGGGCCGGTTACCGGGCAAACCCTGCCTCTCATGAGTATGGGTGGAACTTCACTATTGTTTACCTGTGTTATGTTGGGAATGCTTCAGAGTGTCGCCCGAGGCGGTGATGCTCCGGATACTATCGAGGCCCCGGAAGAAGAAACCGGCGAAACTGAGGATTTGGTTCCAAACCCTGAAAACCCTAAATCAGAACCTGTATGAGAATAATCATATCCGGTGGAGGCACGGGAGGACATATTTTTCCGGCGATAGCTATAGGCAAAGCCATTAAACGCCTGCAGCCCGACGCAGAAATTCTTTTTGTTGGAGCTAAGGGCAAAATGGAGATGGAAAAAGTCCCTGCTGAAGGATTTCCTATAAGGGGCCTTTGGATTGCAGGTTTTCGCCGCTCATTGAGCGTTTCTAATCTCTTGTTCCCTTTGCGTTTGGTAGTCAGTATTTGCCAGTCCCTCCTCTTGCTATTACGTTTTAAACCTCAGGCAGTAATCGGAGTGGGTGGTTTTGCCAGTGGCCCAGTAATGCGTGTGGCTTCCTGGTTGAGGATTCCCATTTATATTCAGGAACAAAATAGTTTTCCCGGAGTTACAAACAGGCTTATGGCTCCTAAGGCGCGATTGATTTTTACCGCCTATCCCGGAATGGAAAATTGGTTTCCCCAGCAAAAGACTTTGCTTACGGGAAATCCGGTACGAAGAAATGTAATTTCTGTTGAGGGCCTGAAGGAAGAAGCTTTACAATATTTTGGGATGGATAAGGGCAGGACTACCATTCTGGTGGTTGGAGGAAGCCAGGGAGCTTTATCCATCAATAAAGCTGTAATGGCTTGTTTGAAGCAAAATGCTTCTTCCGACTTGCAATGGATATGGCAGACGGGGACAGGTTTTAATGCTGATGCACGCAATTTTGTGGAAATCGAAGGCCTGTCTCATGTCAAAGTACATCCTTTCATTCAGCGTATGGATTTAGCTTATGCTGCCGCCGATCTGATAATTTCCCGTGCAGGAGCTATAGCTATTAGTGAGCTTTGCAATATTGGTAAACCGGTTATTCTTGTTCCCTATCCTTTTGCAGCAGCCAACCACCAAATGCATAATGCCCGTCGTATAGCCGAAGCAGGAGGGGCATGGGTGATAGAGGATAGCATGGCAGAATCTCAACTCTGTTTAACTCTGTCCGAACTGGTTGCCGATAAATCCCGACGACATCAGATGGGAGAGGCTATTCGCCGCTTGGCCATACCCGATGCAGATGAACGTATTGCCAAAGCTATACTGGATGACCTTGCATACTTTAATAAGGGTAAATCATGAAACTGGAAGAGCTACATTCGGTTTATTTCCTGGGTATTGGTGGCATAGGCATGAGTGCCCTGGCCCGTTTCCTCCACAGTCGGGGCATTAAAGTGTGTGGCTACGACCGTACACCTACTCGTCTCACCTCAGAGCTGATGGAAGAAGGGATTTCTATTCATTTCGATGAAAATCCTCAAGCTATTCCAGCGGATACACAACTGGTAATTTATACACCTGCTATTCCTCGCGAACATAAAGAATGGAATGCTATTTATCAGCGTGATATTCCATTAATGAAAAGAGCTGAGGTTTTGGGCCTGATCTCTTCTTCATTAACCTCTGCTGCAGTTGCGGGTACACATGGCAAAACCTCCACCTCTACCATGCTTGCCCATATTCTGTTTGGTTCATCCATGGGCTGCCTGGCATTTCTTGGTGGTATTTCCAAGAATTTTAACACCAATTATCTGAATGCTTCTCCGGCACAATGGATGGTTACTGAGGCTGATGAATACGACCGCTCTTTTCTACATCTGAATCTTCGCCTGGCGGCAATTACTGCCATTGATGCCGACCATCTGGATATTTATCAGAATTGGGATAACCTGCTAGCCGCATTTCGGCAATTTGCCTCAAAAATTCATCCCGAGGGTGCTCTCGTTGTTCGTCGGGGGCTGAAACACCTGGTCCAGAAACATAGCTCTGTGCCTATCTTCACCTATGCAGGCGAAGACACCACAGCCGATTTTTTTGCTTTAAACATCCGGCCGGTAGATATGTATTATCAATACGATATACTTACCCCTAAGGGTTTAATTTCCGGTATAGAAATGCATGTACCTGCTCGTATAAATATCGAAAACAGCGTGGCTGCGGCTGCTATGGCTCAACTTGCCGGAGCTACAGTTGACGAGATCAGGCGTGGATTGTCGGAATTTAGGGGTATTCGCCGCCGTTTTGATGTAATTTATAATTCCGGCGATTATGTATATATCGACGATTATGCTCATCATCCTGAAGAAATCAAAGCTCTGGCCCTGTCGCTTCGCGATTTGTTTCCCGAGCGGAAATTGACAGCTATTTTTCAGCCCCATCTTTATTCACGTACACGAGACCTGGCTGAGGGATTTGCCGATAGCCTTAAACTTTTCGATGAAGTTTATTTACTAGAAATATACCCTGCCCGCGAAAAGCCCATTCGGGGAATTACCAGCAAAATAATCGCCCGACGAATGAATCCAGTCCCTCCCATTATAACCCATCAGGCTGCATTCAATCTGATTGTTTCACGCAGACAGGGTGTTATAGTAACTGTAGGAGCCGGTGACATCGACAAACTTGCCCAACTGGCAGAAAGTCATTTTAATACTGAAAAGGTATGAAACGGAAGCTGAAAAGGATATTCATTGCTGTGCTGTGGGTGCTTATGGTAGCAGCTTCGCTTACGGGGCTTACTTTTGCTAATCGCTGGCAGGAGCAGGCCATCTGCAGGGCTGTGCTTATAAAAATTCATGGCGTACAAGGATATCCCTTAATCAGCGAGAAAGAGATTAGTAACATTGTATCGCAAAGATGGGGAAAACCTGTGGGCAAGCCACTGAAAGACCTGGTTTTCAGAGACCTTGAGGATGACCTTCGCCGGATACCCGTCATCGAATCAGCTGAAGTTTTTGCTTCGCTTTCGGGTATCACCGAGATCCATGTAACACAACGCAAGCCACTGATGAAGCTGTTTTTCAAGGAAGGTAACACTTTCTATCTTGATGGGTTTGGTTATTTCTTTAAGGTGAATCCGGGTTATTCTGACAGGGTGCTGACGGTTTCAGGGCAAATTCCTTTCCGAATTACAAATTTTAAACGAATTAATGATATCCCCGAAAATAACCCTGCTTATAAATCTGTGCTCGATTTATTTCAGGCAGGTAAGTATATACAATCCCACCGTCTTCTCAATTCTTTAATAGCGCAAGTATTCTACAATAATAATGGAGATGTTGAACTCATACCGGTTACTGGAGATCACACAATTTTGCTTGGTGATTTTAGCGATCTGGAGTGGAGGCTCGACAATCTTCTTCTTTTTTATTTACGTACTGCCGGGCGAATAGATTATCGTAGGTATCCGGTTGTAAACCTAAAGTTTAAGAATCAAATAGTGTTAACTCAAAATATACCCTAATATGGAAACTCCCAGGAATAATTCGATGCATCCCCAGCAAAATGAGGGGGTTTATATTGCAAGTCTTGATATTGGCACAACCAAAATTGCCGCCATGATAGCTCGTCGCGATGCCGCCGGGAAAATTGAAATCGTAGGTTTCGGCCGAAGCGACTCCTTTGGAGTAAGAAGAGGGGTTGTTGCTAATATTGACGATACCGTAAATGCTATTAAAAACGCCATTGGTGAAGCCGAAAAGCAGGCCGGGCGCAAAATAAAATATGTACATGTGGGTATTGCCGGTCACCATATTAAAAGCTTACAACATCGGGGAAATATCATTCGAAAAAACGGGGATGAAGAAATTTCTGCCAACGATATCGACAGGTTAATCAATGATATGTACAATTTAACCGTTAGCCCTGGTGAAGAAATCATCGATGTTATACCGCAGGAATATACCGTTGACGGCGAACCGGGGATTAAAAATCCGGTGGGCATGTTGGGTACCCATCTCGAAGCTAATTTTCATATCATTGTGGGCCAAACTGCTGCAGCTAAAAATATTTATAAATGTGTCAGGAGAGCAGGGCTTGAGGTAGTTGATCTGATACTTGAACCTCTCGCTTCGGCTGAGGCAACTCTGTCGGATGAAGAAAAAGAAGCAGGTATCGTACTTGTTGATATAGGAGGCGGAACTACGGATATTGCTATTTTCCAGGATAATATCATCCGCCATACCGCTGTCATTCCTCTGGGGGGAGAGGTGATTACTGAAGATGTGAAAGACGGTTGTTCCATTATTAAAAAATTCGCCGAAGAAGTAAAGGTAAAGTATGGCTCTGCCCTGGCCAGCGAAAACAGTGATAGCGATGTTGTGTCAATTCCTGGTCTAAGGGGCAGGCAAAGCAAAGAAATTACCCTACGTAATCTGGCTTCTATCATTCAGGCAAGAATGGAAGAAATCATTGAATACGTTTACCGTGAAATACAAGCTACCGGTTTAGAAAAAAAACTTATCGGGGGCATTGTTCTTACCGGTGGAGGCGCTATGCTCAAGCACCTGAGTTTACTTACAGAATATATGACAGGGATGGAAACCCGGATTGGTTATCCCAATGAACATTGTGCAGCCACTACACCAAAACATTTAAGTTCTCCGATGTATTCTACAGGAATAGGTCTTTTATTGCTTGGCTTTAAAAGAATGGATAAGGACTTGAAACGGAGAGAAATCTTGCAGGTAGGGCAGCCCGTAAGCGAAGAAAACGCTGAGCCTGTTATTTCCTCAGCTCCATCCAATCCTGGGAGCCAAACACCACCCGATAATGCTAAAAATGAACCTGTACAAAACCCGGAACCCGCTCCCGTTCCAGGCAAGCGGCGCAAATCGTTTCTGGAGCGTATGCAGGATTGGTTTAATGATAGTGATGAAAATTATTGAATATCAATGCTTTGAGGCATGATTTTATTAACAATTTAGTGTTTAAAAATAATACCCTATTACCGTAAAAATCAATAAATAAGCAGTTAAATTTATGCCAACCAATAATTCCGAAATTTCTGAAAATAATATGAAACCTAATAACACCGACAATATGATAAAATTTGAGGCACACGGGAAAAAATCTTCCATTATTAAGGTGATTGGTGTGGGTGGTGGCGGCAACAATGCCGTTAATCACATGTATAACCAGGGAATTGTTGATGTAGATTTTATTCAATGCAATACCGATAAACAGATATTAGATTCCAGTCCTATTCCGGTGAAAATACAGTTGGGCACCTCGGGATTAGGGGCCGGCAATAAACCAGAAGTAGGGAGAAAGGCCGCTGAGGAATCGATTGAGCAGATTAGAGAGGTTCTTGAAAAAGACACCAAAATGTTGTTTATAACGGCCGGAATGGGTGGAGGTACCGGTACTGGAGCTGCCCCTGTAATTGCCAGTGTTGCCCGCGAGCTCGATATTCTTACAGTGGGTATTGTTACCATTCCTTTTTCATTCGAAGGACGTAAGCGAAAGCAGCAGGCCGAAATAGGAATTGCCGAATTGCGAAAATATGTAGATACTCTTCTGGTAATCAATAATGACAAATTGCGGGAGTTTTGGGGCAACCTATCGCTCAGGCAGGCTTTTGCCAAGGCCGACGATGTACTTACCCGTGCCGCCAAAGGTATTGCCGAAATTATCACTGTTAAGGCTTATGTGAATGTTGATTTTGAAGATGTTAAAACCGTCATGAAAGATTCCGGTAAAGCCCTTATGGGTTCGAGTCGGGCATCAGGCGATGGCAGAGCATTGAAAGCCGCTATGGAAGCACTCAATTCTCCATTGCTCGATGATAATACTATCAGCGGAGCTCGCAACATGTTGCTTTATATTTCCAGTGGTAAGCAAAACGAAATTACCATGGACGAGGTCACCGAAATCACCACTTATATTCAGGATAACGCCGGTAACGATGTGGATATAATCTGGGGAGTAGGCTACGATGATGAATTGGGAGAGGATATTGCCATCACCCTTATTGCTACCTCGTTTGAGCCTAAAAAAACAGTTGAGCCTCAAACTCCCAAAGTGGTTCATACGCTTGACGACGAGACACCCGAATCTCTGAATCCCTTATCCGAAGATGCTAAAACGGTTGAACCTATTCTGATTAAAACTACTCGACCGGTTTCAGAATCCGAATCTCAGGCTCCTGCTGAACCGCGCAGCCCTGGTCGTGTTTTTACCCTTTTCGACGAGCCAGAAAACAATGGCAGCGAGCTTAAACCCGACGTTTCGACTTTTCCTGCCGAAGCAGGGCCCATGCTTAAGACTTCTTCTGAGCCATCCAGCTCCCAACCTATGTATGGCAAGGCTACTCCGGCTGTTGATCCCATCAAATCGAACGAAAGAGTAGCACGGCTCAAAGGAATGAGTTCTATCTTTTCTGATCCACTCGATGAAGAAACTCTGCAAACCCTCGAAACCGTGCCTGCCTTCAAAAGAAGAGGAACTCAACTGAATCCTCCTCCCCCGGCAGAAGAAAAGCTGGCACCCAAAAATATCGTTGTAAACGGCCCTAATGGCCCTGAAATTCGCAGTAATCCATACCTCTTCGACAATCCCGACTAATCTCTCTAAATCGTTAATTTTGCCCAAAAAATTTTTCTATGTCGCTAGAAACCCTAATCAACAATGACATGAAAGCTGCCATGATAGCCAAAGATATGCGCAAGCTTGAGGCTATCAGGGGTATAAAGGCTGCTCTTTTACTGGAAAAAACCGGTAAAGATGTATCAGGAGGAGAAATTCCGGAGGAAGTAGAGGTAAAGATGCTACAGCGCCTGGCCAAGCAACGCCGCGAAGCCGCAGCTATCTATTCCGAAAAAGGGCGAAATGACCTTGCAGAAGAAGAATTATACCAACTCTCGATCATCGAGTCGTACCTCCCTAAGCAATTATCGGAAGAGGAAATCAGGGAGAAACTGAAAGAAATCATAGCCCAAACCGGTGCCTATTCCATAAAAGATATGGGAAAGGTAATGGGAATGGCTTCCAAAGCTTTTGCCGGTAAGGCCGACAATAAGCTTGTATCAGATATCGTACAGCAGATGCTGGGTGCCTGAGTGCATACTCTGCATACAATAGAATTAGCGCTGTTCACTGACATGCATTTGTCAGAAAAATCTTTCATTTCATGCAAAAGATCATTAAAATTGTCTCTGTAAATATTTCCGAGCAAAAAGGGACCGTGAAACATCCCTGCGATTCCATTTTGCTTAATTCTCAGGGTGTAGAAGGCGATGCACATGCAGGCAAATGGCATAGGCAGGTAAGCCTGCTGGGAGTTGAAAGCATTGCCCGTTTTGAAGAACAAAGTGGACGTAAGCTGCACTATGGTGAATTTGCCGAAAATATCACTACCCAAGGTATGGAACTTTACAATACCCAGCCGGGGGATAGATTTGTAGGCGATGAAGTGGAACTTGAAGTTACGCAAATAGGTAAAAAATGCCATGGCACGGCATGTGCCATTTTTGTTGAAGTTGGCGACTGTGTAATGCCCCGTGAGGGTATTTTCTGCAAGGTGATTAAAGGAGGGAGGCTTGCCCCGGGTATGGAGCTTACCTATTTTCCCAAGAATTCCTAAATCATGGCATTGAATATCGACACACACACGTTTAGGATATGGGTGGTTACTCTCAGCGACAGAGCCAGCCGGGGAACCTATGAAGATTTGAGCGGCCCCGAAGCAGTACGGTTACTTACGTTTTTTTTTGAAACAAGGGGTTGGAAAGCCGAGTTTAAAACCTATGTTATCCCCGACGATGCGCAGCAATTGCTTTTTATTGCTCACGGAGCAATTGAGGAAGGAATAGATTTGCTGGTTACTTCAGGAGGCACTGGTATAGGGCCTCGCGACATTACTCCCGATACCCTTCTGCCATTGCTCGATAAGCAAATAACTGGTGTAATGGATTTTATTCGGCTAAAATACGGAGCCGAAAAGCCTGCTGCCTTGCTGTCGAGAGCCATTGCTGGTATAGCTGGCAAAACACTTGTTTATACCCTCCCGGGAAGCCCTAAAGCTGTAAAGGAATACCTTACGGAAATTATCCAGGGACTTGAGCATACTTTTTACATGCTTCATGGAATTGACCGCCATGGATGAGAATCTTCAGATTTCAATAGTAGAAGCCACTCCTGCAGATGTCGACGACATCGCAAAGCTCATCAGGGAGCTTGCTGCCTATGAAAAAGCTCCGGATGAGGCTATTCTTACTGCTTCCGATTTGCTGAGAGATGGTTTTGGCGATCATCCTGCCTTTCATGTATTGCTTGCTAAAGCAAACGGGGAAACTGTGGGCATGGCATTTTGGTTTTTTACTTATTCCACCTGGAAAGGGAAGGAATTGTACCTCGAGGACTTGGTTGTAAAAGAAGCCTGGCGCCGCAGGGGCATCGGACGGTTGCTATTCGAGGAATTGCTGAACCTGGCGTATCAGTACAAGGTTAAGCGTATGCGATGGCAGGTGCTCCATTGGAATGAGCCGGCCTTTCATTTCTATCGTAAATATCGGGCAGCGACATCGGATCAATGGTTGAATTGTATGCTGACAAGCCATGATATTTCCAGATTAATTGAAAATAAATCGCATGAATGATGGATAGGGAAAAAGCGCTGGAATTATTACATAAGAACATTAAGAATCCGCGTATGATTATGCACTGCCTGGCTTCAGAGGCTGTAATGCGCGCCTTGGCCCGGCATTTGGGTGAGGATGAAGAAAAATGGGGACTGGCTGGTCTGCTCCACGATCTGGATGTTGAATATACCCATGCCGATCCAACGACGCACGGTCCGACGGCTGCTGCCTGGCTCAGCGAAATGGGCGTTGATTCTGAAATTACCGACGCTATTCGCATGCACAACGAAATGGCTACAGGCTTACCCCGTACTACACGATTTCAGCATGCTCTGGCGGCCGGAGAAACTATTACCGGCCTTATCAACGCTACGGTTCTCGTATATCCCGATAAGAACATCCATTCGGTGAAGGCCAAATCCATCGTCAAGCGTATGAAGGAGAAGGCTTTTGCGGCCAGTGTAAAGCGCGAAAACATCATGGAGTGCGAAGCCATAGGCCTGCCTGTCGATCAGTTTGCCTCGCTGGCCCTGGAGGCTATGCAGCAAATGCCCGATTATACACCCTAAACGAAACGGCCATGAAAAACCCTACCCTCACAGGCGTTGCACGCTGGCCCCTCAGGCACTACCGCTGGATTCTTCTGGGGGTGTTCCTCGTTTACATGATTTTTTTTGATCGCTACAGCGTCATCAACCAGGTAAAGATCCACAGGGAGTTGCGGGAGTTGCAAAGCAAATCGGAGTGGTACAGGCAGCAAACCAGGGCTTACCGGGAGCAGTTGCAGCAGGTGCTCAACAATGCCGAAGCCACCGAACGCTTCGTGCGCGAAAACTACCTTATGCAACGCCCCGGCGAAAAAGTCTTCCTCATCGACCGCTAAATTATGTAGCCAGAAGCCTACGGCCCTTTCGATTTTTTGGTAGCTCCATCATTTTACTATCATTAGTTTTCCGTCAGCCAACGACTGATGTTTTGATAGGAGGCGAAACATATAAATATGGGCAGGTAAACTGCTGACATCAATCTGCATGCTTTTGCTCCTATCGGGCCAGTTGAAGGATTTGACCAGCCGGCCTGATACGTCGTAAATATTGACAACCATATCCGCTGGCCAGATATAGTTGGCCCGCACCAATGCACCGTAAGGCGTTGGGGTTTCGGTTACCCAGGCTTCCGGAAGTTCGATGGTTACCCAAGAATTGGCAGGGTTAGGGAAAATACGGAGTTTCCGAGCATTAGGATCAGTCATTATTTCATCGAGTCCTACTATCAACCTGCAATCTAATTTCAGGGTATCGGAGCGGATGGGATGGGGGCAGAGGCTGTCGTAAACAAGGGGCCGCAGGTCAAGAGTATCGTGTTCAAGTTCCGGGGTAAGTTTGTCTATCAGCATATCAAACTTATTGATACTACTGGTCCAGTTCCAGCCTGCGCTGACAAATTTATTATCAGAGGTTTTGATAGAATAATTGAGCAAACCATCATTCCAGACGGGTATTTCGAGGTGTTGGTTTTTTAAAACCGTACCCGAAGTATCAATAAGCATAGCGTTCTGATAACCAACATTATTTCCACCCCAGGAATCGAGGACAAAAAAAGTATGGTCATTGGCACAAACCAAAGTTTGAATGCCCGAGTAAGCATTATTTTGGGTGTTTTCATCGATGAGGTAATAAGCCATGGGGTATCCCCCTTTATGCATCTGGAACAGGCAGGAAGGGAAAGGTGTAAACGAAGTCCCATTGAAATATCTTACACTCCCCCCAACCCAGAAATTTCCATTAGCATCCCGACAAAAAGCGTTTCCAGACGTGACAATATCAGTAAGATATTCATACGAAAGGGGCCTCACCCAATCCTCTCCACCCGTACTGTCAATCATAAACATGATGGGTTCCCAGGCCCAGGCAACATTTGGGTTTAATGTGTCTTTCAACCCGCCATCAGCCCCGATCAGCATATTGCCGGGAGGAGATGGTATAAGTTTCATACCTGTTTCATCGGCGGTTTTGCTACCGGGGCCCTGCGGGTAAAACTGTTTCCACTTCAGGTTGCCTAAGGCATCGAAGCAGTAAATCCATACGCGCTGATTGAGATAATTCAAATTCCCATAAAACGCTAACAGCCAGATGTCTCCGTTTTCGGCTTCAATAGCATCCATCCCGTAATCTACTGAGTAGATATTCTGAATAATGCTGCACCATTCTTTTTCACCACAGGCATTCACTTTCATGATAAAAGCATCTGTGCAGTAAGGGTCATAGGCACAATGTTCGATGGCATAGGTGCCACCGGATAGTATAAAGCCGCCATCAGCACAGGTTTGCAGCCCTATCCCGAAAGAATAAACCTCGGGATAAACCGGTGCCTGACTTCCAAGGTAGCTGACCCATTTTTGCCATAAAATATTCCCGTTTACATCAGTTTTTAGGACGAAGGGGTAGTTTTTATAATAATAACCATTGTAAATATTACCACATTCATTGCCCATGAATAAATAGCCTTTATCATAGGCTTCATTTGCAATCTCAAGTAAATCAACTTGAGGCGTTGGATATATTTTGGGCCAAACCTGGTATTGAGGAGTAAACGGCTTGTCGGACGGCACAGCGGGAGGCGATATTCGGAGGATATGGCGGGGAAAAGGCTGGCTGGTTGCCCTAAAGATGGAAAATAATGCGAGAAGTAAAAAGATAAACTTTTTCATAACAAAAAATTTTTTAAAATGGGGGGAAGGGTTGGTCTCTTCCCCCCATTATAGGTTATTAATTAAGGGTAAGTTTTGCTGAAGAAATCAACCGGTTGCTTTCAAACAATTGAACCAGGTAAATGCCCGGTTTCAGTGCCTTGCAATCGATAAAAGTAAGCCGGTTGGCTGAAGTCTTTTGGCGTATCAGTGTTCTTCCTTCGATATTGGTAATTCTGATTTCCTGCTTAGCCGAAATATATCCGGTTTCAACCAGGAAATAGTTGTGGGCAGGATTGGGAAAAACTTTCAGGGTCTTATCCCTGGGTTGATTAGATAAGAGGGAGGTTCCTATTTTTATTCGTTTCCCTGATTTCTGCATATTGGGCATCAGAATGGGTTCGTCATAAATAGTCCACGATTTATCAATAAGCAGATTCCGGGCAAAAGCAGCAGGCTGGCTACTAACGCTTACTGAAATTTCAACGAGTAGGTTTAGCAATACAGAGTCAGATTTTGAGAGTTTAAATGGATTGACAAACAAACTGTCTAGAGCTGAAATCAGTACCCGGAGGCCGTTTATATCATCTGTTTGCAAGGTATTAATAGCCATATTAGCATTTAAAGCATCAAGGGTAGCTAAGGCTTGCACAAAAGCTCCTTCTGTGGCCTGGAGGATGGCACGCTGCCTTTGGGATTCATAAGTGTTTACATCATTGAGAAACTCAATGATCGAATCATTGTCAATACCCCCAATACTATCCGTTAAATAGTATCTTACAATGTTATTGAAATGTTGGTCTTTCTTCTGCAACCAGAGAGCCAATTCAGACTCCATAATTTCTTTGGCACTCACAAGGGTATCGCCAGAAAGAATTTCATTCCACATCGCCTCGGGTAATGGTTCAATCCTGTTTTCCAAAGCATTAAGTAATTCGTCAGACTTAGCCGACTGCGAATTAGCCACCATAATGTCCCTGATCATGGGATTGTTGATAACCTCTTCTTTTTCTATGGCCTGTTTGATAACACTATCACTCAAATAGGGCGATAAAGCTATTAAATCCTGATAAAGGTCAACAGCCTGTTCAGGAAAGCTACTCTGCACATTGGCAAGCAATGCCTCGGTATTTCCTCCGTCTACCAATAGGTTGAGGCTGTCTTCGATCAGCGAAGCCGTTTCTGCAGCGATTTCCATTTCGTATTTATCTTCTGGTAGCCCGCTTCCATCCAAGGTCGAAGGACAAGAAATCTCTTTGTTATAACTTGTTCCTGGAGCCTGAATTGGCGTTACATTTAGTCGAGGATAAGGTATTAGCTTAACTTCGGGGTAAGGAGAAGAAGCATGATGAAAATAATTTACAGGATGGGCCTGGTTAGCGAAATTATAGACAGCCGCGCCGGTTACGGTAAAGGAATTGCCGGCAGGGGCAGTGTTACTACCTTGGTTGTAAGCAATTCCCGAGTTGGGATTGAGGCTACCTGAGACGGTTACAAGGATATCGTAGCTGTTATTGGTAAAATCATTGCACTTATAGCATAAACCGGTAGTTGTAGAACCTTTGTTTTCGTCTTGAGCCATGGTGGCAATCCACAAATTTTTAAACAGGTTGTTATATACCAGATTATTGTCGGGGCCGGATTTATTAATGATCAGGCCAAGTCCTTTTTGTGTGGTATTTTCGGAGTTAAAAGTGTTTGCTTCAATGTGGTAGCCAGTACATTGGTCAAGATAAAAACCATAGGTTTTAGGAGTGGATGTTTCACGTTCAGGAAAAGGTTTGATGTAATTTCGGGTCAATGTGGCATAATTTAAGGCACCTAAATAGAGACCCCGATAATTTAATTTGAAATCTGCACGGTCAATTGAAACAACTCTGGCAGGCCCGGTTGAAAGAGCATAGACACCTCTATATAGGTTATTAAATGTCGAATGTTTGTAACTGTTTTCTGGGCATGGGCAAATATTTTGAAGACAAGTTGGCCCAATCAATATATCAGAGTTTATTGCATAAATTCCGCTCCCCAGGTTTTCTGGTTGAGTAATATTTCCCCGACCAGTTGCATTCTCAAAAATACAACCATTGAACTTAACATTAGTGATTCCTGTAAGTTTTACAAAATAGTCTGGTAAAGAATTGTATGAATAGCTTGCTGTGGTTTGGAATGTACAATTGGTAAAACTGCTCAGGCTACTTTGGCTGTAAGGTTGAATTTGAATAGCCGTTTTATTATTGATAAAATTTGCATTAATGGCAATAATAATACCCCCACTGTAATTTTCCATTGGTATGCTATTTTCATCATCAGGGATTCGGGTAGTGTTTATCCCACAGATGGCATTTTCAATAGTACCACCATTAATAATACGAATTACTCCTTGATTAGATAGGGGTATTTGTGGTAAGCTGCTATTGCCCCAAACTTCTATGCCTCTCCAGTACCTGCCCCTATCAAGATTGGTTATTTTCCCTCCATCAATGCAAAGTTCTCCCCCTCTTTTTACAATAATTCGGCACCGATCCGAGACTTTAAGGGTCCCCTTCACAGTTAATTTTGCACCACTTTCAATTTCAAGTCCGCATATAATAGCATCATCGTTCAACCAGGTCTCGTTACCAGTGATAACAATAGGTGCGCAGTTTACTGCTTTTTGAAGAGCCTTGAATATGTTTAATCTTCCCGTACCAACCATTCCGGGATAATTTGCTGCATCTACAATGGGATCAGTGGTAGATTTCAGGAAGTACTCGATTTCTCCGGGAGTAAAGTTCTTGTCGATTGATTTAATTAAAGAGACTGCCCCGGCTACGATAGGCGATGAAAACGATGTTCCTGAGTATGCATGCCAAAAGGGCCATGTTGTGTTACTGCAATGTGTTTGTGCCGCTCCCATGAGTTCATAACCCGGGGCACAAAGGTCCACTTCAGGAAAATGGCTGTGTGTTTCTTCTTTCAAGTGGTTTGGTGAAGAGTTGAAATAGTAATGTTTGTCGTCAATGCCTGTACTACTTACAATGATGACCCTGTCGTCGTAGGAAGGATGAAATGGGTAAAAAGGTAGATAACCTCCGGAACTATTAGAATTATTATGCCCGCCCAGTCCATTTCCCGCAGGCACTACGATAACTGTACCATTGTCTAGTATTTCTCTGACTATAAGTTCTTCTCCTGATTCTGGGTGGGGTATTGTGTCTATTCCTCCATTTGCACAGGAAACAAGCACATCAGCGCCCATAACGGTAGATGCATGTAAAGCTTTATTTAAAAAGTCAACTCTTTCCATCGGTGAAAAGTATGCAATAATCTTAGTTTTAAAGCCTACCGATGCATATATTCCATTGGGAGTTTGTCCTGTTTCTGCGGTTTCTCCTGATGCGAAGCCCGCAACAGTTGTACCGTGACCATCTAAATATTCGCAGTGAAATGGGTCTAAGCTAACAGGATCATAGGGGTAAAGGATTTCTGTTATCAGGTCAGGATGTTGATTGTCGATTCCTATGTCGATTACTGCAATTTTTACATCAGGATTTCCCCGGGTAATATCCCAGGCATGATCGGCTTCAATTTTTTTGAGATGCCATAGCCAATCATTAGCATGAGCTACCCACATCCAGTCAGTAGGGTCATAAACCATGACTGTATCACTGCGGCTGGGTTTTAAGAGGTTGTAGAATTTATTGCCAAATTGTGAATTTAACTCCCTGAATAATGTGTCAATGTTGAAAGGCTGATGTGCAACTAATTCGTGTATTTGATGGAGTTCGCGGGTCCGGGCAAAGGGATATGCCTTTTTAAAGGTATGGATTCCATGTTTTGTAAGCCACGAGCTTAATTCCTGATTTGCAGAGTGCTTGCTGTCGGCCAGTTCATACATCGTTGTGTCTTTCACCCATAGCCAACAAATGGTATCAACACTGTTCTGTGCATTTAATGATGTTATCCCGAAGGCCGTCATAATATATATATATATATATA
>AMZC01000528.1_pt1 | contig 27881 bp, 21 predicted proteins | sample 948551 | NCBI WGS metagenome assembly AMZC01 (sample SAMN01120625, study PRJNA171369) | bioreactor sludge metagenome | biome: sludge; isolation source: anaerobic thermophilic cellulolytic sludge from lab reactor | place: China: Hong Kong, Shek Wu Hui wastewater treatment plant | collected... | reverse complement strand
CGTGCCGAGCAGTCAATGGACGCCGGACCTACCCGTCTTCGACCGTCATTCGCTCACCATCCCGGCGCGGCTGCAGACGGGCGTCTATCGGCTGGTCGTGGGCGTCTACTGGTTCGGCGATGGGCAACTATTACCGAGCCATGGCCAGCCTTACGTGGAGGTGGGGCGGGTCGCAGTTGGCGAATAGGGTCTGCCAACTACTTACTGGCACGATCTCGCGCCGGACTTGTTCCCCCTCTCCAACTTGGTTGGAGAGGGGGCAACGAGGCGCGTGAGCGCCGAGTGGGGGTGAGGTAAAGTTGAGGACAGCCTCCTGTCCGAGATGCGCTCAAGGGCTGCCCGCCCTTGCAACCAGGGTGGAGAAGGGACTTGATGCCTGCGCGCGCATCTCAATAGAGGCCCCTGCCGCCTTCTGCGCTAGAATAGACCGCAGGCCCGCACAATTTCTTCAGCCGCATGTCTGCGCGGGTATCTCAGAAAGCTGGAACTATGTCATTCGAACATGGGCAGACCCCTTCCATAGCCCTGGCCCTGGGCGAACGCGCCCTGACTCTGGCGGATGTAGTGCGCGTGGCCCGCGAGCAGTGGCCGGTGCGCCCGCTCCCGGAATCCGCTCCGCCGGGCAGCGAACTGGCCGCCCGGCTGGATCGTATCGAGCGCAGCGCGGCCTGGGTGCGGCAGACCATGGCCGAAGTCGAGCGGGCGGCGGCAGAGGGCCGTCCGCCGCTGGTGATCTACGGGGTCAACACTGGCTTCGGCGACAACGCCGGTCGCGCGGTCTTTCGTCATCCCTGGGAAGCCGACCTGCTCAGCCGCAACCTGTTGCTAAGTCACACGGTGGGGGCAGGTCCGTACCTGCCCGCGGACGCTGTCCGTGCTGCCATGCTCATCCGCGCCAACACGCTGGCGCAGGGCTATAGCGGGGTGCGCCGCCAGGTAATCAATACCCTGGTGGCCATGCTCAACCGGGGCGTGTTGCCCGCCATGCCCGCGCAGGGGTCGCTGGGCGCATCCGGCGACCTGGCCCCGCTGGCACATCTGGCGTTGGTGCTCAGCGCGCCGCCGCCCAGTGAAGAGCCGCACCCTGGCGCAAACGGTCTGGCCTTCTGGCAGGGGGAGTTGCTCGACGGGGCGGCGGCCATGGCGCAGGCGGGCATCCCGCGCGTGACACTGGGCGCGAAAGAGGGCGTGGCGCTGATCAACGGCACGGCGGTCAGCGCGGGCATCGGGGCGCTGGCCTGGCACGATGCCATGCAGACGCTCGCTGCCGCCGAGATCGCGCTGGCGCTGTCGGTGGAGGGATTGCGCGGTTTCCGCGACGCTTTTCTGCCGCACCTGCACGCTGTGCGCGGTCATCAGGGGCAGGCGCAGGTGGCGGATTTCGCCTATCGGCTGTTGCAGGGCAGCACGCTGGCGCGCGGCGACGCCGATGTGGACCTCGATCCCTGGGAAGGCCCGCCGCAAGACCCCTACTGCCTGCGCGCCGCGCCGACCGTCTGCGGGGCGGTGCTGGATGCGTTGGGCTACATCGAGGGCGTGCTGACGCGCGAGATCAACGCCGTCACCGACAATCCGCTCATCTTCCTGGACGAGGACGGCCCGTTGCACCTGCCCCGCGCCACCAAAGCCGTCTCCGGCGGGAATTTTCACGGCGCGCCGGTAGGCTATGCGCTCGACCTGCTCAAGATCGTCATGACCGATCTGGCCAGTATCTCCGAACGCCGCACTTTCACTCTGCTCGACGGGCGGCTCAACCGCGGCCTGCCGCCTTTCCTGATCACCGATCCGCCGGGGGAAGAAGGGCTGAACAGCGGGTTGATGATGGCGCAGTATACGGCGGCGGCGCTGGTCAGCGAGAGCAAAATCCTGGCGCATCCGGCCAGCGTGGACAGCATCCCCAGCAGCGCCAACCGCGAGGATCACGTCAGCATGAGCACCATCGCCGCTCGCGGTGCTGCCGAGATCGTCCGCCAGGCGCAAACGGTGATCGCCATCGAGTTGTTGTGCGCATATCAGGCGGTGGAACTGCGGCTGGCCGCTGACCCCGCCGCCCGGTTGGGGCGAGGGACGGCGGCAGCGCTGGACTTCCTGCGCACGGTCGAGATCGCGCCGGGGCAGCCGTTACGCCCTCTGCGGCGAGATATGGCCCTGCAACCGTATCTGCAGGCGTTGATCGAAGTGGTGCGTTCTGGCGCGCTGCTGGATGCAGTGCACCGCGCGCTGTGACGGCCTGGAGCGAGACTGCCTGAGAGGAGCCATGTCCGCCGTGAACAATCCCGCCCTGCTGGACTTCCCGGAGCAATTCGAGACGGAGCGACTGTTGATCCGCCCGCCCCGGCCCGGCGACGGGGCGATCATGCACGCCGCGGTGATGGAGTCGCTGGCCGAGCTGCGGCTCTGGCTGCCCTGGGCGCTGAACCCCGCCGATGCCGAAGGCTACGAGGCGATCTGCCGCCGCAAATATGCCGAATGGCTGCTGCGCGAAGACCTGATGCTGACCCTGTGGCGCAGGGCGGACGGCGTGTTCGTGGGAGCCAGCGGGCTGCACCGCATTGACTGGTCGGTGCCGCGCATGGAGATCGGCTACTGGTGCCGCACCAGCCTGAGCGGCCAGGGCTATATCACCGAGGCGGTGCGCGGGATCACGCGCTTCGCCTTCGAGCACCTGGGGGTGAAGCGCCTGGAGATTCACTGCGACGAGAGCAATACGCGCAGCGTGGCAGTCGCCCGGCGCGCCGGCTACACGCTGGAGGCGCTCCGCCACCACTATATGTGTGGGACAGATGGCACGCTGCGCAACGTTCTGGTCTTCGTGCGCTTTCCGGAAGAGTAGGGAGTACCTCCGGCGCAGGCTTGCCGAAGTCTCTGATGCGCTTTGAAAACGAGACCTGGATATCACCTCTCGCCCGGATGGCCGCGTTCAGGGGCGGACAGGGCTAGAGCGTGTTATGCGCTTTTGGCCCTCATCTCCCTCAGCCCGCGCGGCGGGCGAAGAGGCGACTTCCCCTCGCCCCGCGACGCCAGTCGTGAGCGAGAGGGGAGTGAGGAGTGAGGGCCAGCAATGTAGCCAACCGCCTGGCATATTTTGCCCGCTTTTAGCCCGGATTCTCTCTGTAAAGTTTGGGCGCGACACTGTATACTGGGCCTTCCGCAATACGCCTTGTTGCACCCCGTGTGGGAAAAGATCATGCGCACACTGGTACACGACATTGGCCGCGATACCCGCTGGGTGATGTGGTCTTACGCCCTGTGGGGCGTGGGCGAAGGGCTGTGGATGTTCATCCAGCCCCTCTACATCAAGTCCCTGGGGGCCACACCCGATCAGGCCGGTTTTGTGATCGGGTTGTGGGGGCTGGGCCGCCTGTTGTTCGTGCTGCCAGCAGGCATCCTGGCCGACCGCTTCGGCGCACGCCGCCTGATGCTGCCCGGCTGGTACCTGGGACTGGCCGGCGTGCTGATCATGGCGCTGGCTCCAGACTGGCGCTGGACCGCGCCCGGCTACCTGATCTACGGCTTCTCCGCCGCGGCGATCCCTGCCACCAACCTGTATATCACGCAGTCGTCCCGCTACGATCCCACCCGTCGCCCCGAAGTGCCCTTGCAGGCGGCGCTGACGCTGATGTGGGCAGCCTATTCGCTCGGCCTGGTGATCACACCGGGCATCGGCGGATGGCTTGGCGAGCAGATCGGGCTGCGCGGGGTGTACCTGATCAGCACGGGCTGGTTCGTCCTCAGCACCATCGCCATCGTCCGCACCAGCCCCTATCCTGTCTCCCCGCGCCCCGCTGACGGCTACGACTACCGCGGTCTGCTGCGCCGCACACCGGTGATGGGCGCTCTGCTGGTGCTTACGCTCGGCTTCGTGGCGATCCTCACCGGCCAGACGCTCTCGTCACAATACCTGGAAGAGGCGCGCGGCTTCTCGCGGGCGGCGATCGGGCTGTTCGGTTCGCTGAGCGCCCTGGGCACGACGGTCTTCAGCCTGGCCCTGGGACGGCTGAGTTCCTGGCGCGGTTTCTTCGCCAGCCTGATACTGGTCTTCAGCGCGTTCGGGTTGCTGCTGATCACCAGCAGCCCGCTGCTGGTCGCGCTGGCTGTGTTCCTGCTCGGCGCACACTACACCGCCCGCCCGCTCGCCGCCAGCGTGATCGGCGAGCGCACCCCCGCTCATCAGCACGGCATCGCCTACGCCCTGGTTGATACCGCCGCCGGGCTGGCAACTCTGGTGGGCACCAACCTGGCGGGCAGCCTGTACACCGCCGATCCCGACGGTCCATTCGTCGCGGGCATGGTGGGCATTGCCGTGCTGACCGTGCTGAACGCTGCCTTCTGGCTGCGCAACGGAACGGCAGCGCAGCGAGTGCGTATACTACGAATAGAACGCTAGATCGTCTGCCTGCGAGGGAAGTTGCCATGACCAAGCGCAAAACTCAGGCCAACCCCGACCTGCTGGCCCGCCTGTGGGCCGACATGGTGTTGGCCACGCGGCTGCTCTTCGACCGGCGCGTCAGCGGCACCACCCGCCTGATTCCGCTGCTCACCGTCCTGTATATCCTCTCGCCGATCGATCTGTTGCCCGATGTGCTGTTGCCCTTCGGCGTGGTAGATGACCTGAGCGCCTTCCTGGTCGGCCTGCAGTGGTTCATTCACGCCGCCCCGCGCGACGTGGTAGACGAATATCGGGGCATACGCCCGCGCAAACAGGGGGGCAGTTACACGCCGCCAGAACAGGCGCAGATCATCGAGGGCGAATACGAAGTGCGCAGCGAAGACTGATGAAGATCGGTATCCTCTCCGACACGCACAATCACCGCGCCAATACCGAGCGGGCGTTGGCCGCCCTGCGCGAACGGGGCGTGGAGCGCCTGATCCACTGCGGCGACATCACCACGCCGGAAATCGTCTACCTCTTCGCCGGCTGGACGGTGACGTTCGTGTGGGGCAACATGGATCACGCCCGTGCCGACCTGCTCAGCGCGACCCGCCATATCGGAGCCATGCCGCCCGCTTTCAGTCAGCAGATCGAGGTGGACGGCAGGCTGATCGGCGTCACCCATGGCCACGATCTGTCGTTGCTGGCGGGCATGATCATCAGCGGTAAGTACGCCTATATCTGCTACGGCCACACGCATCACCGCCTGGACGAGTTCCGCCGACCGTACAGTGTGCGCGTGATCAACCCCGGCGCCTTGGGGGGCAGTTTCCCACAGGCGCGCTCGGTGGCCGTGCTGGACGTGCTGACAGATACGGTGGAATTCCTGGTGTTCCCGGAAATGGGATAGATAGAGGGAGTGGGCAATGGGCAGTAGGGAGTAGGGAAGTGTGACGGCAATCCCCATCGTCTGCCACATAGAGAATGCCTCCACTCCCCCATCAACTGACTACTGCCAACTGATCACTGTCAACTGATCACTGTGAACTGATTACTGCTAACTGCTTCTCCATGATCAGCCCGGCCTCACCGTCACGATAATAGTCAGGCTGACGCGCCACCACCGAGTAGCCCGCCCGCTGATACAGCCGGATGGCGGGCAGATTGCTCTCGCGCACGGTCAGGCGCACGAAGGGGCGTTTCAGGCGCGCTTCGGCGGCGGCCAGCAACGCCGACCCCAGGCCGCGCCGTTGGTGCGCCGGTGCGACCCCCAGCGTGATGATCCAGCCGCGCTCGCACGACAACCCGCGCGACGCCGAGACAAAGCCGGCCAGCGAGCCATCCGGCGCGACGATCTTCAGGTTGATGATACGGGGCACCAGGAACAGCAGCGCCAGTTCGAAGTAGGGGTAGGCGTCGCGGGGGAAGATGACGCGCTCCAGCCGGTGCAGGGCGCGCAGATCGAGCAGGGTGGCACGACGGAGTGTATAGCCGGGGGGAAGGTCTGCCGCGACCAATGCGCCCCCTCACCGCTCCGAAGAAGACAGGCGGTAGTTCTGCACCTCGTCTATGGCTGCGATCAGGTCGGCGAGCGAGGACACCTCTTCGTGAATGTCTTCCTGCAGGCGCTCGGTGCGGGTGCGGTCGGCCCCGCGCGAATCGATCACCTGCACCTGTGCGTAGACGGTGCCTAGGGCAGAGAGAGTCTGATCAAGCTGAATCTCGGCCCGCTTGACGCGATCCTCCAGGGCGCGCAGGTTGGCCAGTTGCAGTTCCTTGGCCTGAATGGCCTCTTCCAGTTCGGCGCGCACTTCGGGCGATTGCTCGGCCCGCAGACGGCGGCGCAGGTTGGTCAGGTCGTGCGGCACCAGGCGACGGTCGCGGGCCAGCACGCTGTTTTCCTCGAACTCGTCCAGCCGCCGGGCCAGGGTATAGATCAGCGCCACCCAGTCGTCAATCTCGCTGGCGGTCGCTTCCAGGCTGACGCGCATGGCCCCGCTGTGCTTGCGGGCCGCTTCGGCAATCAGGCGGCGGTATTCCAGCGCCCGCCGCAGACGTTCGCGAGCGCGGGGATTGCGGATGTCGTCCGGGTCGTAGTGCTCGGTGAGCATGGCGTCTACGGCGCGTTGTGCCGCCTGCGGATCGCTCACCGTCGCGCCCAGGTAGAGCGCCTCGGCCACCGCGCCGAAGATCAGCCAGTAGGCGGGCTGCCACCAGTCGAAAGGCTGGTAGCCCAGGCCGAACAACGCGATGGCCAGGGCGATGATGACCGCGCTCTCCAGGCTGAAGAACGCCTGACGCACTATGGCCCGCCAGGCGCGCCCGCGCATTTCCTCTCTCATAGGCTACGGCCTTTAAGCGGACGGCACTAGCCAGCCCCGCCGCTCCCGCCCGCCAGTCCCAGGCGTTGGCGGCGCTCTTCGAGTTGCATCTCGATCTCGGACATGCCGATGGCCTCGTCAATCTGTTCCTTCATGGTGGAGCTGGCCATCTCCAGGCGGGCTTCTTCGCGATCCAGGCGGGCGCGAATCTGTTCGCCCAGGCGTGCCACGTCCTCGTCACCGATGCCCGCCAGATCGTCCAGGCTGCGAATGGCCTTGGTGGTCATCTCCTTGGCTTCCACCAGTTCGAGCAGGGCCTTGAGGTGCTCGCGCTCCTGCTTGATGGTGGTCAGCTTGGCTTCCAGCTTGAGCTTGGCGTCGAGCATCCGGCGGTATTCGCGCTCTTGCGCCTGCCATTGCTCGTAATATTCCTGGGCGAGCGCCTGTTTCTGGTTCAGCTCGGCCTGCGCTGCCGTCGCCAGGTCGGTCTTGCCCCGCAGCAACAACGTGTCAATATCGCGGTCGAGCTTCTCCGCCGCCGCGGCGAATTCCTCGTATTTGCGCTTGAGCGTCTTCACTGTCCCGCCGACAGTGGCCGCCTGATCTTCCAGGGCATCCAGGTTGCGCTCCGCCTGCCGGATGTACTCGTCCATCACCTTGACCGAGTTGGCTTCCAGGGCCGAATCAACCAGCGCATGTACGTTGGCCGAAATCAGCGTGTTGATCTTCTGCAAGAGTGAGGCCATCCCAACCAGTTCCTCCTACTCCATAGCCGCGAATGCCTGCCGACCGCTCTGTGCCTGCCAGTTAATACGCAATCCCGCTCGCTGTGTTGCGTTCCTGCGCACTCTGATCGTAGCACGAAGAACGCTGCGCCGAACTGACGCGGCGCTGACAGCCATCTGACCGAAGCCCCCTTATACGCCGGCGGGATAGATGGGCAGGCGGATCACGAATTCGCTGCCCTGCCCGACGACGCTATCGCAGACGATTTCGCCGCCATGCAGGCGTACTACGCCCTGCACAATGGCCAGGCCCGCGCCGGCGCCCTGATCTTCGTATTTGTGTCGCTCGATCTGATAGAACGTCTCGAAGATTTTTTCGCGCTCCTCGTCGGGAATGCCGCGCCCCTGATCGCGCACCGCCAGACACACCGCCGAGCCATCGCGATAGGCGCTGAGCGTCACCTGCGAGCCAGGCTTGTCGGAGAACTTGAGCGCGTTGTCTACCAGGCACTCGATGGCCGCAGACAGATATTGCGGGTCGGCCCGCACCGGCGGCAGATCATCATCTACGTCCAGCACCAGGGCGATCTGCTTCTCGCGCGCCTGCTCCGCGTACTTGGACTCCACCGTGCTGAGCAAAGCGCCGTAATCGGCCAGGGCGGTGCTGCGCCACTCGAAGGTCTGCGCAGCCTCGCCGGTCTCCAGCTCGACCAGCAGGATGAAGTTCTCCACCAGCCGGCGCAACCGCCCTGCCCCGGCGTTGATGCCGTGCAGGAAGGTGCGCATGTCGTCCACGCTCAGTTCGTCCGCGTCGCGGTGCAACATATCGGCGTAGGCGACGACGTAGGTCAGCGGGGTGCGGAACTCGTGATTGAGGATCATCAGGATGTTCTGCTTGATGCTGGCGACTTCGCTCTGCCAGTGCTGCTCGATCTGCTTGCGGCGCTGCAGTTTGGCAGAGATGGCCACCAGCAACTCATCCGCGTCGAACGGCTTGACGATGTAATCCTCCGCGCCCATGCGCTTGCCGCGCTTGATGTCCTCGCGCTCGCCCTTGGCCGTCAGGAAGATGAAGGGGATGTGCACCCAGGCTGCTTCGGCGCGGACGGCCTCGAAGAAATCGTAGCCGTCCATGCGCGGCATCATGATGTCGGAGACGATCAGGTCCGGCGGGCGACGGTGTGCCTGCAACTCCGACAGTCCGGCTTCCCCATTGACTGCCGTCCAGACCTCATAGCCGTTGATCTCTAGAATCTCGCGGATTCCTTCCAGCAGATGCAGATCGTCCTCTACTACCAGAATCGTCGGCTTGCGCATAGCTTTCTCCGGCCTGCTCCCTTACGAAGAATACGCCGGTAACCGCAGGCGAAAAGTACTCCCCTGGCCTTCCCGGCTTTCCACGTCCACCTGACCGCCGTGCTGTTCGATGATGTCTTTGAGGATGGACAGGCCCAGGCCGGTGCCCGGCACGGTCGGACTGATGTTCGAAGCCCGGAAGAAGCGGTCGAAGATCATGGGCAACTCGTGCGCTGGAATGCCAATGCCCGTATCGCTGACCTCAATGATAACCCAATCTCGTCCATCTTGCCCTGCGGGTTCGACCCGGCTGCGCACCACGATGCGCCCCCCCTCTGGCGTGTAGCGGATGGCATTGCTCACCAGGTTGGTCAGCGCCCGCTCAAGCTGATCGGCATCGCCCTTGACCTGCGGCAGCGGTGCCCCCTGATGCTCATAGGTCAGCAACTTGCCCTCGGTCTCGGCCCAAGGCTGATTGTGTTGCACCACCAGGGCAATGATCTCGTCAATGGCCGTCGGCAGGTGATTGCGGCGGCGTTGCCCTTGCTGTTCCGCCTGCAGGCGCGAAATTTGCAGCAGATCGTCTATCAGGCGCTCCAACCGCTGCGCCTCGCGCTGCATCACGTCCAGGTAAGTAGGATAACGCTCTGGATTGCCTTTTTCGAGCAGTTGCAGATAGAGCTTGAGATTGGCCAGCGGCGTGCGCAATTCGTGCGACACTGTGGAAATGAAACGATCCTTGAGCCGGTCCAGCTCTTGCAGACGCGAGATGTCGCGCAACACCACCACAGAGCCGATCAAAGCGTCGCCTTCCATCACCTGCGCGGCCTTCGCCTGCAGCACGACGCCGTTCAACTGAATCAGCTCGGTCGCGTCGTGTTGAGTATCCGGCGGAGACATCACCCGCTGCACCAGCGCGCCCACGTGTTCGCTCAGGTTGGTATCCTGCCCGTACCGCTCGAACAAATCGCGCGCCACCGGATTGGCCAGCACGATCTGCCCGGTGAGATCGAAGACGATGACGGCGTCCGCCACCGAACGCAGGATGGCCTCGGTACGTTCCTGCTGCTCGCGAATCCTGGCGGTGCGCTCGATCGCCCGCGCTTCCAGGTCAATGGCGTGCTCGCGCACCCGCTCATACAGGCGCGCATTGCTGACGGCGATCGCCAGTTGAGCGGCCAGCGGTTCCAGTACGTCCAGGTCTTCCTGGCCAATGCTGGCAAAGCCGCGCCGCTCCACCACCAGCACGCCGATCACCTCATCAGCTACCACCAGCGGCACCGCCAGCGCGCAGTAATCGCGCTGCTCCGCAGCCTCCGCCCCAATCGGCGGGTGCTGCTGATTTTGCAGCACCGGATCAGAGCGCTCGATGGCCTGCCCGGCCACCCACAGGATCGGGCGGTAGCGCTCGGCATCCGCGCCGAGCTTGATCGGCTGTCCCTCGGCGACGACAGTGCGCACCGCCAGGCGACCCTCTTCCATGACCAGCAGGATGATGGTGTCGTAGCCCAGGATGTCGTATAACTTGCTCGCCACCCCTTCCACCAGCGCGCTCTGAGTGAGGATGGCGGTCGAGTAACGCCCCACCTCATTGACCAGGCGCAGGTGATCCAGGCGACGGCGCACTTCTTCGAACAGGCTGGCGTTCTCAATGGCCAGCGCAGCCTGCACGCCGAACATGCCCACATGCTCGATGACCGACTCGCTGAACGCTTCGGGATTGTGCGTGTCTACCAGCAGCAGCGTGCCCACCGGCACCTCGGCCTTGAGCAGCGGGATGGCCAGCGCCGACTTCGCGCCCGTCAGGGCGACGAAATCGGGCGGAAGGGCGTCGCTCTCAGCCAGATGATTGACATAGCGCGGTTGCCATTCGTCCAGCACGCGCACCGGCAACCAGGCCCCCTCCGCAAGAGGCAACCGGTGTCCTTGGAACGCCTCCGCCCCCGGCCCGAACGCTTCCGCCCCCACCAGGGCGTCAGCCTGGACCAGCCACAGATAGGCTCCCTGCACGTTGAAGATGCCCAGGCACTCTTCGCACAACAGGGAGAGCACCCGCCGCCGGTCGAGTTGGGCGCTGATGGCCAGCCCCAAGCGCCCCAGGTCGGTCGTCAGTGTCACCCGGCGCATGGTGTCTTCGAACAGGATGGCATTCTCCAGCACCACGCCCAGTTGCTGACCAATGCGCGCCAGCAGGTCGCGCAGCGCGGCATCCAGGGGGTAGTCCAGCGGGTGATAGATGCTGAGCAAGCCGTTTTCGATGCCGCGCGCCAGCAACGGCACGCTGAAGAAGGTCCAGCCCGGCTCCGCCTCCAGGCTCACCTCGCCGCCCGGCAACACCTCCAGCCGCTGCAGTCGGGCCTGCACCACTTCTGGCAGGCCGTGCGCCGCCCGCAGGATCAACTCGCGCTGCGATGCAGAGCGCTGATGCAAAGCGCCCCCTGGCAGGTCGAGTGTCTGCAACACAGCGTTCAGCACATTCTGCAACAGGTTTTCACCGGCCAGCGCCTCGTTGCTGGCGGCCAGCACCCGGTTGAGCGTGCTAAGGGCGCGGTTTTGCTGCTGCGCTTCTTCCAGCAGGCGGAAGTTCTCGATGGCGGCTGCGAACTGATTGGCGTAGGTTTGCGCAAGCTGCAGGTGTTCTTCGCTGAAATTCGCTGGCTTGAGGCTGTCGAGCGCCAGCAGGCCAATGACGGTGTTGCGCACCACCAACGGCACGCCCAGCCAGCTACGAATCTCCTGGTTGATGAAGCGCCCCGGTCGCCACTGCGGCTCCTGGCGGGTATCCGGCACCAGCACAGCGCGCCTGGTGCTGATCACCCGTTGCACCAGCGGATAGTTGCTGATGGAAATGGGGCGATCGAGCGGGAGCGGCTCGCTGGGCGGGTGAACAGCCCGGAAATGCCATCGCTGATCGGCTTCGAACAACCCCACGTGCGCGCGGTCGAAGGGAATGGCCTGGGCCAGATGAGCCAGCCCCACCCGCAAGGCGCTCTCCAGGTCCGGGCTGGTGACCACCGCATAGGACGCCTCTTGCAGGCGCTCGGCCTGGATGCGGCGCTGTTGTTCTCCCTCGAAAAGCAGGGCGTTTTCGATGGCGACTGCCGCCTGATTGGCGAAGGCGATGGCCGTGTTGAGGTCGTCGGGGGTGTAGTGTCCCGGCTGATGATGCGAGATGCTCAGGCAGCCGAGCACCCGATCGCGCACCAGTAATGGCACGCCCAGCCAGGCGCGATAGGGGAATTCGCCGGGCACCCACAGGCGATCGTGCTCGGTGTCGAGCACGAGCTGCGGCGTGCGTTGCTCGAACAGCCGCTTGAGATAGGGGTAGCGCTCGATCTCCACGCGCTGCTCGGTAATCGGCGTCCCGTCAGGGGATGGCACAAAGCCCACCGCCGCGCCGACACGCAGATAGCCCGGCTCGGCCAACACCATGATGGACGCGCGTTCATAGGTCAGCAGGCCGTGCAGTTTTTCCAGCAACAGTTGCAGGGTCTCGCTCAGATTGCGCGAGGCCAGGATGCTGGCCACTTCGCGCAGGGCCTCCGCCGTCTGGCGCTGCTGTCGCTCCTGGCTGTGCAGGCGGGCGTTCTCGATGGCCACTGCCAGTTGACGCGCCATGCCTTCGAAAAGCGCCACTTCCAGTGAATCGAAGGCGCGCGGCTCCGGATAGCCCGAAACCAGGATGCCAACCGTCTGTTCGCGGGCTATCAGGGGAACGATCAGTGCAGCCCGCACGCCGAAATACGCCATCAGCGCGGCGTTGCTCTGGTCAACCGCCGCGTCTTCGACCAGCAAGGCAGAGCCGCTGCCCAGCGCGCGGACGAAGGGGGCCTGCTCGCTACTGAACTCAGCCGGGCACTGCTGAAACGTGCCAGTCCGCGCCAGCCGTCCTGCCAGCCGCAAACAGCCTCTGCCCTCCTCGTCCAGTAGATAGACGGCTGCGCCGCTGGAGCGCCCCAGCGCCAACACCTGTTGCAAGGCCCGTGTGATCACCTGTTCCAGGTCCAGGGTGGAGGCGATGTCGGCGCTGATGGCGCTGAGCGCCAGCAGTTCGCGGCTGCGGGCCTGCAAATCGTGCCTCATGCGCGAGGCCGTCACGTCGTGCAACACGATCAGGCGGGCACCGGGGAAGTCGCTCAGCGTGTCCAGCGGACGTACGCTCACCTGCAAGACGTATTCTTCACCGTCGCGGATCAGGACGCACTCGTCCAGGTCGCGGCCCGTATCCAGGAGATCGCGCACCACCAGGGCCAGCGCCGACCCACGCAGCAATTCATCTATGGCAAGCGGCGTGACGAAGGGAGGCGGTGTGCCGGGCAACCAGCGGGCGAATTGCAGGTTGTGCCACACCACGCGATCCTGCGCGTCGAGCACCGCCACCCCGTCGCTATAGGTGCGCAGCGTGGTGCGAATGGCCAGGTTCAGCGTGGTAGTGCGCATGGCCCGGCCCACCCGCGCCGCCAGCAGCGCCACCGACGGCAGCCATCCCGCTGCCGCTACCGTCGCCAGCCAGCGCGCCCCCATCACCGGCGAAAGCAGCGGGATGAGCACGCTGAGCGCCGAGACGAGCGTCAGCGGGACGGCGTCGCGCCACAGCGTCAACCGGCGGCGGTATAGCGCCCAGCCGATGACCGCCGCGCACCCTGCCTGACTGCCGACGAAGAAAAGCGCGCTGTAGGGCCAGCGGAAACCCTGGCTGCCCAGAATCCAGGGCACCCAGGCGGACTCCGTCACCGGCACGACGAGGGGATAACCGGCGGCAGCACGCCATGCCAGCACCACGATTGCCAGGCCACCGGCGATCAGCCCCACGGCCAGCAGCACAGCCCGCCAGTGCGCGCGCAGCCACGTCTCGAAATACAGCCCCACCAGGGTCAGGGGCATCAGAATCACGATCGTCCAGGCGGAAAGCAGCACCGCCAGGACGGCGGTCACTTCCGCCGCCGTCCTGCTGGAAGTCGTCCCCATGATCAGGTAGCAGCCGGTGACCAGCGCCGCCCCCAGCGTATAGGCGACCATGATCGTGCTGCTGATCGCTCGCCAGAAGTGATGGGCGATCACAGCAGCCAGGGCCACATACAGACCGAACGGCACAATCAACAGATAGGCCATGCTCGCTTCACGCCCTGCTCCCTGCCACCCCACCCCGGCGCGCCTGGCCGACAGCCGCCTATGTCTCGCTCACGCCATCCGCCGGCACCAGCTTGTACCCGCGTCCGCGCACCGTGAGCAGATAGCGCGGTTGCGCTGGATCGGGTTCCAGCTTGCTGCGCAGACGGCTGATCAGTTTCTCGATACGGGCATCGTCTACCTCGCCCAGATATTCTTGTCCCCACACCGCCTCGACGATCTGATACTTGTCGCAAATCTTGTCCATCCGACCGTAAAGCAGCAGAAGCAGACGATACTCCAGGTCGGTCAGCGACTCGATGCGCCGCCCGTCCACCCACACCATCCCCGCGTCTATGTCCACCCATACGCCCGTTGGCACATCCTGCGCCACCATCTTCTGGCGGCGCGCGTAGTGCGCGAAAAGCTCGCAGAACAGGCGCAGCCCGCGCCCGTCGTTCACCAACAGCCCCCGCGCCAGCAACTCTTCCTGTTGCATGGGGGAAAGCGCCGCCGTGCCGCGCGTCGCGGCCAGGATCGCGGCCTCGCGCTCGGCGGGCAACAATTGTTTCCACAGCTTGCCCAGTTCGCTGCGCACCAGACGATGGTTTTGCAGCACATCGCTGGCCATGAGCAACGCCCGCTCGGTATAGGCCGATGGCGCGCCCGACTCCACCTGTAGCACCACGTAAGCCACCGCCTGAATCAGGCCAGGATGCCCGCCCGCCTGAGCCAGGATATAGTCGCGTTCCGGCGGGTCGAGCGAATCGTTGTTTTGCGTGAAAATTTCGGCAGCGAGTTCGGTCGCGGCGGCGTCATCCAGGGGACGCAGGTAATGCTTCTGCGCGGCGAAAACCTCCAGGAATTCGGCCAGGTCGTCGCCACCGGCCATGCTGGTGAGCGGGCGCAGGGTGGCCGTGACATAGTTGAGGTGCGCGTAGCGATCCTTGAGCGCACGCAGGTTGAGGAAAACCCGTTCGTCCAGGCCGCCCAACACCTCGTCGAACTCGTCCAGCAGCAGGATGACGTTTTCTGGCGTGGTCGGGTCTTCCAGCAGGGTGATGATCGCATCGTTGAACGCCAGAGGGATGGCAAAGGCGTTGGCCGCGCTGACCACTCGCTCGTAATACCCCTGCAGGCGCTCGCACAGAGCGGCGCAATCGTAGGCGGGGGAATGCAGCGTTTCCAGGATGGCGCGCAGCACGGTTTCGTAGAAGCCCTGCGCGCTCATCTGCAACATGCGGTTGCAGTCAATGTAGACGAAGAGCGCTCCCTGCCCCGTGAGTTCGCGGTAGTAGGCGGCTACCGGGGGCGACACCATCTGCCGCAGCACCGTGGACTTGCCGAAGTTGCTCAGGCCCACCAACGCCACAGGCCGTCCCAGCGAGAGCGCTTCCACGATGGCTGCCACGTCTTCGGAGCGATAGCGCACCAGACGATTACGTTGAGACAGGGGCATACGTCCAATCTTTCAACAGCCTCATGCCTTGCAGGCTGCACAGGGGCGATGACAGGCTATAGCGGCCCGCATCGCCCCCGGAACTGTATCTGCCGAACCGCGCGACAAACGACGCTAGGCCGACGTGCGCAGCTTGCGCGCGATGAACACTACCGCTATCAGCCCCACCGCCGCAATCGCCAGCAAGGTCAGGCCGCTGGTACCGTCTATGGACGCCGACCCGTCGCCAATGTCGGAAAACAGGCCGGTCTGCGGGACGGCGGTCACGGTGGGCGTGGGAGTCAGGGCCGTGCCCGTCTCGGTCGGCGTGACCGATTGGGCCGCTTCCTGGGCGAAGGCCGTCGCCGTCATGTCGAACGGGCTTAGCTCCGCTTTGGTCGGTTCCGGCGTTGCCGTGGGCGGCGGAGCGCCGATGACGAAGCGCACTTCGCCCTCCACCGGCACCGTCACCTTGATCACCAGCGGCTCGCCCGGCGGGACCAGCGCCTGCAGGTCGGGCGGCAGCGAAGCGTAATCCAGCACCAGCCAGTAATCCCCCGGTTCCAGCGAGCCAAAGTCGAACCTGCCGTCGGTGGCCGTGGTGATCACCGCGATCAGTTCGTCGGCGCTGATGGTGGGCGTCGCCGTGGGCGCACTGCCCGCCTGTACCAGCACAATGCCGCCCGTGTCGCGCGGCGCAGACGCCGAGGGCGCGCCTTCGGATGCCACGGTCAGCGTATAGCCCCCCGAACCGGCCACACTGCTGACGCGCACCACATATTCGCCGCTCTGGGGCAGCGGGAAATCGGCAATGCGGGCGTTGGAACCTTCGCCGCTGTCGTCGTCACCGGTGAGCACCGTCCCCGCCGGCCCCACCAGTTCGACGAACAGGTCAAGCCCCTGGGCTTCGGCCACCGCGTCAATGGTGATCACCTCGCCCGCCGCGCCGTTGAAGCGCCATTCCACCGTCTGCCCCACTTCCAGCGTGCTCTGCACTGGCTGATTGTACGCCAGCATCCCCGCGCCCAACGGCGCGCCGCCCGGTGCAGGGGTGAGATCGGCAGGGGTGAAGACGCCGTCGCCATCGTCGCGATAGAGCTTGAGCGTCACGTTGCCGAAGATGTTGCCCTGCTCGTCAACGACGATCCCCGTCAGGCGGTTGGCTTCGGCGGTGGCGGTGAGCGCCTGATTGAGCGCTTCCTGGGTGGCCGTCTGCGCGGCGGCGAGCGTCTGATTGGCGATGAACTCGGCAGTGGCCGTCTGCGCGGCGCTGGTCGCGGCGAGCGCCTGTTCCGTCTGGCGCGCGAAGAACTCCGCCGTGGCCGTCTGTTCTGCGTGGAAAACCGCTGTCTGGCTGACCGCCTCGATGAGAGCCAGAGCCGTCAGCGTGGCATTGTACTGGGCCTCGATGGTCTGGTTGAGCTGCGCGACAGCCGTGCTGGTCTTTTCACTGGACGACAGTTCGCTGCCCCCCAGGGCGAAGATCACCAACAGCACGATGATGACCAGCACCGCCAGGGCCATCAACGCGCCGACGATCTTGAAGGTGCGGCTCAGCCCTGCTGGCTCCGGCTCCATCAGGTCGAGCGGAAATTCGTCCTCGACCACGCCGAAACTTGGCTCTTCTTCGAGATCCCCAAAATCTTCCAGGTTTTCAAAGAGTTCGTCATCAGCCATGAGACCTTATCCTCCGCGCTATGCGCCCGCCACTGCCTGGGTCAGGCTGTGCACACACGCACCGTCAAGCCGGTTCAGCTTTGCCCCGCTAGCCCAGCGTTTCCAGGTTGGCCAGCGGCACCAACACTTCTCGCTTGTTGGGCAAGCGCACTCTGGCGCATTGCACCCGCAGCCCGTTGTCAATGGTTTGTGCGCCCGTTGGCAGGGCCACCACCTCGGCCAGCACGCCGTCCCACGGCGCGCGCGTCAGGCGCACCTGCTCCCCTACTTCCAGCGTCCGGATCACCGACGGGGGTTCGACGAAGACGCCGCCCGCAGGCAGCGGGATGACAATCTCCGGGCGCTCCCACGACCAGCGCTCAGGGAGTGCGGCGTCGAAGGCTGCCTGCCGCCCCATATTGCTGTGCAACAGCCGGTAAATGAGCGTCGTCGGCTGGCGGTGCCCGAACCCTTCCGTCAGTATAACTGGGAATGTAAGCCCCATCGCAAATTCGCGCAAGCTGGCCGGCATCCCCGGCGCGACTACTCCCGCCACCTGCAGGTGCTGCGCAACGAGCAGCTCGGCGCGTTCGACAGGCACCGGACTGACCAACACTTTGCCCCGGTAAGGTGACATGGTCGGGTCGGCTTTGCGCAGCTCGGCGAAGCCTTCCGGCGGCAGGAACAGATACGAGCCGAAGAAGAATTGCCCGTTGCCCCAGGCGCACTGAATGACCGCGCCAGTGCCGTTGATGCGCACCACCTCGTTTTCGACCGACTCCACCTCGCCGGGAATGCGGGCCAGCACTTCCACCATCCGCTCGCTGCTCTGCAGGATGATGTGCCCGTCCTCGATCTCGACGACCTCGCCCTCCACGGGGGACTGCAGCACCCGCGGACGCCGCCCGCGCCCGCGCTGCGCCAGTTCCTGGCCCAGCCGCACCCGCTGACCTTCCGTCACCAGGATGGCCTCAGCGATCTGCGCCGGAGTCGCCTTGGGCCACTTCAGCGCCTTGGCCACGTCCAGCACATGATATTCGCGCAGCACTTCGCCCTGCAGCACCACCGTCACCGCGCTCACCTGCGCCCCTGCCGAGACCAGAGTACGGCGGTGCACTGCCCCGCGCGGCAATTGCCGCTGACGGATGACCCGCGTCAGGCCCTTGATGACGGTCGTCTCAGGATAGTGAGGCATCCGTCCACTCCTCATCCCAGGCAGGATAGTCGCCCACCGCGGCCAGCACTCCTCTTTCTGGCGCGGCCAGGTCGGGCATGTCGGCGTGCAACTCTTCGGGCGGCGCTGGCGGCGCTGCTTCTGGCAGTTGACCGCCCATCGCCGCCTTGAGCCAGGCCGTCAGCACGCGGGCGCGGTCCTGCGCACGGGGCAGGATCAGCGGGCGACCGCGCGCATCGAAGATGAGGCCTGCCGCCCCGGCCACCAGCCGACGCTTGATCCGCCGTCGCCCGTGCAACGACAACCCCCGCGCCAGCGACACCGTCACTTCGACGCGCGTCCCCGGCGCGACCGGAGCCAGCCAGAATTCGCCGCCGCGCACCACGTGCCGCAAGATGGACTCACCGGGCTGCCTGATCTCCACGCGCATGGCCGGGCGACCGGCGCGCACTCGCCCCAACGGACAGAAGGCCGTCCCCAGGTCTAGCAGCGCGCCAGTTTCCAGGGCCTGCACGGTCACCACCGGTTTGAGATAGGCCACCACGCCCAGCGCAGCCAACGCCTGGTGTGGATCGAGGCGCAGATCAACCATACCGACCGGCTGCAAAGCATCCAGCAACAGCATGGCCGACACGCCCGGATGCGGCGCTTCGGCCAGGATCGCGCCAGCGCCGATGATCGGGTTGAAGGGCGGCAACAGCGGTCCCAACCCCATCTTCCAGGTCGGGCGGGCCGCTTCTACCAGCATCCGGCCAATCTCGCGGGCCAGCGCCTGCTCGATCAGCAGATCGTCCAGCGTCGCGGGGATGGTCGCCGGGCGCAACTGCTTGTTGTACGCATAGTCCAGCAGCGCTTCATCGCTGACCTGCGAAGGCAGCCAGCGGCGCAACTGCGCCGGGGTGACGGCCTCCAGAGCGCTGGGGAAGCTGTGTCCCACCCCCAGATCGGTGCGCACCACATAGTGCGGCTCGCCGCGCGCAGCGCTGACCAGCACGCTGTTGGCGCTGCCGATGTCCAGGCACAGCGGCCCGCGCCCCGCCCCAGGCAGAGTGCTCAGATAGCGCATGGCGCTGATGGTGCCCTGCACCGTAGGAACCACGCCGACCTGACTGTAGCGCCCCACCTCGGCGAAACCGCCGGGACAGCGCGTGCGATAGTCGTCGTAGACCAGCGCCAGCTCGATCTGCGCCGGGAACAGTTGCTCCTGGTTGAGCGTCGGGCGCACGTTGCGGGCGATGAAGACAGTGGTATAGGGCGTGAGCAACGCTTTGACGTGCGCGCGCAGAGCCTGATTGCCCGCGTAGAGCACCACTGGCATTGTGCCGCGCCGGATGAGCGACAGGGCGCGCGCCACCTTGCGCAACTGCGCCAGCAGAATATCGTCCGCCCCGCCATCCGTCCCGCCGACGATCAGGATCAGGTCGGAATCGCTGGTCAGCAGGGCGTTCAGTTGCTCGGTCTCGGAGCGCAGGTCGTCGGGGCACAGCGTGCCGGTGATGGTGACGAAGCTCCCCGCCAGCACGCGCTGCCCGCTGGCCAGGCTGATCTCCGGCGTCAGCCCCACCAGAAAGACGCGCATAGGACGGCCCGCGCTGCCCATGGCCAGGAAAGCGTCCACGCCATGCCCTTCGCTCTCCGGCATCAGGAACAGGTCTTCGCTGCTCTCGTCGAGCAGTTGCCGCCCGATCAACTCCGACATGCGCTGCGCTGCCCGCTCGACCCCCAGGCTGACCTTGCCCAGCGGCGGCTCGGCAGTCGTCCGCGCGCGCGCCGAGGCGATCAGGCGATACTCTCCCTCAACCAGGTCGAACAGAGCCAGCCGGGTGTGCACGCTGCCGAGATCGGCCACCAGAATCGAGTTGATCTGCTCTGCCGCCACAGTCTCTTAGCCCCCCAACCGGTTGAGCACGAACTCAAGCTGCGCCCGCACCACGTCGCTGAAGACGGCCAGGCTGGTGAGGATCGCCCCGGCGTAGAGCGCGCCCAGCGTCACCGTGACGAAAAACTGCCCCAGGGCACTCAGGCCGCGCAGCCCACGCGGGCGCTGCACCACACCGCGACGCTCGACGGCGAAGAACTGGAAATAGATCAGGGTGCTGATCGTGCCCACCAGGATGATCAGGCCGTCTACGACGGAATCGTCCACCGCCTGCCCCGCTTCGCGCGTCAGGGGCAGAATGGTGCCGCTCACCGCGCCAGCGATGGCCACGGCCACGCCCACCCCGATCACGAAGGCCAGGCCCAGGTTGCCTACGCCTGCCAGCCGCGGTGAGGCCTTGAACAGCAGCAGTGCACCGATCAGGAACGGCACCGGCCCGATGGCGCGCAGGGCGATCACCGTCGCTTCGTCGCGCCCCGCCGAGTCCACCAGCAGGGTTTCCTCCAGCCAGGGCTTGATCACGCTCTCCGTCGCCACGATCAGCGCGTAGGCCGCCGCCGCGCCCACCAGCACATGGATCGCCAGCCGATAAAGGACGTTGTCGGCCAGCAGATAGCTGAAGACGAGCAGCGTCAGCACTAGCGAGACCCACCCCGCCACCAGATCGAGGGTTTCAGGCGTCACCGGCGACCCCTCCGTTTGAGTGCACGCAGCAGGTTGATGACCGTCCCCAGCGCGATGAACCCCGCAGCCGCTGCCGCGCCCAGCGCCATGCTATGCCAGCGGGCTGTCTGCGGATCGGGCAGTTCGACAGGCAGATCAGCGGGCATCTGAAATGGTGTGCGCGTATTGCGATTGCGCTCGGCGTCATAGCGGACGGTATCGCGCACGCCGGCCAGGTATCCCGCGTAGCCGTCCTGCCCCACATAGGACGCGGCCAGTGGTTCAGCCGCCGCCGTCACCAGCGCGACTTTTGGCACGGCCAGGCCGGATAGCTGCTCGGCCCAGGTGCGCACAGCGCCCACCTGATCGCCGACGACCACCACCAGGGCAACATCCTCCGCCAGACTGCCGATGGGCAGGTTGGTGTCGTCTCCGCGCAGGTCTGTGATGAAGACAGGATGGCGGGCCAGAGTGCCGTCGGCGTTCCAGACCACGTTGCGCAGCGAGCGCACGCCCACCGCCTCGCCCGATAGATAGCGCAGCGTGACGTAATCTTCGCCCGCCTGCAGGCTCTCTTCGCCCTGACCGCGCACTCGCAGCAAGGCCTGATCATCGGCCAGCGCGGCCAGCACCGCCCTGGCATGGAAAGCGCCCGCCGGATCGGTACTGATCGTCAGGGGCACGGCCCCGCGCGCCAGCACGTCGCGCAACACCGCCTGCACCAGCGGGTCGAGTTCACCGGCAGCGACCGGCCCATACTCGAAGGCGAACAGCACGTATTGTCCGCTCTGCAGGGCATCTACGGCAGACGCCACCGCCGCCCCATCACCGTCCAGGGGCGACGGCTCGGCGGCGAAGTGCAGCGCATCGGTGACAAACGGCGCGAGCAACGCCACCAGCATGCCCAGCATCACCACCAGCCGGTCGAGCCGGAAGCGGCGCGGACGACGCGGGCGGCGAGCGGGCAGGGCGGGCACTTCCAGCGGTTCGGCCTCGCCGAAAGCCACGCGCGCGGCTTCTTCCAGCGTCTCTTCTTCCGTATCCTGGCCGATTTCGAGCATGGCCTGCAGACGTTGCACGCGCTGTTGCTGCTCCGGCGTGAGGGTCAGCGGGACGGCGGTGCGCGGACTCACCGCGGCGGGGATGGCCAGTTCAGCGGCGGGCAGGGCGTCGGGGATGCCCGCCAGCGGCCCGGCCTCCGCGCCCTCTGCCTGCAAGGTGCTCAGTTCGCGCAACGCCCGCTCGCGCAGGGCGCGCAGACGCTCTGGCAACTCGGTGACCTGGCGCTGCCGCACCTTCGCCTCTGCGCCCGCTGCTTTGATAGTCACCGGCAGTTCGGCGGGGCGCAGTTCCTCCACCCATTCCGGTTGAGCGCCCCTGACCGGCGGCAGCGCGGCTGCTTCTGGCGGAGCGACAGGTTGCGGCCCGGTCTCCGGCAGTACTGTTTCGCCCAGCACGCGATCCAGTTCGCCCTGGTCGAACAGCCGCTGCAGATCGGGCACCTCGCTTTCGACCGCCGCGCCGGCAAAGAGCGCTTCCAGGTCTTGCAGCGACTCGACCGGCCCGGCCTCTGGCGCTGGCTCTGGCACCGCCGCGACCGGCTCCGTCACCTCGGCGGCGCTCAGCAGGGCATCGAGGGCGGCGCTGTCGAGCGCGGCGGTCTCGGTCAGGTCCAGGTCCGTTGAGAGTTCGGGTGCAGGGGCAGCGGGTGAGGAAAACGGCGGCATTTCCTCGACCGGCGGGGCTTCCTCTAGCCCCGGCCCGAATACGTCCAGCCAATCCAGCGTAGCCTCTGGCGACGGCGCGCCCCCGCTCTCCTCTACTGCGCCTGGCACTGGCAATGGCGGTTCCGTCTCCAGCCCGGCAGCAGGCAACTCGCGCAACCAGTCGGGCATTTCGTCCGCCCCCAGCGGCACCCGCCGGTCGAACCCGCCGGGTTCAAGCGGCTCGAAGCGCTCGACAAAATCCTCGACCTCTTCCTCTTCTTCTGCCGGTTCTGTGGGCAGCGGCGGCACCTGTTCCAGGTCGAGTTCGGGGAAAGGAATATCTTCAGCGGGCAGGATGCGGTCGCCCGCCGTAGCGCTGGTGTCGAGCCAGTCGGGGACTGCACCCTGTTCTGGTTCGGTGGACTCCGGCGGCGATACCGCACCCAGCATCGCCCAGTCAACCCCTTCGGGGAGCGGTGCCGCCCGGAACCAGTCGGGTACTTCTGGCTCGGCAGGGGCAGGTGCTTCTGGGACGGCAGGCGGCGTCACTTCTGCCAGTGAGCCAGTCGAGAGATCGAGGCGCTGAAACCAGTCGGGCGCTTCCTGGGCCTTGTCCTCCAGGCCCAGAAACCAGCCGGGCACGAATTCCGGCCCCTGTTCCGGCGCGGCGGGCGGCGGCGCGGGTAACTGCTCGTCAAGCTGCTTGAACCAGTCGGGAATCTCTTCCAGCAGCCGTTCTTCGGGCGTCTTCTGCGCTTCGGCTTCCTGTTCGCGCTGCTGACGCTCCCATTCTTCATAGGTCATCCCCGCCGGGACGGTGTCCGGGGGCGGAGCCGCCGCCGCGGCCAGCCATTCTGGCACGCCCGCTTCGGCTTCCGGCTCTGCCGATGGCGGCGGTGTCGGCGCCAGGCGACGGATGACGCCGCGCGGCGGCGATGGTCGCGGCTCTTCCTGCTCTTCCGGCGACGCCAGCCAGTCCGGCAACACCGGCTCTCCCGGCGATTCCGGTTCCAGCGGGGGCAACTCGTCGGCGGGCGGAGAGGCAGGCAGAGGTTCTTCGTCCAGCCAGCCCGGCCACGCCGACTCTTGCGGCAGTTCTGTTTCCAGGGGAGACAATTCGTCAGCGGGCGAAGGCGAGATCGGGAGTTCTTCGTCCAGCCAGTCCGGCAGGGTGAATTCTTCCGCGGGCGGCTCTGCGGCCTCCCCCAGGCTGGACTGCGCCAGCCACTCCTCGCGCAGCGACCGCCAGTCAGCGGCAGGCGCAGACGGCGCGGCTGTCCCTGCCGGTTCTTCGGTCGTACCGAGCCAGCTCAGGTCGCCGGATTCGGCGGGCACGGCGCGACTGTACGCCGCCGCCTCGCCAAAGCCGCTCAGCCACTCTTCTGCCCCAGCCGGGACAGAAGGTGCGGGCGGGGGAAGCGAAACGGATTCGGCGGGCGCTTCTTCGCCCCCAGCAGCGAACCAGTCCAGTTGCTCCATCGGCGGGGGAGAGCTGCTGCCCCAGGGCGCGTCCCCTGCGCCCCGATCCTCATAAGGCGCTGATGGGGGCGCGACAAACATGTCCCAGGGGGCCGGGCCGGGCTGCTCGTGACCCGGCGGCTCTGGGTAACGCCCGGCGAACTGTTCCCAGGGAGCAGAGCCAGAGCCAGACGCCCTGGCCTCGCCAGAAGACAGATCGGCGAGCCAGTCGCCCAGGAAGTCGTCGTCGAAACGGTTTGGATCGTCCGGCATAAGTCCCCGTCCTGCTCTCGCGCGCCTGTCAGCCGCGTATCGAACGATCCTGGCCGGTGAGGACGCGCACCCCGGCGGCCACTGTGCCCAGACCCACGCCGATCAGGATACCGCGCGCGCCTCCCCCGACCGTCACCCGAATGAACCAGGCGCGAGCGTCGGCCAGCGCTTCGGTCCCGTCCAGCGGAATCCAGCCGACCAGCGCCAACAGCAGTGCGCCAGTGAAGACCAGCGACCACACGGTCACGCGGCGACGCATCAGCCGGTACGCCGCGTAGACCAGGAAGAACAGCACCAGGCCCGCCAGCGCCGATTCCAGGCTGACCTGCACGGCTTCGAAAGCGCGCTCGCTGAGTTGCTCGCCTTCCAGGTCGCCCGACCATACCCCGGCGCGATCGGCGATGCGCAGCGCGATCACGCCCAGCGCCACGATCACCGCCAGCAGGCTATAGGGCCAGCCGCGCTCGGCCCGTCGCACGCGGCCCAGGTGCACCGCCAGCAGGTTGATCACGCCGACGAACACGGCGACCGCCGCGCTGACTGTCACCAGGCTCAGCGCGAAAGCAGCGAATTCCGCCGGAGGCGTACCCTCCGCCGTGGAGAGGCCGATGAGCGTCGTCAGGCCCAGGCTGATCACCAGCACCGAGGACAACAAACGGATCAAGCGATGGCTTCCCACGCTTCCCCCTCACCTGGGCACACGCCCCGACGGGCGCAGGCCAGGGCTAAATCGTCTGCAGAGCGGCCAGCACGATGCCCAGGATCACCAGCCAGCGCAGGACATCCTGAGCCAGGACGCTGCCGCGTTCCAGAGCGGTGCCGCCCAGATAGGCTGGGCCGGCATACAGTTCTTCCCCCAACAACACCTCTCCAGCCTGGGCGAAGGCAATGGCCTGGCCTTCGAGCAAATCGCTATGCGCGATCAACGCCTGATTATGGCGCAGCGCGCTTTCGCCCAGGAACGCCAGTTCCGGGCCGAAGCGCCCCAGCAAGACGTTGCTGTCGGCGTCAATGTCGGCGGACAGGCTGGCCGCCCCGACCGCGAACGCCGTCCCCGGCGGATACCAGGCAGCGGCAGTGCTGCGGTAATAGTCGAGCGTGCGACGGTACAGATAGGCACGACGCAGCGTGTCCTGCGCCAGCGGTAGTGTCACCGGATGACTGAGAGTGACCAGCGGCAACTGACGGCTGATCGCCAGCCGCTCGGCCAGCCGGTAAACGACTTCGGCGGAGACCAGCGCCGCCAGGGTGCTCGTCTCGCCGACGGCACTGCTACCCAGGGAAAAGTGCACGCGCTTGGCGCTCTCGACGGCGTCGGCGGCCAGCGTCGGCAGAGTCTGATAGGCGGGGATGGGACGCCAGTGTGTGCGGAAGCGGCGCACGATGAAACGCCCGGCCATCATCGCCGCAAACGTCACCGCCACCATCGCCCACATCAGACCGGCGTCGTTGATCACCGCTCTTCCTCGCTTTCCGCGGCCAACTGCGCGCGCAGCCAGGCCACGCCGCCGGGCCGCTCCAACACCTGCGCCAGATCGGCCACCGCTTCGCGCGAGACCATCAGGCTCAGCGCTGGTTGCGCCACCCACAAGACCTGCGCCCCCAGCGGCCCCAGCGGCTCGCTCACGTCGAGCAGCAGCGTCAGCAGGTCGGCCAGCGGCGTAGCCCGCAGGCGTCCCCGCCAGACGGCAAGGCGCGCCGCCAGGCGCTCGGCAGGGGCGAAAGGTTCATCAAGCGTCATAGCGTCAGTATAGCACAGCGCCCCAAATGGGGGAAATGGGACGCAAGGGGGGCGCCATGGAACAGGGGCGTGCACGATTCGCGAAGTTGGTTCATAATCAGCGTCAGTACCATCATTCCTCATCAAGGGACGACATCTGACAAACGCATTGATACAAAAGTAAGGCAGCGCGCGATGCAAATCTGTCCTCATTGTGGTTGGGAAAACTTCGAAGGCATTATCTATTGCGACCGTTGCGGCGTAGCTCTGGTCAACCTGCCGCTGGCCACGCGCGTGCTCACCGGCGGTCAGGGCGAGCAGGTACGGGCCGACGTGCTGGGGCCAGACGGCGTGATCATCTTGCAGGTGGGGCAGGAAGAAACACCCATCATGGTGCAGATCCGCCAGGATTTGATCCTGGGGCGGGTGACGCAAACCGGCGACCTGACCACCTACATCAACCTGACCCCCTTCGGGGCAGACGAGGCGGGCGTCTCGCGCCGTCACGCCCGCCTGCTGCGCGACGGCAACGCCGTGTACCTGATGGACCTCAACAGCACCAACGGCACGCGCGTCAACGGGGAAGCGCTGGCGGCAGGGGTCGAGAAGCGGCTGCGCGACGGCGATGAGCTTCTGCTGGGCCGCCTGAAGGTCTACATATACTTCAAGCAATAGGAGACCATGGGCTACCGGGCGTCGGCGAGCGGAACAGACCGTAGGAGCGTATGGCAATACGCTCCTATCCTTCGTGGTTTTGTGCTGCAGCCTGATGATGATCACCGACCTCCGAGACTGGCGGAACCCCTCAGGCGTGCTCTGGCCCTGGCGCTGCTGACCGCCTTGCTGGCGGCGTGCGGCGGGAGCGTACAGAGCAACGATCCCGTCTTCGTCGTGGCGTCGCCTGTGCCGCCCGACAGCGGTTTTGTCACCTATCGCCATCCGTCGGGCGCGTTCACGCTGCGCATCCCGCCAGACTGGATCGCCGGCGAGCTGCCCGATCCTAACGGTGTGCGTGTGCAGTTCACGTCGCTGGAAGGCGAGACCGCCGTCACCCGCCTGAGCGTCTACGTGGTCAACACCGGCGCGCCGATGACGCCGGAAACTTTCGCACAGGCCGCCAACGCCTATCAGCCCCCGCAGGACCTGGCCGCTTATGGCTGGCAGGAACTCGAACGCGCCGATCAGCGCGACGGCAGCCGCCGCCTGGTGGGCGTGCGCACCTATCCCACGCTCGGCCCGCGCGCGCTCAACATCTTCTTGCAGGGCAACGGCTCGTTTTTCTCGGCACTGGAAGTGGACGTGACCGACGCTTCGCAGGCCGTGCTGGACACGCTGGCGGCGGTGATCAACACCTACCGCGTGAATCCCAACGCCGAACTGATCACCGGCGTCGTGCAGCAGGCGGTCGCAGGCGTCACGTCCTTCACCGGCGTGATCGGCTTCAACGGCTATCACGCCTGGACAGACCCGGACGGCGTTTTTCACCTGACCGGCGAGGCGGTCAATACCACGTCCACGCCCCTGGAGGCGGTGCGCATCTCTGGCGTGCTCTACGACGCACAGGGGCGACGGCTGGCCGAGCAGTCGGACATCCTGCCGCTGGACGTGCTGGGGCCAGGACAGGGCGCGCCCTACGATCTGCGTTTCGAGGGGGGGCGTCCGCCCGCCGCCGTGCGCTACGAACTGAACATCGCCGGACGGCAGGCCGATCTGGCTCTGCGCTCCTTCTATGGGCCGGAGAACTTCGCCATCGCCAACGATCGCGCCGACTACAACGCGCAGGGCCGGCTGGTGGTGCGCGGCGAACTGGCGAACATCGGGCCGGGCATTGCCGAAGCCGTGAAGATCATTGTCACCATCTGGGACGATCAGGGGCACGTGGTAGCGACGGAGACGCTCTTCGTGGCCAAACCGCAGCTTGTGCCCCAGGAAGCGGTCGCCTTCGAGGTGCCTTTCTACGCCCTGGGCGGCCCGGCAGTGACCTACACCCTGACGGTCGCGGCCACCGCAGGCGGGGCGGGCGTGGGGTAGCGCTGACCCTGCACCCCACGGGGCGGACAAGGCTAGAGCAAGCGTTAAGGTTGGCTCGCT
>AMZC01001153.1_pt1 | contig 28067 bp, 22 predicted proteins | sample 948551 | NCBI WGS metagenome assembly AMZC01 (sample SAMN01120625, study PRJNA171369) | bioreactor sludge metagenome | biome: sludge; isolation source: anaerobic thermophilic cellulolytic sludge from lab reactor | place: China: Hong Kong, Shek Wu Hui wastewater treatment plant | collected... | reverse complement strand
CTAGCGCGCTTGCATGGGGTGCAAGAGGTCGAAGGTTCAAATCCTTTCGCCCCGACACAGAGGCCCTTTATGTGCAGTGTCTCAGCACACAAGGGGTCTTTTTTATTTCCTGTCCCTGCCAGTGGCAAACCTCTCTTGCATGAATCACGGGAGAGAACAGAGCAAATTGATCACGCCCTGTTCTCTCCCGTAGCGTTCTTTCGGGTGGCCTGTTTTACTCGATGGTAAATCTGGCTACCACTTTTTGTAACTCATCGGCCATTTGCGAAAGGTTCTTAGCGGAGTTGGTTACTTCTTCAATTTGAGCGTTCATCTCCTCGGTAGACGCGCTCACTTCCTGAACGGCAGCGCTGTTTTCCTCACTGATACTGGCAATACTCTCCATAGAGCGGGTAATTTCACCCGTTCCAGCAGATACTTCTTCCGTCGCAGCCGTGTTTTCCTCCACAACTGCCGCAACCGTTTCGGTCGCACTGACCAGATCACGAATGGCCTGTTTCATTTCTTCTACTGCGTTCGAAGCCAGGGTTGCCTGACGGTAAACTTCTTCTGATTTGTTGAGTATATTTTCCAGTGCCAGCCCCGCCTCATTGGCGCGGCTCACGCCACTTTCTACCTCATGGGCACCTTCATCCATCGAATTGACCGCTTCACTGGCTGCAACCTGAATTCCCCTTACCAGTTCTCCAATCTCGCGGGTTGCAGTGGCAGAACGCTCAGCGAGTTTACGCACCTCATCCGCAACCACCGCGAATCCCTTCCCCTGTTCACCTGCCCGGGCCGCTTCAATAGCCGCATTTAATGCCAGCAAATTGGTCTGCGAAGCGATGTCTGCAATGGTTTCAACAATCACCCCGATTTGCTCGGAACGTTTTCCCATTTCTTTGACTTTTTCCGCCGATTGCCCCACCTTGGATTGTATCGCCCGCATTCCTTCAATCGTCTGGTTAACCGTTGTGGCTCCTTCCCGGGCTGAAAGGGAAGCCTCAGCTGAGTTACGGGCCACCGCCTCCGCGTTTCCGGATACCTGTTCGATCGTCTGGTTGATCAACGCACCAATCTCAGAAACTCGATTGACTGCCATATTCTGTTCCTGAGCCCCCCGGGCAATACCATCGATGGCTTTTGCCATCTGATCGACGGAAAAGGCCGTACGGGTTACAGACTCGGTCTGCTCAGCAGTTCCCCGAGCCACCTGCGAAATAACCACTGCGATCTGGTTTGTGGCTTCACGCGCCTGATCGGCGGCAACAGCGAGTTGATTCGAAGCCTCATTCACCTGACGGGAATTCACTGCCACACTTTCAACCGCTGCCCTCAGGTGGGTAATCATTTGCTGGAAGGCCTTTCCTAATTGATCTTTCTCTCCTCGCACAGAAAATGCCACCCGCAGATCCCCACCTGCAATCCGGCCGGCAGCGGCAACCACCTCATTGAAATATTCCACCAGCTCTTGAAATGCCCTGCCAACCAGACCCAATTCATCGCTCCGCCTGATAATTTCAGCCAAGGCTCGTGAATCCACACTGGAAAGCTGAGGGTCTCCACTGGCCAGATCTTCCGCCGCTCGGGTAACCCACTGCAAAGGTTTGGTCATCGATTGGGCGATCAGGAAAGCCAGCACTGCCCCGACGACCAGTACTACCCCCGAAACCACCACGGCCGACCCAATCATCTGTTTCGCTGCCCCTTCGACACGGGCTGTAGAAAGGTATACCGAAATTACCCCGTCAACATTTTCACCTGAAAGACGGGTGGGAGCCGTAACCCTCAAATACCCCTTCCCTTTGTAAAATTGCTCTTTCCCACTTTGCAAAGCCTCCTCCACCTCGCTTTGCCATGTCTGGTCAGTGGCATCTTCGAGGTTTATCTCTCCACCGGAGGCAAAAATCGGGGTATCGGCGTTTGAACTTTTTACAACAATTGCCATGACCTCGTGTTCATTCTTCACCATCTCATCCATGAGTTGTTTGAGGTTCCGGTCGCGGTCAAGCTCTTCAAAATAGGCGGCCTCGTACCCCACCTGCACAATCCGGGGCTGATCCACCCCCGAAACACCCACATATTTATAGGGTTTGCCGTCCAACTCACGCAGCATAGCATCCTGAATGACCACTCCGTTTTCCTCTTTGAGGAGCTGGTAAAACACATACGCCTGCGGTTGTTCTTTGGGATCCGGCGAAAACTTAAAGGGCACATCAAAATTACTGAAAACCACCACGCCTTGTTCATCCGTGATCCAAAACTCTTCAAGATCAGACTTTGCAGTAATTTCCTGGAGAATTTTATTGGTCTGAGCGGGTGTGTACTGAAGCTCCTGGGCCAGTTTGATTAATTGAGCCGCTATTTGAGCCTGCGCTACCATCTGTTGACCAACCAGATGGTCTACTTTTTTGGGAATACTGGCCGCATAGCGTGAAGCCGAAGCAAGATTAGAAGCAATAACCCTCCCATTCTCTTTCATCTGGTCGTAGAAAGCATTTTGTGAATTCACCGTTAGCCATGAAGCTGTTAATCCTACCGTTACCGTTAATAGAATGATCACAAAGAGGATAAGCCTGGTTTTGAATTTCATTCTTTTCTCCCAAGGTAAAAAATGTACTTTCAAGCCAGAGGGAGTCTACCGATTCCGTGGAAGAGAAGGAATAAAATAGCCATTAACAATCCAGAAAAATGGGCTAAAAACGCCCCAATCTGCCGGAATACAAAGGCTGGCCCGAAGAAGTCTGGCCAGCCTCTCTTAACCGGGTTGTTTTTCAATCGTGAAAACTAACCAGTAACCCTTAAAGCCATTATTCCACCTTCAGGCAAGTAAAATACTTCTCGATTTCAAGAAAACCATTGCTCCATCATCATCCGTTTCGTCTCGTCAGGCAAGAAAGACGCCTCCAGAGCAAAACGGTTGCAGGCCGCAATCTCTTCCAGGCTCATCCCCAGCACCTCATGCGCAATACGATACTCATTATTTAAATTGGTATTCAATAATTCCGGATCATCTGAATTGATCGTGACTTTGATCCCCCGATCAAACAACTGCTTGAGTGGATGTTCTTCAATGCTCTTCACAGAACGCGTCAGGTAATTGCTCCAGGGGTTCACCTCCAGCGTGATACCCCGTTCTTTCACCATTTCGACCGCGGCATCATCCTCAATAATGTGAATACCATGCCCAATTCGCTCTGGATTCACCGCCCGGATCGTATCCATCACAAAAGATGCCGGGGTATCTTCTCCGCTATGCACCGTAATTTTCAGGCCTGCGTCCCTGGCGCGCAACATCTCTCGGGAAAACTCACGGATGGGATGCTCACGTTCTCCATCAGCCAGGTCAACACCACAGAGTACATCTTTATGTCGGATGGCCCAGTCCACCGTTCTTTTACAGGATTCAACTCCCAGACTGCGGGAAGTGATTACGATCAACCCGATTGCCATTCCCAACTGCGCCTCAGCCCGTTCTCTGGCACGCAAGATTCCCTCCAGCGCAGCATCCCAGTCTACCTGGTGACGGCTAAACACCCAGTCAGGAGAAAAACGAACCTCAAAAAGGCGGATGTTCTGCCGTGCCGCATCTTCAAACAGCTCATACGCGATTCGTTCCACCACAGCTGGCGACGTGAAGCTGTTTTGTGCCAGGGCAAAAGCATTCAATACCGACTGTAGATCATCCATCTGCTCATACACCCTCACAAAAGGCTCCAGATGGTCTGCATCTTCAGCAGGCAAAGGTAACCCGGCATCTCTGGCTATCTCAAAGAGTGTATTCGTTCGAATGGAGCCCTCCAGGTGGCAGTGCAACTCAACCTTGGGCATCGTGTTGTAAAGTGGGTCAAAGCATTTCATGCCGCTATCCTCAAGAGAAATTACATCTCCTCCCGGAAAATCAGGCCATATTTTCGCCGCGCTTCCAGCCACGCCCGCCGCAATATTTCGTATACCTCCTGAGGATCGCGAATATTGCGCAATACCAGCTCAGGGTTCGAGGGGTCGGCGCCCCGAATGTGCACATCGCCAATTCCCAGCAACCGCTCTCCTGCATTCTGTTGCACATCCATATCCTGAACGCGGATCAACTCGTAATTTTCAATCGCTCTGCCCAGCAATCCGGTGGTGACTTTAATGCGCTCACTGGTTAACACATAACGTTCAACCAGAGATAGAAACGGACGTCCCTCCCACAAAATCTTCTCTTCTTCTCCTAAATCCACCTGAGAAGGTAAAGCGGCCCCAGCATCGTCGAGAAAATCATTGATGACCAGAAGCATCTTATCGGTGATCGTCTCCACCAGCCGATTTTGATCTTCTTCACCCAGCGAGGATAAATTGACCCCACTTTGAGCGATAGCCTGCCACAGGCTCGCCTTAATTCTTGCCCGGGTTTCATCAATCGACATTTCAGCACCTCCTTATCTGGAATTAATCCAAGTGTACCTCATTTCGCCTGCCCGGCTTCCCGGGTTTCCCGGCAGATATCTGATTCACCATGGAATCCTCTATTCCCTGCCCGCCTTTTCGTATGCATTTCCGCCAGAGTCCTTTTAATACATTTCATATTAAAGTGGAGTAACATACAAATGCTAGTGGAATCTACCAACCAGTTAAAACCCTACCCTGTTGAAGTATAATTCGGCAGCAGGAGTTTTGACATTATGGCATGGTTATCCATCTTTCATAAACTGGCCTGGGTCTATGCAGTGCTCAATATTGTTCTGGCGCTGTTCAGCCTGAACATTTTGATCCTCTTGATCCTGGCGATCTTCCATCGAAGACCGCCGCAAATCCCCACCTCCACCGACCTCACCGAGTACCCATCGGTGCTGGTTCAACTGCCTGTTTACAACGAGCGTTTTGTGGTCGAACGGCTCATCAATGCTGCCGTCGCGCTTGATTACCCCCGCGACCGTCTGACCATTCAGGTGCTGGACGATTCAACCGACCAGACCAGCCTGATTGCTGAGACGATGGTCAATGTTCACCGCGAGCGCGGAATCAACATTCAATACCTTCACCGCGACAACCGAACTGGCTTTAAAGCCGGGGCACTGGCCGAAGGGTTACGCCATGCTTCCGGCGATCTGGTGGCAATCTTTGATGCCGATTTCATCCCCCCGTCTGATTTTCTCAAACGCCTGGTGCCTGAATTTTTAAGAGACCCCCGTGTGGGCATTGTTCAGGCCCGCTGGGAACACCTGAACCGTGATCAGAATGCCATCACTCACATCATTGCTTTAGGATTAGACCTGCATTTCGCCATAGATCAGATTGCCCGCAGCCGCAGTGGAATGTTAATGAATAGCAATGGTTCCGGGTGTATTTTGCGCCGGCAGTGTATTGAAGAGGCTGGTGGGTGGCAAAGTGACACGCTCGTTGAAGACACCGATCTGTCCTACCGAGCACAGCTTCAGGGCTGGAAGATCGTGTACCGACCCGATGTCACCGCACCGGGCGAATTACCCGCCACCATTCTGGCGTTCAAGCAACAGCAATTCCGTTGGGCCAAGGGCATCCTTCAGACCCTGATTAAGCTGGACTGGAAAATCATCACCTCACGCCGACCACCCCTACACAAATTGGGTGGCCTTGTTCATTTGAGTATGTACCTGGCCAGCCCCTTGATGTTGCTCTCCTTCCTGCTATCCCTGCCGGTGATCTTCCTCCATGGCAATTTACCTATCAACCTGGCTTTCCTCAGCGTGGTCGCCTTCATCCCGCCCATCGCCATTTTCTATTCCCAGGTCTCGCTGAGACGCGACTGGAAAAACTTTGTACTCTATTACCCGTTGCTTTCCCTGATTAGCATAGGGCTGTCCGTGACCCTTACCCGTGCAGCCTGGGAAGCCTTCACCGGGCGGCAGAGTCCATTTGTTCGAACTCCCAAATTCGCCGCCGCCAATGCGAAGCACGCCGATTATGCCCTCCCCCTCGACCAGGCGACCTACTGGGAGATGTTCTTCTGCCTTTATGGGTTAGGAACAGCCTCTATCGCACTCCATCGCGCTCCGCAAATTGTGCCCTTCCTGCTCCTTTATGCGCTGGGGTACGGGGTTACTGCTTTCCTCAGTATCCAGCAGTCTTCGAACCTCCGTCAAGCGCTTCGTGCCAGACCCATTCCGGGCAATTAAACCAACCGCACCACAGAAAAGCTCATGGCTTCAAAAGAAACAGGGGAATATCTCCATCTACCATTTGCAGATGACCCAGACTCTCCAGAACCGGGTCATTTTGAGTAAAGTAGATGGGGTGCTTACCCAAATTCTTTCGGAGATATTCCAGAGTCTGCGGAGAGAGCCTGCCATCGCTCCCAAAGGGATACATCTCATGAATACGCAAATCACTGCGGTTATGGTTTACACTGGCCGCGTACCACACGCCGTACAGCTTGTCCCAGCTTGTAAAGAGGATGGCATTGGGCTCTAAATGGTTCACGATGTTTTCCGCCGTCCATAACGGCGATTGCGGGTACTGAATCGGGTACGGATACCATTCCTGCCCACTCCCCAGCAAAAAGCTGATACGTTTTTCTTCCCAGGCCGTCGTTATCCGATGGATGGACGGTAACAGAGCAAATGTCAGCGCAAACACCCCCATGAACCCGGTTATGAGCATTCCCAGTTGTGGCTTTTTTAAGGCCTTTCCCAGCCAAGCGCCCGGCCAGGAAATTCCCACACCTGTGAGACTGAAAAGAAGGACGTAGCTGGAGATGTAGAACGTCTCAATATCGCCAATATTGTAGTTAACGATATATACGATTATCCCAAGCCAACCCACCCCGAGGAGAAGACCCTCCGGCCAGCCGCCTTTTTTCCCCCAGAGAGATCGGATGAACAAAGCCGCCCAACCTGCAACCGCCAGAATCACCACTGGCCATGGGAACCACTCGGTTAACCGGCTGAAATATCCCTGTACATGAGCCTCCACCTCAGGTGGAGACATGCTAAACATCTGTCTGCGCCACTGGGCGGCCAGGAAAAGATACTCGAAGCGACGAAGAGGCGAATTAAAATCTTCCCATCGATACCCCCATAGATCGTTCATGGGGCGCACCACTTCGGTAAAGGTTGCCGGCGTTTGGTAAGAATCCAGAATAAAAAAAGCCGCCAGAAAGAGCAACACCCCTGCCACCGCTCCGGCGATTGCTCCAACCCACCCCCGCCTGTCACAGCGGGTGAGTAATAAGAAGAGAAAGATTCCGGGTGCTACAAGAACGACGGTATTATGCACCCCAAGGCTTAACCCCCCGAGCAATCCCGCCAGAAACAGAAACCGAACCTTCCCCGTATTCTTCCACAACAAGACCAACCAGAGAACGGCACTAAGAAACGCCGCTCCTGCCGTATAAACCTCTGCAATAACAGCATGCCACCAGAAAATAAAGCTGATCCCTAAAGCCACCGGTCCTGCCAGGCTTGCCAGCCTCCCGGCGCCGAGGTTTCGCCCAATGGCAAACATGAAAACCAGCGTCAGTGAGGCCATGATGGCCGAAAGCAAATTCACCCGGTAGGCTACACTTTCAAACGGCAACAAAACAAAAAGCCTGCCCAGAAGCAGATAAATCGGGTAACTTGTAGCATGGGCCAGTCCCGGGGTGTATGAGAGCGCCTGAAACTCGGCACTGTCTCCCAGGAGCAGCGAGGGTGCCAGCGTGCGGAGATACAGAATGCTGGCGAGGAGAAATAACAGGGCTCCTACAAAAACATCCAAACGGGTTGCCTTGATCGTCGTGTCATCTTTGCCTTCAGCCATGCTGACTCCCCAAAATAGAGTTATCCAATTCTACATGATGTGCATCCAACCGATACAACTTTTTAAGAGAAGCAGACGTATATCCATTCAAAAGATCTTCAGGTTCTCTACTTCGAGGTGTATATGACCAACGCCATTCCCCCATCCAATGCAGGTAATCGCCGTCGCCGAAACCGCATCTTTTTGGGATTCATACTGATCCTGGCTGGTTTCCTGCTCCTGTTACAGCGTTTTACTGCTTTTGAGTTCCGAAACTGGTGGGCTTTATTTCTTCTCATCCCTGCGCTTGGCGCCCTCTCAACCGGCTGGCTGATCTACCAAAACACCGGAAGCATTAACGAAAGTGTGCGTGGCAGCCTCAATGGAAGCCTGCTTCTCCTTACCATCGCAGTCATGTTCCTTGCCAACCTGGATTGGGCGATCTGGTGGCCTCTGGTTGTGATCGTGCCAGGCATGGTATTAATCCTCAACGGCTTCCCCCTTCCGGGAAGCTCCGAACGCGAACGTCCTCTGGCCCTTCGCCTTCATCGTCCCTGGATTGGATGGAGCGGTTTAGGGGCGTTGTTCCTCGGCGTCGGCTTTCTACTTAACCAGCTCGGCATTTTCAACCCTGCTGTGATTCTTCCTAACTGGTGGGCCGTTGCCATCCTCATCCCGGCTTTCGGAGGTATCCTCACAGCATTTCGGCTGCTGGCATCGGGCAACGGTTTTAAATGGGCCGCCATCAGCAACCTCCTGACTACATTTACCTTTGGAGTAGTCGGGGTGATCGCCCTTACCGGGCTGGATTGGAATCTTCTCTTCCCAATTTTCATCATTGCCACCGGTATCCTCCTGCTGCTGGGAGTCTTCCGCAGATAACGCGATCCACGAACTCTCCCCATCCCTTCTGAGATGAGCCATCCATACGCAAATGACGCCAGAGAACGTTCGCTCTTCAAAATGGAGGATTGTTATCTCATTAAGAGTTGAATTAGAACCCCCAAAAACCCTTCACAAACCAGAAAATTGGAATATAATAACAATCGACGCAGCTCTGGATGCCCCCCTCATCCAGAGTTGCGTCCGTTTTTACTCATAAAACTCTTTACTGGCTTGCAAGCTCACAACGCAGCGGGGAATGAGAAGAAATCAGGCCACTCCATTCGGCCATCAAATCATCAAATGCAAGGTTCGTTTGCAAATGCTCGGTAAAGGTTAGCCAGTTAAAGTCGGGCAGGCTCATTTTCGGCTCTGAGTTCAATACAGCACATCCCCATTGTAAAATGTCCGCATCCTCTGACGTGTTCACTTTTCCAAAGGTGCTCTGAACCCAGGCGCCGACCTGGCTCATGCCTTCATCATCCACTACAAAGAAAGCCGAGGTTTTCACCCCCTGCTCTTCCAGTCTTCTGAGAAAACCCGGCGCAGGTTCTCCCCGGTTGGTAAGGCCAAAAGCCTGACTTATTTTCTGTCCCCGCTGAGGCACATCAGAATCGGGGTACAAACGTAAAAAAGTAAGCGCGGTTTGGCTTTCCGAACGGTATCGCAAGATCACCCAGACCGAACGCAAAACGGGCTGCTGCGACTTGAGGTCATCTACATGCACGAGAAGAAGATTGTTCTGACGCTCCTGAAGGGCGATTCTTCGCGCCAGAGGTAATCGGGATAACGAGTCAGCCCGATAGGCCAGGAGAAAGCCAATCAACGCAAAGGCCAGAAAACTCAACCCGGCCGATCCCCATAAAATAGTACGTTTCATATCCCGTTACCGCATCAAGACTACTATGCAGTAAAGTGTGAAACCGGCCAGCATCCCGCAGATTCCGCTTGCCGCCAGCGTAGAAAGCCAGACAGGTAAATCCTGAAGGTAGTCCTTTAGCCTTCCTTTTTTCAGGGCCATCCGTAGCGGGCGAGCAAGCGATAAAGTTTGAATGGCAAACTGACAGGCAAACAATTCAGCTCGATAGGATAATCGGTGATTCATATCTATCACTCCCCTAGTGAGAGGTCGTTATCTTGAGGATTTTTCCTTCCGCGCTGGCCACCACACGCACAGCACGCGGAAGACTTCGTCCATCGGCAACCGCTACCGATGTCTTGAAGACCAGGAGAAACTGGTTGTCAGGACGGGTTGTAATTTTCGGTTGCACCCCGTTCATTTCAGGGAACTTCCGGTACACCTGGTTGCAAATGGAAACGAGAGATGAGCGCTCCATACAGGATCCCCCTTTTTAGCGCACCCGCCGCCGCATGAATGCAGGCAGGTCAAGGTCCACAGCGGCCATTTCCTCATGTTCAGAAACGGCCTGGGGGACAGAAGATGCAGTGTGGCTGGCTTCAGGAGTTGAGACCCGCATTGCCGGAGATTGAGACGTAACCAGCGGGGTAGCTCCCAGGCCGGTGATAATCAAAATAACCTGGGCCCGATCCCGCATCCGGTCATCGGCAATCACCCCCGGAATTATGTCGGCGCGCCCGTGCGTTTTCTCCTGAAGATAGGTCATAGCTTCCATCAGTTCCATGAAGGTCAGATCCGAGCCGCCGGTAAAATTGGCCACAATACCGGTGGCTGAATCGACACTGATCGAATCCAACAGCGGATGATTCAATGCGTGTTCAACCGCCTTAAGCGCTTTACTGTTCCCTTCCCCAATACCGATGGAAAGCATGGACCCGCCGCCCATTTGCATCACCTGGCGGATGTGGGCAAAATCCACGTTGATCAGCCCCGGCTGGGTAATCAGCTCAGAGATACCCTGTACCCCCTGGCGAAGGACGTCATCCGCCATACGAAAAGCCAGATCCAGGGGTAGGTTCTGGGGTGCAATTTTCAACAGCTGATCATTGGGCACGGTGATCAACGTGTCGGCATGCGGCTGAAGTTTTGCCAGTCCTTCCCGGGCATTGCGTTGTCGCCGCCCAATTTCAAAAGAGAACGGCATCGTCACCACCGCAACGGTTACCGCCCCCACCGTGCGCGCCGCCCGGGCCGCCACAGCAATGGAGCCTGTACCTGTGCCGCCACCCATCCCCGCAGTGAGAAACACCATATCAGCACCACGCAGGGCTTCACAGAGGGCCGGGAAACTCTCTTCAGCCGCCGCCTCACCAACTGCGGGGTTTCCGCCCGCCCCCAGCCCACGAGTGGTACGCGGGCCCAGGCATATTTTTTTCGGCGCCAGGCTTTGCTGTAGAGCCTGCATGTCGGTGTTTGCCGCAATAAACTCGGCACCTTTGAGATCAAGTTCGATCATGCGGTTGACCGCATTCGAACCGCCGCCACCCAGCCCGATAATCTTTAAAATGGGCTGGCGCGTTGTCAGGGGAGTGTGTTGAACGGGTCTGGTCGGGATCATGGTAGTCATTGGCTCACCTCTCTGCCAGTAAGGATGCAAGACTTGTGCCACGAGCCTCAATGCGCTCCACTTTACAGCCAGCAAAACGGAGATGATCGAGAGCGCTTTCGGGAATTTCTCCTTCAGTGGCCAGCACTGTGACCGATTCAGCCAGGGCTGCTTCGGCGAGCGAGAATCCAACCGTCGGCTGGTACTTGCGGATGAAGGGTTTAATCGCGTCTAAATGCCATTCGGGAACACCCCACTCGTATACCGGTAACAGCAGGTAATGATGGATGGGATGGGCTCCGTTCAGGCCAGCCGGTGCTCCCCCAGTAACCACCCGATCACGGATTTTTTGTAGTACAGCCCCCAGGAGTTGTACCGATTCATCGCGTGGGCTACCGGCCATTCGAATGGCCCCCCCGAGAATACACCCCGGAAAAGGTGGTAACTTACCTTCGGGCGCTTCTGCTTCGTCCACCGGTTCTCCCTGAAGGAGACAGGCGATGTTTTCTGCCAGTTCTACAGGACAGGCCGATTGTTCGCCCGGCGACCCGGCCTCAAAGAGGAAGAGCGGGAGTTCACGCCCCACGGTCGATCTGGAAATTTCCCGGTACCAGTCAAAGATCCCCAGCCCGCGTTGATCCTGACTACCCTGAGGGGTAAGATAGGGTCGGGCCTCAGGCCAGCGTTCTGCGCCCCCCCATCCCCAGCTGACAGGTCGCCCAAACGACCAGGCATAGGCGCTCACACCAAGTCCATTCTGAACCAACCCCGGCTTCCGGCGCAACACCCCCTGCAGTGTGGCACGAAGGAAGGCCGTATCCCAGTAACTTCCACCTGGCTCCAGGGGTGGAAGCATTGGGATCATACCCACCTGCCAGGCAGCCTCCGCCAGCGGTAAAAAGCGATCCAGGAATCTTTCTACCAGATCGTGCTGTGTCCAGGCCGCCGGAGGCCACACTGCGCTCGAATTCGGGCGGTCGAAGAACACCACATACCGCACTCCCCATCGTGCATAAGCCCGAAGGAGGGGTTCCAGTTCGGCTGGCCTGGGAGCCGGGTCGAGAGAAAGCTTGAAATGAAGCAGTGGCCTGACGCCTATTTCCAGAATACCTCGCAGAAACACCTCAGGGATAGCCCGGGAACCATCAGTCTCCAGAACAAGCCAGCTCGCACCTGTCTGAATCAGAAGTGGTTTCCAGCATTCCAGGTCAGCCACACGGGTAGGTTCATCAGGTGGATAATGCAGGCCAAGGCGGTTCTTCGGGGAAACAGGACGATCCATGGGGATGCTCCTTCTATACCGGTGAGGAGTTCGGTTCCAGAATGCGAAACCTTACAATTCTGTAGCAAGGATCGTGCCAGATTGCCCTTTCAAAGGCACCTTTGTTATAATGAAACCGCATGATTCTGGTAACCGGCGGTACAGGTTTCATCGGGAAGGCATTGATCCGCCATCTGGTGGAGATGGGATATCAGGTGCGGCTTCTCATTCGCCCTTCCCAGCGTTCCCCCAGGCTTCCGCTGAGTGTGCCGGTAGAGGTGGTCATTTGTGCATTAACCGATGAGCGGGGATTAAGAGCAGCCATGCGCGGGGTAAAAGCTGTGTTCCATCTCGCAAGTGCAGAAAGAGACGGTGCCCGCGCTGATTTCCAGGGTGTTGATATCGAAGGAAGCCAGGTCGTCGCCCGTGCCGCTGCCGACGCGCGCGTTCAACGGCTTCTATACCTCAGCCATCTCGGAGCCGATCGGGCTTCAGCATTCCCGATTCTCAAGGCAAAAGGAATCGCCGAACGATTCCTCCTGCAAAGTGGCGTGCCCTGTACTATTTTCCGCTCAGCTGTCGTTTTCGGCGAGGGAGACCGGTTCACAACCGCTCTGGCACAACTTCTGCGCATGTCCCCCGGAATCTTCCTCCTCCCGGGAGAAGGCGCTACCTTCCTGCAACCCATCTGGGTTGAGGACCTGGTCACAGCCCTGATTCTGGCCATGGAAGACCCCCATTGCGCCGGGCAAACCTATTCCCTGGGTGGACCGGAGTACCTGACCTTCCGGCAGGTGACCGGGCTGGTCGCTCAAGCCGCAGGGATCCGTCGATGGCTGGTGCCGGTTTCTCCCGGTTATTTACGTTTACTGGCCGTCTGGGCAGATCATCTCAATCCCAATTTTCCGATGGGCACCTTCTGGCTCGATTATCTCGCCGCAGACCGCACCTGTGACCTGGATACCCTCCCCCGTGTCTTTGGCCTGATGCCTGAACGTTTTGCTCACCAGCTGCACTATCTGCGTCCGCAAGGCTCTATTTTATCGATTGCAAGGGATTAAGCACATGCCTCAACGAGCTCTTTGTATTCATGGCCATTTTTACCAGCCCCCTCGAGAAGATCCCCTCACAGGTGAAATTCCCATCGAACCAGGGGCTGCTCCTTACCGAAACTGGAACGAAAGAATCCACGCTCAGTGTTATTATCCCAACGCACTGTTAAGGAATTTCAACCGTATTAGCTTCAACATGGGGCCAACCCTGATGGAATGGATGTTTGACTTCGACCCCGAAACCGAAGCCAACATCATTCAACAGGAGAGAGATAACCTGGAAGCTCACGGGGTCGGGAATGCCATGGCCCAGGCCTACAACCACACCATTTTACCCCTGGCAAAGTACCACGATAAAGTTACTCAGGTGCGGTGGGGAATATCCGATTTCGAGCTACGCTTTGGGCATTCTCCTGAAGGGATGTGGTTGCCAGAAACTGCCGCCGATGACGAAACCCTGGAAGTCCTCGCTGACTGCGGAATCCGATTCACCATTCTGGCGCCCTGGCAGGCCACACTCAGCCCCATAGATACTCGCAGACCCTATCGGGTTCCGCTTTCAAAAGGCCGGGAAATGATCGTCTTTTTCTATAACCAGGAGTTGAGCACCCGCGTCAGCTTTGACCCGGCTTCAACTGTCAACGCCGACCGCTTCCTCAACGAATTGGTTCTTCCGGAGTTTCGCCAGGAAGGCGAACCCGATGGAGATGACGAACTGGTGCTGATCGCCTCGGATGGTGAACTCTACGGTCATCATCAGCCCTTCCGGGACAAATTCCTGGCCTATCTGACAGATGGCGCTCTAAAAAACCGGGCCGTCGAGTTGACCTACCCGGGGCTCTGGCTTAAAAATCATCCTGTCACCGAAACCGTTTCCATCCGGCAGGGCACCTCCTGGAGCTGTCTGCATGGTGTATTGCGCTGGTCAGGAGTTTGCAATTGTACTCCCCACAGTGAGTGGAAAGCTCCCTTTCGCCAGGCCCTGGATAAGCTTGCCGATGCCATTGATGGGGAATACCTCAAACTGGTAGACGGCCGCATGCAAGACCCCTGGGAGTTGCGCCATCGTTATATTCGCGTGATTCATGCCGAGCTTGGTCTTGAAGACCTGATCAAAGAACTGACCGGTCATTCCGTTTCAGAGAAGGACATCATGCGCATCCACACCATGCTCCGGGCGCAATACGAACGGCAGCGTATGTTTACTTCTTGCGGCTGGTTTTTTGACGACTTTGACCGCATTGAACCTCGCAATAACGTGGCTTATGCCGCCCAGGCCGTCCTACTAACCAAACAGGCCACCGGCGCCGATCTTTCATTGCTGGCTGAAGATGCGCTTTCCAGGGTAAGTAGCTGGAGAACCGGCCTGAGAGCTGACGAAGTATTCCGCAACCACCTGAAACGTGCCGCCGAATCCTGGAATCGCCTACCCTGATAGACGTTCTACCAGATACCCACTCGCCTTTCCTGCCTTGAGCAGTCTCCGGGCAATCTGGTACCCCTGCAGAACCCGTTCTGTGAGCAGGCTGGCTCCAGCCCCGGGGACGATCAGAGCTTCGAACACCGCCAGCAACATCATCCACCAGACCAACTCTTCAAAGGCCTCTTTATTGAACCAGAGCTTTTCCTGATAGCGATTGACCCCAAGGAAACGGCGGATGGCATCATCAGAGAGCCAGGTCGAAAGCACCTTTGAAAGAGGTTGCCCCCCCAGAGATGAAAACCAGTTTTGGTGTTCTGTAAGCAATTTAACCAGCTCGACGGAACGCGACGATTGAAAGTCATCGAACCCCAGGCTACGGAAGGTGTCTCCAAGGGTCACAGCTAACCGCCACTCATCCAGCCAGGAACGCGAAAGGGGAGCATACTGTTCCTCATTAACCAGTTTCCCCAAACCTCGCACAAATAACCAGCTCAGGAAAACCAGCCAGCGCTGGTCACCTTGCCGGCTCAACCCGGAAGAAAGATACCGCAGCCCGCTGGCATACGTTCTGGAACCCGGCAAGGGATACTTCTCACCGAGAATGGGAAGGTGAAGGGCGGCTTCCAGGCTGGCCCGGAACTCAGCCGCCAGAGAAGATACATCACGTTGAATCCCAAGTTGATAACACGCCCCTTCCAGAAGATGGGTGTACCTGGTTGCCGCCTCAGAGAGAAGCCCGGCAGGAATCTCACGCGAAGGTTCGGTCACCCGATGCTCGAGAAGATAGCCAAGATAGCCGGGATTGACTAATTCGCGGAAGGGGTTCAACACTGACTGTACGATTAACTCACGTAACGCTTCAGCGATGCTGGGAACCCCCCTCCCCTGCAGGGTCTCTGCCAGCTGGCGGTAAGAGGCGCCAGAATCATCCTGCACCTGGTAAAAGTCAAGAAATACATGGTATTCATAGGCATGGAGGGTAAGGAATAACCCATTTTGGGCCAATTCACGGTTCGAGAAGATATGCTCAAGCCCGGTGATCTGATCACGGGCAATCGTGTACCAGCCCTCTTCATCCCGAATTTCCAGTCCTTCAGCCAGTGAGCGCTGAACGAGCGGGCGGTCTCCACCCGTCGCCTTGACGATAAACGACGCCGACATGCGAATCCATCCTGAGGTTTCAGCAAAGCGGTTATGCACCACCACCAGAGCACGCTGTTGACCCTGCCCGTTGCTGTAAGCCAGTACGTTTTCATCCACCCATCCTTCGGGGGTGTAGAAATCATACAAAAGGAAATGCTCCACCCCTGCAAAAAGGTCACGGCGATGCAGCAGTGGAGAAATTTCCCGCCGGTGTCGTTCCAGCAAGTATGGATCGGGTTGTTCATCCCAAAGGGGTTTCCGGAACTCCATGCCATATTTTTCGGCATACCCTTCAAGCTGACCATGGCCAAACATCGGCAACCCTGGCAGGGTTGCCATGAGGGTACAAACCCCAAAGTACTTGTCACCCTTACCAAACTGATCCACCGCTGTGCGTTCGTCAGGATTGTTCATGAAGTTAACGTAACGTTTGAGAATTTCGGGGTCGAATTCCAGAGTGTTCTTAATCAGGCTTCGATATTTCGCATTTTCCTCATTGCGTAACATATTCATAAAAGCGCTGTTATACACCCGGTGCATTCCCAGCGTCCGAACAAAATAACCCTCCATAAGCCAGAAAGCCTCGGCCAGGAGCAGTGTATCGGGGGCTTCTTGTGCCACTCGATCTACCACTTCACGCCAGAACTCGTTGGGAAAGGCCGCGTTAAATTCCTCTCTGGTCATCGCATGTTCTGCACGCGATGGAATCGCTCCGCCGGTGCCCGGTTCCGGGAACCATAAACGCTGGAAATGCCGCCTGGCCAGAGTCATCGCCGCATCGAAGCGGATGATCGGGAATCGCCGCGCCACAGCCAGGATCGTTTGAATGACGGCCTCGCGCACCTGAGGGTTCAGGTAGTTAAGTTGAGCTGTATCATTCCAGGGCATGCTCGTGCCATCATTCCCGTGATACACATAGCGTGTACGTCCGTCTCGATGATCGTACATCTTGAAAACCACAGCCGCATCCGTTCGGTCGAAGTAATGATCCTCGATATGAATGCTGACTGCCGGGTTGCTGGACAGATCTGGCCCATTGAAGGTGTAACCCGGGAAGGGGCTGTAATCAACCTGGATAAACCAGTCTGGATGATCTACCAGCCAGGGCGAATCGATTCCCATGTGGTTGGGCACCATATCAGAGGCCAGACGAATACCAAAACGCCAGGCACGTTCACGGAGGTTCTGAAAAGCTTCTTCACCACCCAGATCTGCGGCAATTGTATAGTCGTAAAGAGAATACGCTGAGGCAATTGCATCGGGGTTACCACATAATTGCTTAATGCGTGCCGAGGCCCTGCTTCGCTCCCATAAACCAATCAACCACAAGCCGCTGAACCCCCAGGAAGCCAGATCGGCCAGTTCTTCATCGGGAATCTGATCCAGACGGGTGATTGAACGCCGATACTTTTTGCTTAACTGATCAAGCCAGACGTAGGTATTCTTGGCCAGGAGAACCAGTCGCGGCATCCATTCTTTATCCGGGCTGAATGCTTCTACTTCCAGCTCGGCCAGCGCCGAGGCATCGTAGATCGGGAGCTGAGTTGGCCCCGGCCCCATAAAACCGCTCTTCTCTTCCTCCTTCAACAGGTCGAGACTGCTGAGAAGGCGATATAAAAAATGCCCAAGTAACTCCGCCCAATGCTCACGGATGTACTCCAGTTGGCCGGTCAGAGAATGCGGCACGCGAATAGCAGGAGTGCGCAGGAGAGTGATTAAATCTTGCCTTTCAGGGCCAAAGGGAGGCTGTTCTTTGAAAAACTCCTGAATTTCAGCCATGATCCGCGGATAGGCCGTCTCAGTGGCAAGATGAGACTCGTCGAAAAGCTCTAAAAACGGCTGACATGCCGGGTTACGGTTGGCTACCCAGAGCATGATCATTTCCTCAAGGAGCACCTCACGGTTGGGAATTCCCTCCGTGCTCCCTTCCAGGTATTCATCCAGGCTAACCTGCCCAAGATACACCGCCAGCGGCGGAAACTCGGCGGCAAATCGTACCAGAGCGCGCTCCACTTCGGCATCGCCGATGGATTGTTTCAACGCTTCCAGTGCCTGCACCATCACCCCGGGGCGCACCTCGCGGCGATACAACAACAGGATGTAATGAAGAATCTCGTCGATCAGACCAAGGGCATTGATCTGGCCAGCACGTACCGCCTGTTCAGGGTAATGTACCAGATCGCGTTGCTGGTTGATCTTTTGCGCAAAAAGTCGGGCCGCATGAAAATTGGCAAAGACCACGTTGCCCGATAACGAAAAGAGCGCCTTATCGAATTCATACCGATCCCGGGCCTGCCTCGAAACGTGAAACTCCATGCAACCTCCTGCATTTGAGAACCGCGAAACCTTAAATTCATTATATCCGGCTGTGAGCGAATCACCTAACCAGAAAAGAGTTTACCCGGAAATTAATTCAGGCAGCGCAAGGTGCGGGTCACTGCTTCCTTCTACGGTAACATTGCTGACGAGTTCTCCATTTTGAACCAGTTTATCCACCGCCTTATCGAAAAGCCCGGTCGGCCAGCCGAACAAACGCTGCAGGTGAACCGCTCTGGCGGCGCCCAGAGAACGCAAAGCATAAAGTACAAGCACGCGTCGGGCTTCCCATTCACTGATCGGATGCGCACGCTCAATCACTTCTGGATAATGGCGCGGAACCAGATCGTAAATGAAAGCATAATTCCAGGCGCCCGCCTCAGCCACTCCCACCGGTAAAATGCGGAATGTAACCTGAAGCTCTTCCAGCGCACGGTTGAACGGAGTATCGCTGGATTTGCTGGTCAGGCGTGCCGCTTTGCGTAATGCCACTGTGTCGAGAGGCCCCTGGTCCAGAAGAGCCTCATACACCGCGCGCGCCTCGGCCGTAAGCTTGCCTGCTTCATAATCGATCAGGTAATCTTCCTCTGGCGAACCATAATTGGGCGAAAGGGCATAAAAATAAGGCAACAGGTCCAGCGAGAGGAATGTGTTTCGTTTCCGCAGCACACGAGCATAATACACCCGCCTTTTTCCCAGCAACGAATCTTTCCACCCCCACGTGACGTGGCCCGGGTCATCGTGCTCGTCGGCTACTGGTCGATCGCCCGCCACTGCCGTCCACAGGCTGGGGAAAAGGTATCCCTTGTATGGCCAGAAGAAAATGAATCCCCGCTCATTAATATAACTCACCGCTTCATCCAGCGAGGTAAGTCGGGTTCCAGGTTCCATCCGAAAAGTTCGGTTGCGGTAAGCATGCAGTCGTGCCAGTGGTATCAAAGCCATCGTACCCATCCTGAAAGGGGAAGGTAGGCAGGAACATACGTTCTGAATAATTCTACCGGAAACAAGCCCGATTGACCACTCGATGTGCCTGCAAATGGAGAAAGCAAAGCATGAAGAAAAGCGCCGTTCAATCTGCCCGGAGAATGTGGGTGATGATGTTCGACCCACTCCCTCCGATATTCTGCGCCATTCCGATGCGCGCACCGTCCACCTGAGTGCCAGCCGCTTCTCCCCTGAGTTGCTGAACCACCTCTACAATCTGGTACACCCCCGTTGCTCCTACCGGGTGCCCGCGAGCCTTTAAACCCCCGCGAGTAGCGATGGGAATACGCCCATCCGGTCGAATCTGACCTTCCAATGCCAGGCGAGGCCCCTGGCCTCGCTCAGCGAAACCGCAGGCCTCCAGCGAAAGGGCCGCCATAATGGTAAAGGCATCGTGAGCTTCAAACAGGTCCACATCCTCAGGTCCAATCCCGGCCTGAGCGTAAGCCTGTTTGGCCGAGCGCTCGGCAGCCGAGAGCCAGAGCGCATCTCTTCGATGGTGAATAGCAATGGAGTCAGTCGCTGCGGCAGACCCCGCCACCCGGATGATCTTCTTTCCCCCTCCACTCCGAATTTTCTCAGCCGGGACAAGAACCACCGCGGCTGCCCCATCTCCAATCGCCGAGGCGTCCATCAGGTTAATCGGCTCAGCAACCATGGGGGCATTCCGATACGCCGCTTCGCTGATAGGAGCCTGAAAACGTGCATACGGGTTGTGCGCCCCATTGGCATGAGCATTGATCGAAAATGGAGCAAAATGATCTCGTTCCCAACCGTATTCATGCATGTAGCGCCGCATGATCAGCGCGTTAAGGGCCACGAAAGAGAGCCCCTGGCTGGCTTCCCAGTCATAGTCGGCCGCAGTTGCCAGCTCTGCAGTAATTTCAGCGCCGGGTGAATCTGTCATTTTTTCCACACCTACCGCGATGGCAACATCCAGCGCGCCAGAGGCAACCGCCATGAGAGCTGCGCGGAACGCCGCCGAGCCGGAACTACACGCCGCCTCCACATGCAACGCCTCAGCATACCGTAAGCCTACCCAGTCTGCAATATACGCCCCCAGATGCTGCTGGTGGTTGGCCGATCCCGACATCATATTCCCCACAAAAAGGCCCTCCGCCACGGTAATCCCGGCATCATACATAGCCGCCAGTACCGCATCACCGGCCAGTTCACGCAATGATCGATCCCAGTGTTCATCCACTTTCGTCTGGCCAATTCCAAGGACAGCTACTTCGCGCATACCAATCTCCCAAAAAAAGTGTACTCTGATTCTATCTCCAGAGACTATCAAAAGCGATCAAATTGTAGAGGGAATGTGGTTCAGAAAAACTTTCCCCATTCTGAAAACTTGAGAGACTATTCGGTATAATGAGCTCATGAGACTGCAACACTGCCCGGGAATTTTATGGATCCTTATCAACCTGTTCTGGTTTCAAGCCTGCACCCCTCTCCCTGCGGCAGCGGCCCCTGATCTCGACCGGGCTTCGCCAGCCGCTCCCATTCAGACCACTCAAGCCCCCACTCTGCCTGCCCCCACTTCTTCTGCCATCTCGATCTGGCTTTCGCCCAGCCTGCCCGGGCAGGCGAGAGAACAAATTCTTCATGCCTGGCCTGGTATGGTTACCTCATCCTCTGCAAAGGCCCATATCCAGGTAGTAATCGGCGGAAGTGACCTTTCATCTGCCGACCAGACCCAGATTGGAGAATGGGTGTATGCGCTGGTGGTTCCCTTTTTTCAGCCCATTCTTCATGTAACCCTCGACGATCTTCAACAGGCCTGGAAGGGAAAAGCTCCCGCTGCCCCACTGTGGATGACATCCGAGACTCTGGAAGTCTTTAAGGCACGGTGGGGACAGCCGGTTGCAGGGATGGTACGGGTAGAATCTCCCGATAACCTGCTGCAAAAGGCCTGGAACGAGAATGCCACCTGGGCCCTTGTGCCCTTCGAACAGCTCGATCCACGCTGGCGAGTACTGCGGGTGAATGGACAATCTCCCTTTGATCCCCAATTTTCACCTTCCACTTACCCGCTTTCCATTCCCATTGTGGCCACAGGGAATCCATCCACCTCCCCGAACCTCACCGTGGAGAATTACAATCGCGATCACCTGACGGTACTCGCCATGAGTGGGGTCACAGCACTGGCGCGCCGCACTGCCGAATTGATGAACGAGAAAGGCATTCTCTACCCGGCCATTTCGATAGACCAGTGGTTGCGGTCTGCCGACCTGACACATATTTCAAACGAGGTTTCGTTTAACCAGGACTGCCCGCCCTCAAAAGCCGCACTGCGTGAGGCACTCTTCTGTTCTCCTCCAGATTACATCCGCCTGCTGGACGCAGTCGGTACCGACATCATCGAACTTACCGGCAATCACAACCTCGACCGCGGAGAAAAGGCCTACTTCTACTCGCTGGAACTTTACCGTCAACGCGGCTGGGGAACCTACGGGGGTGGTGCTAACCTCGAAGAGGCTCAGCGCCCTCTCTTTGTGGAGCACCATGGCAACCGGCTTGTGTTCCTGGGGTGCAATATGGCTGGCCCGGAGATCGCCTGGGCCGGACAGGAAAAGCCCGGTGCCGCCCCCTGTGATTTTGATGCCCTCACCGCCAGGGTGGCATCGTTGAGTCAGGCCGGGTACCTGCCTGTAGTAACCTTGCAGGCTTTTGAGACCGAAGACTACCGCCCTGCACCCATGCAACAACCGAACAGTTTTGTCCGCCTGGCTCAGGCTGGTGCCGTTGTGGTCTCGGGAAGTCAGGCTCATGTTCCTCAGGGTTTCCAGTTTGTCGGAGATCATTACATCCATTTTGGACTGGGCAATCTGTTTTTTGACCAGACCGATACCTCACTGACCCGCCAGGCCACCATCGATCGTCATATTTTTTATGAAGGGCGCTATCTGGGGGTAGAATTGCTCCCTATTCGCATCGTAGAATATGGACGCCCCGTTCCCATGAGCGAGGATGAAGCCCAAAGCTTTGTAGAGAGGTTATTCCATGCCAGTTTCCGGTGATATTCTTCATCCGGGCGGCTCTTTCCGACGATGGACAGGAACGGGGGTCTGCCTGCTCATGCTTTTCCTCTGGTGCGCAGGCTGCACCCCCCCGGTCTTGCCAGGGTTCAGCCCCGCCACACCTACCCGCACCCCTTTCAGGCCCATCACCCTCACCCCCACTCCCTCTCCCAGTCCCACGCTCACCCCCTCCCCTTCCCCTGTTCCCAGTTCCACCCCTGAGATTCTGGGAGTGTGGGCCGCTCCTGCAGTGCCGCAAAACCTCAAATCTCGGATGACCCTGCCTGCCCCCTGGCAGTGGGTAGACCACCCCGAAGAAGCCCGCCTGCGCCTGGAGCCTGCCCCGGTAGAAAATGCACCCATCCGTTGGGTCTATGTCGTGGTTGCCCCCTTTCCTACCCTGACCGATGAAATCTCTCTGGAAGACCTGCGCAAAGCGTGGCGGGGGCAATTTCACACTCCTTTTAATGAGCGTCCTCTGTGGGTTGTCGAGACCACCCACCAGCTGCTGGAATACTTCTGGGGTGCACCAGCCGGAGATGTGCGTGTGGCCAGGCCGGACGAGCTGGTCGATATTGCCTGGCAGGATCGCACCTGGAGCGTAATCCCCTTTGATGAACTGGAACCACGCTGGAAAGCCCTCCAGGTAGACAAAAGCTCAGCTCTCGTTCGGGGTGATCTCCAGGGGTATCCTCTGGTCTTCGGTTTTCATTTAACTGGCAGTGCTCATGACCTGGAACAATTCCTTCACGATGGGGGAAACTTCCCCTCCACCAACCGCGACCCCTCCCGCCTGACTGTGGTATTGATGACCGGAACTACCGCTCTGGTTCGGGCTACAGGCTGGCGTATGGAAAGTATAGGCCTGGATTACCCCGCCAGAGACATTCGGGATTGGCTGCTGGAACCCGATTTCACCCACATTAGCAATGAAGTTTCCTTTAACCCCGACTGCCCGCCCGCTGACCCCTATCAGGCCAGCCTGATGTTCTGTAGCCGCCCGGAATACATCCAGTTGCTCGACGCCATTCAGCCAGATATCATTGAGCTCAGCGGGAACCACAACAATGACTGGGGGAGAGAAGCATTCCTGTATTCCTTAGAGCTTTACCGACAACGGGGATGGCACTGGTTTGCCGGGGGCGCCAACAGCAATGAAGCCACTCGTCCGCTCATCATCGAACACCATGGGAACCGCCTGGCCTTTTTGGGGTGCAACCTGGCCGGTCCGCCCTCGGCCTGGGCGACTGAAACCCTACCCGGTGCAGCCCGTTGTGACCTGGAAGCTTTTGCCCGCGAAATTAGAAACCTTCGAGAGCAGGGTATCTTACCGGTGATGACTTTCCAGTACAATGAAATTTACGTTCCCTACCCCTCCGAAGCCCAGGCACGGGATTTTAAAGCCATGAATGCCGCCGGGGCGGTAGTCGTTAGCGGAAGCCAGGCTCACTTTCCACAAGGGTTTGCCCTCGAGCAGGGCGGATTGATCCACTACGGGCTGGGGAATCTCTTTTTCGACCAGATGGATACCCCCGTGAATGGTACCCGCCGAGAATTTCTCGACCGACATCTCTTTTATGAGGGGCGTTATCTGGGAGTGGAACTTCTCACCGCCATGCTGGAAGACTACGCCCGCCCCCGCCCCATGACACCGGAAGAACGGAATTCCTTCCTGCAGGAAATATTTTCTGCCAGCGGCTGGTAAGCTCTCCCTTTAAGGCACCGGCAGAGTATATCCTCCATCCAGAATGAGCACCTGCCCTCGGATCATAAAGGCCTGAGGGGAACACAGAAAGGCCACCACCCCGGCAACATCCTCAGGAGTCACCAGCCGACCAGCCGGAGTATGCGCAATAGCCCGTGGAATGACATCCGCATCACGCAGTGAAGAGAAATATTGCAGGGCATCAGTCAGCACCAACCCCGGAGAGACAGCATTCACCACAATATTCTTCGGAGCAAGTTCCACGGCCAGGTAACGTACCAGGGCTTCCAGCGCGGCTTTACTGGCGCCCACGGCAATATAATCGGGTAACACCCGGTGCGAACCCGGGCTGGAGATGGCTACCATGCTCCCGCCACCTCGTTTTTCCATGAGCGGGACCGCGCGTTGAGCCGCAAAAAGAAAAGCCCGGGCATTCACATCGAGGGTCCAATCCCAGCCGCTGATCTTTTGCTGAAGTGCTGGCCGGTTGAAGCCAGAAGCCGCATTGGAGATCAACACATCCAATCCGCCGAACTCTCGTTCCACGGTGTCGAATAGCAAATCCAGGTCTTCCGGTTTGGCCAGATTAGCCCGCACAACCAGTGCACGCCGTCCCATCGCCTCAATTTGTCCGGCAACCTCTCTCGCCGGGGCCTCATTACGATGATAGTTCACCACCACGTGGGCACCTTCTCTGGCAAAGTGCAGGGCAATCGCTCGCCCAATCCCCCGTCCCGAACCGGTCACGAGGACAATTTTCTGGTCAAAGTTCATTCGAAAGTTCCTCCCCATCGTGAAAGATCAATGGCTTCAGCAATTCATGGTTAAAATAAGCCAGTTTCTCTGGCCCCAGCCGTAAAACCTCTTCCTCAGCACGTAAAAAATCAGAGCGAAGCTGTCCCAGGTCAATCCCCCGACAGGTATCTGGAAACGGATCCAACCATTGACGACAGCGTCGAAACATCTTCACTGCGCCGCGATAGTTCAGACGCTGAATGTGATAATATGCCAGCCCAACCTGCAGAATTCCCCGGTACACATCTCGTATTGCCCCGCGTTCTTCACGCCATGCGGTTTCAAGCGCTTCATGTGCGCCAAAGTAATCTCTGGCGTTAAACAACGCGATCCCGCGCAAGGCAAGGGGATGTAAAGCGCCCTGACAGGCCCGTTCTATTTGCTGGGGTGACCAGTTCACCGGCTCAGGCGTCACCAGACTCATGCAGGTTGATCCACACGATAAATTGTCCCGCTTCCACTGATCGCCTGCGAAATTCGGGGGTCTCCGCGATATCCCACCCGGCCATTCCCGCTCACAGATACATCCAGCGTATCTATGGCCGTCACCATGAACTTCCCGCTGCCCGACACACTGATCTTCACGTGGTTGGCATCGAGTTGCATGGCATCCACTTCAGCCGATCCGCTGGTGCGGATTTCCAGCCGATCCGCCCGCCCCTTAAGAACAAAGTGCCCGGAACCAGAAGCATTGATCACTATGTTTTCACTGACCAGCTCGTCCACTCTCAGGTGCGTGGAACCGGATACATTGATCTGGAAGTGATTTGCTTCCAGGCTTCCGATATGCACATTCCCTGACCCACTTGTAGAAAGCTTCAACTCACCAGAAATAAGCTCGGCCATTTCCACCTCTGCCGAGCCAGACACATCCAATCGGTGAAGGTTTTTAAGCCAGACTTCATAATTCGCCGGACGCGGCAGGAATAAAAAATCATACCAGGTATACAACCGGATCTGCAGTTGCCTGTTTTCGACATCCACTTTGATATGCTCAAGCGCAGAGGGTTCTCCCTGCACGCTCAAGCCTTCTTCCTCACCCTGATAGATTTTCATGCGCCCAAGAGCGCGAAAGGATATTGAATCAAAATTCTGCACCTGAAAAGTGCGCACCTGAACATCGGCCATCTCGCCTCCCGGACAGAACCGGAACGAAGGTTCTTCAGGAAGATTATAATATACATGGCACGGAACATCCGACTCGCCAGAGAGGCTTTTTACTCAATGCAAACTATTCCGGATGACGAAATTCTTCCCCTCAGTCTGAAAACCAATTTCTGGACATGGTCAGCCCAGGCGCATGTTTCCCCCATTCCGGTCACCCGTGCAAAGGGAGTGTACTTCTGGGACATCCATGGTAAGCGATATCTCGATTTCAACTCCACGGTCATGTGTGTAAACATTGGGCACGGAGACGAACGAGTCATCGAAGCCATGGTGCAACAGGCACGAGAACTCCCCTTTGCCGGGCCAGGCATGGCTACCCGCCCTCGTGCCCTCCTCGGAAAACTGCTCCAGCAGGTTGTGCCTGCGGGACTCACCCGCTTTCTCTATACCCTTGGAGGAGCAGACGCCAACGAAAATGCCATTAAACTGGCGCGCGCTTTTACCGGACGGCATAAAATTCTCGCGCGTTATCGCTCTTATCATGGCGCCACCTATGGGGCACTGGCCGCCACCGGCGACCCCCGGCGAACCGCATGGGAACCAACCACCATGCCGGGAGTGGTGCACTTCCTCGACCCTTACCGTTCCCGATCAGTGTTTCACCGCAACCGCCCCGACCTCACCGAAGAACAATTTACTGCCGATTACCTTGCCCACCTTGAGGAAATCATTCAATTTGAACGTCCTGAAACCATCGCCGCCATTTTACTGGAGACAGTTACCGGCACCAACGGAATCATCATCCCCCCGGCAGGGTATCTACAGGGAGTGCGGCAGCTCTGCGACCGCTACGGCATTTTACTCATCTGCGATGAGGTGATGAGCGGGTTCGGGCGCACAGGCCGCTGGTTCGCTGTAGACCACTGGGATGTCAAGCCCGACTTAATGACCATGGCCAAAGGATTAACCAGCGGGTACGCCCCCCTGGGGGCCGTAGCTATGCGTGAGGAGATCGCTTCAGCCTTTAATGAGCGTGAATTCGTCGGTGGTTTAACCTACAACGGTCACCCGATTTCCCTGGCGGCGGCAGCCGCGGTCATTCAGGTAATGCAGGAAGATCACCTGGTGGAGAAAGCCGCAGAAACCGGAAGGTTGATGACGAATCTTCTGCATGGTTTGATGGAACGCCATCCTTCGGTGGGTGAAGTACGCTCCATTGGCCTGTTCGGGGTGATCGAGCTGGTGCGTAACCGAAAAACGAAAGAGCCGATGGCCCCCTTTAATGGCACCAGCCCTGAAATGATCGCCCTTCGCAAGTATTTACTGGATCGTGGTTTGTTTCTCTATACCCACTGGCACACTCTCTTGATCATCCCACCGTTAATCATCACCCCTGAACAACTTGCTGAGGGCTTTCGGCTGATCGACGAAGCCCTGACCCTCACCGATAGCGCTGTCACGACCCACGAATCCATGTAACCTATTGAGAACAAAATCGTCTAATACACTGAGTATTTACAGTCAATCACGCTCAAAGAGAAAACTTTGATCAATCCTTCGTACTGAGGAGCAGAAAGTATGGAATTGAACCTGGGCGGTTCTTTAAGCAGAAAACAGGAACAGAACAACTCGGTGTATAAAGTGGTGATTATCGGCTCTGGCCCGGCAGGTTGGTCGGCGGCTCTCTATGCCGCTCGAGCAGAAACCAACCCCCTGGTACTGACCGGCCTTGAACTCGGCGGGCAGGCCGCTCTGACACACACCATTGAGAATTACCCCGGGTTTCCCGACGGAGTAGGCGGTGCTCAACTTGGAGAGCTTTTCCAGAAACAGGCTGAACGCTTTGGCGCACAGGTAGAATTTGACCGCGCCAGCGCAGTGGATTTAAGCAAACGTCCCTTTGTCATTCAGACGGATGGTGGCAAGCAAATCCAGGCTCAAACCCTCATCATCGCCACCGGTGCCAGCCCTAACCACCTTCAGGTTCCCGGTGAAGTGGAACTGACCGGACGCGGAGTTTCGTATTGCGCCACCTGTGATGGCTGGTTTTTTAAGGATAAACGGGTCGTTGTCGTCGGTGGAGGCGATTCCGCCCTGGAAGAAGGTCTTTTCCTGACCCGTTATGCGACTTCCGTTACCGTGATTCATCGCCGCAATCAATTACGTGCCGGGGCGATTCTCCAGTCTCG